>Ga0306924_10004569_pt1 | contig 13518 bp, 14 predicted proteins | sample sta12Can44000111_FD_203756 | JGI IMG/M metagenome (GOLD analysis project Ga0306924, IMG submission 203756) | Lab enrichment of tropical soil microbial communities from Luquillo Experimental Forest, Puerto Rico - statanox.12C.anox.44.000.111 (v2)... | ecosystem: Environmental > Terrestrial >... | reverse complement strand
CAACCTCGCTCACGATGCCGGCCTCGCGCGCCCGCTGCGGGCCGATCACCGCGGTCGACCACACCAGATAAGTCATGGCCTTGCGCGGCACGCGATCGACCAGCGCCGACATGACCATGGTCGGCATAATGTTGTGCGCCATCTCGGGCACCTGAAACTTGGCGGTGTCGGCGGCAAGCGTGATGTCGCAGACCGCGGCTATGGCGCAGCCGAAGCCGAAGGCGCGCCCGCGCACCACGCCGATCACGGGAATTTCGCAGCGCCGGAAGGCGCCGTAGCAGTTGAACACCACGTCGTTGCGGCGCCGCAGCTCGAACGCTTCCGGCGGTGCGCCGGGCGGGCGCTTGCCCATGGTCTCGCGCCCGACGCAGAAATCCTCGCCGGCGCCGCGCAAGACCACGATTTCAGAGCTCTCGCCCGCGCCGAGCAGGAGCTTCGTCAGTTCGACCGCCATGGCGTCGGAGGCGGCGTTTCCGATCTGCGGGCGATTGAGCGTGATTTCCAGCACCGGCCCCTTGCGGGCGGTGAGAATGTCGCTGGACATGCATTTTCCTCCCAAAGCGTTTCCGGGCGGTTCGCCGCAGCAACGTCTCAATAAGCGAGAGCGGCTTGCGATGCCAGACCCCCAACTTCAACCCTCCCCAGCCGATGTCGGGTTCACCCGATGTCTCTAGCGTTCGAACGAGACCGGTTTCGGCGCGATCGCGCGCCAGATCCGCTCCGGGGTCACCGGCATGTCCAGGTGTTTGACGCCGAAGTCCTTGAGCGCGTCGACGATGGCGTTGACCACGACCGCGAGCGCCGGCGTGGTGCCGCCTTCGCCGCCGGCGCGCACCCCCAGCGGATTGTTCGCCGACGGCACCTCGCTGATCTCGGTGGCGAACGAGAGGAGATCGCGCGCCCGCGGGATGGCGTAGTCCATGAACGAGCCCGAGAGCAACTGGGCGCTGTTGCGATCATAGACGCAGCCCTCGTTCAAGGCCTGGCCGATGCCCTGCGCGATCGCGCCATGGGTCTGGCCGTGCAGGATGCGGGGATTGACGGCGCGGCCGACGTCGTCGACGGCGGCATATCCGACGATCTCGACCGTCCCCAATTCGAGATCGACCTCGACCTCGCAGACGTGGCTGCCGTAAGGGCATCCCCCGACCGTAACGGTCTCGTCGCTTTCGGCCGCCAGCGGTCCCGCCAATTCGTCCGGTAAATCGTCGCGGCGCAGCGCCTCGCGCGCCACCTCGAATATCCCGATGGCGCGGTCGGTGCCTTTGACGATGAAATTGCCGCCGGAAAATTCGATGTCGTGCTCGGCGGCTTCGAGCACGTGGGCGCCGATGCGCTTGCCCCGCGCGATCACCGCATCCGACGCCTTGCCGATGACGATGCCCGCGAGCCGCATCGATCGGCCGGAATGGGAACCGCCGCCGACGGGGACGATGTCGGTATCGCCCTGGATCAAATTCACGCAATCGAAGGGGACGCCGAGCCAATCCGTGATGAGCTGCGCGAAGCTCGTGCGGTGTCCTTGTCCGCTCGAGAGGGTTCCGATCGCCACGTCGACTCGGCCTTCGGGCAACACCGTGACCTTCGTCCATTCCCGCGGCGCGCCGGTGGTGAATTCGATGTAATTGGCGATCCCGATGCCGCGGCGTTTTCCGCTGCGGGCCGCGGCGCGGCGGCGCTGCGGGAAGTTGTCCCAGCGTCCGAGCGCGAGCGCCGAAGTCATGGCGCGCGCGTAGTGGCCGCTGTCGTAGGTCAGGCCGAGCGGATTGGCATAGGGCATCGCGTCGCCGCGGATGAGGTTGCGCTGCCGCAGCGCGACGCGGTCGAAGCCGTGCGTCGCCGCGGCGAGATCGATCAGGCGCTCCATCACGAACATCACTTCCGCGCGGCCCGCGCTGCGATAGGGGTTGGTCGGCGGCGTGTTGCTCATGACCGCCCGCGCCCGCACCGATGCCGCCGGGATGTGGTAGACGCTCGACATCACCGAGACGCCCTTCGTCAACGGCACGAACGAAACGGTGTGCGCGCCGACATTGCTGATGTTCGAGCCACGCAGCGCGAGAAAGCGGCCGTCGGCGTCGAGCGCAAGTTCGGCCTCGACGAAGAGATCGCGTCCCTGATAGTCGCTGAGAAAGGCCTCGTGGCGCTCGCACGTCCATTTGACCGGGCGGCCGATGCGCCGCGACGCCCAGGCCACCAGCGCGAATTCGGGGTAGAACGCGTTGCGCGTGCCGAAATTGCCGCCGACGTCGCCGGAGATGACGCGAATGCGGTCCATCGGGACGTCGAGAACGCTGGCGAGCTCGCGCTTCTGTCGGACGACGCCACCGCTGCCGGCGTAAAGCGTGGTGCGGCCGGTCGCCGGGTCATGGCTGCCAACGGCGGCGCGCGGCTCGAGCGGCACGCCGGTGACGCGCTGCACCCAGGTTTTAAGCTTCACGATATGGGCCGCCTGCTCGAGTGCCCGCGCGGTTGCGGCAGCGTCGCCGACCTCGGCATCGACGCAGACGTTCGACCTCGCCTCGTCCCAAACCAACGGCGCGTCCGGCGCGATCGCTTTGCTCGTGTCGGTGACCGCGGGCAGCGGCTCGAAATCGACCGCGGCGCGTTCGGCGGCATCCTTCGCGACGGCGAGACTGTCGGCTATCACCATCGCCACGGCCTCGCCGGCAAAGCGCGCCTTGTCGATCGGAAGCACGCGATGGGGGGAGAGGAATTTGTCGGACGCATCGCGCTTGCCGAGCGCGATATCGGGTGGCCCCATGATCGGCCGGTGCGGGATCGGCTTGAGACCATCCTCGATCGCGTCCGGGCCCGTGAGCACGGCAATCACGCCGGGCACCGCCATGGCAGCGGCTACGTCGATGCCGCGAATGCGGGCATGGGCGTGGGGCGAGCGCACCATCACGGCGTAGGCTTGGCCGCGCAGGTTGACGTCGTCGCTGAAGCGGCCTTGCCCGGTGATCAGCTCCGCATCTTCCTTGCGGACGACGGGCTCCCCGATGGCGGCGAGGCTCGAGCGTTTCGTCATCGTGTCCCCCCTGCTACGATAGCAGGGAGAAAGGCAAGAAGGCCATGAGTTCGACCGGCGACTCGATGGACAAGCGAGCGTACAGCGTGCGCGAGATCCTGGCTGGCGAGGCGCCGAAGGAGGCGCCGGTCACGGTCAAAGGCTGGGTGCGCACCCGGCGGGACTCGAAGGCGGGCATTTCATTCGTGCATCTGTCGGACGGATCGTCGTTCCATCCGGTGCAGGTGGTCGCGCCCAACACGCTGCCCAATTACACCGATGAGGTCTTGAAGCTCACGGCCGGCTGCGCGGTGGAGGCGACGGGGACGATCGTGTCATCGCCGGCGAAGGGGCAGCCGTTCGAGATGCAGGCAAGCTCGATCAAGGTGATCGGCTGGGTGGAGGACCCGGATACGTATCCGATCCAACCGAAGCCGCACACGCTGGAGTTCCTGCGCGACGTGGCGCACTTGCGGCCGCGGACCAACACGATTGCGGCGGCGACGCGGGTGCGGCACACGCTGGCGCAGGCGATCCATCGCTTCTTCGACGAGAACGGCTTTTTGTGGGTCAATACGCCGATCATCACCGCGTCCGACGCGGAGGGGGCAGGGGCGTTATTCCGAGTGTCGACGCTCGATCTCGCCAACCTGCCGCGCACGCCGCAGGGCAAGGTGGATTTCGCTAAAGATTTCTTCGGCCGCGAGGCGTTCCTGACGGTGTCGGGACAGCTCAACGTGGAGGCGTATTGTCTCGCGCTCACCAAGGTCTACACCTTCGGGCCGACGTTCCGCGCGGAAAACTCCAACACCAGCCGCCACCTCGCCGAGTTCTGGATGATCGAGCCGGAGATCGTTTTTGCCGACCTTTCGGACAACGCGACGCTGGCGGAAGCCCTGCTGAAATTCACCTTGGAAGCGCTGCTGAAGGAAAGGCAGGAAGATCTCGCCTTCTTCGACGAGCGGATCGAGAAGGGGCTCATCGCGAAGCTCGAGGGCATCGTGGGCTCGCAGTTCGTGCGCATGGATTATGCCGAGGCGATCGCGGTGCTCGAGCGGGCGAATGAGAAGTTCGAGTTCCCGGTGAAGTGGGGCATGGACCTGCAGTCGGAGCACGAGCGCTATCTCACCGAAAAGCACGCGAAGAAGCCGGTGGTCGTGATGAACTACCCCAAGGACATTAAGGCGTTCTACATGCGGGTGAACGACGACGGCAGGACGGTCGCCGCCATGGACGTGCTCGCACCTGGGATCGGCGAGATCATCGGCGGCAGCCAGCGCGAGGAGCGGCTCGAGGTGCTGGATGCGCGCATGGCGGAGCGCGGCATCGACAAGGAGCACTACGCTTGGTATCGCGATCTGCGCCGCTATGGCACGGTGCCGCACGCGGGCTTCGGGCTCGGCTTCGAGCGCACCCTCGCCTACGTCACCGGGCTTGCCAACGTGCGCGACGCGATCCCGTTCCCGCGAACGCCCGGGAACGCGAAGTATTGAGGCGTTGAGTGCAGTCGATCGAAAATCGCGCTAGAAGCAGAGGTAGGTCACGACGTTTCCGCGCTTATCTTTGATGACGTAGGGACATTGCGCGCGCTTGAGCGCCGCCTTGGCGTCTTCATTGCCGAGCGCCGCGGCCTTCTCGTAATAGGCTTTGGCGGCGTTTGCATCCTGCGGTCCGCCGCGCCCGCTTTGTGCAAACGCGCCCATGCGTTCCAAAGCGCCAGGATGATCTTGCGCCGCCGCCTTTTCGAACAACGCGCGCGCCGCAACGTCATCCTTCGGTCCGCCGACGCCCTCCGCGATCATCAAGCCGAGTTGATACTGCGCTTCCGCCGAATTCGTTTCTGCCGCTCTCGCCAGCAAGGCCCTGGCCTTGGCCGGCTCCGGCGCTGCGCCGCCGCCCTCGTTGAGGGCCGCGAGATTGGTGGCCCCGCGGGGATTGCCACCCGCGGCGGCGCGCTCGAACAGCTTGCGCGCCTGGGCTTCGTCCTTGGCAACGCCCGATCCAGTCGCGAGCAGCACGCCGAGTTCGACCATGGCCGACGTGCTCCCCTTGTCGGCGGCCTTGCGATAGGCGCCGACGGCTTCCGGCAATTGCTGATTGGCGGCGTAGGCGCGGCCGAGCTGGTAAAGCGCCCGCCGCGATGCAGCCGACGCGAGCTTGCAGAATTTGATCGCCGTCGCGACATCCGACGCCTCGATCTCGTGAGCGCCCTTGACGTCCTTGGGCTTGTCCGGATCGGCAGGATCGGCGGCGAGCCGGTCGCACAGCACGAGATCGGCGGATTGTCCGTAGGCTGAGGAATGAAGGCAGGCAAGCGTCAGCGCCAACAGCCCGACGCTGACGTTGTGAGCCATCGAAACCGCGCCGGATCGCTTTGATCGCATGTCGGCTCGCTGCATGACGCGTGTTGTGGTCCCTTATGGACCTTATATCTGCGGACCTTATAGCTGAGGATTTGGGCCAGCAAGCGGCGCCCCGATCTCGACCCGCGTCTTCGCGTGGTGTCGGCTTTCGATGAGCGGCGGCCGCGACGGGCTCCCGCCGAGCCTGTGTCAGTTTGACCCTGAAGCGCGGTCTGCGCCTGTCTTGCGGGGCAACCGTAATGCGCGAATACTCTCGTCGATCTTGGGAGTCATCGGGGGATCCCGCTTCGAGAGGGCGACCCATGGACCGCCGTCGTTTCCTCATCGGCACCGCCGCGAGCGCGCTCGCGGCTGGGCCGGCATTCGCGCAAGAGGCTTTTCCCTCGCATGCGATCACCATCATCAACGCGTTTCCGCCCGGCGGCGCCAACGATATCGTGACGCGACCGCTGGCCACGGCCATGGAGCCGATCCTCAAGCAGCCGGTCGTGGTCGAGACCAAGGCCGGCGCCGCCGGACAGGTCGGCGCCCAGTTCGTCGCCGCCGCCAAGCCCGACGGCTATACGTTGCTGTCGCACAACACCGGCATCTCGAGGTCGACAAGCTGTTTGGCCGTGCGCCCAAGGTCACCCGCGCCGACTTCATTCCGCTCGCGCGCCTGGTCGCGGAGCCGATCTTGCTCCTCGTCAACGACCAGCAGACCTACAAGACGCTCAACGAGTTCATCGCGGCTGCCAAGGCGCATCCGGACTCGCTCGTCTTCAGTTCGGGCGGGCTCTATGGCGCGTCTCATCTGCCGCTGGCGTACCTGGAAAAGGCGACGGGCCCGTTGCGGCTGCGGCATCTGCCGACCAACGGCGGCGGCCCGGCCATCGTCGCCATCCTCGGCAACAACGCCCAGGTCACGACCCAATCGGTGTCGGCCACGCTGCCGCACATCAAAGCGGGCAAGCTGCGCCCGCTCGCCGTTTTCAGCGCAACGCGCTCGAAGTCGTTGCCGGACGTGCCGACGCTCAAGGAGCTCGGCTTCGACGTCGAATACTATCTTTGGGTCGGGATCTTCGCGCCCAAAGGCACGCCGGGCGAGATCGTGGCGACGTTGCGCGCCGCCATCGGCAAGGCGGTGCAATCGGATCAATTCAAGACCGCGCTCGCCAATGCCGGTCAGGAGCTCGCCTATCTCGACGGGCCGGATTTCCAGAAGTTCTGGGACATCGACGGCCGGCGAACCGACGAAGCGGTGATCTCGATCGGCCGGCAGGGATAGCTCGCGCCGAAGGCAAACGCGGTCTTCGGCGGTGCCGCCGTTCTGAGGCGCTGCAAGAGTTCGCTCAAGAACATCCCGATGTACGCCGCGATCTTTCATTGGCTGAGCCAGCTTTCGGCGTGGCTTGAGCGAACCCAAATGAGCCAAGCGATCCAGGTCCATGACTGGATTGTCCCGATCGTGCAGTCGATTCACATCCTCGGGATCGCGGTAGTCGCGTCCTCCGCGCTGATGATCAATCTCCGCCTTCTCGGCCTCTACGCCGCGGACCAGCCGCTGAAGGAGGTCCTGGCGCGCTTCCTGCCGTTCATCTGGTGGACGCTCATCGTCCTGCTTCTGACGGGTATCGTCATGATCGTCGGCGAGCCGCCGCGATCGCTGAAGAATCCGGTGTTCCAGATCAAGATGGCGCTGCTCTTGGCCGCGCTCGTGGCGACCGTGATCTGCCAGGTCACGCTGCGGCACCATCCAGCCTTTGGCGATCTCACAACCGGCCGGCGCGCGGGCGCCGCAACGCTCGCGAGCGTCTCGATGCTGCTCTGGGTGGGCATCATCTTCGCCGGCCGTTGGATCGCTTATTACTACTAATGTCGCGATTGCGAAGTTCGCAAACCCCTTGCGGCACCCCGTGATGCGAGCTTCGGTCAAAGGGCGACGAGCAATTCATGATTCTCTAGTGTGGTTTTGGTAGGAACTTCAAATCCGCCACGCTAGCGGCGCGGGACTGCATGTCATGAACTTCGACCAGTTTCTGCATTGGCTAGAAGGTACGCCCATCGCGGTTGCGATCCGCGAGAACGAGGTCCTGTTTCCCTGGATCGAATCGGTTCATGTACTCGCGATCGCGCTGGTGGTCGGGACCATCTCGATCGTCGATTTGCGCCTCATTGGGCTTGCCTCGCGCAACCGCGCCGTGACCACTCTGATGCGCGAAGTGCTGCCCTATACCTGGGCCGCCTTCGGCGTCGCCGCTATCACTGGCTTGCTGATGTTTTCGTCGAACGCGCTGAAATATGCGCACAATTTCTATTTCCAGGCCAAGATGGCATTGCTCGTGCTCGCGGGCTGCAACATGGCGGCCTTTCATCGGATCCGCACACGCGAGATCGTGCACTGGGACGCGGCGGGAGGGACGCCGATCGCGGCCAAGACCGTGGCTGGCATCTCACTTCTGGTTTGGATCGCGGTGGTGGTGTGCGGCCGCTGGATCGGCTTCACATTGCACTAGTGCGGCCCCCGGGGTATTTTTTGGCGAACGCTCCGCATCTCGATTGCGTGAAGGGCGGCCTATGCGATCCCGACTCCTGGCGATATTTGTTGTGTTTGTCTCGACCGCGGCGGCTGACGCGCAGAACGCACCGAAGAAGCAGCCGGCCATCATCAATCCGCCGCCGACCGCGCAGGACTACGCCGATCTCGCCAAGTTGCCGGATTGGAGCGGCGTGTGGAACCCGAAGATCAGCGACCAAGACCAGCAGGCGCGCAACAATCCGCCGCCGTGGAATGAAAAGGTCGCCAAGGAAGTCGAGAAGATGTGGGCCGAGGAGAAGGCCGGCCGTCCGAAACTGATCTTTTACGGCTGCTTCCCCGAGGCGCATCCGTCCTGGATGCTGGTCACTCACAACGCGATGGAAATCCTGTTTACCCCCGGCCGAGTGACGATGCTCGGCGAATCCGACGGCAACCGGCTGCGCCGCATCTACACCGACGGTCGGCCGCATCCCGAGACGCCGGACCCATCTTTTCATGGCCATTCGATTGGCCGCTGGGAGGGGGACACGCTCGTCGTCGATACCGTCGACATCCTGCCGCAGGCGCCGCTCGCGATCAGCGAGGCAGTCGGCGTGCCGAACGACGGCGACATGCACGTCACCGAACGCATCTACCTTGCCGACAAGGACATCCTGCACGTGGAGCTCGAGATTACCGCGCCCCACGTTCTTACCAAGCCCTGGAAGACCACGCGCATCTTCTTCCGCCAGCGCGCGCGCAAGTTCGACATCGTCGAGGGCGTATGCCAGATGGGCGACTACAGGGAAGCGAAGGATGAGAACGGCCATCACGTCTTCGTCCCGATCGAGAAGACCGAGTGGGGCAATCTCGTGGCGCCGAAATAATCCAGCAACCGGATCGATCTCATGATGAATCATTTCAAGCCCATCGGCGTGCTTGCCGTTGCCGCCACGGTTGCGGTCGGTATCGCATCGGTGTCGGCGCATCATTCCACCACCATGTTCGATCATTCCATCACCATGACGATCAACGGCGAGGTCGTGGAGCTGCGCTGGGTCAATCCGCACGTCAGTCTCTCGGTCAACGGCGTCGTCAAGGAGCGGGCGGAGGACGGCCCAGCGGTCTGGGTGATGGAGATGACGAGCCCCGGCAATCTCGTGCGCGCCGGTGGCTGGCGGCGCGACGCCGTCAAGCCCGGCGAGAAGGTCGAGGTCCTGTTCAGCCCGCTGCGCGACGCCGAGCGCAAGGGGGGAGCACTGAAGAAGCTCACCGTGCTCGCGACCGGCGAGGTCTTCACCGCCAATATTCGCGAGCAGGAGCGGCCGGGGCTCGAATGAGCTGGCGCTCGGGCTTCCCTCCTGCGGCGGCGTTGGCGGTCGGCGTGCTCATCGGCGTGCCGTTTGCCCTCGGCCAAGAGCCGAGCGGCCCGCCGCCACAGGACACGATCTTCGCCCGCAAGATCTTGATGGGGGCGATCGACATGAACATGGATGCGATCGAGACCATGCTGGCGCCGAAGCAAGTTCGACGCCGATGCCCACTTTGCCCAAGAAAACGGGGCCTTTCGGCCCCGGTTGCTACCATTTTGCTACCATTTGGCTATCCGAAGGCCGCGTCCATGACCTTGGCCGCCCGATCGTCGGCGCCGTGGACGAGATGGCCGTAGACATCGAGGGTGATCGACGGGCTGGCGTGGCCGAGGCGCCTGGACACGGTGAGGATGTCAACGCCTGCCGCGATCAGCATGGAAGCGTGGGTATGGCGCAGGCTGTGGAGGGTGACGCCGGTCAGTGCGCGTTTCCACATCTTGGTCACGGCGTTGGGCGACAACGGCTTGCCTTCGAGGTCGGCCAGCACGGTGCTGTCATCGGGCGCCTTACCCATGCCAAGGGCTAGCCGCTGCTTGGCTTGGGCCACCCGGTGCGCGCGAAGCTCCTCGCAGATATGCGCAGGCAGCGAGATCGTGCGCAGGCCAGCTTCGGTCTTCGGCGCCTTGGTCCGAATGCCATGGGCGCTCGTCTGCTCCAAGCTCTGTTCGACGGTGGCTCGAGCGGCCTCGAGATCGACATCACGCCAGCGCAGGCCCAGCATTTCGTTGCGCCGCATTCCGGTGGCCAGACCAAGCGAGGCCAGCAGATAGAGCGGGCCACCATGGAGGCGTTCTAGGAGCGCCTTGGCCTGCTTGGGCTGTAGGATCTCGATCTTGGCCTTTCCCGGTGCTGGCGGCCTCGCTATGGCGGCGGGATTGTCCTTGAGCAGCCCCCACAGCTTGGCTTGCTCGAGCGCGCGGTGGAACACGACATGGACATGCTTGACTGTCCTCGCCCCTAGCCCAGCCTTGGCCATGTCGGCGTAGAGGGCAGCGAGATCGAGGGGTTGGAGGGCCTGAAGCTTCTTGCTCCCGAGAACGCGGCGCACGTGGCGCAGCGAACCGGCGTAACGCTCGGCGCTACGGGCAGTCGTGTGGGACGCCACCCAGTCGGTCAGGAACCGATCCAGGTAATCGCCCACGGTGATACGGTTCGGATCGACCGTGACGTTGCCCGCGTCGGCGATCAGCTTGGCGCATTGGACCTGCGCCTCGCGCTTCGTGCCCTGGAACGAGTGCCAGCGGCGTTTACGCTGGCCCTGTGCGTCCTGAGCGTCGATGACGATGGCCCAATGGCCGGGTGACCGCTCGCGAATGTGGCCCTTCATGACTTCTCTCCGTTCTCGATGCGCAACCACCGTCCCAGCGCCGATTTCAATTCGGTTGGGTCGACCCGCAGCAATGTCCGCACCAATTCGCTCTCCAGTTCGTCCCGTCTTTTGATCCCCTTTTGGACGACCGCGAGGAGGCGCTCGAATTCCGGCGGCAGGGGGTCTTCCGCTGCAACGGTCCTCTCTAACCGGCTGACAAGCTCGTTATTCAGTGAGCGTTGATTTGAGCGCGCAAGTTGCACAAGCCGGCGATGAAGCTTCTCAGGTAACCGCAGCATGAGGGGCGTTACTCGCTGTCGCGCCATTGCCTTCCTCTCACTGAACTAGGCGACACATATTGGCAAGGAATTGGTAGTTGCACAAGTGGCACCATGGCCCTTGACAGGCGAAATGGCGCCGAAGGATTATAGTACCAGATTCGCAACTAGGGACCGCGCAGATGAACGACATCAAAATGCTCAATGAAAACGCCGTGCTACCGCTTTGGCCGGAGGTCGGCACTCTGCTGAAGCTCAAGCGTGGTGCGACCTACGCGGCAGCCGAACGCGGGGAAATCCCAACGGTCGATTTTGGCCGTCTGAAGCGCGTCCCCACCGCGTGGCTCCGGCGCAAGTTGGGCCTCGAGTTGGGCGACGCCGCCTAGAAACGACGAAACCCGGCCGCCTTTGGGCAAGCGGCCGGGTCAAACAAGGGAATCTTCGGGGCCGAAGACTGACCGCAAGGAGCCATGACTCCAGGAGTCCATTTTTATGAATACCCCTCGCATTGCACATTCGTCAAGCGCCGAAGTCATTCCATTCCCAACTTCCGGCAAGCCCCAATTCGCAAAGGACAGTAAGGCTTGGTTGGCGACCACGCTTGCGGACCAGTCGCTCACACCTGCCAGCAAGGTGTTCTGCACGGCGATCTACCTGCACTTCAATAACAAGGATGTTTACCAGCACACCAGGGAGCTAGCCGCGTGGCCCAAATTGGAGACGCTGATGATCGAAACCGGACTTTCCTGGGAGACTCTCAACCAGAGCATTAAACAGGTAGAACGCGCCGGATTTCTCGATGTCCAACGCGGTCGTGAGGGCCAGAGGCGCATCGTGAACAAGTATTACGCCCGGTGGCCTCAAGGTCAGAATTTCGGACCTTCAGACAGGCCTCAAGGTCAGAATTCTGAAGGTCAGAATTATAGAGAGGACTCTGTGAGGGATTCACCGAGTCTATTAAGAGGAAGAAGAGATATAGATTCACCGAGTCCAGTCTATGCAGACTCGGTGAACTCAGACTCGGTGAATCGGACTCCCGAGCGGGCCTTACGGCCCGAAGAGGCCGAAGAGGCCAAGCCAGCCAAAAAATATGATGCAACCCCCCAGCTGGTCGCCGTCGTCGCTCGCTGGCGCGCCGCAGGCGCGACCAACGGGAGCGGCGACCTATGAGTCCGGCGCGCATGAACTGGCGGCGCGCGCGGCTTGCCTCGAGGCCGAGCCTCGATCACCGCTGGGATGATCCCGGCAGCGAGTTTGCCCCTGACCGGGCTGGTCGGTGGTTAGCGAAGGCTGAGAGGCGGCCCCGGGAGCGAGCGCACCATCTCGCCTCCTCGACGGTTGCAGGAGCAGGGCAAACGCACCACCTCGCCGGTGCGCGCGGGTCATCGAGCCAATAGGAAAAGGAGCACCCATGCTTAGACTGCATCGTAACACGGAGACGGGCCAAACAGCTTGGCGCGAACGCAAGGGCGGTAAATGGATATTAGACGAGGGCGCACAGCCTCCCCCCGACTCCCGGCCATCAACGGCTAAAAAACTGACCCAGGTGTGGACTTGTACTCGCTGCGGTGGGGAAGACCCAAAGTCATGTGGTTGCGCAGCGGCCACCGCGACCTCGAGGGAAATCCGGGAAAAACTTGCGACGAAGTATGAGCAAGACCGACAGCGAGCGAAGGCGTATCGCGAGCGTTCGGCCACGGGCCAGCTTGCGCAGGCCAAGTCGGTATTGGCGGACAATCCTGGAATCTCTGCTAATCGCCTCAAAAAGCTCTCAGGGTCGAACATTGCCATGTGCCGTCGGGCGCTCCGGGAGACCGCGTCACGTGACGCGCCCGTTGACAACATTGACGAATCCCCCGCAGCCTCCGCCGAGCGCATGAAGGCGCAGTTTGCTGCCAAAAAAGATGGGACACCTCGCGACACCCTTCTACAATATGCTCGCCAAGCAGGAGCGCTCACGAAAGCGTGGCGAAAATCCCAGATTGAGAATGACGCCGAGTTGAGCGCGACAGCAAAGAATACTGCCGAATCATGGAGAGAAATTGCCAGCGCGCTTACCGGCTGGGAGTTTAACGATGACGATGACGATGACGATGACGATTCCTTTTATGAGGGGGCCATTGATAAGCTCGTGGCGCGCCAGAAGCGCCATGAGCGGGAGGCAAAGAAATCCGGCGAGGCTCTAAAAGACTTTACACGCCAAGAACAACCCGCCATTGAGGCGTTGGCTGCGCGCTTGGTCAAGCTCGATGCGGACGTGGCACGTCAAGTGTTTAACGCCCTGGCGATACGCGGGCCGTGTGGACGGATGGAGGGGGTTAATTTCTTGCTTTCGCGGCCCTTCGCCAATGCACTGCAGAGGGCGCTTGACGATACAGAGGCGGTTGCACCAGCGTGTGCCGCCGCGTCATGACCGCCTGTTCCTGTTTCTGGCCAAATAGTCCCGCAGCAACTTGATAATCAAATTTGCCAAGCTGCGCCCCTCCTCCTGCGCAACCTTCTCCGCCGCTGCCTTCAATGCGCGGTCGATCCGCATCTCGAATCTCTGGGCGGTAGTAAGTGCATAGTAAGCGGCGCTGACGAATGCGATTTTGTCGGCTGCTAACGATGCCGAGCCTATTAATGGAGGACCATCGTGCAAGAGTTGGTCAGGTTTGTCTCCAGCAACAAAGTAGCAACACTCAACGC
>Ga0306924_10004567_pt1 | contig 13525 bp, 11 predicted proteins | sample sta12Can44000111_FD_203756 | JGI IMG/M metagenome (GOLD analysis project Ga0306924, IMG submission 203756) | Lab enrichment of tropical soil microbial communities from Luquillo Experimental Forest, Puerto Rico - statanox.12C.anox.44.000.111 (v2)... | ecosystem: Environmental > Terrestrial >... | reverse complement strand
TCGATGGCGCGATGGTGAATGGCACCGCCGAAGGGGTGAGCTGGTTCGGCAGCGTGTTACGGCTCGTGCAGAACGGCTACCTGTACTCCTACGCCTTCTGGATGATGATCGGCCTCGCGCTGCTGCTCGGCTGGTTCCTGATGCAGTTCTTCCACGGCTGATAACACTCGTACGAGCTGACGATGCATGCGCTGCTCTCTTTCGTGATCTGGGTGCCCATCGCCGCCGGTGTGCTCATCCTGCTGCTCGGCGAGCACAACATCGTCATCGGGCGCTGGGTGGCACTCATCGCCTCGCTCACGACGCTGGTACTCACCGTGCCGCTGTGGGCGCACTTCGACACCACCACCGCCGCCCTGCAGTTCACCGAGAAGCTGGCGTGGATCCCGCGGTTCAATGCGTTCTACGCACTCGGCGTCGATGGCATCTCCCTGCCGCTCATCGTGCTCACCGCCTTCATGACGGTACCGGTGGTGATCGCCGGCTGGACCGTGATCGAGCAGCGCCCGGCGCAGTACTACGCCGCGTTCCTCATCATGGAAGGGCTGATGATCGGCGTGTTCGCCGCCAGCGACGCGCTGCTCTTCTACTTCTTCTGGGAAGCGATGCTGATCCCGATGTTCCTCATCATCGGCATCTGGGGCGGCCCGCGGCGCGTCTACGCCACCATCAAGTTCTTCCTCTACACCTTCCTCGGCTCGGTGTTCATGCTGGCGGCGCTCATCTACATGTACGTCAAGGCGGGCAACTACGCGATCGCCAGCTTCCAGGCGCTGCCGCTGTCGCTCATCGAGCAGCGCTGGATCTTCGTCGCGTTCCTGCTCGCCTTCGCGGTCAAGGTACCGATGTGGCCGGTGCACACGTGGCTCCCGGACGCGCACGTCGAAGCGCCGACCGGCGGCTCGGTGATCCTCGCCGCCATCATGCTGAAGATGGGCGGCTACGGTTTCCTGCGCTTCTCGCTGCCGGTGACCCCCGATGCGAGCCGCGAGCTCGATCTGCTGGTGATCACGCTGTCGCTGATCGCGGTCATCTACATCGGCTACGTGGCGCTGGTGCAGCCCGACATGAAGAAGCTCATCGCCTACTCCTCGATCTCGCACATGGGCTTCGTGACGCTCGGCGCCTTCGTGATGTACGAGATCGTACGCAACACCGGCAGCCTGCAGGGCGCCGGCATGGGAGTCGATGGCGCCATGGTGCAGATGGTGTCGCACGGGCTCATCTCGGGCGCGCTCTTCCTGTGCGTCGGCGTGCTCTACGACCGGCTGCACAGCCGGCAGATCGCCGATTACGGCGGCGTGGTGAACACCATGCCGATGTTCGCCGCCTTCATGGTGCTGTTTGCACTCGCCAACACGGGGCTCCCCGGCACCTCCGGGTTCGTCGGCGAGTTCCTGGTGATCATCGCCAGCTTCCGCGCCAGCTTCTGGTACTCGACGCTCGCGGCGGTGACGCTGATCCTCAGCTCCGGCTACACGCTGTGGATGGTGAAGCGCGTGGTATTCGGCCCGGTCGTGAGCCCGCGCGTGGCGGCACTCAAAGACCTCAACGGACGCGAGTACGTCGTGCTCGGAGCGCTGGCGGTCGCCGTGCTCCTGGTCGGGGTGTGGCCGGCGCCGCTGCTGAAGGTGATGCAACCGACGGTCCATCACCTGGTGAGCCAGGCGGTGGCCACGAAGCTCTAGGCCGCGCGAGCGCCAACGCCACTGCTACCCCCACAAATCATGGATCAACCTCTCGTCAACGCCGCCAGCCTCGCGCCCGCCGTCGCGGAGATCTGGCTGGTCTTCGCCATCTGCGTGCTGCTGCTCGTCGAGGTGTTCGCCGGCACGAAGCGCTCCGGGCTGATTGGCACGCTCACCCTGCTGGCACTCGCCATCGGCGCCGCCCTCACCGTGCGCTACGGGCAGGTGCCGCACCGCCTGCTGCTGTTCGATCGCACCTATGTGGCCGATGAGCTCGGTGTCGTGCTGAAGCTCGCCGGGTTCCTGTTCGTCGCGGTGGCGCTGCTGTATTCGCGGGCGTACCTCGAGAACCGCAACATCCAGCGCGGTGAGTACTACGTGCTCGCACTCACCGCGCTCCTCGGCATCTTCGTGCTGGTGTCCGCCAACAGTCTCGTGACCGTGTACCTCGGGGTGGAGCTGCTCGCGCTCTCGGTGTATGCGATGGTGGCCTTCGACCGCGACTCGGGCGTGAGCGCGGAATCCGCGATGAAGTACTTCGTGCTCGGCGCCATTGCCTCGGGGATGCTGCTCTATGGCATGTCGCTGATCTACGGGCTCACCGGCACGCTCGATCTCGGTGAGATCGCCGCCCGGCTGCACGCACCACTGAGTGCCGGCGTGGTCCTCGGTCTCACCTTCATCGTAGTGGCGGTCGCTTTCAAGCTCGGCGCGGTGCCCTTTCACATGTGGCTGCCGGACGTGTACGAGGGGGCGCCGACCAGCGTGACGCTCTTCATCAGCACCCTACCCAAGATCGCCTACTTCGCCCTCGCGCTGCGGCTCCTCGCACAGGGCCTCGCCGGGACCGTGGTCGAGTGGACGCAGATGCTGGCCGCACTCTGCGTGCTGACGCTCATCGTCGGCAACGTGGTCGCGATCGTTCAGACCAACCTCAAGCGCATGCTGGCCTATTCGGCCATCGCGAGCGTCGGCTTCATCCTGCTCGGGTTCGTCGCCGGGACGGCAGATGGCTACGCCGCGGCGCTTTACTACACGCTCCAGTATGTACTGGTGACGCTCGGCTCCTTCGGCGTCATCCTGCTCGCCGGCGCCAAGGGCTTCGAGGCGGACCGCCTCGATGACTACAAGGGCCTGCAGCAGCGCGATCCGCTGCTCGCCGCCGCCATGATGGTGCTGATGTTCTCCCTCGCCGGCGTGCCGCCCTTCATCGGCTTCTGGGCGAAGCTGCGCATCATCCAGGCCTTGTGGGAGTCCAACCACCTGTGGTTGGTGGTGCTCACCGTCGTCATGTCGGTGGTGGGCGCGTACTACTACCTGCGTGTCGTCAAGTTGATGTATTTCGATGAGCCCGCCGGGACCCAGCCGCCGGCGGCGCGCGAGCTGGCGGTGCGGTTCGCTCTCGGGGTCAACGCTGCAGCGGTGCTGGCGCTGGGTCTCCTGCCCGGTCCGCTGCTCGATCTGTGTGCACGGCTGATTCACTGATTCGGGGAGCTCTCGCGATGAAACCTGGAATTTCCCGGGCGTCCCTGCGCCTCGTGCTGACGGCTGCCGGTGTCCTCATCCTCACGGCGCTCGGTGGCGCGGTGCAGGCCGCACCGCAGTACCACATCGCCCACGAGGTGAAGCTGCCGGGGGATGAGGGCTGGGACTACCTGACGTTCGATGATGGCGCCCACCGCCTGTTCATCGCCCACGGCCCGCAGGTGCAGGTGCTCGACACCGACCACCTGACGCTCGCCGGCACCATCGCCGATACGCCGGGCGTGCACGGCATCGCGCTCGCGCCCGATGTGGGCCACGGCTACATCAGCGCCGGCCGTGCCAACACGATCGTCGTGTTCGATCTGAAAACGCTCGCGCGGCTCAAGGAGATCAAAACGACCGGGGAGAACCCCGACGCCATCCTCTACGACTCCGCGACCCATCGGGTGTTCAGCTTCAACGGCCGCGGCCGCAATGCGACGGTGGTCGATGCGAAGACCGATGAGGTGGTGGGCACCATCCCGCTCGACGCCAAACCCGAGTTCGCCGCCGCCGACGGCAAGGGTCGTGTCTACGTGAATCTCGAGGACAAGAACAGCCTCGCCGAGATCGATGCCCAGCATCTGACCGTGACCCAGGTATGGCCCATCAAGGGGTGCGAGGAGCCCTCGGGACTCGCCATGGACATTACCGGGCAGCGACTGTTCGCCGGCTGCGGCAACAAGGTCATGGCGGTTATCGACGCCCGCTCGGGCCGTACGCTCGGCACGGTGCCCATCGGCGAGGGGGTCGATGCCACGAAATACGACTCCGGCCTGAGGCAGGCATTCGCTTCCTGTGGCGGCGATGCGGTGCTCACGGTGGTCGGGACGGATGCCGGCGGCGCACCCGAGGTCATCCAGTCGCTCACGACGCAGCGCGGCGCGCGCACCATGGCGCTCGATGAGCACTCGCACCGGCTCTTCCTCGTCACCGCGAGCTTCGGGCCGCCGCCGGCGGCGACAGCCGAGCATCCGCACCCACGGCCGGCGATCCTGCCCGGCACGTTCCGGGTGCTGGTGATCGAGCCGGCGAAATCCAGCCAGTGACCGGCGGTACCTGCGCCCGCGCCGTCGCCGCGGCGTTGCTGCTCGCGGTCGTGCCTGGCGCAGAGGCTGCCGCACCGGATGCTGCCAGCGCCTCCAACGCGCTGGCGCGCGAGCTGCTGGCGCAGCTGATCGCAATCAACACCACCGACACCCCGCGCGGCAACGTCACGACGGCGGCCGAGGCCATGGCGCAGCGGCTGCGCGACGCGGGGTTCGCCGCCGAGGATATTCAGGTACTCGGCCCGAGCGAACGGAAGAAGAATCTGGTGGTGCGGCTGCGCGGCGCTGCCAGCCACAAGCCGGTGCTGCTCATCGGGCATCTCGATGTGGTCGAGGCGCGGCGCGAGGACTGGAGCACCGATCCTTTCCAGCTGGTGGAGAAGGACGGCGACTTCTACGGCCGCGGCACGCTCGACATGAAAGGTCCGGATGCCATCATGCTCGCCGCCCTCATACGGCTGAAGCACGAGGGGTGGAGGCCAGCGCGTGACATCATCCTGGCGCTCACCGCGGACGAGGAGGGCGGTGGCGCAAACGGCGTCGAGTGGCTGCTCGAGCATCACCGCCCGCTCGTCGATGCGCAGTTCGTGTTGAGCGGGGACGACTATTCGGTGCTCACCGAGAATGGCCGGCCTCTTTTCTTCGAACTGGTCGCAAGCGAGAAGGTGTACGCGGATTTTCAGCTGCGCGTCACCAACAAAGGCGGCCACAGCTCAGAGCCCGTGCCCGACAACGCCATCTACACCCTCACCCGCGGCCTCGACCGTCTCGCCGCCCATGAGTTTCCCTTCGAGCTCAACGCCGTCACCCGCGAGTACTATCGCCGCCTTTCGCAGATCGAGTCGCCCGAGCGCGCGGCGGTGATGCGCGGCATCCTGCGTGATCCTCCCGACCAGGAAGCGCTCGCGCGGCTGTCACAGGACGCGGTCGACCGTTCGATCACGCGCACCACCTGCGTCGCGACGCGCCTCGAGGCCGGACAAGCCAACAATGCCCTGCCACAGCGTGCCGAGGCCGTGGTGAACTGCCGCATCCTGCCCGGGCACGCGCCGGAGGAAGTGCGTCAGCGGCTGCTGCAGGTGTTGTCCGATCCGGCGATCACGGTGAGCTACCTGGCGAGCGATGGCACGCTGCTCGATGAGGCGCCCGCAAAAGGTGGCTTCGCACCGCCGCCGCTCCTGCCCGAAGTGCTGGCGCCACTCGATCAGCTGGTCGCGGAGACCTGGCCCGGGCTCAAGGTGATCCCGGCCATGTCGGCCGGCGCCTCGGATGCCACGCACACGAGCGCCGCGGGCCTGCCCACCTACACGTTCTCGCCCCTCACCATCGATCCCAACGATGATCGCGAGCACGGTCGCGACGAGCGTATCGGCGTCGCCTCGTACTACCAGGCGAACGAGTTTTTCTATCGCTATCTGAAGAGGGTGACCTCGCGCTGAAGCGCCCCGTCGCAACCCCCATGCCCAGATTTCCTCGCCACTTGCCCGCCGCTCTGCTCGTGACCGCGCTACTGATCGGTGCAGACCTTGCCGCCGACCGTACCGACGATGGGGCGGATGCGGGCGCCAACGCGCTGGCGCACGACATCTTCAGGCAGCTCATCGAGATCGATACCACCGATTCGGTGGGCAACGTGACGACGGCCGCCGAGGCCATGGCGCAGCGCTTTCTCGCCGCCGGCTTCCCGGCGGCGGATGTGGTCGTCGCAGGACCCGAGGAGCGCAAGAAGAACCTGGTGGTGCGGCTGCGCGGCACGGGCAAGCACCCTCCGGTGCTGCTCATCGGACATCTCGATGTGGTGGAGGCGCGGCGCGAGGACTGGAGCACCGACCCTTTTCAGCTCATCGAAATGGACGGCTATTTCTACGGCCGCGGCGTGCTCGACATGAAGAGCGGCGATGCCATCATGGCGACGACACTCCTGCGCATGAAGCAGGAGGGCTACGGCGGCAGCCGCGACATCATCCTCGCCCTCACGGCGGACGAGGAGGGTGGCTGCTGCAACGGCGTCGAGTGGCTCGTGAAGAATCATCGCCCGCTGATCGACGCCGAGTTCGTGCTCAATCACGATGGCGTGGTGGGCTACTCGATCACCTCCGAGCATGGCGTACCGCAGCAGTTCGCACTCAGCGCCACGGAGAAGATGTATGGCGATTACCAGCTGACCGTGACCAACCGCGGCGGCCACAGCTCACTGCCGCGGCCCGACAACGCGATCTACGAGCTCGCGGCGGGGCTGTTGAACATCGGCAGATACTCCTTCCCGTTCGAGCTCAACGCCATAACGCGCGGCTACTTCGAGCGCATGGCCACGGTGTCTCGCGGACAGACGGCCGCCGACATGCGTGCCGTCACACGCACGCCGCCTGATGCCGAGGCGATCGCCCGCCTGTCGCGCGATCCGGAGCTGAGCTCCATGATGCGCACCACCTGCGTGGCGACCCGTCTCGAGGGTGGGCACGCGAACAATGCCCTGCCACAGCGCGCCCGGGCGGTGGTGAACTGCCGCATCCTCCCCGGACACTCGAAGGAGGAGGTGCGCCAGGATCTCGTGCGCGTGTTGAACGACCCCGCGATCACGGTGCGCTACGTGGCGGATGACGGTGCGATCTCCGACACCGCGCCCGAGCAGCGCGCCTTGCCGCCCTCACCACTCTTGCCTTCGATGCTCGAGCCGCTGCAGAGCACCGTGGCCGCGATCTGGCCGGGGCTGCCGGTCGTGCCCTTCATGAATGCCAGCGCGACCGATGGCATCTACACGCGCGCCGCGGGGCTTCCCACCTACGGAGTCGCCGGCATTGCGGTCGATCGCGATGATGTGCGCGCGCACGGACGCGATGAGCGCGTGCGCGTCACCTCGTTCTACCGCGGCAACGAGTTCTTCTATCGCTACCTGAAGGCACTCACCGCGCAGTGACCGGCGGCGCGCGCGGCAACGCTACGACATGCGGCGCGAGATCGCGATGGCGGCGATCAGCACGATGACGATGTTGAGGATCCACCAGGCGAGCTGCTTGTGACTGGTGCGGCTCAAGGCGCGGACGGCACCCGAGGCCGCTGAACCTGCGCCGCTCGGGGCCGCGGCCAGTCGTCCGCTCACGACCTCGTGGATTCCGTCGTGTCCGATTCTGACCTCGAGTGTCTTCCCGGCGTCTTTCGCGTCCGCAGGCCGCGGGACGAACCAGGTGCCATCGGCCCGCAGCGTCGCGGGCTCGCTCTGGCCATCGATCGTCACCGCCACATCACTCACCTCGAGCGGCGTTTCTCCCTTAGTGCGCCGCACCCGCAGCACGAGCCCGTCCGCGGCGGTCGCCGCATCGACGGCGAGGAGGGCGGAGTGCGCCAGTGGCGCGAGCAGCGGCGGCGCGGGTTCCACGAGCGCGGCAGCGGGGGTACAGACGATCAGGATGACGGCGAGCAAGGCGCGGGCGGTCGACACCCGCGGCATGTTAGCAGGACAATGCATCCATGGACCGCGCCGTCGAGCCGACCCTCACCGTCGCACCGCGCTACCAGAGCGGTTTCGGCAATCACTTCGCCACCGAGGCGTTGACCGGTGCCTTGCCGCAGGGTCGCAACGCCCCGCAGCGGCCGGCCTACGGGCTGTACGCCGAGCAGTTTTCGGGTACCGCGTTCACCGCGCCTCGAAATGCCAACCGCCGCAGCTGGCTGTATCGGATCCATCCCGCCGCCGTGCACGGGAGTTTTCAGCGCATCGATGACGGGCGCATCACCGGCAACTTCAACGATGTCGACCCGTCACCGAATCAGTTGCGCTGGTCGCCGCCGCCACTCCCGCGCGAACCGACCGACTTCCTCGCCGGGCTCGCGACGCTCGCGGGGAACGGCTCGCCGGACGCGCATACGGGCTGCGCGATTCACTGGTACGCGGCCAACCGTTCCATGGAGCGCCGCTTCTTCTACGACGCGGACGGTGAGCTGCTGATCGTGCCGCAACAGGGCGGGCTGCGGCTCGCCACCGAGCTCGGGGTAATCGAGGTGCAGCCCCTCGAGATCGCCGTCATTCCGCGAGGCCTGCGCTTCCGCGTCGAGCTGCCGGATGGTGCGGCGCGCGGCTACCTCTGCGAGAACTTCGGTTCACCGTTGCGACTTCCGGATCTCGGTCCGATCGGCTCGAACGGACTCGCCAATCCGCGCGACTTTCAGACGCCGGTCGCCTGGTACGAGGATCGCGCCGGGGACTTCGAGCTGGTGGCGAAATTCGCCGGCCACCTGTGGTCGGCGCGCCTCGATCACTCCCCGCTCGATGTCGTCGCCTGGCACGGCAACAACGCGCCCTACCGCTACGATCTGCGTCGCTTCAACACCATCGGCTCGATCAGTTACGACCACCCCGACCCCTCGATCTTCCTCGTGCTCCAATCGGTGAGCGATACCCCGGGCGTTGACTCACTCGATTTCGTGATCTTTCCCCCACGCTGGCTGGTGATGGAGAACACCTTCCGGCCGCCCTGGTTTCACCGCAACGTCGCGAGCGAGTTCATGGGCCTCATCGAGGGCGTCTACGACGCCAAGGCCGAAGGCTTTTCGCCCGGTGGCGCCTCCCTCCACAACTGCATGAGCGGCCACGGGCCCGATGCCGGGACCTGGGAGAGAGCGACACTTGCCGACACCTCGAAGCCCGCAGCCCTTGCCGCCACCATGGCCTTCATGTTCGAGACCCGCTCGGTGATCCGTCCGACGCGCTATGCGCTCGAGACACCGCTCCTGCAGCGCGATTACGCACGGGTGTGGCAGGAGCTGCGCAGACACTTCGCACCACCGGCAGCTGCGTCTTCGGATAGTACGGCAGGAGCCGCCGCCGCGCCCCGCGCGCGCTCGTCCTCGCGACCGCGGGCACGTAAGCGGTCGCGGCGGTGAGCGCCCTCAACGCCACGCACGACCCGGCCGCGAGGAGCTGGGTGGCGAGCGCCAACGCACCCGCGGGAGACTTCCCGCTGCAGAATCTGCCGTTCGCGGCCTTCCGGCGTGCGGGGAGCGACGAGAGCTTTCGCGGCGGCGTGGCGATCGGCGATGCGGTGGTCGACCTCGGCGCACTGCACGCGCTCGGGGTGCTGCAGGGAAGCGCCGCGGAGGCGCTGGCGCTCTGCACGCAACCGACGCTGAATGCGTTCATGGCGGCAGGGTCGGGGGCGAGCGCGGCGCTGCGCGCGGCGCTGTCAGCGGCGCTGCGCACCGGCTCGACACTTGAGGAGCGGCTGCGGCCGCTCCTCATCCCGCAGGCGGCCGCCGAATACCGCGTCGCGGCGCAGGTCGGTGATTTCACAGACTTCTACGCCTCGATCCATCATGCCACGGCGGTGGGGCGGCTGTTCCGGCCCGACAATCCGCTCCTGCCGAACTACAAGTGGGTACCGATCGCCTATCACGGGCGGGCCTCCTCGGTGCTGATTTCGGGTCAGGGTTTCGCCCGTCCCTGCGGACAGGTCCTGCCGCAGGGCGCGAGCGCGCCGCAGCTCGCCGCTACGCGCCGCCTCGACTACGAGCTCGAGGTCGGCGTGTTCGTCGGCCGCGGCAACCGTCTCGGTCATCACGTTCCGCTCGCGGAGGCGGAGAGTCACGTGTTTGGCCTGTGCCTGCTCAATGACTGGTCGGCGCGCGATGTGCAGGCGTGGGAGTACCAGCCGCTCGGTCCCTTCCTCGCCAAGAACTTCGCGAGCACCGTGTCGCCGTGGGTGGTGACGCTGGAAGCGCTCGCGCCGTTTCGCGTGCCGTGGGTACGTCCGGCGGATGAGCCGCCGCCGCTCGCCTATCTCGACGATGCCGCGCAGCGCCGCTGCGGGGCGATCGACATCCAGCTCGAAGTCTGGCTCGACACCGCTCGCCTGCGCGCGGCGGGGGCGCCGGCGCAACGTCTCTCACACAGCAGCTTCCGCGACTCCTGGTGGACGGTCGCGCAGATGCTCGCGCACCACACCGTCAACGGCTGCAACCTCGAGCCCGGTGACCTCATCGGCAGCGGTACCCAGTCGGGCCCGCTGCCATCGCAGGCCGGCTCACTGCTCGAGCTCACGGCGGGGGGCCGGCAGCCGCTCACGCTCGCCGGGGGTGAGACGCGCACGTTTCTCGAGGACGGCGACCAGGTGATGTTGCGCGGCTGGTGCGAGCGCGAGGGATACGTCCGCATCGGATTCGGTGAGGCTGCGGCCACCGTGCTGCCGGCGCTGCCGCCTTGAGCGCGCTGCGACCTGGCCGGTTGTTGCGATCGGCGCGGTGAAAGCCTACCGCTACTCCGACCTCATTCTCGGCGCCTTCGTGTGCGTCGTGCTGTGCGCCAACCTGATTGGCGCCGCCAAGGTCGCCACCGTGCAGGTGCCGGGGTGGGGGCCGGTCACTTTCATGGCCGGAGTGCTGTTCTTCCCGATCTCCTACTTTTTCGGCGACATCCTCACCGAGGTATATGGCTACGCACGCGACCGGCGCGTGGTGTGGAGCGGCTTCGCCGCGCTCGCCTTCGCCACGCTCATGTCGTTCTCGCTGCGCGCCTGAGACGGCATTCGCGGCGCGGTCGGCGGTGACGCGCGGCGCGCACCTGGCGCCCGGAAGTAAGGCGGGAGCGCAGTGCGCAGCGCCCCCGCCTTGTCAGCTGCAGTGGACTTACTTGCCGATCTGCCGGCTGACCTGGTTCTCCTGCTGGTTGAGCGACTTCTGCTCGGCCTTGGTGATATGGCCGTGGTTGGTGCTCGCCATGGTGCGCTCTTCCTGGCGGATGGCATGATCCTTGGCGTGCAGCTTCTGCGCCTGCGCCTTGGTGATCTCGCCTTCCTTGCGCTCCTGCTTGATGCGCTGGTTCTGGTTGGCAAGACGGTTGTTCACCTGCTCGCGGCGCGGATGATCCTTCTGCCACTGCGTGTCGTCGGCCAGTGCGTTGCTCACGAGGCCAGTGAATGCCACGGTAGCCAGCGCGGCGGTCACGGCGGTACGAATGGACTTGAACATGGGTCTTTCCTCCTGAAAGGCTGTAGTCGAGCGGTCGCTATTGAGCCGGAACTCCCGGCTGCTGGGCGTTAACAACGTCGCAGGTAAAGGAGTGCTGACCTTTGTGACGGAAAGTTAACCCGTGAAGTGAACATGAGCTGAATCACATTGGGTGACCTGAATCACATTTGCCGCGCGCGGCAGATGCGGGCGGGATCTTCAGGTGTTTCGGCGGATGGTCAGGTGTTTGCTTAACTAACGGACGAGACGTTGATCAAACAACGACCCTCAGGCGCTCGCGCGCACGGCGCGCAGCGCCGCCTCAACCTGGTCCTCGTCATTGACCAGACTCGGAGCCAGGCGTGGGTATGACACCTTGTAAGGCGAGCTCGAGGCGATCACCTTGTGCCCGAGCAGCCGATGCACCGTTTCCTCAGTCGTCTGTCCTTCGACCTGGAAACAGATGATGCCCGCCGACAACATCGGGTCGCGCGGTGTCAGGACTTTCACCCTGGGGATGCCGGCGAGTCCCTCCTTGCACTGGCTGTTGAGGGCGGCGATGCGCGCGGCGATGCGCGTGCGCCCGATGGCGCGGTGAAACTCGAAGGCTTCCGCCATTGCCCACTGGTGCTCGTACGCCTTGAAGCCACCGGGAGAAACCCACGCCGCCTGCGTGGGCGGCTTCGGCGGCTGCTGCTCTTCCCACGCCGTGAAAGGCGCGGAGCTATAGAAGGTTGGGATCGTGGGTCGCAGCAAACCCCAGTTCTTCGCGGGCGCCCAGATGATGCCGGTGCCTCGCGGCGCAAAGATCCACTTGTGGGTGCCGGCTGCGGCGAAGTCGCACCCGAGCTGTGCGAGCGCTTCCTCCTGGTTGCCGAAACCGTGCACCGCATCCAGCACCACGAGCATGCGCTCGTGTTCGTCGCGGCTGCGATTGGCATCGGCCACGACCTGCGTCAGCCTGCGCACCGGCAATCTGACGCCGCTACACGAGTGCACCCAGGTAAGTCCGACGATGCGAGTGCGCGGGCCGATGGCGCGCTGGAGACGCTCTGCCATCTCATCGGCCGAGGCCGCAGCGGGTGCATCGTATAGCGCGACGCGGCGTATGCTCGCGCCGCTGCGTTCCGCCGCGAGCCGCATGGCCTCGTGATGCACGTAGTGGTCGTGGGTCGTGGTGAGAATTTCTTCGTCAGTTTTGAGCGTCAGGCCGTTGTAGATGAGCGCGAGGCCCTGCGTCGTGCTGTCAGTGAGCGCCACCTCCTCGGGCCGTCCTCCGATATAGTCTGCGGCCGCACGCTGCACACGTTCCGGGCGGGTCTCCTCCTGTGCTCCCCCGAGGAACGCCTCAAACCCCATGCCGTGCTCCACCGTGGTGAAAGGGTTGGCATCGAGTATGCGCCGGTAGCGTTCGATTGCCGCGCGCACCGGGCGTGGGTGCGACACGATGTAGAATTGCGAAAAATGCAGCCACTCGGGCGAGAGGTCGAACTCGGCGCGCACCGCCGGCCAGTCGGAGTAGTCCCTGGCGATCGCCGGCGCTGCGGGCTTCGACTCGGCGGCACGCGCCGCGGTGCTTGCGAGGAATGACCAGCCTACGGAGGCGAAGAAGTCGCGGCGGTTGAGTGTCATGGCGGCTTGCCTCGACTGCGGTCGAACGGTTCGCAGAATATAACTGGACGAGCCGGATCCGGGCACTGCTCGGTGTCCGCGTCATCGAGATCGGACGCAACACCACTGCGACCCTCACGCCGGCGATCGCCCTCAACACGGTGTTCTTAACGCGCGCGCGACGTCTGAGCCACTCGTGAATAAAAATTAACCTGGCATTTTTGCCGCTTGAAAGGGACCCGCGGGCCCCCATCCCAGCCAGTGGACGAGCTCGCTTATGACAGCCGTCAACGACGGGTGGAGCGACTGCGTTTTGATCAGTGCGAGCTTGAACGGTGGTGGCGGCCAGGCGTCTAATCGATAGCAGCAGCCAGCGCCCTGAGAAGGGCTCGGTGGCTGAAAAAAGGGGTGATGAACTGTGACCAATGCGAGCGTGCGATATGTAATGCGAACCGCCGGCGCCCTGCTTCTCGGCGCGGCGATAGCGACTGCGCCGGCTCTGACTTGGGCGCAGCATGCAGGAGGCGGGGGCGGACACGCCTCTGCCGGGGGCGGTGGCCACTTCGGGGGCGGCGCTCATTTTGGAGGCGGCGCTCATTTCGGAGGTGGCGGCGGCTTCGCGGGGCACTACGGTGGGGGCATGCATTCATTCGCCGCGCCTCACTACGGCGTTCCCGGGCACTATTACGGCGGGCGGTATTTCGCCCCGTCGGG
>Ga0306924_10004565_pt1 | contig 13528 bp, 9 predicted proteins | sample sta12Can44000111_FD_203756 | JGI IMG/M metagenome (GOLD analysis project Ga0306924, IMG submission 203756) | Lab enrichment of tropical soil microbial communities from Luquillo Experimental Forest, Puerto Rico - statanox.12C.anox.44.000.111 (v2)... | ecosystem: Environmental > Terrestrial > Soil... | reverse complement strand
CCACCAGCGGCAGCGTGCTGAGCATGGCGAAGGTGCCCGCCAGCACCAGCCCCGCCGAGGTGATGACGCCGCCGGTCGCGGCCAGGCCGGTGAGCGCGCCGCGCCGGGTCCCGGACCGGATCGACTCCTCGCGCACCCGGGTCATCAGGAAGATGTTGTAGTCGATGCCGAGCGCCACCAGGAACACGAAGACGAACAGCGGCATCCCGGTATCCGCGCCCGCGAACCCGAACACGTGCTTGAAGAACAGCGCGGAGATGCCGAGTGCCGACGCGAAGGACAGCACGACGGTGGCGATGAGCACGAGCGGCGCCACGATCGCGCGCAGCAGCACGCCCAGGATGAGGAACACCACGCCGAGGATGAGCGGGATGAGCAGGTCCCGGTCGTGGGCGGCCGCGCTCTGCACATCCTTGTTGATGGCCGTGCCGCCGCCCACCTTGGCGTCGGCGCCGGGGATGGCGTGCACCTCGGTCCGGACCTTGTCCACCAGCGTGTACGCGGCCTGACTATCCGGCGGCACGGTCGTCGTCGCCTGCAGGAAGGCCCGGCCGTCCTTGATCGCCGGCGGGGTGACCGAGGCGACGCCGTGCGTGGCGGCGAGTGCGGCCCTGACCTCCCCGGCGCTGCCCGCGTTGGCGATCACGTCCACCGGCTCGCCCGATCCGGCCGGGAAGTGCTCGGCCACCACGTTCTGGGCGGTGATCGACGGCTGGGTGCCGCGGAACGACTGGGCCACGGTCAGCGGGCCGAACTTGAACCCGACGAGACCGAGCGCGCCGATGCCCAGCAGGATCGCGGTCACCACCCACACCGTGCGCGGGCGGCGGCCGATGGCCTGGCCCACCCGGGACCACACCCCCCGGCTGGTCGGCTCGGCCGAGCCGTACCCCGGCCTGATCGGCCAGAAGACCCACCGGCCGAAGACCACCAGGAGCGCGGGCAGCAGCGTGATCATGGCGATCAGGCCCACGCCGATGCCGATGGCGGCGACCGGGCCGAGCCCGGAGATGTCGCTGGATTCGGCCGCGAGCAGGCAGAGCATGCCGGCCACGACGGTCAGCCCGCTGGCGATGATGGCCGGGCCCGCCCGGCGCAGGGCCACCGCCATGGCCTGGTGCCGGTCGGCGTGCCGGCGCAGTTCCTCCCGGTACCTGGCGATGAGCAGCAACGCGTAGTCCGTGCTCGCGCCGATCACCAGCACGACCAGGATGCCCCCGCTCTGCCCGTTGACGGTCAGGTTGGCGTGCTGGGTCAGCAGGTAAATCACGGCCTGGGCCACGGTGAGCGCCACGCCCGCGGACAGGATCGGCAGCAGCCACAGCACCGGGCTGCGGTAGGTCAGCAGCAGCAGCACGATCACCACGGCCAGGGTGGCGTAGAGCAACGTCGTGTCGATCCCCTTGAAGATCTTGATCTGGTCGGCCGCGCTCGCGGCCGGACCGCCCACGTAGACTCTCAGCCCGGCGCTGTCCTTGCTGGCGGCGTTCGTCACGTTGGTGACGAAACCGCCGATGTCGCTGTTGTAGCCGAGGTTCGCGCCGACGACGGTCTGGATCGCCTTGTGGTCCTTGGACACCACCGGCGCGGCCACCCGCCCGTTCACCGCGGGCAGCGTGGCGAAGTAACGCGCGTCGGCGTCCGCCTTCTGCAGGTCGGCCGCTGTAACCCCGCTGTCGCGCACGTACACGACCAGGGCGGGGTTGAGGTTCTTGGACTGGAACAGGTTCTGCTCGTTGAGTTCCTGGGTCGATTCGGCCGATGCCGGCAGGTACGACGACGCGTCGTTCTTCTCCGCTCCCTGGAGCTTGCCCGCCAGTCCTCCGAGCGCCGCCACAACCAGGATCCAGAACACGACCACCAGGTACTTGGTCCGGCGGCCGCATACGAACGCGATCAGGCGGCTTACGCCTGATCGCGCTGGTTTCCGGTCGGCTCCGGGGTCCCCGAACCCCGGAGCCGGTGAGATCCTCGTGTCCTGACCTGGCGCTTTACGGGGCGCCCCCGTGGTCCCGCGTGCCACGTCGTCCTCCTCACCCTCTTGAAAGATTCTGATGGTATGCTTAGGGAATACGATGTATCGCATTACCGCGGCATGTCAAGTTATATCTCGATTTTTCGATCCTTTTCGAGGATTTCCCCGCCGTCCCGGTTATCCCGGACGGCAGACCCAGCTTCCCCGCCGCGCAGGCTGGCCGAATCGGCTGCCTGGCCAGCCTTCCCCCCCTGTCGGCCGGCGCACCCGGCCGGCCGTCTGGCCCCCGGGGCATCCACCGTTCGGCTGACCCCGTGGCCGCGCCTGTAGGACGACCTGGCGGCGCACCAGGGCTCACATCCGTCCCTGCGGACACGCTGGTAACTGGCGGTCCCGCGAACCGGACTTCCGCACGGTGCCTATACGACCTGGATGCCACATCCATGCTGCTGGAACGACTTGGATGTGGCATCCACGCCATATCGAGCCGGCATGGAGCGGGGGACGCTGGGGCGTGGGGGTCTGCCGGGAGCACAGTGACACGAGCGTTACTACGGGGCAAAGGCCGGGGTGCGGGCTCCGGGCAAGGTGCAGTGTCAGGGCAGGTGCAGTCTCGGAGCAGGTGCAGCGTCAGGGCGGGGTGCGGGGTCAGAGCAGGGTGAGCTGCTCGGGGGGCTCGGGGGAGCGCTTGCGGGGTGCAGGGACCTGAGGGGCTTGCCGCGGCTCCGGGGGCTGTCGCAGCCCCGGCTTCTCTTGCGCCGTGAGAGGCTGCGCGGCCCACTGGGGTCGGTGCGGCTCCGGGGGCTTGGGAGCGGTGAGGACCTGGCGGCCGGGCGCGGCGGCGGGGCCGGAGCCGGGGCGCGGTCGGCCGATGCCGTGCTTTTCGGCGAGCTCGCGGACCTGGCCGGCGATCCGGTTCTGGTAGGCCTTTGGGGCGTAGGCGCCGCCGCAGTACAGGTCCAGGTACCGGTCGACGAGGTCCGGATGCTGCGCCCGCAGCCAGGCGAAGAACCACTCGCGCGTGCCCGGGCGCAGGTGCAACACGATGGGCGCGACGTGCGTGGCGCCCGCCGCCGCGATCTGCCTGACGGCGGCGTCGAGCTGGGCGGGGGAGTCGGACAGGAACGGCACCACCGGGCCCATGAGAACGCCGCAGCGCAGCCCGCGCTCGTTCAGCGCCGCGCACGCCTCTAGCCGCCGACCGGGCGCGGGCGTGCCCGGCTCGATTGATCGCCAAAGGTCTTTGTCGACAAAACCTGCGGATACGTTGAGGCCCACCTCGGTGACCTCGGCCGCCTCGGCGAGCAGCTCGATGTCCCTGAGAATCAGCGTGCCCTTGGTCAAGATGGAGAACGGGTTGGCCGCGTCGCTGAGCGCACGGATGATGCCGGGCATCAGCTGGTAGCGCCCCTCCGCCCGCTGGTAGCAGTCCACGTTCATGCCCACCGAGATGTGCTCGCGCGGCCAGCTCGGCGAGGCCATCTTCTTGCGGACCAGCTCGGGCGCGTTCACCTTGACCACGACCTGGGTGTTGAAATCCGCGCCCGTGTCGAGGTCCAGGTAGGTGTGCGATTTCCTGGCGAAGCAGTTGTGGCTCACCACGCCGTTGGCGATGAAGTCGCCGGTCCCGGTGGTGATGTCGTACATCGGCACGTGGAGCCCGAGCCGCTCGATGCCTGTCACGCGGAGGCCGTCACCGGTCCCCACCGGCGCGGTCTCGATCGACCGCCGCGCGGTGGCGGCCGGGTCGACGGTGTGGAAGAACCGCAGCGCCTCGCCGAGGCCGCCGCGCACCCGGACGCACGCGCGCCCGGCCGGTCGTTCCACGGCGAAACCGAAGCCGAGCGATTCCAGCGAGAACACCAGCCAGCCATTGATCGCCGGATCGGCCGGAGCTAGCCGCAGGATCCCGTCCCCGTAGCTTCCGTGCGCATCGAAGATCCCAGCCAGGAAGCCCTTGTGCCAGTCCGGGCCCGGATGATCCGGCCAGTCCAGGAGCCAGCCGAGCGTCCGCACCTGCTCGGCGCTGGCGGTCCGGACCGCCGTCAGCTCCCGCCGACCGGTACGCTCCGCCGTGCCCGTCTCCTCGGCGAAGCTGAAGCCGACACACCCGATCCCCGCCCGGGCCAGGTAGCCGGCCGTCCTGGCCAGCCCTTCCCGGTTTTCCTGGCCCGCCAGCGGGAGCCGGAACAGGTAGGTGCGGTCGGCCGGGCGGTCGAGCTGGGGATAGGAGTAGTGGCCGGCGTTCCCGTCACCGCGGATCAGGCCGCACAGGTACCCGCGCCGGTAGGCCGCGGTCTGCTTGGGCGGCTCGGCGAAGCCGCCGGTGCCCATCAGGGCGTGGCCGGCCGACAGGTGCGGGCGCCGCCGCAGCCCGCCCGCGGTGACGTACCTCCACCCGCGCTCGGCCAGGAAGCGGTGATCACCGCTGCAGACGAGCTGGGTGCCGTTCTCGAGGATGACCCGGTAGGCGGGCTTGACCGTGGACCAGTGCGCCCGCACCGTGGTGCGGACGTATTCGCGGCCGCCGTCCCGCCGAACCGTCCCGTAGATCTCGTCCCCGGCCCGCAGCTCGGCCAGCGGTTTGGTCCTGCCGTCCGCCATCAGGATCGGGGTCTCGCCTTCCATGCAGTACACGCAGGCGTGTTGACAGCCGCGATAGGGGTTGATGGTCCACTTGAACGGCATCCGGGACGCCTCGGGGACTCGGTTCACCACGGACCTGGCCTGCACCTCGTAGAAGGTCATGCCGCGGAAACCCGGCGTGTCGAAGGTGCGGGCGACCGCGCCGCGTTCGATCAGCGGGAGCGCCCGGTCCCGGGGCGCGGTGAACAGGTCCCCGCCGTCTCCGGTCTCCGGCGGCTCATCGAGCCGCAGATTGTCCCAGCGCATACCCGACACGATAGAATGGTTGTTCGATGATGGCAAGGCCATCGGCCGCCGACTCGCCGGAAGTATTCAACGTGACCGGTCCGGCCCGTGGGTTAGCTCACCGGTCCGGGTGGCGGGCGATCGCCACAAAACGGACGAAGTACAAAGCCAGAACAATTGGATAAAGACCGGCTCCTGAGAGATAGTGAGAGGGTACCTACCCGGTGCACGACGTGGAGGTTACCGAATGGCGCTGTCGGCGGACGAGCAGCGCGCGCTCGCCGAGATCGAGCGGCGGCTCGCGGCTGACGATCCTGGGCTTGCCACCTGCCTGACGGCATTCCGGCGCCCCGGGCCGGGCAGCGTACTGCGCTCGCCGCGCGCGCGCATCATCGGCTCGCTGTTCACCGTCCTGCTCGTGGCGATGGTCTCGCTGATGGTCTACGCGATGATCCCGTTCCGCACGCACGCACGCACGCCCGCCACGCCGAGCGCCGGGCCTCAGACCAACGTATCGATGACGGCCACCGGTACCGGTGTCCAGCCGCGGAGTACCCCGCCCGCGTCGGCCAGCACGAGCGCGAGCGCGGCGGCAACCGCCAAGTCCCGGGCCAAGTCCGCGACGCCCTCGTCCGGCCGGAGCACGGGTACCAGCCAGGCGCAGGCGACCGGGAGTCAGGCGGCGGATCAGATCGCGTCGCCGGCCGTCGGCCCGTAACCGCCGGCAGGATCGCCGTCGGGGCGGCGGGCCGCCGTCGGCTGGTGATCGTTCGCCGCTAAGGGTCCCCGCCACAACTGGACGAGGTAGCGCTCGAGGCCCTCGAGGGTCTTCTTCTCCTGCTGGAACTCGTCGCTGAGCGGATTGCGGTGCCGGTCGAAGAGCTGCGCGTAACGGCGGGTCACCTGGTCGCGGTTGCCGGCGTAGACGCGGACCGAATAGTCCCCGACTCCGCCCGCGAGCCGCAGGCCGCGCACCGCGGTGCCGGCCAGGCCCATGCTGATGCTCAGCTGCCCGCGCAGGTAGATGCTGCTCTTGGCCTCTTCGTCCCACGCGTCACCGCACGGCGGCGGCGCCTCGTCCCACTCTTCCAGGACGAGCCGGACGTCGATGTCCTCCTGCAGGCTGCCGACCCAGAGCTGCTCGCGGTTGGTGCTGATCAGCGCGCCTACCGGAGGCAGCGGACAACCCGGGGCGTCCGGGTCGACAGACGGGTCATGAATCCGGAACATCCTCCGCTCCGGAGTCACCGGAATCACCAGCTGTAGAAGTCTGCGGCTCATGGCTCACCCCTCCCCCCATGGCACGTAGCTACCTTGGACAACAGCCCTCTAGCTAGCAAATCTAGACTGCGGACGTAGATCATGCAGGGCGAAACGGCGCGGAAGTGCTAAACGTAACCACTTGACTACATGCTGCAGCGGTGTACCGTCATATCTGTTATGAACCTCGTGTCCGAACTTGACCTGCCGGCGTTCGATTACTCGGCACCTGACTTCTCGGCCGATCGCTACCACCAGCGGCTCGCCGAGACGCGTCAGCGCGGCTGGCTGGCCACGTCGCCACTCGCCTATATCGTGCTCGATCACGACGCCGGGGAGTTCTTCCTGCGGTCGAAGAAGACCGCGTTCCCCGGCCGCCAGATCGCCGAGTTCTTCGGCGTGACCAGCGGCCCGCTGGCCGAGCACATCGACACCAACATCCTGAACCTCAGCGGGGATCGGCACCGGCGGCTGCGTGCCCTGGTCGGGCCGGCGCTCACCCCGCGCGCGGCGGACCGGTGGCGCCCGGTGATGCGCGGCTTCATGGAGCAGCTGTGGGCTCAGGTCGCCGCCCACGGCGGGTGCGACTTCGTGGCCGCGGTGGCGCGGCCCTACCCCTCGCTGACGATAGCGACCGTGCTCGGGGCTCCGCAGCGGGACGCGGGGCGGCTGCACAACTGGTCCGGCTGGGTGCAGCGGCAGTTCGACATCCGGGCGCTCGAGACGAGCCGGGAGGACATCGAGCGGGCGGTCACCGAGGTCGAGGACTACGTCTCCGGGCTGCTCGAGGCCAGGCGCGCCGCTCCGGGCGACGACCTGATCAGCGAGCTGCTGGCGGCGCGGGACCAAGGGGACAGGCTGTCCGCCGCGGAGTGCGTCCAGCTGGTCACGAACCTGCTGGCCGGGGGCATCGATACCACCGCGGGCCAGCTCGCGCACGCGGTACGGCTGTTCGCGGAGCACCCTGATCAATGGGCCCTGCTGGCCGGCCAGCCCGCCCTGGTCCCGCGCGCGGTCGAGGAGGTGCTGCGGTTCGAGCCCGTCACGCCGTTCACCGCGCGGATCTGCGTGGAGCCGGTCGAGCACCGCGATGTCGTCTTCCCGCCGGGCACGATCGTGGCCGTCTGCGCGGAGCGGGCCAACCGCCAGGGCGAGGACGGGGAGAGCTTCGACATCACCGCGCCGCGCGACACGCGGCTGCTCACCTTCGGCGCGGGAACTCACTACTGCCCGGGTGCGAACCTGGCCCGGGCCGAGCTCGAAGAGGCGCTGGCGTTCCTCGCGCCGCGCACGCCGGGGCTGGCGCTGGACGGGCCGCCGCAGCTGGGCGGGGTCGAGGGCATCTACGGGATCGACAAGCTCCCGATTATCTGGGCGGGTTCATCCGCGATCAGCCCGAACCACGGTCCAGCGCCGGACGTGTCATAGATAGGCGGTACTCGTCCGCGGCGAGTACGACCTGAGGGGTTCGCACGATGCAGGCACCAGCGAAATCCGCTCACCGGAGGTCACTCATCGTGCCCGCTCGACTACCGGAACGCAGGCCGGTGCCGGTCCTGGGTCTCGAGCTTGGCGCGCGCCAGCCCTCCGCGTCCGCTGCCGGTGCCAGGGCGCACGCCCGCACGGACGCCGCCCCGCGCCGCCCCTACCCCGGTGCGTATCCCACCCCTGGCCCGCACCCGGGCGCCTACCCAGGGCCGGCCGCGGGTGCGCTTCCGCGCCCGCGCGCGGGACCCCAGGCCACCGCGAGCCATCAGCCCGCGGCGGGCGACAGCCAGCCAGCCGCGGGCCGCGGGCGCCGCGGCCTCCTGCTCGCCGTCTGCTGCATGAGCCTGTTCATGGTGGGCCTGGACAACACGATCGTGAACGTTGGGCTGCCGGACATCGGCCGGGACCTGAACGCCGGGGTCTCCGGCCTGCAGTGGACGATCGCCGCCTATACGATCGCGCTGGCCGCGCTGTTGATGTTCTCCGGCGCGGTCGCCGACCGGATCGGGCGCCGGACCATCTTCCAGGTCGGCCTCTCGCTGTTCACCCTCGGCTCCTGGCTATGCAGCCTGGCGCCCGGCCTGGGCTGGCTGATCGGCTTCCGGATCCTGCAGGGTGTCGGCGGCTCGATGCTCAACCCCGCGGCGCTCGGCATCATCACGAACACCTTCACGCGCCCGGCCGAACGCGCCCGCGCCATCGGCGTATGGGACGGCGTGTTCGGCCTGTCCATGGCGCTTGGCCCGGTGCTGGGCGGCGTACTGGTCGGGACGGTCGGCTGGCGCGGCATCTTCTGGGCGAACATCCCGGTCGGCCTGGCCGCGGTCTCGCTGACCGCGCTGTTCGTCCCGGACTCCAGGGCGCCGCGGTCTCGCCGCGCCGACCCGGTGGGCCAGTTCCTCATCATCGTCATGCTCGGCTCGCTCGCCTACGCGATCATCGAGGGTCCCGGGCTCGGCTGGCGTTCCCCGGAGATCTTCGGCTTCTTCGCGGTGTCGATGGCCGCGCTCGCCGTGCTGCTCGCCTACGAGCCCCGCCGCGCCGAGCCCATGGTCGACTTCAGGTTCTTCCGCAGCGTCCCGTTCGCGGGGGCCAACCTCAGCGCGGTCTGCGCGATCGCCGCCATGGCCGGCTTCCTGTTCCTGTCCACCCTGTACCTACAGGACGTGCGGGGCCTGTCCGCGCTGCAGGCTGGCCTGACGATCCTGCCGATGCCGGTGGTCATGGCGCTGTGCGCCCCGCTGGCCGGCCGGATGGTGGCCAAACGGGGCCCGCGGATCCCGCTGGTCATCGCGGGGGCCGCGCTGACCATCAGCAGCGCCGCGCTGTCCCGGCTGACCGGCACGACCGAGCATCTCTACCTGATCGTCACTTACGCCCTGTTCGGGATCGGGGCCGGCATGGTGAGTTCGCCGATCACCAACGGGGTCATGTCCGGAGTGCCGAAGACCCAGGCGGGCATGGCCTCCGGCATGAACTCCTCCAGCCGCCAGCTCGGCCAGTCACTGGGCGTGGCCATCGTGGGCTCGGTGCTGGCGGCCAGCATGCGCGGGTCGATGCAGACCGGCTTCATCCGGGCCGCGCACGCGGGCTGGTGGATCCTCGCGGGCTGCGGCTACATCGTGCTGCTGCTCGGTCTGGTCTGCACCACGCGGTGGGCCAGGGCCACCGCAGCCAAGCTGTCCACGTGACTCGCGCGGCCGGGCTCCTGGGGTCGCGGCCGGGACACCGCTTACCGGCGGTGACGAATCTCTCAGCCGACCGGCCTTGCGCCGCATCGGCCGCCAATAGTTAGTTGTAGAGACGCAATTACGGTCGGTCCAGTCAGGCCGGGTGATACCGCTGCCAGAGCTCAGCCGCCGGCGCCGCCTGCTGGTGCTCGTGATCTGCTCGTCCAGCCTGTTCATCGTCGGACTGGACAGCACGATCGTGAACATCGCGCTGCCTGCCATCGGACGCGACCTGCACGCCTCGGTGGCCGGGCTGCAGTGGACCGTCGACGGGTACGCGCTCGTGCTCGCCAGCCTGCTGATGCTGTCCGGCGCGACTGCCGACCGGATCGGCCGCCGCCGGGTCTTCCAGATCGGTCTGGCCACCTTCACCGCGGGTTCCGCGTTGTGCAGCCTCGCGCCCGGCCTGGGCTGGCTGATCGCGTTCCGCATGCTGCAGGCCGTCGGCGGGTCGATGCTCAACCCGGTGGCGATGTCCATCATCACCAATACGTTCACCGATAAGACCGAACGGGCCCGGGCCATCGGCGTCTGGAGCGGCGCGTACGGCCTGTCCCTGTCGCTCGGGCCGGTGGTCGGCGGGCTGCTCGTCGACTCCATCGGCTGGCGGGGCACCTTCTACGTGAACATCCCGGTCGGCCTGGCCGCGATCGCGCTGACCGCGCGGTTCGTGCCCGAGTCGCGGGCGCGGCGGCCGCGCCGGCCGGACCCGGTGGGCCAGGCGCTCATCGTCGTCATGCTCGGCTCGCTCACCTACGCGATCATCGAGGGCCCCGCGCTCGGCTGGCGCGCGCCGGTGATCGTGACGTTGTTCGCGACCTCGGTCATCTCCCTCGCGGTATTCGTGGCCTACGAGGCACGCCGCGTCGAACCGGTGCTCGACCCGAGGTTCTTCCGCAGCGCGCCGTTCGCGGGTTCGGTGCTGACCGCGATCAGCGCCACCGCCGCCATCGGCGGCTTTCTCTTCCTGGCCACGCTCTACCTGCAGGACGTGCGCGGCATGTCCGCGGCGCGGGCGGGCCTGCACCTGCTGCCGATGGCGATCATGATGGCGCTCGGCGCGGTGGTGTCCAGCCGGCTCCTGGCCCGCCGTGGTGCCCGGCTGCCCCTGCTCGCCGCCGGCCTCGGGCTGACCGCGGGCGGCGTCCTGCTGTCCCAGCTGACCGCGGACTCGGGCCCGGCGCCGCTGGCCGTGGCGTTCATCGTGTTCGGCATCGGCGGCGGCCTGGTGAACGCGCCGATCACGTACACGGCGGTGTCCGGCATGCCGGTCTCGCAGGCGGGCGTGGCCTCGGGCATCGCCTCCACCAGCCGCCAGATCGGCCAGTGCCTCGGGATCGCGGTCACCGGATCGATCCTGGCCGGGAACCTGGGCGATCGGGCGCTCCGGGCCGCGTTCGGGCCGGCCAGCCACGCCGCCTGGCTGCTGCTGGCCGCGATGGGCGTGGTGGTCTTCGTGCTCGCCCTGGTCACGACCAGCCAGTGGGCGCTGGGCACCGCCGCCCGCACCGCCGCCATGTTCGGCACCGCGGAGCCGAGAGCCTCCGGGTCGCTACGGCTGCTGCCCGGCGATCTTCCGCAGGGCCGCTAGGTCGGTGATGGTGATGTCCCGCTGGGCGGTGCGGATGATGCCGCGCCGCCGCCAGTTGGACAGGGCGCGCGTCACGGTCGCCCGCGACGCGCCGGTCAGGCTGGCCAGCTCCTCCTGGGTCAGCGTCATCGCCATCCGGACCTCCCTGTCGCGCCGGTCCGCCAGTTCCAGCAGGAGCACCGCCAGCCGCTGCGCGCCGCTGGTCACCGACCGGGTACGCAGCATCGACTCCGCGTCGCTCCAGCGCCGGGTGACCATCCGCCGGTAGACACGATCGGCCCCGTCGTGGGCGTCGAGGAACGCGCTGAACTTCTCGTACGGCACGATCAGCGCGCGCACCCTGCCGACGGCCTGGACGGTGGCGGTCCGGTACCCGGTGGTCTCGCCGGCCATCTCCCCGACGGTGTCCCCGCGACCGCGCAGCGCCAGCGTCAGCTCGTGCCCGTCGCTGGTCACGCCCACGATCTTGACCCACCCGTCCACCAGCACGAACACGTGGGTAGCCGGATCGCCCTCGACGCACATCACCCCGCCCGGCGGGTAGACGGCGATCCGGCCGAGGCCGGTGAGGACGGTCCGCTCGTCGTCGGTGAGCAGAGCCCAGAAGCCCTCGGCAGGTCCCGTCCCGTGCAGGTTCATATCACCGTTGCAGTCAGCAGCCGGCCAGCGGGTTGGCGCAGGCCCTGGTTCTACGATGGGCTATCCAGGGACGGTTGACAAACCCCGAGGTAACACGCGGCTTCCCGGCCCGTTGAGCCGTAGGGGAACGCTGCTCGGCGGGCCGGGAAGAACCAGGGAGGCGGGCGGCCCGGCCAGGAGCGGCCAGGAAGGCCGGGCCGCCCGCCTCCTCAGGCCCCCAGAAGGACCGCCGCGGTCCAGAGCAGGAAGCACGCGACGGTGACGAATGTCCAGATTTCGGCCAGCTGGATCCGCTCCCGGCGGACGCGGGCCGCGCCCAGCATCATGTTCACCCGCCCCCAGGACCAGCCCCCCTCGCCATCCTCGGCAGCCGGCGGGCGCAGCCACCGCACCCGGGGATCGAGCGGCGCGCCCGTCCGCCAGCGGTGATCGTTGAGCTGGTCGAGGACCGGCCGGCCGGCCAGCAGCAGCAGTGCGGTGGCCCGGAGCCAGCACAAGATCACGCAGCCGAGCAGGCTGACGCTCACCGCGCCCGCGAGCCCGGGGCGCAGTACGGAAGGTGAGAACGCGGCCTCCACCGCGATGCCGATCGTGAGCGCGCTCAGAACGCTTCCGCCCAGGATCGTGCTGCCCCGCGTGTTGCTCAGCAGCACGGCCATCTCAGCGATCTGGTTCTGGGCGGGCCCCCGATCTGGCGCCTCAGGGTCGGCACCGAGGTGATCGTCATCGAAGCTGTGTCGCCCTCTCATCGCTTCCGCCGGTACAGCCACGGTCACGGCCATCGCCCTCGCCTCCGTACGCTTAACCCTCGAGATAAGCGAATCAGGCCGGAGGCCGGCGTGCTGTGCCATGCGAGACAGCCCCGCTGTCTCATCTGACGCATCGGGGAGATCAGCGGCAGCCGCAGGCCCCGCCGCAGCAGCCTCCGCCGGCGGCAGGACCGGCCGGGCGTCCGGACGCCAGGCCGCCCACCGAGACCGTCGACAGGAGCTTGACCGTGTCGTCGTGGCCCTGCGGGCAGGTGCACGGAGCCGAGGACTCGGCCATCGGCCGGTTCAGCTCGAACGTGTCGCCGCAGGCGCGGCAGCGGTACTCATACCGGGGCACGCCCCCAGTTTACGCGCCGGGCGCGGCCCCAGTCCCCCTCCTGGCCGGGGCGGGCGAGTCGGCGGGGGAGGGAAGGCCCAGCCCGTTCGGGACGATGGCGGCGGAACCGGCTACGGGCGGAACCTTGTCGTCGTAGTAGAACCGCTTGCCGCGCAGCAGCGAGACCAGCGCGCCGGTCAGCGACATGACCGCGGCCGCGGTGAAGACGATGACCAAGCCGTGGTGGAACGGCGCCGAGATCAGGTGCGGGAAGAACTGCCTCCCGGTGAGCACCTCGACGTGGTTTGCAGGCAGGTGCTGCATGACACCGGATGGCCTGAGCAGGTTCTCTATCGGGTTGTAGCCGAGCAGCGCGGCGAACATCGTGCTGACCGGGGGCAGGTGGCTGACGTGCGTGGCCACCGCGGCCGGCACGCCCTGGGCGGTCAGGCCGCTGGTCAGCGTGCGGGGCAGGGTCGAGGCCAGCCCGGCGATCATCAGCGAGAAGAAGATGCCGATGGACAGGGACATGCCGGAATTCTGGAAGGTCGACCGCATCCCCGAGGCCGAACCCCGGTGCCTGGCCGGCACCGCGCTCATGATCGCGGCGGTGTTGGGGGAGGCGAACAGGCCGGAGCCGACCCCGTTACCGAAGATCAGCAGGGCGAACACCCAGTAGGAGAAGTTCACCGGCAGCAGCATCAGCCCGCAGAAGCACAGCGCGGCGAGCACCAGCCCGGCGGTGGCGAACGGCCGCGGGCCGTACCGGTCGGACAGCGTGCCCGAGATCGGGCCGGCGATCAGGAACCCCGCGGTGAGCGGCAGCATGTAGATCCCGGCCCACAGCGGGGTGACCGCGAAGTCGTAGCCGTGCAGCGGCAGCCAGAT
>Ga0306924_10004560_pt1 | contig 13534 bp, 18 predicted proteins | sample sta12Can44000111_FD_203756 | JGI IMG/M metagenome (GOLD analysis project Ga0306924, IMG submission 203756) | Lab enrichment of tropical soil microbial communities from Luquillo Experimental Forest, Puerto Rico - statanox.12C.anox.44.000.111 (v2)... | ecosystem: Environmental > Terrestrial >... | reverse complement strand
GCAGGATATGCTCGCGCTGCTGCGAGGAGAGCGACTGCTGGGTCTGCTCGCCGATCTGCTTGGAGAGCTTGAGCACCTCGATGCGCTGCGCGAGCAGCGCCAGCACTTTGTCGAGCCGCTCCTTGATGTCGACGGTCTCCAAAACGTCCTGTTTTTCCGACGGCTTGGCGTCGAGGATGCCGGCGATGAAATCGGCGAGCGCGGAGGCCGAGTCCAGATTCTCGATGGTCGCGGCCACTTCCATGGGGACGTTCGGCAGCAGCTCGATGGCCTCGCGGGCGCGCGTTCGCACCAAGCCGACGCGCGCCTCGATGTCGGGCGTCACCACCTCGGCGATGCCGATTTCCTCGACGCGCGCCACCAAAAACGGAAACCCGCGAAGGTACTCGAGCACGCGAAAGCGCCGCACGCCTTGGGCGACCACATGGTGCGTGCCGTCGGGGGCGGTGACGTAGCGCAGAACCTGCGCGGCGGTTCCCACGCGGTGCAACTGCTCGGGCGTCGGCTCCTCGACCGCGGGATCGATCTGCAGGATGACGCCGAGCATGCGCTGGCTGCGAACCGCCTCCTGGGCAGCCGCGATCGACGATTTGCGCCCGATCGACAAGGGCAGCACGATCCCGGGAAACAGCACGGTCTGCCGGACCGGCAGCAGGATCATGGCGTCCGGCGGAAGCGACGGCTGGCCGCCTTGATCGGCTGTTTTTTGCTCGGCCTGCTCGGCCATGGCGCGTGCCTTCCGATCAACGCTGTGGCGTCAGGCTCAACAGCAGGCAGCCGTTCACGAGGGTCGAGCGGCCTATTTCCCAGCGTGCGCCCGGAAGCCGAATTCGCCGCTCAAAGCGGCCGTGCGGTATTTCCAGGCGATGAATCGCAGTGCCGCGCGCGACCGTCGGCAGCCGCCGCACGCCGGCGATGAGCAGCGCATCTCGGTCGATCGAGATCTCGATATCCTGCGCTTCGACGCCGGGAAGCGCCGCAACGATCGTGAGCTCGTGCTCGCTCTCGAATACATCGACCGGAGGCTCCCAGTTCGCCGCCGGTGCGCGCGCGAGGCCGGGCCGGAAGAACTGGCGATGCAACTGCTCCGCCCGCTCGATCATCGCGCAGGCTTCGGCCCACATCCAGCTTCGCGGATCGGCTGCGGTCATTGCTGCCTCCTCGACCACCTCAATGTCTTAGATATTCGAACGCATTCTAGCAAGTTTGGGCGACGTGGGCCGATTCGCCGATCGGCCACGTTGTCGTGAACAGGCGCCGCGGCCGCGGCGAGAAGGCCGGGAGGAACGCGGTTTCCGCGCAAACGAAAGCGTGTTACCGCTGGCGGGCTTTCGGACACGGAGTGAGCACCGCCATGCCTCGGTACTATTTTCATATCACCGACGGGCAAGAAAGCCTGGACAATCCAAAAGGGATGGACTTGCCGGGCAACGCCGCCGCGCGCGAGGAGGCGGTGGTGCTGGCGAGCGAACTTAGACACGGCAAAGTCAAGCCGGGCCGGAGCTGGCAGGGATGGTTCGTCAGCGTGGTGGATCAACACGGGCATAAGGTGGATAGCGTGCCCATCGCCGACATGCCGGACGAGTAAGGGTTGCCGTTAATGCTTGTGCGATTGTCAAAGTCCGTTCGTCCCCGCGAGGGGCACCCCGCGAAAGCGGAGGCGGGAATGAGCAGGAGTTTCAATGCGGCTTGCTAGTCAAGTAAGCAAGACGCGGGGAATGACGGCGTGATTCAATCTGATCGGGATAGCCTCTAGCGGGCGCGTCCCCGCATCGCTCGGAAGTAGGCCCACTCGTCCACCACCCGACCATCGGGAAGCCGGCAGACGCCGTATTGGCCGCGCGGACCCTTGCGAATCTCACTCTTGCCGCCGCTCTTTGCGCAGAACACCGACGCCGGATTCGCTAGCGCCCATGCGGCCCGCGGGCTGATGACCAGCATGGCAACGACGATGAACGCGATCGATCCCCGCATCTCATTCTCCCGGTTCGTCTCTGTCTTCGACGCTCCATTTCACGCAGGCGAAGCGCCGGACACAAGCACATTGCGCCAGTGAGACGGGCGGGATCAATGAGGTAGCGATCAGGCAGGCGACCCGACGCCTCCCAGTCAGCGCGACGCGGCAAAGCCTAGCAATCGCGGCAGATGCGCAGTTTTCTGTCGACCGCCTGGTCCTCGGGAGATCTTACGCCGAGGTTGTCCTCATTCCTCGGCGGTACGTCCTTGGCCGAGGGTTGACGATGGCCGATCGGCGCCTGTCTGACGCCGGTTGCTTGCCCGGTGCCGGGACCTCCTTGCCCCGTGGTTTGCCCACTGCCGCTGGAACCTGGTTGGCCCGCATTGTTCTGCGCGAGGGCAGCGCTGCTGCACAGGGCCAGGGCTGCGACGATGGCATAAGTCATTGCGATTCCACGCATGGCCACCTCCCTTTCTCTGCTGCTGAGCTTGGGTTTCAACGTGCGGCGCAAGCGATCAGTTCCCGTTCGGGCGCTGCCCGCCGGGTTCGGCATGGGATGCGGCGGATGGTCCGCAGCCTCAATGGCGCTTGAAATACTGCACGGCGCGCTCGTGCTTCTCGGCCGCTGCGCGCGTGTTGAACGTGCCGAGATTGCGGCGGCGGCCGGTCTTCGGGTTGACCTTGCGCGAATAGAGGCGATAGCCGCCCGACTTGAGCTTGCGGATCATCGCCGCCTGCCTCGCGCCGCCCGCGCTTTGCGGATGTTGCGCGTGCGCGCGCGGCGCATGGCAGGGGTGGGCTTTTTGCGCTCCGGCACGTTCGGCCGATCTTTGGCCTTGAAGCGGTCGCCGGCGACGTGACGGGGTGGCGCGCCGAGAACCTTGAGAAGCTTGCGCGCGTCCGCCGTGTCGGGCACGAGCCTTCCGCCGACGCGATGGGCATGCTCCTTGCTGATGAGCCATTTCTGGGTGTCCCAGGAGCCGCTCGCGCGCTTGCCCGCGACGCGCTCGAGACCGCCCTTCTTGCCGACGTCCTGGGTGCGGAAGGCGCGGAACTCGCGCCGCGGCCGTACTTCGATGTGGAAGAAGCCGCCGCCGCCGCGCGCGCCGGGCTTGGCGCGGCCACGGCCCGAGGGCTGGTGCCGCGCGTGCGTGCGCGAGGACATGTCTCGCCACGCCGCTTGCGCCTTACCAAGGTTGCGTTTTGCCGCCCGTCGTTGCGTTCGCGTTGCCACCGTGAACCTCCGTCGATGGTTTCGTCGTTTTGCCAACCATGAGGAGGCCGCGAAAGTTCCAGCTCATTTCGCGTGTTTGCGCTGACGCATCGCAGAATTCCGGGCCAGATTGGTGAGCGCGCGGCTAGCGCCGAATCACCACCGATGAAGGAGCTTGACGTTGCTCCCAGCCCGCCCGCTCCAGATCGGGGATGTCATCCTCGGCCTGCGGAAATCCGAGACAGAGGTAGCCGATGAACTTCCAGTGCGAGGGGACATCGAGGATGGCTGCGACGGCCGCCGGCTCGAGGATCGATACCCACCCCATGCCGATGCCTTCGGCGCGCGCCGCCAGCCAGATCGTGTGGATCGCCGTCACCGCCGAATACTCGATCATCTCCGGCATGGTGTGACGCCCGAGGCCGTGGCCCTGCGCGGTCGAAGGATCGGCGAACACCGCCAGATGAGATGGGGCGTCGTCCAAGCCGGCGAGCTTGAGCCGGGCGTACGCGGCGGCTCGTTGTTGACTTTGCGCCGCGAGCGCCGCGGCGTTGCAGCTTTCGAAATTCTTCCGAATGGCGGCGCGATGGGCGGGATCGTCGACAATGACGAACCGCCAGGGCTGACTCAGCCCCACCGACGGGGCAAGACACGCGAGCTGGATCAGGCGCTCCAAGGTTCCACGCGGCAGCGGATCGCGTCGAAAGCGTCGAACGTCTCGGCGCCAAACGAGCAGGTCGCGCAAGCGCGCGCGGAAGGCATCATCGAAATCCATTGGCTTGCCGGTGTCCGCAATGGAGCCTTGGATCCGCGCCTTCATGCACGCTCCCTCAACGCCGTCACCAGGTCATCATATCGCGCGTGCTCGCGCCAATGCACGCGTCGCGTCGGCGTCGGACAAGGTCATCCGCCGATATTTGCTGCCGCGACCAGCAAGACGATGATCTCGCCGATTTGCTCGAGCGCGCCCAGGACGTCGCCGGTCTGGCCGCCGATCTGCCGCACGGATAACCACGCCAGCGATCCGAAAGCCACCGCGATCAGCGCGATGGCGCAAACAGCCGCTGCGGACCCAAGTCCGATACCAAGCGCGAGCATGCCGATAAGCACCGCGGCAGTCGCGCTCGCGCGCGGCGGCGTGCCGACGCCGACGGAAAGGCCGTCGTCTCTGGCTGGCGGAACCAACCGCATGAACAGCGGGATGCCGGCGCGGGCCGCCATGTGAGCCGCCACGAGAACCGGAGCAGCGAGCGCCGGGTCCGCAATGCTCGCGAGCGCAGCGGATCGCAATAAGAGCGACATGAACAAGGCACATACGCCATAAGTTCCGATCTTGCTGTCGCGCATGATCTCGAGCTTGCGCTCGCGCGCGCTTGCGCCGAACGAGTCAGCAAGGTCCGCGAGCCCATCCTCATGCAGGCATCCGGTCACGACGAGGGTCGCCGCGATCGTCAAGCCGGCGGCGGGAAGCGGCGGCACATCGGCCGCCCGCGCGATCCCATAGACGGCCGCTGCGATCAAGCCCACGATGGCGCCGGCGATGGGCAAGGCCCAGCCCGCGCGTGCGATGTCGGTGCCGGTGATGGTCGCAGCGCCAGGCACCGGCAGCCGCGTAGAAAAAAGCACGCCAGCTCGCAAATCCGCCGCGAGCTGGCTGAGCGAGATGACCGGCGACATCGCGTGCCCCTGCGTCACGCACCCTCCCCGTTCTTCTCCGCAGACAGGGCGGTATTGCGCGTCGTGACAAGTCAGCGCAACTTTAGCAGGACATCCCACGCTCACAACAGGAGCAACGTTCGGGCGCCGGAATGAGGAAGGCGGGCACAGCAATCGAGTCGCCGCTCTTTTCCTCGCTCGACGAGCTGCGGGCGGCGTGTCTTGACTTGCCACCTGGGGATCTCAAGGCGGCCGCGGCCGCGGCCGAGCGCCAGGGCCAACTCACCAAGCCGCCCGGCAGCCTCGGGCGACTCGAAGACGTCGTCGTGTGGCTCGCGCAGTGGCAGGGACGAAGTATGCCCCGCCTCGATCGGGTCGACATCCTTGTGTTCGCGGGCAACCACGGCGTGACGGCGCAGGGCGTGTCGGCCTATCCCGCCGAGGTCACTGCCCAGATGGTGGCGAATTTCTCCGCCGGCGGTGCCGCGATCAACCAGCTTGCTCGGACGGTCGGGGCAAACCTCCACGTCATCCCGCTCGCGCTCGAACAACCCACGGCAGACTTCACGCAAGCCTTGGCCATGACCGAGGACGCTTTCCTGACGGCCGTCGGCGCCGGCTACGAGGCGGTCTCAGCCGGGGTGGACCTTGTGTGTCTCGGTGAGATGGGGATCGGGAATACCACCTCCGCGGCAGCGATCGCGGCCGCGCTGTTCGGCGGCGGCGGCACGCGCTGGGCTGGCCGCGGCACCGGCGTAGACGAAGACGGGCTGGCACGAAAACGCGCCGCGATCGACTTGGGCCTCGCCCGCCATGCGGCACTGCTGGGTGATCCGCTCTCGAGCGCCGCCGCGTTCGGCGGGCGTGAACTTGCCGCCATCCTGGGCGCGGCGCTTGCAGCGCGCCAGCGCCGCATCCCGGTGCTGCTCGATGGCTTCGTCTGCCTGGCGGCGGTCGCCCCCTTGGCAAAACTGCGCGCGGATGCGCTCAATCATGCCCTCGCGGCGCACGTCTCGGCCGAGGCGGCGCATCGGATGCTGCTGGGCGAGCTTCGTCTTGCTCCCCTGCTCGATCTCGGAATGCGGCTCGGCGAGGGCTCCGGCGCTGCGGTGGCCGTGTCGGTGCTGCGCGCTGCGCTTGCCTGTCACGCCGGCATGACAACGTTCGTCGAGGCGGGCGTGGCAAACAAGCCGCGTTAGCTGGCGGCCGGTTACCGTCAGTCGACCTCCTTGCGCGCGATCGCGTGAAAGAAGGTGCCGGTGACGCGGCCGCGGCGGCCGCCGTCGGTGCCGACCGCGCGCCCCTGCGCGTCCGCAAGCTCGGCCAGCGGTTCGTCGGTCCCCGCGGCTGACAGCGTCGCGTAATGAAACTCGTGTCCGCGCACGGAGGCGCCCATTGGCCCAATCGGACTGCCGGCGCGAAGGCGTGCCTCGCAGTATCCAAGATGCAGCTTGCGTTTGGCAAAGCTCGTGGAGTGTGCGAGCAAGCCTGTCATCGCGTGGCGCGCGCCATTCGCATCCTCGATCCCCTCGCCCAGCACCATGTAGCCGCCGCACTCGCCGTGGACCGGCCGCGTGTGCGCGAAGCGCGCGAGCCCTTGCTGGAAGCACTGTGCAGAGGCGAGCGCGCCGGCATGGAGTTCCGGATAACCGCCGGGCAGCCAGCAGACGTCGCAGCTTTCGGGCGGCGGCTCATCGGCGAGGGGCGAAAAGGTCGCGATTTCCGCGCCCGCTTTGCGCCAGCCGGCCAATAGATGCGCATAGACGAACGTAAACGCCGCGTCCAACGCAAGCGCGATGCGTTGGCCTGGGGGCGGCAGCGCGCAAACAGCACCCGGCGCGGTCACTGCAACCGATCGCGCGCAAGCGATGATGGCTTCGAGATCGAGGTATCGTTCGGCCATGTCTGCAAGGCGATCGAGACGCGATCGCAGGTCGCCATGCTCACTCGCCTGGACCAGGCCGAGGTGCCGCTCGGGCAGAACGATATGGTCCTCGCGCGGCAACGCGCCTAAGACGCAGACGCCTAGCTGCGCGATTGCATCGGCCACCATGGCGCGATGGCGATCGCTACCGACGCGGTTGAGCACGACGCCCGCGATGCGGACGGCGGGATCGTGCGACAAAAATCCGCGCACCACCGCCGCCGCGGATTGCGCCTGAGCGTGCACGTCGAGGACCAGCACGACCGGCAAGGCGAAGCGCGCGGCGAGGTCGGCTGCGGCCCCCGTGCGGCCGCTCGGCCCCGCTACGCCATCGAACAGCCCCATCACGCCTTCGACCACCAGCAGGTCGCAGTCACGTGCGGTTTCGCCCATGAGCGCGTCGAGCAGCGCGGGCGGCATCGCCCAAGTGTCGAGGTTGAAGCCTTGGGCGCCGGTGGCGGCCGCATGAAACGCCGGGTCGATATAGTCGGGGCCCGCTTTCGCCGCCCGCACCGCGATGCCCCTTCGTTTGAGCGCCGCGAGCACGCCAAGCGTCACGGTCGTCTTGCCGGCACCGGAATTGGGGGCTGCCATGATGAGGCCGCGCGCCGTCATCGCGCCGCTTCGCTTTCCGCCATATGGACGGCATCGATGAGGCGTTCGCGCACGTTCACGATGTCTCCGATGACGATGATCGACGGCGCGCCCAGCTGATGCGCCTGCGCGTCGGCCGCCACATGATCGAGGGTCGACACGAAGATGCGCTCATCGACCATCGTTGCGCTGACGACGATCGCGGCAGGTGTGCTGGGTGGTAAACCGCCGCGCATCAACTCGTCAGCGATCGTTGCGAGATTTCGCATCGCCATATAAAGCACGATCGGCTGGCCGGTGCGCGCGAGCGCAGCCCAATCGACGCCATCCGCATCCGCGCCATAGCCTGCGGCAAGGATGATTGCCCGGTTGATGCCTCGCAGCGTCGCGGGGATTGCGGCAGCGGTCAGCCCCGCGAGCCCCGCCGTGACGCCGGGGATGATGCGGAACGGCACGCCGGCGGCCTTGAGCGCCAGCGCTTCCTCGCCGCCGCGCCCGAACACGCAAGGATCGCCGCCCTTGAGTCGCAAAACGCGCTTCCCTGCGCGCGCGAGCTCGATGAGGCGATTGGAGATGTCGCCCTGCTCGGCGGACGGACGGCCGCCGCGCTTGCCCGCGAATTCGAGCCGCGCCTGCGCCCCCGCGAGCGCCAGCACGCGGCGATCCACGAGCGCGTCGTGCACCACGACGTCGGCTTGTGAAAGGCCAGCGAGCGCAGCAAGCGTCAGCAACCCCGGATCTCCAGGTCCGGCGCCCGCGAGCCAAACATGCCCTGGCGCGAGCACTGGGGCATCGGCGCGCATGGCGGCGGCTGCGCGTTCTTCGCTCATCGGCTGTGCCCGCGTTCGCGCCTGCTCACGGCTTTTCTTCTCCCCGAAAGCGACGGCGATAGCTCGGATCATAAAGTGCGCTGTCGCGAAAATCTTCCGCGGCCAATGCGCGACCGATCAGGATAATGGCGGTGCGCTCGATCTTTTCGGTCGCGAGCTTGGCGCCGATGTCGGCGAGGGTGCCCCGCACGATGCGCTCGTCCGGCCAAGTCGCGCGCGCCACCACGGCGACGGGACAATCGCCTCCGTAGACCGGCGTCAGCTCGGCGACAATCGTGTTGATGGCTTGAATGGCGAGGTGAAGCACGAGCGTCGCACCAGTCGCGGCGAACGCATGCAGCCGCTCGGCCGCTGGCATCGGCGAGGCCCGCCCCGGCATCCGGGTGAGAATGACGCTCTGGGCGACCTGGGGCACGGTGAGCTCGCGGCGGAGCAGCGCCGCGGCGGCGGCGAAGGCCGGCACGCCCGGAGTCAAGGTATAAGGGATGCCGCGACGCTCGAGTCTGCGGATTTGCTCGGCGACGGCGCTGAACACGGACAGATCGCCGGATTGAAGTCGCGCCACGTCCTGTCCGGCGGCATGGGCCGCCACGCATTCGGCTTCGATGTCGTCGAGCGTCAGCGGGGCGGTGTCGACCAATCGAGCCCCGGCCGGACAATACCGCAGCAGGTCCGGCGGGACGATCGAGCCGGCATAGAGACAGACCGGGCATTGCCCGAGCAGGTCGCGGCCACGGACCGTAATAAGGTCGGCGGCGCCTGGACCAGCGCCGATGAAGTGCACGCTCATGATCGTTCCTCGCTGACGACCAGCGCGCAGGTCGCGCTTCCGACCGCGATCCGCGGCACGATCAGCCGGGCCGTGGGGCCGCCCCCTGCCAGCGCCGCCGCTTCAGCGACCGAGGAAATCCCCATCAGTGCGAGCACGCGCTCGGAGCGGGTTTCGGCGCGCGCGCCTGCCGCCTTGAGGTCGGCCTCGGCAATCAGAACGAGAGGCACGCCAAGCGCGGCCGCGGCCGTGGCGACGCCCTGCTCGTCACGTTTGAGCTCGGGCACGGCGATGAGGTCGAGCGCCTGCGTTGCGAAGCCGGCGCACGCGAGTGCGGCGCCGATCACGGCGCCGATGTCGTCCGCCGAAGCGCCTTTGCGGCAACCGACGCCCGCGATGATCATGATTTCTCCCAGACCCACTGGGTCATCGGCAGCGCCGGACGCCAGGCTTGCGTGGTGCCCATGGGTTCGACGCGGGCGATCGCGACGCGAGTTAGCTCGCCGCCCAGCGTTGCATGGCGAACCATCAGCAGCGCTTCGGTCTCGACCGTCACGGCGTTGACGACCAACCGTCCGCCAGGCCGAAGCGCGGCCACGGCGGCGTCGAGCACGCCGGCCGCGCCGCCGCCAATGAAGAGCGCATCGGGCTGGGCGAGGCCCGCGAATGCCGCCGGCGCCCTGCCCTCGATCACCTCGAGTCCCGGCACTCCGAATGCGGCGGCGTTACGTCGGATGCGCGCAACCCGGTCGCTACGCGCCTCGATCGCGATGGCACGCATCGAGGGATCAGCCAGCATCCATTCGATCGCCACCGAGCCCGCGCCGGCGCCCACGTCCCACAGCAATTCGCCCCGCCGCGGCGAGAGCGCGGCAAGCGTCATCGCGCGGATCTCGCGCTTGGTGATCTGGCCGTCGTGCTCGAAGAGCTCGTCCGATAGACCGGACGTTCGCGCAAGCACGCGCGCGCCCGGTGAGGCCTCGACTTCGATCGCAACGATGTTGAGCGGCCCGACGTCGCCGAGATCGTAGCCCGCGGCCGTCGTCGCACGCAGGCGTTCCTGCGGACCGCCAAGCGCCTCGAGTACGGTCATGCGCGAGGTGCCGAAGCCGGTATCGGCCAGCAGGCGGGCGACCGCGGCCGGCCCCTCGCCGTCCGACGTCAGCGCAAGCACGCGCGCGCCGGGCTGTAGATGGGGGCGGACGAGATCGAGCGCGCGGCCGTGGAGCGAGAGCTGGGTCGTCTCCGGCAGCGCCCAGCCGAGACGTGCGGCGGCAAGACTGAAGGTTGAAAGCGCCGGCACCGTCACCGTCTCGCGCGGATCGACGTGCCGCAACAAGACCGAGCCGACGCCGTAAACGAATGGATCGCCCGATGCGAGCACGCATACTTGCCGGCCGCGCTGCGCCAACACCTCCTCGACCGCGCGCTCGAACGGGCTTCGCCACGGCCGCGCGACGCCGCGGATGAGCGGGGCGGCAAGAACAAGATGCCGCTGGCCGCCAAACACCATCTCCGCCGCCTGGACAAGGCTTCGAGCGAGCGGCGTCAGGCCCTCGACCCCGTCCTCGCCGATGCCGACGATGGACAACCAGCGGCGCGGCGCGGCAGTCTCGCGCGCAAGCGAGTCACCGAACGACATGCGACGCATCCTCATTCTCGGCGGCACGACGGAAGCACGACGGCTGGCGGAACGCCTGGTCGAACGCGCCGACGTGGCGGTAACGGTTTCGCTCGCGGGCCGCACCGCGGCGCCGGCCACGCATGCAGTGCCGGTGCGGATCGGCGGATTCGGTGGCGCCGAGGGCCTTGGCGAATATCTCACGGCCGAACGCGTCGACGCGCTTATCGATGCGACGCATCCTTACGCCGCCATCATCTCGGCCAATGCGGCGGATGCGGCGGCAGCCACGCGGGTGCCGCTGCTTGCGCTGCGCCGGCCGCCCTGGGTACCGCGATCGGGCGACCGTTGGATCGAGGTTGCCGATGCCGCCGCGGCGGTCAAAGCGCTGGGCGAAGCGTCCCGCCGTGTCTTCCTCGCGCTCGGCAAACGCGAGATCCGAACCTTCGCGCAAGCGCCCCAGCACTACTATCTCGTACGCAGCGTCGAGCCGGTCGATCCGCCTCTCGCGGTACCGCACGCATCCTACGTCACCGGTCGTGGACCGTTCACCGAGGCCAACGATCGAGCATTGCTGGCGGCCCACGCCATCGACCTTGTCATCGCCAGGAATAGCGGCGGGACCGCGACCTACGGCAAGATCGCAGCGGCGCGCGCGCTCGGCCTGTCCGTCATCTTGCTGCGCCGTCCGGCTTTGCCCGCGGTGCCCTCCGTCGAGACCGTCGAGGATGCGGTAAGCTGGCTCGATCATGCGCTCACGCTCCGCGGCGTATAGACGAGGGGGACTTGTCCCGGACGCGACACGAGGCGGGTCTCGGCCGAACCGACGATGACGAGGGTCGCCATGTCGGCGCCGGCGGGATCGGCGGCTTGCAGCGTCGTGACCGCGACAGTCTCGTCCGCTCGACCGACCGCGCGGCCGAATACGGTGGGCGTCGTCGCCGGGAGATAACGCCGCAAGCGCTCCAAGGCGGCCGTGAGTTGCCATGGCCGAGCTTGCGAGATCGGATTGTAGAGCGCGATCACGAACCCCGCTTGCGCCGCCGCATCGAGCCTGCGCTCGATCACGGGCCAGGGCTTCAAGTTGTCGGAGAGCGACAATGCACAGAAATCGTGGCCGAGCGGTGCACCGACACGCGCGGCCACCGCCAGCATCGCCGTGACGCCGGGCACGATCTCCACGTCGAGGCCACGCCAGGCCGCGGGACCCGACTCGATCTGCTCGCAAACGGTTGCCGCCATCGCGAACACCCCGGGGTCGCCGCCCGATACCAACGCCACGTTGCTACCGGCGGCCGCCGTCTCAAGCGCTGCACGCGCCCGCGGCGCCTCCTGGCGATTGTCGGATGGGTGGCGCCTCTGCCCATTACGGACCGGGGCGCGGTCCAGATAAGGTCCGTAACCGAACAGCGCATCGGCGGCGGCCAAGGCAGCATCCGCCTGTGGCGTGAGCCAGCGAACGTCTCCCGGGCCGAGCCCGACCACGGCAAGCCGGCCGCTCACGGCCGTCTCTCCCAACCCGGCACCAGCACCATGGCAAAATACGGAGCGCAGTCGTCCGCCTTGGCGGCGAGCGGGATTGCCCGCTCACCCGTCATGGTGCCGCGCTCGACGTAGACGGCGCGAGCGAGGCGGCCGGTCCGTTCGAGGGCACGACGCACCTTGGGCAGATTGCGTCCGAGCTTGATCACGACGACGGCGTCGGTCTCGTTAAGGCGCCGCTCCAACTCGTCTTGCGCAAGCGTGCCGGGAAGCACTGAGAATACGTCATCGCCCTGCGCCATCGGTGTCCCGACCGCCGACCAGCACCCGGACATTCCGCTCACACCGGCGACGACCTCGCTGCGGTAGCGGTGAGCCAAGCGCACGTGCAGGTGCATGTAGGACCCGTAGAACAGCGGGTCGCCCTCACAGACCACGGCCACCAGGCGACCGTCGTCGAGATATGCGGCCACGTCGCGTGCGGCGGCGTCGTAGAAGGTGCAGACGGCGTCGCAATAAGGTGCCTCGCCCTTCGGCAGTTCGGTCGTCACCGGAAACGTAAGCGGCAGTTCGCGGATGCCGGGTTTGAGGTAGCGCGCGGCGATGGTGCGGGCGTTTCCGCAGTTGCCGGCCTTGGTGAAATGTACGACCACGTCGGCCTGTTCCAGCACGCGCACCGCCTTGAGCGTGATCAGCTCGGGATCGCCCGGCCCAACGCCGACGCCGACGAGCTTTCCTGGGGCGCTCATATTTCGGCCCTCGCAAGCGCGTTGACGGCGGCGGCCGCCATCGCGCTCCCGCCCATCCGCCCCCGCACGGTGAGGAACGGCACACCGCGCGAGTCGGCCGCCAACGCCTCCTTCGCCTCCGCGGCGCCGACAAAACCAACGGGGATGCCGAGAATCGCAGCGGGTTTCGGCGCATCGCCGTCGAGCATTTCGAGCAGCCGAAACAACGCGGTCGGTGCGTTGCCGATCACCACCAATGCGCCGCCGATACGATCTTGCCACAGGTCGAGCGCGGCGGCTGAGCGGGTCGTGCGAAGGTCTTCGGCGAGCCGCGCCACGCGCGGATCGTGCAACGTGCAAATCACGTCGTTTTGTGCGGGCAGGCGCGCGCGAGTTACGCCGTGTGCCACCATCTGCGAGTCGCAGAGAATGGGTGCGCCGCGCGCGAGCGCTGCGCGCGCCGCGCCGACCAGGCCTTCGCCAAACACGATCCGGCTCGCCACCTCGACGCAACCGCAGGCATGAACCATGCGCACCACCACATCGGCCTCCGCCGTCGAGAAACGCGAGAGGTCCGCCTCGGCCCGAATAATGGCGAACGAGCGCTCGTAAATGCGGCCGCCGTCGCGAAGGTAGTCGAGCCGCTCACGCACCGGTGGCCTCGCCCAGGAGCAAACGCATGATCTCCCTGCGGTCGAGGCGGGACAGCACCTCGGCGGCGCTTTCGTCTCCCACGCGCAGGCGCCGCACGCCATCCGCG
>Ga0306924_10004558_pt1 | contig 13535 bp, 14 predicted proteins | sample sta12Can44000111_FD_203756 | JGI IMG/M metagenome (GOLD analysis project Ga0306924, IMG submission 203756) | Lab enrichment of tropical soil microbial communities from Luquillo Experimental Forest, Puerto Rico - statanox.12C.anox.44.000.111 (v2)... | ecosystem: Environmental > Terrestrial >... | reverse complement strand
GGTGAGGGCTACGACGATCCCTAGTTTTGGGAGTATTTCTGGGCAGGGCTTTGGATCGCAATCAGGTGTGGGACTGCGTCCTACGAGGCGACAATGGCCGCCATTGACGGAGCGATGTGTGAACTACGTCACACATGCTCAAAGAAAATCTGTGACACCCGAACAGGGCCGGTCAACATCGGAAGGCGAGCAGGTCCTGCTCCGCTGGGGGCGTCATCCCTTGTCGCTTTTGGGGACGGCTACGGAGCTGCTGGGCTTACGTCAGCTCTCTGGGGCTGGCGGGTTGGCTGGTTGGCTCCGCCAATCTAGCCAGCGCGGGGATCGTCCTTATTGGAGCCGCAAGATTGGCAGGGCGAGCTTGCTGTTCACCGTGCGCCCTCGACACTTTTAACAAGATAATCGAAGCGACTTCCCATTGAATGTCTCTTATGTCAGTTACGGGAATCGGCACTACCCCGAGGTAAGCGCGTCGATGAACGAAGGACCGGACCCATATCCAGCACCAGACATTGGCGGGGTTCACTCCGCGCAGCGCGCTTGATGAGTACGACCTCGATTGGCGTTAGTGGCTTACCGCAGGCGGCGGCGACGGCCCATAGTAGTAGCCCGGTGGTGTGTAGTAGCCCGGTGGTGTGTAGTAGCCCGGCGGGACATAATAGGCGGGCGGCGGTACATAATATGGCGGCCCGACGATTGCCCGCACCGGCGCGGTCGCGACCGCGGCAGCACCGGCGACGACCGCACCGGCGGCAACGAATGGCAAAGCAAGAAGGCCCGGACCACAGCGCCATCCCCATCCGTTGTACCAGCACCGTGCCGATGCCTCAGACGTCTGCAGGAGTGTCACGCTTGCCACTAAAAGGCCCACGGCCGTAATGCGACGATAATTAGCAGTTGGTACTCCCATATTCGCGGCTTCCGGAACACTGCACCACTTGCGCATATACGGGACGAACCGGAAAAACATACCCGACGACGTCGAATGCTCACTGCCATTTCCGGTTCGGGGTTCCGGGCGGTAAAACTCTTGTTTTCCGAATTGCCCTAGGGTTGTAGTCGACGCCGTCGCGCTGTGCGGTCGACTATATCCGCAGCACATCATTATAACCGCTATAATATATCATTGTCGCAATCGCCCGCCCGGTAATCGACAGAGGTCGTCCACAGCGAATAACGTAGGCGTGACGCCATGCGCCATGGGACCCTAGGCCAACGAAGCGGTGGGGCAAGGCGAACGACCAACGAGTGGAGCAGAGAAACCGGACCACGATGATATACCGGTGTCGACGGTCAGTCTGCGTGACGGTGGCGATGCAGTCATTGGAGCCTTGTTGCACGAGATCCGGACACGCATGGAGCCGATCGGTGTCTCCCTCGCCTACTCGTCGGAGATAGCGGGCGCGATGCTTCGCAAGCAGGCGGCCAGCGCAGTGGTTGCCGCCCGACGCATGGTCGTGAAAGGCGCCGTGAGCATCGTAGAAGACGCTCTTAGCGAGCTCGACAGGAAAAAACTCGCTGATGCCCTCGATCCGGAACGTAAAGCTGCCATAATCTCTAATCTTCTCGTTGTCCTGGTTGGCGACCGGGAAGTCACCCCCGTGATCAATACTGGTACCTTGTATTCGTAACCGATTATGGCTCAACGAGGTCGGCCGCCCGGACCGGAACGCATCGCCTTCCCGCTCCGGGCGGAGAAAGCCATTCTCGATGCAGTAAAGCGATGCGCGGTGGCGGACTTACGGAGCGTCTTCGGGAGGCACTGGCACGCCGCGGCATTCGAATCTGACCCGCTAACAAAGATGGCAAGGATAATTTCAATAAGTGACAACCCAGCCGCTTCCTCCACTACAGCTAGCCATCATAGAACGCTGCTTCACGAAGTAACACGTCGTCCACTTCGGACATATACAGACTTCGTGAAAATGATACATTTAAAATGATCGATGAGTTGGATAAACCCGACGTAAACGGGAGGTGACAGAGCTTTCCTTCTAAATCGCCGCCTCGCCGCATGGTTTCTTGCAGTAGGCTCCATGACGAGCATGTCTGCGAACACAGGACTGTTGCCCCGAGCGCGTGGACAACGCTGCGCAGGAACGCATTGGTGCTGGCACACACCGCAACTATCGAACAGCGTGTCTGCGGTTCACCCTGAAGCCGCTAGTGGTTCGGTTGCCGTCTGCCGAATGGTCGGATTCGGCGCGAGGGCGGTGTTCGGCCGTGAGCGGGGCTTGGTGCACGGCTCCGCCGTCGGTTAAGGTACCCTTAGCGTAAATTGCGAGAAATTGCGGGAGGTCGAGAATGTTGCTGCGCAATGCTTGGTATATCGGTGCGTGGGCCGACGAGCTCGGCGACAAGCCGCTCGCTCGCCGTATCTGCGGCGATCCGGTCGTGCTATTCCGCGACGGCTCGGGCAAGGCGGCGGCGCTTGCCGATCGCTGCTGCCATCGCGCCGCGCCGCTGCATCTCGGCAGCATCGTCGAGGCCGGCATCCAGTGCGGCTATCACGGCCTCGTTTTCAATGCCGCCGGACGATGCGTGACGATCCCAGGGCAAAAGCTGATCCCGCGGGACGCGCAGGTGCGCAGCTATCAGACCATCGAGAAGGATCAGCTGGTGTGGCTGTGGATGGGTGATACCGCGCTGGCTGACTCGGCCAAGATCGTTGATTTCCCGTACCATAACGATCCGGCGCGCTGGCCGAACAAGCACGCCGTCTACCCGATCAAAGGCAATTACATGCTGATGGTCGACAATCTGATGGACCTGACGCATCTCGGGTATCTGCATGCCCGCACCGTCGGCGGGAACCCCGGCGCCCATGTCGAAGCCGACATGAAAACGGTGCGGACCGCGACCGGCCTCAAGTTCACGCGGTGGATGCGCAACTCGCTGCCGCCGCCGAGTTACGTGAAGGCCGCTGGCTTCCAGGGCCGCGTCGACCGCTGCCAAGAATTCGAATTCGTCGCGCCGAACACGGTCTTGCAATGGACCGGTGCGACCGACGCCGGCACCGCAACGGAGAACCCGCAGCGCGATTTCCGCTTTCAGTTCCGGCTCTTCCACGGTCTGACACCGGAAACCGAGACCAGCTGCTTCTATTTCTGGTCAGCGGCGAATGGCTACCGGCAGAACGATCCCGAGGTGACCGAGCAGCTCTATCGCGAGATCGCCCCGACCTTTCTCGAGGATAAGGAAATGGTCGAAGCGCAGCAGAAGCGCCTCGACGAGTTCGGCGATCAGGGGCTCGTAGACATCGCCTCTGACGCCAACCGAATGCATATGCGACGCATTATCGAGCGGTTGATTGCCGCCGAGCAATCCGCGATGGCTGCGGAATAATGCCAGCAAGCTTGTTTAGATCAGGTGCAAAAGACGATGCCTGGCCCTGACCCCATTGGCTCTGCCGTAGCGGGGGGCATAAGCCGCGAGGGAGCCGCAATCATGGCAGTGAACGGTCAAGACGCCGGAAGGGGTGCCAGCCGCGGGGATTACACTTTCCGGCGACGCGGCCGGGCCGTCGCGGCCATCGCAGGAGCGCGTGCGGCATCCTCCTTTTTTCCAGATACCGGCAGCAGCAGGCTGGCTTGCCGGCGATCGCCTGCGGCTTTGCGCGCTGTCCTCGCGGCCGCGCCGGTTTCCTGCGCCAGGCTGCGCTTCAGCGCTGCCATCAAATTGACCACCGGTCGCGGCGGTGCGATCTCCCTCGGCCTGACCGGAAGGCCTTTCATCTTCGCCTCGATCAGCTCGCGCAGCGCCTCCAGATAGCGGTCGCGGAACGTCGCCGGGTCGAAATGCCCGCTGCGCCGCTTGATGATCATCGCGGCGATCGCCACCATGTCGGCGTCGATCTCCGCGTCAGCCGCTGCGAAAGACGGCGCTCTGACCTCCCCTGACGCCCGCAGCGTGATCAGCACCAGGCCGGCATCGCGCGGTTCGATCATGACGGGCCGCTCGCGCCGGCTCAGCGTGACCCGGCCAATGCCGACCGTGCCGGCTTCTCTCATGGCCGCCCCAATCACCCCGAAGGTCTGATCCGCAATCCGGCCGTCCGGATAGACGTAGTAAGGCGTGCTGAAATAAACCGGATCGACCTCGGCGCGCGGGACGAAGGTTTCGAGGTCGATGATTTTCGAGCTTTCGACAGCGAGCGCCTTCAGCTCCTCCGGGGTAAAAGTCACAAACTGGCCGCGCTCGTATTCGTAGCCTTTGACGACCTCTTCGCGCTCGATCTCCTCGCCCGTGTGCGGGTCGTGCGGGCGAAGGGCGACGCGGGCCGGCGAGGGCGGTTCGGGCTGCGCCTCACCACGACTATCCTCGTCTGCGAAAGAACGCCTCGCTGGCAGGGCGGGCTGATCGTCTTGTTCTTCTTCGTCCTCGATCGGGGCGCCGCGCGCGGGTTTTGGCTGCCAGACCTGATGCAGGCGGATCGACTGTGTGCGTGTTGTCGCTGGCGAGAGATAGATCGGACAGGATACCAGGGAGAGCCGCAAGAACCCCTTCCAGCTTGCCCGCGGCATGACGGCCTCCACAGCCGTGGTGACATGCGGTGTCAACAATCGCCCAATACCCACGATCCGGCAAGCTGCCGCCCAAATAATCCGGATTTAGGGAAATTACGAAGCCGCTGCCCCGTTTCGGGCGATGGAGGCGCAACCACAGGACTAACGCCGACAACAGTACGCGCCGTAGCCTCTTGCCGTGTGCGGTAGGCGCGCCCGGCCTAGGGTTAGGGTAGATAGTGACAGTATCGTTAGGTCACGCGTCCAATGCAGGTACGGGGCTCGCGGTAAACCCCCTAAATTGGGCTCGTTGCAGCGTACACGCTGCCGTAGCACCATTTCTGAGATCGACGACCGTCAGCACGCCGGCCGCGATCGCGCGCTCGCCCCATCGGCGCAGGGCGGACCAGAACGCGGTCCTGTCCCGGGCTCGGCAGAATCGTTGAGGCGAGCCGCCGCGCCGAGCACGGAAGGGGTGCCCGCACCACGTCCCGCCGCTGCGTGGATCCGGCAGGTCGACCCCGATTTACCGGCCCTCCACGCCGCCTGCGTCGGCCTGCCGCGCTCTCTCGGAGAGCGCCCGATCCAATCCCTCCAGCAACGCGTGGGCCTCCTCGCGCCGCGCGCTCATGTCAGCGAATTTAAGGCCAGCTCGCATAAAGATTTCGAACACTCGAACTTGCAGCGCGCGCTCGTGGAGATCGGCTTCGGCAAACGGGATTGAGATCAGCGCGTAAATGTTGTCGAGGTTATCGCTGAAGATGGCGCCGATGCGCTCGGTATCGGACATGCGTTTCCATTGCTCTGCGGGGATGCGCGGTGTGATGTTCTTGATGTCGTGAGTGCGGGCTCGAGATCGAGCGATCGGGTTGCCGGGCATGATCAGAGTGTCACATTACGGAGCGTGGTGATCTCGCCCATTCTACTGCGGTGTGCCGCCGATATCTTGTGAAGCATCGTGTGGGTGTCATAGCGAAAGACCTCCTTCCTGCTCCGCATAGGGCGGCTCCGCCCCCACTCGTGCGGGCGCGCGGGAGACCGGGTCGCCGAAGGGCGGGGGCCGTCGCCGAAACGGCCTGTTGAACGCGATCACCACTTCGTGACGATCGAGCCTTTGCAACCTTGTCATCGATAAGCCAACCAACGCCAGCACCGCTATCCTTGCTCGGGCTGGTGATGCGCATCCGCACTTGGATCAGCATTTGCCCTGGCGGCGAGCGCGGTAGGCCTTTTGTGCGCATGCCGGCGAGCAGTATCTCGACCAGCTCCGGGCGGCTCGATACGGATGACCGCAGCTTTCGCATGCGCGCCGCCCCGGAGCCGGCATCTTCGCTCGCCGGCGCAAGCGTTCTCGCTCGGCGCGCTCTCGCTCAATCGGCCGGCAGGTCGCGCACCATCGCGATCTCGGCCCGCGCGGCAATCGGAACCGTTCGCCGCGCATCTTGCGCAGGCGGCGTGCACATGGGATCGAGCGGGGATAGACGCCTCGACGAAGGCGCGAAGGCCGGGCCCAAGCTCGTCCAGCTCTTCATGTAGCCAGTGAGCCATTTGCCGCAAACTCTGCTACCGGGGTACCCGTCGTGACGTTTCGCGCATCAGCGCCCAGAACATCACGCCCCTCCGGCGATTTTTTGCGGGCATTGCTCCCATCATGATCTCGCCCTCGCTACGGCCTCGATCGTCCCTTTTCGCATGCCAGAAGTGGGGCACGGTATGGAACAGTTCCGCTGCTCATCGTCTATCTCATTGCTAAGAATAGAATATTTCCTCATCTTGGGCGGAGAAACCCTCCGCCACGGGTCGAGCCGGCCACCGACAAGGCCCGCGTCGCCGCGGTTCTCAGAGACCAAGAACGCAGCCAGGAAAGCAAGGTGCCGGGACGCGACCGCCCACCAGCAGCTTGAGTCTCTATCGCGAGAGCGCGGCAGCGGGGCCTTTGCCGGCCGACGGCCGATTTGGCCGACACCCCCCAACAGACGGTACGGGGAAAATCCGAGCAGGATAGGGAGGGCGCGAAATTTGCCCCCGGCCTCGAAAACAGCAGCAAAATTTGGATTTTCGGTCATGACGCGTTGTCCTCGGTGGCACCGCAAACCTTGTCAAAGATCTCCTGCAGGACGGCGCGCTGCCTAAGCGAGAGCTCGCGGCGCGATCGACGGATCGAGATGACGAACTGTTCTTCCCAGGGTGTGAGGATTTCGCGGTGAGCGAAGCAAATCGCAATCGCCTCGTGCATCGGCACTTCCGGCGACGCGTGCGCGGCGGACGAGGCTTTAGCGGAGCGGTATTCGGCAAGATTAATAATATCAGCGGTCATTTGCATCTCGTCACGGCAGGCTCCCGCCCACCCATTTGGAGGGCATGCGCCGTCGCGCACCGGGCTCGGCCGTTTGGATTACGTGGATGAAGGCCTGCCGTTTGCCTCGCCAGAACCGTTTGGGCGCGATAGTGAGCTCGTCCAGGTCAACCGGAGCATCGATGGTCCAGTCGGCGGAGACCGAGGGGCACACACACGCAGCTACATCGGCAGGGGCGTCGTTTACCTGCGTCCCCCTTATCCTACCCCGTAGTGTATAAAGGAGTTCCCTACGGGGGTACGAGCGATATGGCTAGTTCTCATCGCGCTCGGTTCCCTACGTGGGAACTGGCTCGGTTCCCTACGGGGGTACTGAGAAAACTAATTTTTCTCGGTTCCCTACGGGGGTACTGAGCGGTGGCACCATTGGTGTGCCCGGGCGGTTTGGTATCGAACTTTTCCCAATCGTTTGACGGCTCGATGAAGTAGGGCGAGCCGGAAATTGGCACGTATTTCGACTTGAGATAGGTGAGACGATAAAGGCTTGGCTGGCCGTCGCCGCCGCGCGCCCGGCCCTTATGCTCCACGACGAGCAGTCGCGCGTTTACAAGTTCCATAATCGTGGGGTTGACCAACTTGCGCGGGATTCCCCACTCGACGAATTGATCATATGTCACAACGAGGTAGCCGTTTTCCTTTCCGGCGTGTCGGCAATGTTCGACCTCAAATCTGAGCAACATCAAATGGGCGTGTCGGGAGAGTGTGCGCATTGCTCGCGACTCGAGCAATTTGACGGCTTTTTGCACGAAGGGTTGCCCCGGAGGGACGTCGCGCACCTTGCTGGGCTTAAAATTGGAGCCGTCTCCAAATTTCTTCATTTGTGCCGTGTCCCGACGAGCGCGTCGAGCCAGTCGGTATCGGCGACGGGCGGGACATGAACTTTAACCTTCAGACCATTGCGACTGAGCCGGCGTGCTAGGGTATAGGCGGCATCCTGGCCGACGAAGTTGGAGTCGTTGTCGGCAAAGATGTGAAGCCGCTTCAATCCGCTCGGCGGCTGGAATGATTTTATTCCGGCCCCAGATAGAGCGGCCCAGACGGGCAGCTCATACAACTGTTGAGCCGCCAACGCTGTCTCGACGCCCTCGGCAACCCCGAGCTCGTCCCCGGCCTCATGGAGCCGGACGGCGGCACCGGTTATTGTGCCGACCGGCGGCATGATCTTTTTGCGTGGATCGAGATCCGCGTCATAGATCCGCTGCACGCTTTGGAGTGTGCCGTCAGGTCCGATGATCGGTGCAATGACGGCGCGGAAGGTGCCGACAAGCTTTTTGCGGTCCTCGTCGTAGTAGGGGCAACACCTATATCCCCTTAGCACATCTGACGTGACGGCGAGGCCGCGTCGCCACAAATAGGCGGTAATGACGTCGGGTTGGCGGGCCTCGCGCAACAGCTGTTGAATGGCCGCCGCCTTGCCTGCTGCGCTCTTCGAGGTATGCTTGGTCGGTGGTGCCGCAGTGCCGCTGCCAATAAGCTTGTCGACCTCGGCGCATGCGGTCTTATGGTCCCAACCGCGCAATTTACGGATCAGCAGAAGGCCAAGCCCGGGACCGCATTGGTTACAGTAATAGCTGCCTGAACCATCTCGATCATCAAAACGGAATCGGTCTTTGCCGCCGCAAATTGGGCAGGGACCGTGCTTGTTACGCAAGAAACGGGTATCGATGCCGAGCTGCGGCAGGATTTCCCGCCAGCGGCCGCGGGCGCGCTCGATCGTGTTCGCGATCATCGGGCGGTCCCTCGCTTCGCCATCGCCTTGGCATAGGCGATATCCTGGCTTCTCACCCATGCCCGTACCGCGGCATCGGGCAGTTCCGGTTCGGGCGGCGCCCAAGACGGCGCATTTGGCCATGTGCCGAATTTTTTCTTGTATAGGTGCGCGGCCCAGCCGGGTTTGCGCCTTCTTTCTCTAACGATCCAGAGCAGTTGCCTGTAAAAGCGCTGTTTTTCTTCAGCGCTGTAAACATTTGCCTTAACGTGGCAATGCCGACTGACTTCGCCGAGCTCGCCGTCGGCGACCTCCACCGATTTCGGTTTTTTGACGAGGCGCCAGCCGCATGCCGGACAAGGTTTGCCCTCGAACCGTACTGCGCAGCATTCCGGGCAGGTAGTCAGTGCGGGCGCGTGGCTGTGTTGGCCGCGTGCACTGTGCGAGGTATTTTCTGCGCGCCGATCCTCGTGCAACGCCCAAACGATCTCGTCATCCGGGAAGCCGTGCATAAAGACGGCGCCGCTATGATCGAGGATCAACGCATCGGTTTTGCCGACGGCTGGGCGCAGCACGCGTCCCACCATCTGGCGATAGAGCCCCAAGCTCTTGGTTGGCCGCGCCAGCACTAGACAGGACGCTTCCGGCCGGTCCCACCCCTCGGTCAACACGGCGCAGTTGCAGACGATATCGACCTTGCCGGTCGCCAATCCCGTCAGGATCCGTTTGCGTTCCTCGAGCGGCGTTGTGCCATCGATGTGCTCCGCCAGCACGCCGGAGCGCCGAAACTCATCTCGCACATGCACGCTGTGCGAGACATTGACGGCGAACACGACGGTTTGGCGGCCTTGGCCCAGGCGATGCCAATGCGAAACGATATCGCCGACCAGCTTCGCAGTGTTCATGCGCTCGGCGAGCTGCGTTTCGACGTAATCGCCTCGTTCAACCCTGACGCCCTTCAGGTCGGGCCAGGCCGGCGCATAGATCTTGGCCGGTACCAAGTATTTTGGCGTGAGCTGCGCGACCGACGGACATTCGACGAGCGCCTCGAAGACATTTCCGAGGCCGCGGCCGTCCGTCCGGCAAGGAGTTGCGGTCAGCCCCAAGACGACCGCGTTGGGATAGGCGTCGACCAGCTTCATGTATGAGGAGGCGCGTACATGATGGCACTCGTCGATGATCACTAAATTCGCTGCCGGCACGTCGATTTTCCGGGTCCGCACGGCGCGAGCGTGCAGCGTCTGGATCGACGCGACCTGCACGCGCTCGCCAGACCGGGCCGGAAAGCCGGCCTGGATGAGGCCGTGATCGATCCCAGCGTCATGTAATTTGCGGGATGCCTGCTCGATCAATTCGCGCCGATGGGCGATGAACAGAATGCGTTCGCCGCGATCCCTCGCCTTCGCTATCAGAGCTGCGGCGATGACAGTCTTCCCCGATCCGGTCGGCGCGACCAAGCAAAGGCGACGACGGCCAGCCGCGATTTCGCTCTCGACGCCACGGACCACGTCGAGCTGATAATCGCGCAGTTCCAGCGCGCTCATTCGCGCGCCACACTTGCGCTATGTGCGGGCTTGATGCTATTCGGGCAGCGCCCTGCCACAGGCAAACCGCCCCGCCCCTCGGCTGCGGCCCGTACCGCGCCGGGGGCGACACTTCTTGCCACGGGCTACCCCGCAGCGAGAAGTTTATCGCCGAGCTGCTCGAGCGAAGAGAAGTCGATGAGTCGGCGTTTACCGAGTGCGATAGTTTTTACTTCGGGCAGTAGCGTGGCGTAGAAATACGATCGGCTGCAGCCAAGGTAGTCACACGCGTCGCGGATCGAGACGAACCGCGGGCGAAGGCGGGAGGCCTTCTTCGGGGGGCCCGTTGCGCGCCCACCCTTTAAGTTACGTTCGACACCCTGCTTGCCGTCGCCTTGTGGGAGGTTTGCCATCCACGGCGGTGGCTCAAATTCCTCGCACTGCCCCGCCGGCTCAGCAACGTCAACATTAGGCGGTTCAACATCGATGCCACAGCGTTGATCTTTACGCCGCAACTTGCGCTGTTCGTCTGGCTGATTGCCGCGTGGTCGGACGCGGCGTTGATCGCTTGCTCTCGCGCGACGTTGAGCGCGATTAAGCCCATCGGACTCGACTTGAACTGCTTGGGGCATCTGGTCCGCCAAATATTGAACAACGGCGGACCTCTAAATATGTCGAAGTCTTTCTGAGGACTATATCCAAAAGTACGAAAAATGACTAGAGTTAGCTAACTTTCGGTACTTTTCGTACGTTCAGGATCCAGTATATCGAGCTGTTTCTGTTGAATGATGGGACGCATGGCTTTCCGAATAGTTTCTACGCCGTATCCTCGAGCGTTCTGCTCCACGCCTAGCTTTTTGCACATCTTTTGTCGAAAGATGCGCCACGTCACTGTTTCTGCTGGGATGTCCCGTCGGCAATTAGGGCTTTACCCGCTTCCCGTATCTTGTCTTCCGTTGGGGCTGGCCCGTACTGGCGCCTTGGCTGCGGCTGATGCTCGGTGAGTGGCTCAGCGATGCCGCCATCCGCCGCTTCGCGGGGTGCTGCCATGACGTCCTCGCTGACCGTCTGCCGCTCGCGCTCGGCCTTGGCGGTATCGCGCTGGTCCCGCAGTGCGCCGATGACACCTCCATCGCCGAGTGCTGCGAGGTGGCCGGCAAGCTCGTCAAAAATGATCTCGATGACGTCAGTGACGTTGAAGACCCATAGTGTGTCGTCTGCCGGCTCCCGCCAGGAGGTGGGCAAGGGCTTGATCCGAGCACGGCGAGCCTTAATGATACGGCGAGCCTCAATGATCATGTCGTAGATCTTCTGAGATTTGTCGGAAAGCGCGATCGCGGCGCGGCGGAGATCACCGCGCTCATCATCCTCGACGCCGGTTCCGGCGCCGCAGCTGAACAGCACGGAATAGGGATGGCGATCGTCCAGCCCCATCGCGATTTCGTACAAGGTATGTCGCTCGCCGACGATGAAGGGCTTGGGACGTCTTCTGCTGAACCATTCGTGACGGCCGGCCAAAATGATTATCCGGCCTGCATAGTCGACAACAACACGATCGAAAGTCGCCCTTGCAGGCTTAAAGCCGGCAGCCTCCCAAGAATCCGGCAGCTGGCCGGCATGGTGTGCGGCACGCCATTTCGCACCCTCCTCGGTGAGGCCCGGCCTCCACCAGTCCGGCGGCGGTAGACGAAGAACATTCATTGCACGACCTCCGCAGTCGTTCCGCACGCCGTGGCCACCGAGTGCAAGAGAGAGCCGGGCGTTCGGCAGCCCGAACCTAGCCGCGCCGATGGAATTACGCCTCAACGAGCCGCCGCCAGCGTCACTACTTCGCCAGTACCCGCTGGTACTGTGGTCGCGAACCTGGCCCATGCGCCCATCACCTGACGCCGCTTCTGGAACAGATCGCCGCGCCGGTAGGCTGCCTCTACCTTGTCACTGACGGTATGCGCCAGCGCCATCTCGCGAACCTCGGTTGGGAAGTTCGTGCGCTCACTGCACCAGTCACTGAACGTGGAGCGGAAGCCATGCGCAGTGAGATCGCTGCGCCCCATGCGGCGCAATAACATCAAAAAGGTCATGTTGGAGAGCGGGCGGCGGCTTTTTGCACCGGGGAACACGTAATCGCTTTGGCGAATTTCCGACATCTCCGTGAGTATCGCCATTGCCGTGTCCGACAGCGGGACCCGGTGTTCCTTGCCGGCCTTCATGCGCTTGGCCGGAACGGTCCATAGCCGTTCGGCGAGGTTGAATTCGGTCCACTGGGCGCCGATCACTTCGCCGGTGCGCGCCGCGGTCACGATTGCAAATTCGAACGCACGGGCGCCGACGCTGTCTTGCTGGCGCAGCTCGACCATAAAGGTGCCGATTTCAGCATATGGCAGTGCCGCATGATGCTCGACCGAGTGAACCTTCGATTTCTTGGGCAGCAACTTATCAAGGTGGCCACGCCAGCGTGCTGGGTTCGCGCCCTCGCGGTGGCCGCGCGCTGTCGCCCAATCGAGGACTGCCTCGATGCGGCCCCGGACTCGGCTTGCCGTCTCTGACTTCACCGTCCAGATCGGCTCAAGCACCCTTAAAACGAGCCCGACATCGATAGCCTGCACAGACAGGTCGCCGAAAATTGGATAGACGTAAGTCTTTAGCGTGCTTGACCATTGCACGGCATGCTTTGCGTTTCGCCATCCCGCTTTATGCGCGGCAATAAAGCTCTCGCCGCATTGCCGGAAGCTCACCGCCTTGGCCGCATTGAGCACCGCCTCTTTGCGCTTTGCGCGACGCGCCTCGATTGGATCGATGCCGTCTCGCAGCATTCGTCGGCATTGGGTGGCGAGCTCACGCGCCTCGGCAAGCGGCACGTCGGGGTAGGGACCAAGCCCCATGTCGCGGGCGATCTTCCACCCGTTCATCTTGTAGCGAAATATCCAGCCCAGATAGCTCGTGTCCGCTACGAGGTTCTCGCGTCCCAGGAGGTAGAGACCGCCCCCGTCATTCAGGAAGCACGGGGGCCTCGCCCGCGAGACATCGAGTGCCGTCAGCTTTCCGATCGGACGTGCCATTTCTCCCACGCTTTGTCCCATACATAGCGTGAGATTATGATGGACGCTCACGGACGTTGCAAGACATATTGGCAAAATTAATCTCCAGAATGAGCCAATTATTGGACGAATGCGGATGGAGGCAGACACTGAATAGGCGGACATCGCATCCGCCACTACGGGCTGCTGGCGAGCGCCAGCTGCAAGGCCAACATCGCGCGCGCCAGGCAGTTGATGGCTGCTCCAATGGCGCAGGTTGATCCGCCGGCAGTGCACCACACCGCCGATCCGGACGCCACCACCGATCATCGTCCGCCATGCCCGTGCTGCGGCGGCCGCATGATCATTGTCGAGGTCTTTGCCCGCGCCGCCGCACCGCGCGGCCCGCCCGCCGGCGCTGGCATCCAG
>Ga0306924_10004556_pt1 | contig 13541 bp, 5 predicted proteins | sample sta12Can44000111_FD_203756 | JGI IMG/M metagenome (GOLD analysis project Ga0306924, IMG submission 203756) | Lab enrichment of tropical soil microbial communities from Luquillo Experimental Forest, Puerto Rico - statanox.12C.anox.44.000.111 (v2)... | ecosystem: Environmental > Terrestrial > Soil... | reverse complement strand
CCGCGCGGTCGAGTAGCGGCGCGCCGGGCATATCAACATTTAGGGCGGCCGATGCCATCGACGAAGGATAATCCGAAAGAGCCACCGAGGTTGTTTGAATAAAAAAACCCACGGTATGGAGGCCGTGGGTTTTTTGGGTTTACGTCTAACCTCGATTACTCGGCAACGACCTCGCTTATGCGTCGGGTAAGTATTCCGCGCTTTTTCGCCAAAGCCCTCGCTTGCGCTTCGGACTAAGGTACGCGGGCACGCTTACAGGCCTGGGCTCTGCCCGCCGGGAAGCAGGGGCAGGTTCAGGTAGGGCGATGACTGCGTCCTTGGGGCCGTTTCGAAGATCGGCGTCAGCTTCAAGCCGATCCCCTGTCCATCTGGCAGGACCACGGCCTGGGCAGCCAGGTCCATGCTGTTGGGAATGGACGCAGCTTGGGTCTGCAGCGTGATCTGTTCCCGGGCAAGGCCTTGCGGAATTTCCCAGGTCGGCAACTTGGTTTCGACGGGCGTTCCGTACGAAACCATGCCGCCGCGCATCCCGGTATTGACCGGCGTCATTTCCGGGTCGGCAATGGCCCGCAGTTTGTTATAGATATCGCCGGTGGTCGGAGCGCGCACGGTTTGGGTCTTGGGCCGCTGCATTGTTTGCGGCGACACGCGCGCCACCGAGGTTCGCCGACCGTCGGCGAGCGTAAACTTGGTGACATGGGTTCGGTCGAAAACAAAAGTTTCCTGCCGCACGGTTTCTTGCGGCGTACCCTGGTGAAGGGTTATCTTCAGCGTTGCTTTGGAACCGAGGGGTTGTCCCCAGATCCGCCGGACGGTGATTTCATAATTCCCGGCGAATGCCTGGGCTGCGGTGTAAGTCTCCCGCGACCGGTTCATGAGAGAATCCCCTTCCAGAATGCCGCCCCCTGCCGTCTGGCGCTGCTGGAAGGAGCAGACCGTGCCGATCGGTTCTTTCATTTCGAGATCCAGGTCGGCCTCGCCGTGCCATAAGAGTTCGACGACAATATCCCGCTGCCGTTGATTGCTCACGGTGCGGGCCATACGTTCGGCATCTTGGTGCCGATTGGCCGATTGCAGAATGGTGGTGAGCGATTGCAATTTTGCCGCGGCCTTGCCGTGCAAATTCAGGTTATCATCCGGCCAATCGCGTGCCAGGAGATTGCCGGCAGCCCATTCCATCGCTTTGGTGTCCTTGCCGAATTCGGCACAAGCCAGGGCGTCGGCATACGGTTGCGAGGAATTCGGATCGAGCAGGGCCGCTTGCTTGCAGAATGCCAACGCCCGATCCCATTTGCCGGCCTCCGCCATGGCTTTGGAAGCAGCCAGGTAGCCCTGGGCGTCCTGCGGCATGATATCGATCACGGAAAGCTGTGCCTGCTCGATTTCTTCCAAGGAGCCTTTGCTTTCCTTAAGCGCAATCGCCAACGATTCGTAGACCCACGGCCGGACGACAATGCCGGCCCGGAGGTTGGCCTTGAGGAATTCGGCCACATGATCGAACTTCTTGTGCTGGGCGAGGAAGTCGGTTACGGCAATGATCAATCCGGGATCGGTGACGCCTTTCAGCAGCGCTTCCTGCCAGATTTTGCGTGCGTCGAGATCGCCAATTTCGGCGGGTTTGGAACCTTTGGCGATTGCTTGTATCTGGCCGTCATTCTTGTCCTTGTTGGAAGCGATAATATCTTTGTTCAATGGATTCTTATCCGGATTTTTACCATCTTTGTCGAAAATCTTCTTGATTTTATCGGTTTGTCCCAGCTTATCGGGTGGAGGAGCCCCCGGGGGCCGGTTGCCCAGCAAGCCGCCGCCTAAACGGGTATGAATCCGGCTCGTGCCCTTGACCACCAGGGCCCGGGCCGGCGGATAGTAACCGAGGTTGCCGGCAGTTTCCGGATCGCCAGTATTTTCCGTGTCATCCGGCACCTGGGCTCCGACATTGCCGGCGCCTACCTGAGGCCGCTGAAAAATACTCAATTGCGCCCAATCCTTGGGAGTACCGACGACTTGTCGAATCAGGGAAATCAGGATCTGGCTCTGGTCGCCGCCCTGCAGGCCGAATTGGCCGCCGATGTTGCCGAGTTGACCGAGCTGGCCGCCGAAGCCGGCAAAGCCGACGAAGCCGCCGCCGCCGACGCCGAGGTTTTGGGCAGCGCCGCCGGCTCCGAGTCCGCCTGCGAGGCCGAGTCCGCCGCCTGCGAGGCCGAGTCCGCCGCCGCCGAGGCCGACTCCGCCTGCGAGGCCGAGTCCGCCGGCGAGGCCGAGACCGCCCAGGCCCAATCCGCCCAAGCCTAAACCGCCCAGGCCCAGACCGCCTAAACCCAAAGCACCCAGTGCTCCGAGGCCAATTTGACCCACAGCCCCGCCAAAGGGACTGAAACCGCCGCCCAAAATACTGTTCTGCAGGGTTTGGTTCACGCCCGCCTGGTTGATCGCATTTGGAATGGGAATGACCAGGTCGGCCACCGGGTAGACGCGAACGGCTTTCTCTGCGATCTGGCGTTGACCGGTGGTTATTTCGATGTACTCGCGGCGAATGATGAAGGTTCCCTGAACCTGGGCCAACAGCAGGCGGAGCACGGTACCCATGCTGATGCCGACCACCTTGGGCAACTTGACCTGTTGGTTTTCAACATCCGGAATATTCAAGTCCGCTTTGAACGCATCGGAATCCACAATGAGCGGAACCCCGTACCGTTCCTGGAGAAACCCGAGGGCATCCTTCAGGGGTCCGGACTCGAATTCGACATTAATTGGCGAAGACAGTTTCTTCTGCAACTCCTTGATTTTCCGCATGACGTTCGGATCTTCGTCGGAAATACCCGACGATTCATACTTTTCCTTGCGGAGATTGGTCAATTCGCGCCAGGTAGCCTGGTCCGGGAACTTGACGGGCGGTTCGTCTGCGAAGGGGAGATGGGATCGTTCGACCTGCATCATGGCGGCGAGGTAATTTTGCTCGCGAAGGCGTTTCATTTCACGTACGTCGCGGAGATGCATGGCTGTTAAACTATGGGACACGGCACCCGTGAACGCCGGTTCCAGGACTCCCTGCTTGATCGCGTCTTGATTGATTGCCAGGGCCTGGGCATAAGCATCTTCGAAACGAGCCGTTTCCATCATTCGATCGAAGGCGAACATTCGCGCCTGCCATCTTTCCTCTATAGATTGTTGCGCTATTCTCCGATTGAGGCGTTCGAGGGCCTGAGCCTGCAATTGGAGCCGTTCGGCCTGGTCCCGGAGGACCCGCGCGCCTTCGGTTTCGACATAGCGCAGGGTGCTTTCCAGGCGACTGGCCAGTGCGCGGCGAATGTCCTCGCCGATGCCGAAATCATCGCGCAAGTTGCTCAGAATCTTCTTCAGCATATCTTTGGCGCCTTCGGGATCGGAGTTCAGTATGCGGCGCGCTTCGTTCAGGGCGTCGTTAACACTCTGGGTAACCCGTTGTTCTTCCACGGATTGGGCCAACTTTTGCCGGCGGAGAATTTCCTTGGGATCGATGGCCGGATCGGGAGTGTTGCCGGAGGCCGGCGCCTTTTCCTCGGCCTTCGGTTTGTCGTCCTGGGCCAAGAGCTGGATGCGCTCCTTGCGAATTTGTACTTCATTCTTGCCGGACTCGGACTTCCTGGTTTCGAATTTTACAACCGTTCGATCTCTTTGTGTAAATTGCTCGCGCAATTGTTCCCGCGTCAGTTTTCCTTCGCGAATCTTTTGAACCACTTTGATGCCGGCATCGGCCTCAATGTCGTTGGGGTCGAGTTCCTTGGCCTGGCCGAACATCCTGGCGGCTGCTTCGAGTTTGTTTTGGGTAAGGGCTTCGTGGGCCTGCGCGATATACTCCGCCCGGGCAAACTGGTTCACATCGTGTGCATAGGCCAAAATCCGGTCGGAATGCATGATGGCGGGCTGCTCCTTGGCATTTTTCCACTGTTCGAACATGCCGACCAAGAAGAAGTTATCCAACTCCGCGTCGGGGATTATTTCGGCAATTTGGACTTTGGCATCGCGGCCGGAAATACGGCCATCGACAGCGCATGTGAGAGATTTGCCACTTTTCAGGCGCGCCACTATCAAAGTTGGGGCATCGGCACGCAACGGCGGCAACCGTGTCGGAAATGCATCGATCACATCCGCCCCGGTCAATTGATAACTATTTGGATAGAAAATCGGCGCGGCGATGGCGGCCAGCAGTTGCTGCAAAGTATCTTTGGGCCGGTGGCTGGGAAGAATCCGGACCACTTGACCGCCGGTCCCGGTGGCGAAGCCGTGAAGGATCTGGGGATCGAGATGCGGCCCGATCGGCACGGAGAAGAAGGCGATTTCATTTTTGACCAGATCCCGGCACAGGGCAATGCGAGCATCGGCGCTCGGAGGATTGAGAATGCTCATGCCATCGCCCAGATAAACCAGCGCGCGGCGGCGGCCGGCGTCGATCGGGAAATTGCGCATGGCTTTTTCAATTGCGCCGGGCAGGTCGGAAGCACCCAACGGGGTCTGATTTTTGAGACTATTAAATGCTTCCTTCACTTTTTCCGAATTGGCCGCCAGAAGTCCACCAGTGAGTTCCCTGGTGGCTGCGGGGAAATTAACCGTCCACAAAGAGATGCGATCGCTGGGAGCGGCGGCCTTGATCAGTTCCTCGGTGAGCACGCAAGCGTTGGCGAGGGGCCGGCCCACCTGGCTGGCGGAAGTATCCACAAGGATCAAATAATCAACGGGCAAGGAAGCCGGCTTGTCCAGTTTGGGTTGGAGCTGCAGGGCGGCAAGGAAGTCGCCGTCCTTGGTGCGGTAGGTGAGCACTTTTTGCGTGCTGAACTTGGAGGAGGCCAGGTCCTCGTTCAAGGCGCGATCACCAGCGGGAACGGTTTTGCTGCCACTGGCAATCGGATCACTCGGGGGTTTGCGGACTGGGTCGCCCCAGACCTGGGAACAAGTAATGGCAGCAAGTACAGCCAACATGGTGCTTACCGCAGTAAGCCGGCGGATCGTGGTCATCGTCCAGACCCCTTATCAAATGAAAATAGAACTGAAAAGCTCTGCCTCGGAGCCCTCAGTTTGGCATTCTCCATCTTTCCAGATTGTACCCCGCAAGAAGTAACTCACGCTAGTTAAAATTTGCCAAGATCCCATAATTTCCAGGTGGTAGGCAGTGGCTTGCTCCCTAGAGGCCCCCGACTCGTTACAAGTATTCGGTTGGGAGCAAATATGCCAGCATTGCATAACCGGCAACCCTGGCCAATTTGGGAATTCGTCCCTGCCACGGTAAACTATTCCGAATTAACGGAACTTCCCATAATTTCTTGTAAAAAAACGCGGCTTCCGGTCAAGCTTGCGCGGAAAATGAGAATAATTTGAGAAGCGCAGATGCATGTCAAGTCGTATAATCCGCGTTGAATTTGACATAATCATAGGTCAAATCACAAGTCCAAAATTTGCAATCACTTGAGCCGAGGCTGAATTTTAGTTTGCAGTAAATCTCGCGGTTGGTTTTTAGGTAGTTGCTAGCCATCACGGGATCGAAAGGCTGTGGTATCCCATTTTGGTAGAGAAGAATATCCCCAAGCCAAAGGCAAAGATCCCGTTCTTCAAAATGGACGCCGGCATAACCAGCTGCCGAGACGATCCTTCCCCAGTTCGGATCGGCGCCAAAAATGGCCGTTTTTACCAACGGGCTGTCCGCAACTGCCTTGGCAATGCGGCGGGCTTCGCCGGCGGTCCTCAGCCCTTCAACCTCAATGGTAACAAGATGCGTGGCTCCCTCGGCATCCCCTGCAATCGCCCGGGCCAAGTCCGTGCAAACCTCGATGGCCGCGCGATCGAACAAGGACCGTGCATCTCCCTTGAGGTGAGTCCCGGTACCATTCGCCAGGAAAATCAAGGAATCATTGGTACTGGTGTGCCCTTCCACGCTGATGGAATTGAACGAATGATCGGCAGCCCTCTTGACGAGGTGCGACAGATGTTCCATGTCGATGGATGCATCGGTCAAAACAAATGCCAGCATGGTGGCCATGTTCGGCCCAATCATGGCGGCACCCTTCGCAAAGCCGGTCAAGTGGATTTCCGCCCCATCGATGGGGACAGCGCGGGTGCTGATTTTGATTTTCGTATCGGTGGTGAGAATGGCGTGTGCCGCCCGGTCGAGTGCTGCCGATCCGGGTTGCAACAGTGCCGCGGCGTTCTTGATCCCCGTTTCTATCTGGGGCATCGGTAATGGCCGGCCGATAACGCCCGTCGAACAAACGAGTATCTGCTGCGCGGGACAGCCCACGCACTGAGCCGCAGATGCGGCCATGTGCCGGGCATCTTCGAGGCCCTGGTTGCCGGTGCAGGCATTGGCGTTGCCCGAACAAATGACAATGCCGCGCGCGGTTTTGGAAGGAAGCCGCTGGCGGCACACCTGCACGGGAGCAGCGGCCACCTGGTTTTGCGTAAATACTCCTGCGGCGGTTGCGGGGGTATCACTGATTACCAGTGCCAGATCGGGTGGGCTGCTGACCTCTCGGGCAACGAGAGGGCTACGAATTCCGCAATGAACGCCGGAATAGCGATAACCGTTTGCCAGGAGCCACACATCACTCATGCCGCAGCGCCTCAATCGGGTCCAATTGAGCAGCACGAATTGCCGGGTACAGGCCAAAGGCGACGCCGACGCCGACCGCAACGCCGAGAGACAGGAAAATGGAAAACGGATCGAGTTTGGCCGGCAAGTAGGTGCGCATGACTTCTGCCGAGAAGAAGGGGATGAAATACACAAGGCTGACGCCCAATATCACGCCGGCCAACCCGCCCACGTTGGTTTGGACTACGGCCTCTACCAGGAACTGCAGGGTAATGTCCTTGCGTTTGGCTCCCAAAGCCCGGCGAATGCCGATTTCGCGAGTCCGCTCGGTGACGGTGGCGAGCATAATGTTCATGATGCCGATCCCGCCCACGACCAGTGAAATGCTGGCGATCAGGACCAGCAAGCGTGTGAAGCGGTCCTTGGCGCGTTCGGCCTCTTGGAGACGGTCGAGCGGCACGGTCACCGCAAAGTCATTTTTGTAATGGCGGTTCGGCCCGCTCAGCAAAATGTCTTTGACCACTTCGCCGGCGGGGCGGACCTTGTCCATGTCTTCGACGGTGAGCGTGACCTGGCTTAATTCCACTTGTTCGCCGCTGCGCGAGCCGGATTGGCGGATAAAGACTTTTTCGCCAAATCGAACCTTGCAGGTTTGCAAGGGGATGTAGACATCATTATTAAAATCCTCGATCCCCTGCGCGGAAGTTCCCCCGCCACTGCTGCTGTCGGCGGGTTGGGGGCTGCCGAAGGGCATACGCTCGCGCAAGACACCCACGACCTTATAGAAATGCTGACTGAGGCGAACGGTTTGGTTGATGGGGTCATTGAAGGGGAACAGTCTTTCGGCCGTCTTGGAGCCAAGGACCGCGACGTTCTTCATGTAATAGTCATCATCCTCGGTGAGAAACCTTCCCGCGGCCAGTTCGAGTTGATTGATTTCCGCATATTCGGGAACGGTGCCGACGACGCGGCCGTTGTGCATGCGTTCGAGGTAGCGGATCTCCTGGGCAAAAATCCGCATTGGGACCCGGCGCGTGACGGTGCTGATGGTGAGAAAACGTTCGTAGTCGGTATAGGACAGGCCGTAATGGGCAACCATAGTGCGCCGCTGTGTCGAGGAATCGTCCGGCGGCTTCAAGCTGCGAATCATGATATTGGTGGCACCCTGGCGTTTGATGTCATCGAGCGCGTCCTGCATGCTGCCTTCCCCGAAGGCGGTCAAGGAAATGACGGCGGCGGTGCCGATAATAATCCCCAGGACGGAAAGGACGAGGCGAAGTTTGTGCAGCCAGAGACTGCGGATGGCCAGCAAAAAGCTGCGCCGGCCGCGTTCCCAAAACAGCAAGGCCAGGACGATGAGGAGATAAAGCAAACCGAGAAATAAAGAAAACAAGTGGTTCATATGCGGAGAGGAAAATCAATTGCTGTAAGGAGTCGGGTGCGGTAAATGTTGCATGATATTTTCTGCGGCAAGTCCGTTTTGGGAACCATCCGGGGAAGAAACCGGGTCGCCGGGAGGTCGGCCGTCATTGCGCAAATCCGATTCGACAAGGCCGTCGCGCATGCGGACAGCCCGGCGCGCCCAGGCGGCGATGTCCGTTTCGTGGGTCACCATAATAATGGTTTTGCCGGTTTGGTTCAGCTTCTGCAGCAGCTTCATGATTTCTTCGCTGGTTTTGGAATCGAGGTTTCCCGTCGGTTCGTCGGCGAGGATGATGTGGGGGTCGTTGACGAGGGCGCGGGCAATGGCGACGCGCTGCTGCTGGCCGCCGGACAACTGCATGGGGCGATGGTCGAGGCGGTCTGCCAGGCCGACCAGGTCCGCCAATTCCGCACAAAATCTCTTGGTCTCTGCATCCAGTTTGCGCCCCTGGTACAAAAGGGGGACTTCGATATTTTCGATGACCGTGTATTGGGGGAGCAGATTATACGACTGAAAAATGAAACCGATGTACTTGCTGCGGATTTCGGAAAGCTGGTCGTCGTCCATTTCCGACACATCTTCATCGCCGAGATAGTATTGGCCGCTGGTAGCCCGGTCGAGGCAGCCCAGAAGATTCAGCAGAGTGGATTTTCCGGATCCGGATGGACCCATCAAGGCGACGAAGTCGCCTTCATCGACGGTCAAGGTTACGCCGCGCAAAGCGCGGACGACCACGGATTCCAGGTAATAGTTTTTGACCAGGTCGTTCAAGGATACGATGGTGGCCATCGGCAGCCGATCAGTCGTTGGGGAAATCGCAAATAATACTGAACCGATTGTGAGCAGGCGGTTCGCCTAGTTCTTGGCCGGGAAGTCCGGTCTGCCGTTGGCATCGCGCCGAGGGGAGTTACCCCTAAAGTCGCCGCCATCCGGCCCGCCGCCGGGAGGGCCTCCTCCAGGCCTTTTGCCTCCCGGCCCGCGACGGCCATCGGACTTGCCGGTTGCTTCCGTGCCGGCAGCGGTTTTATCCCCGTTGGCTTTCTTGTTTTTATTTTTTTCGTTCAGGAGAACGCGGGGGTTCAAAACTACCTGGTCTCCTTCTTGCAGGCCGGTTTTGATTTCCGCCATTTTGTCGTTGCTCAGGCCGACCTCGATGTCCCGTTCCTCCGCTTGACCGTCGGTATTCATGACAAAGCATTTCCGCTGTCCGCCCATTTCCACGGAGCCGAAAATGGCCTGCAAGGGCACCGCGAGAACTTTTTCCAATTGATCTTCGATGATGATCGTCACCTCGGCGCTCATTTGCGGCTTGAGTCGCTCAACCGGTTCGTCGATGGCGACCATGGTTTGATAGGTCTTCACATCCGCGGAGATCCAGTCCATCTGTCCGGCGACGGTGGCCACGGACTTCACGTGACCCTGCAAAATGCGCTCCGGGAAAGCATCCACGCGAATTCTGGCCTTTTGGCCGCCAAAGATCTGTTGTTGCTCTTTATCCCGGTACTGCTCGCGGATCTCCGTAAAGGCAAATCCGGCCAAAAGGTTGGTGAGGGCATCCGGGGTCGCCGTGAGCACGGTGCGAATGCTATCGCCGAATCCGGTCAGTTTCCAATCTTCCCCTTTGACCTTGGAAACCATCGCTTCATGGACCTTGGTGTTGACGAGCATGTGCTTGAGGTCTGGAATACGGATCAATTTTTGGCCTTCGACAACGGGTTCGCCCTGGGCGATGGTCGTCTGTCTCGATCCACTGCCGTAGCGGGTGTTTTCGGGGACGAAGTAAACCACCATGCCGTCTTGGGGAGCATAGATGCGGCATTTGCGGATTTCTTCTTCGATTTCATCGAAATGGGATTGCTCTTGCTGGTAGACGGACTTGGTAGATTTGCGGAGCGCTTCCGCCTGGACTTCTTTAGCTTTGGCTTGCAATTGAACGCGTTCGAGGGCGCGCTTTTTTTCTTCCAGTTTGCTCCGGAAATCCGTTTCCATCAATTTCTTGGTAAAGTTATTGAGAACGCGGAGTTCCTCCTGAGCTTTTTTTAGAGTGATATCATAACTTTCCAGTCGTGACAGCTCTGCCTGAGCCTGGCTGGCGGTCATATATCCTTTCTTGACCATGCGCTCCGCCCAGGCCGACCGATCTTGCTGCATGTCGCGATCGGATTCAGCATTTTTGATATTACCCAAAACAAGCTTCAATGCTTGGGGGTAATCGCCGTCCAAGTATTTTTCCAAGTTAAGCTTTGCTATTTCCAGGTCAGTTTTGGCAACTTCAATGTCGCTATTGTTCTGGCTTAATAGGATCTTGTAGTCTTCTTCAGCCTTAATGAAATCTGAGGACGCCTTATCCCGCGCGATTCGTTGGGACTTGAGCTGTTCTTGCAGTCCGGAATCGTCGAGTTCAACAATTAGTTGCCCTTGTTTTACCGGGGAGCCGTCATCGATGACCCATTTGATGGTTGTGGCGACGGTGCTCCCCTTATTTCCGGCCTTGACCTTGCAAATGACGTCGCGGTTATCGGCGGATTCCAACTGGCCGCGTTCGACGATGGTAAGCTGGAGTGCTTCGTAGTTTACGGAATGGTAGACCAAATCCGCTCGGGGCGCTTTGAAAGGGTTGCCGAAGAACTTGTAGGCAGCTCCGGCGCCTGCCACCAAAACCAGAAAAACGGCCAGGGTAAGCAGGAGCTTAGTTCTCCGGCTCCAGTGTTTGGCCCTTGGGAGGCGGGAAGGCGTGGTAGGGGCTACCCGGCCCTGGTAGGGGGCCGGCCTGGTTGCCAGGGAGGGAGAATTCGACTCCGGTCCGTTGGATGTCGAGATCAGCGTTTCGGCCGGGCTCGTTAGCGGCGGGCTGGCTGGTTGGAGGCTCATCGATCCAAACTCCTCGATTATCAAGAGGTAATAGTTCCAGGTCGCGGTAAAGCTGGAAGCGGGCGTTTACATAGTTCGTCCAAACCGTGAGCAAACTATTCTGGGCCAGGGGCAGGGAACGCTGGGCGTTGAGCAGTTGTTGAGTCAATGTTGCCGCGCGAGCCGCCGTATCCGGGGGTGGGGCGTTGGGCTGCGGCGGAGCAGGCGGGGCCTGGAAAACATCAAGGGAATTTTCCACGGTCATGTACGCTAGCTCTACTTGCCTTTGTTGAATTTTATAGTTTTCCGCCAACACACGCAACTGGCGGATTTCTCCGCGGACGGATTGCAGGGCCAAATCTTCCGCCTCCATCAAGGCCCTTCGCTCCCGCTGGTAGGCAATCAGGCTCGCGCGATAATTGTTGCGCTCCGAGAACCGCACCAACGGCAACTGGGTATTCAAGGCCAATTCATGGCGAGTCCGGCTGCCGGAAAAATCCAAGGGCATCGCCTGCCCGGCGGGAGTCTGCGTAGTTAAATGATACTCGACGTTGAGGGTCCCAAGCAAGGCATTTGCAAAAACGGCGATCTGCCGCCAAGCATCGACTAGCTGGGCGCGAACGTTAAGGAGGTCCAGCCGGTTGGCCAGGGCGGTTCTGCCGGCGAGGGCCTGGGCCTCGTCGAGGTCGCCTTCCAGTAAATCCTTGCCGTCAACCAAAAGTGCGGGGACTTTGGGCCACAATTCCCGAATCTGGTCGATCCGTTCGGCCCGGGCTTCTCCCATGACCAAAACGAATGCGTTGACAACCAACCGGAAAGACAAGATTTGTTGCTGGCGCTGGCGCGCGGGGTTGTTCTCGGTTTTCCAGGGCTGGCCTTCGTAAGCGCGCAGCGATTGCTCGAAGGACCCCAGGTCGATGTCGTATTCCAGTTCCACTAATCGTTGGCGGTCCGCGGGCGGAAACGGTTTGCCGGCTTTCTCGAGGTCGATTTGCTTGTCGAGCAGCTTCTGCCGTTCTTCGGTCAAATCTTTCAGGCGTTTTTTCAAATCGTCCGCGCTGAGATCGCTCCAGACTTTCCAGCGAGCCGGGAATTTCTTTGGAAAGGAGGTCCCTTTCACCAGCGGCGCTGTGGTGGCCAGTCTGGTAAGTTCGGACCGGAACTTGCCTACCTGAGCGGGATCTGCGAAATTTGCGGCTTCCTTGCCCACGGCATCAAATTCAGCGAGTACCTGCTCAAAGCGCCGAAACTGCCGGATCAGGGGTTGCATGGGCCTCTCATCGATTGTCACCGCGGTATCGGTGGGGAGGCCGAGCTGAAGCTTGAACTGGTCCATGGAATCCAGGTATTGTTGCTCATCGGTCAGAAGGCTGCTGCGGCCTTGCAACAATTGTTGCTCGACCTGGTCCACCTGCAATTGGGAAACATCGCCTCCTTCTTTGAAACCTTCGAAGAGGCGAATGAATTTTTGCAAATTAGCGATGTTAGCGCGATCGATATCGATCTGCACAAACTGCAGCAAAGTTCCGAGGTAGCCGGACACGGGAGCGGGAATGGCGGCTTGCAGATTGATCCGGCCGGCAGCGCCGGGTCTTTCTTGCAGACCTTCATTAATGGTAGTTACAGCCGGTAATTGGCCCGGCAAGATTCCGGAACTGCCAAAGCCGCTCCCCGGCGTAAAAGTGGGATTGGCAATCACATTTCTGGGTACAAATACCCCGCCGGAAATACTGCCGCCACCACCGCCGGCAATCGCGACAAAGAATTCCTTGCGGAAACGCGCATAGGAACGAATCTGATAGAACAGATTGCGTTCGGCCTGAGTGAGCGGTTCGAGGGTAACGGCCCGGCCGCCGCCGCGCAGCAGCGGCTGAATCAGATCCAGGCTGAGAGTTGATTGGCTGGTGGTGGCCCTGACTCCCACCGGCCGAGACATTTCCACTACCGTTTGGTTTGCGAACTGAAACAGTAACAGGGCTCCGGTGGAAAACAACTTGGTAAAGCCGGTGCCGCTGTTGAAACTCCAACTGTTGTGATTGCCGCCGGTGGTTTCCCGGCCGGCCCACTCCCGTAGTGTTTGTTCGGCAGCGAAGAACTGGGCGGAAAAGGCGAAGCGTTCCAGAGTCACCGGCAGAGCGGTGAGGTACAGGTCTTCGCGCCGGTCCTGAAACTCGCGGCTATTGATCATGCCCAATTCCGCGGCTTGTTCCAGGTTTAAGATATACGCATGCGGCTCGCCTTCCTTGGGATCCTTGGAGAGAATGATGCGGGAATAATCACTCATGGCGGGCGCTCCGCTGTCACCCGCTATCGGACTAAGTGCGGCCGGTGCGGAGGCCAATTCTGCTGCCAGGGCTGCGCGATTCTCTTCATCCCACTGCGCGAGCAGGTCCAAGTATCCCAAACCCTTCGCGACGCCGATCCCTGCTTTCCCGGGCTTTTGGGGGTTTGGGCTGAGATCATAGGCGGCGGGATCATCGGGAGGCATCGGGGGTCGATCGGGATTGGTCGGATCGGCAAAACGAGCACGCGGGTCCGGATAGACGTGGTACTGTTCAATCTTCCATGCGGGATACTTGTCCTTTTCTTGCAGCACCGCACTGACTTCACGGTCCGCCTGTTGCCGGAAGAACTTCCGCGTGCAGCCGACAAAACCAAGGCAAAAACCGGCGCAGAGAACCAGGCACAGGGCAACGCGAATCCCGAAGG
>Ga0306924_10004553_pt1 | contig 13542 bp, 11 predicted proteins | sample sta12Can44000111_FD_203756 | JGI IMG/M metagenome (GOLD analysis project Ga0306924, IMG submission 203756) | Lab enrichment of tropical soil microbial communities from Luquillo Experimental Forest, Puerto Rico - statanox.12C.anox.44.000.111 (v2)... | ecosystem: Environmental > Terrestrial >... | reverse complement strand
CACCCAGGAGCCTGGCGGTAAGTCCCCACCCTGTCACCGGCAACTTACCGCCAGGCCCCGCTTTGATCCCGAACGTCCGGGGTCCTTGCTCACCCGGCGGGCCGGGCGTCCGGGATGCCGTAGCGAGCGCCAGACGGGAAGGACGGCTACGATATTCGCGCGCCGGGACGATCGTCACGCGATGATCCGGGAAGAGTGAATCGATGGGGCAACGTTTCTGCCGGATGGTCCTCGTCGTCGCCGACGATGCGGATCCGGCCGCAGCGGCGGTCATCGCCCGCATCGCTGACAGCCTTCGCGATGAGGGGTTCAGCCTCATATACGCCACGACGGCGCGCGATGGTACTGCCCAGGTACGGACGAGCACGCCGGACCGCCCGGCGGGCCGGTCCTGGGGTATCTCCGGGCCCTGCAGGACCTGGACCGCAGGGTCCCCGGATTCAGCCATGACATCCATGGCGTGGAACCGGCGGCCGACGGGACCTACCGGGTCATGTGCGTCACGGATGATGCGCTGACGGCAGACAGGTCATGACCTGCACGCGGGACTACCGCCCCTCGGCCGCGGGCCGGCTTGACCGTGCGGGAGTGGCGGGGGCGGTGTTGCTGTACTCGACGCGGCCGGCTGTGATGGGATCATGTCAGATGAATTGATCGCATTTCCGCTGCTCAGGCTCGGTCGGCTGGAGCTGGAGGGCGGGTTGCGCGCGCTCCGCCCGGGCTCGGCGCCATCCGGCCTTGTCGTGACCGCCATGGTCGAGGTGCCCGAGTCGGTGTCTGAACCGCAGTATGCCTGGGATGTTGCCTGGGCCGATGCCGTGCGCCAGGCTGGCGAGCTCGGCGCCGATCAGCGTACCGCCCAGGCGCTCGCAGCGGGCGCTGGGCGGATGCGTCCGGGCGGTACCAAGGTGGTGGTCGCGGCGCATGCGGCGGTCCTGCTCGGGCGGTGGCTGCCGGCCGGTGCCGCGACGAGCTCGGTGCGGGTAGGGCCGCTCCCGCACCTGCTGGAGGTGGCTGCCGCCGCCGCGCGGCGCCCGGCACATGTGGTGGTATTGGCGGACCGTGACGGCGCCGCTGTCGTGGCCCACGCGGCCGGCGATGAAAGTCCCGCTCGGCGGTTCTCGGTCGGCGCCCGTCCCGGCGCGCAGCGGGATCCCCATCCGGGTCGGCCACCCGCGCTGCACCACGGAGAACGGCATCTGACTGACAGCGAGCCGGAAAGCGGCGGCGGGCCGAACGCCGAGTTCATTGCCGCACGCGTTACCGAGGCCGCGGGCAGCGTAGGCGCGCACATCGCCCTGGGCGCAGGCGATCGGCACATCCTTGACGCCGTCTCGGAGCATCTGCCTGGATCGCTCGGTCCGATCACCACCATCGCCTCCGGCCCGGTGGCCGGGGAAGGCGATGATCAGCTCAGCGCACAGATCGGCGCCGCTCTCGATGAGATCACCGCGAGGGCCGCCGCGGCCGTCGGGGACCTGGTTGCCTCATCCGCAGCGGGCCCGGAGCCGGCAGCGGTCCGTGGCGTTGCCGCCGTTGCCGAGCAGTTGACAGAGCAGCAGGTCGCCGTGCTGCTTGTGGCACCAGATATCGCCCTGGATGCCGCCGGCTCCAGGTACCGGATCGGGAGCCGCCCGACCGAGTTCGGAGTCGGTGACTCCGGCAGCGGCACCCAGGTCCCGCTTGAGGATGGGCTGACCTGGGCCGCGCTGCACCAGGACGCGATCGTGGTGCAGCTACCGGACCGCACCGGCGCGCTGGCCGGCCAGCCAGCAGCCGCCCTGCTGCGCCGCGGGCGGCTATAGCGCCAGCGTCGAACGCCATGGCCAGAGATGATGTGCATGCCGGCGCACCAGCGGAACGACGCCCATCTTCGGCCGCTAAGCGCCCGTCTTGTCCTCGAGACCGGATGGGGCTAGAGATGCCAGGGCGACGGCGACCCGGTTGGGTGCCAGACCGAGGGCCTCGGACCGTTCTTTGCGGACGATGGCTTCCCTGACGACATGGGCGCCGAGGTAACGGATGGGCTCGGGCGGGAACCTGCGGGCGTGCGCGCCGACGAGGCCGGCCTGGGACCATTCGTCGCGGCGGCCGAGGGCGAGGCTGGCCAGGATCTTGCCGCCGACGACGCTGGGCCCGACGCCGTTGCCGCTCCAGCCGACGCCGTAGACGATGCGCTCGCATCCTGCGAGGTGACCGAAGATGGGCAAGCTGTTACCGGTGCGGTCGATTGGGCCGGCCCAGTCGTTGTCGACCGCGACGTCATGAAGCATCGGGTAGTAGCGGCGGAAGTCCCGGGCCACCATGGCGGCGCGGCCGCGGTGGCGTTCCATTGCGCGGGGTAGGTGGGTGCCGAAGGCGATCGCCCAGCCGCCCTTGCCGAAGGCGATCCTGCCATCTGCGGTAGTGCGGTAGTAGCAGACCAGGGTCTGGGAGTCGGTGATCGCTTCCCCGCCGGTCCAGCCGATCTCCTGGAGACGTTCGGGGATGGGCCCGGTGACGATCATGTCGCTGGAGATGACGAAGAGGTGTCGGCGAAGTTCCCGCAGGGCGACGGCCCAGGCGTTGGTCGCGATCACCACGCGATCGGCTGTGAGGCGGCCTTGGCCGGCGTGGAGGATGCTGGGGCTTTGGCGTCCGATGGCGGTCACCTTGGTGTGCTCGAACAGGCGCACGCCACGGGCCAGCGCGGCTCGCCGGAGCCCGCGGGCCAGGTACGCGGGGTGCACCGTGGCGCCGCTGCGTTCAAGGACACCGGCCAGGTGCTGCGGGGAACCGCTGCGGGCCCGGATTTCACCAGGTGTCAGGCGGACGAAAGCGTCGCTGCCGAGTTTCTCGGCGAGCGCGACGACGTCGTTCCAGGCTCCTAGCTGGGCGTCGCTGGTGGCAGTCCACAGCCATCCTCCGCGTCGCATCTGGGCCTGGGGTGCCTCGCTGGCGGCGAAGGTCTCGATCTCGTCGATTGCCTGTTCCGACGCGGCGACCAGGCGCAGGGCTTCGTCTTTTCCGCACAGGGCGACCAGGCTGGCGAGTTTGGGCCACCAGGACAGCACGAAGCCGCCGTTGCGGCCCGACGCTCCGCTGCCGCAGATGTCGGCCTCCAGGATGGCGACGTCGGCGGCCGGGTCCAGCTCCTTGATCCGGAGCGCCGTCCACAGCCCGACATAGCCACCGCCCACGATAGCGACATCGGCCCGGGCGCTGCCGCGCAAAGGCGGAGCGTCGTCGTGTCGCTGTTCGTCGCCGAGTGCTTCGGTGAGCCAGTGAGAGCGGTGTCCTGTCATCAGTACACCCACCTCATCAGCGGGACGATTTCATCGAGCGGCTTGGTCGCGTAGGTGTTGAGCTCGTACCGGCGGACGGCGGTGAAGGTGTCGATCAGGGGATCGCCGAGTGCGTCTCGAAGGAGCCGCGAATGCTGCAGGTTCTCTAGTGCCGTGCCCAGGTCGGCGGGTAGGCGGTGGATGCCGGCGCGTTGCCGTACATCGACTGGCAGGTCATCGGGGGCCGTGGCGACTGGGTCGGGAAGAAGCTGACGCACGGCGACGCCATGCTGGGATAGGGCGATGATCGCGGCGGCAACCAGGTAGGGGTTGGCCGAAGCGTCGATCGATTTCAGTTCGCAGTTCGCGCTCGAGCCGCGGCCGGTGACGGTGCCCTGGATGAACCGGAGGGCAGCCTCCCGGTTCTCCAGGCCCCAGCAGGCGTACGCGCCGGCCCAGTGGCCGGGTACGAGCCGGGCGTAGCTGAGCGGGCTGGGCGCGAACAGCCCGGTGGCGTCTTGCAGTCCGGCGATGATCCCGGCGATGAGATGCTCACCGGTCTCGGTCATGCCGTACCGGCCGGTGCCGCCGCTGAAGACGTTCCGCCCTTCCTGGTGAACAGAGAAATGGACATGGAAGCCGTTGCCGACCGCGGCGGGATCCGCCACGGTCGCGGGGGCATAGGAGACCTGCAAGCCGTGATGGCGGGCGGTTCGCCGGAGCATGATCCGGGTGAGCAGATAATGGTCGATGGCGGTGACGGGGCCTGCCGGGGACAGCGAGACTTCCATCTGCCCGGGGCCGTACTCGGGATGGAGCTGCTCGACGCCGATGCCGACCCGCTCCAGCTCCTGGGCGGCGTCGGTCACGAAGTCTTCGAGGTCGAGGAGGGCGCCCAACCCGTAGGCGGGCCCGGAGTGTGCTGGCACCGGGCCGTCAGGGGTGGGGCGGAAGACCGTGAACTCACACTCCAGACCCATCAGGTAACGGTGGCCGGCGGCCTCGGCCCGGTCCTGCCAACGGCGCAGCGCACTGCGCTGGCAGGTCTCCATCACAGCCAGCTCCTGGTCGTGCTGGTTCATCGGGGCCCAGGCCAGTCCTGTGCCCGGGGCGAGCATCGCGGCCGCGTTGAGATCAGGCAGCAGCCGCATGTCCCCGACCGGGCCGCCGTACCCGCCGCCGCTGGTGATGTAGCCGTCGACGCACATTACTGTGAACACCGGGGACAGTCCCACCCCACCGGTGGCCGCGGCCTGGAGCTGCGCACCTGGTATGGATTTCGTGCGCAGCACTCCTGCGTTGTCGACGATCGTGCCCGCGAGCAGCCGGACGCCGTCGTGCCGCAGTTCGTCAAGCCGGGCGACCATCGCTGGGCGGTCAAGAGCCGGGCGCTGCACGGGTACGTCAGTCATGGTGGTCTCCGGCGGCAGTGAGGGGAGTGGCTGGCGCTTTATCGAGCCCATCGGAAGGACGGTTGGTGCGCACGGGGGTGTGCAGGGCGCAGGCGCCGAGGTACCCGGCGAGCATGCTGGCTGCCACGTCGGCAACCGCGTCGTCGGGAGGCAGGAAGGACGGGTGGTGGAGGCCTGGCGCGTCGGCGGTGCCCGGCCCGACGCCGGCGAACATCATGAGGGAGGGATAGCGGGAGCAATAGTAGGAGAAGTCGTCGGAGCCGCAGGAGCGCAAGGGCTCAGCGACGTGCAGGCCCGCGGCACGCAGCTCCGGCTCGATGGCGGCCGCCAGCTGGGCGTCGTTGCGTAGCACCGGTTCGCCTTCGGTGAAGCTGACCTCGGCGGTGCACTCGTAGGCGGTCGCAGTCGCCCTGGCCGTGGCCTCGATCGCAGCTTGCAGCAGCTGACGGTCCGCGTGCTCGAAGGTCCGCAGGGTTCCCCTCATCGCTGCCGTGGCGGGGATGACATTGGCGGCCTCCCCGGCGTGCAACGCGCCGACCGTCAGCACCGCGGCACGCAGCGGATCGGTGCGCCGGCTGATCAGATGCTGCAGGGCGACGATCACGTGAGCGGCGGCGACGATCGGGTCGCGGGTGGACTGAGGATAGGCGGCGTGCCCGCCGTGGCCGTGGACGGTGATGCGGAACTCGTCAGCGGCCGCGTTGACTGGACCAGCACCGGCGGTGACTGTGCCTCTAGCCAGCCGGGGCTGGAGATGTACGCCGATCACGGCCAGGACATCGTGGCGGGTGAAGGAAGCGGAGCCGACCAAGTCCTTGGCCCCGCACGGGTAGATCTCCTCCCGGGGCTGCAGCACCGCGAGCAGGGGAAGCGGCCCCGGGAACCGTTGCAGTGCCCGGGCGAGCGCGACGAGCGCCGCGAGGTGGACGTCGTGGCCGCAGGCGTGAGCCGCGCCGTTTCTCGCCGCCCACGTCACTCCCGTGTCCTCCACGATCGGCAGGGCGTCGAGCTCGGCGCGGACCGCGATCACCGGGGCGTCCCCGTTACCAACCTTGATGAGGCGGCCGCCGCTGACGTCGGCGGCACCGGGCTGGCCGAGGGCGGCTGCGACCCTGTCGGCGGTGCGCTGCTCGTCCCCGCCGAGCTCGGGTTCGGCGTGCAGGGCACGGCGGAGCACGACCGCAGCAGGCAGTTCTTCAGAAAGCGCCGTCCGCAGCGACATGATCCATCCGGCGGAGCCGGCTGAGCGGGCTGCGTCGGTGGGGGCGGTCACGGCTCCTCCAAGCCGTAAGCAAGACATGCGTTCCCGGACGCGATATTGGCCGCGTAACGCTGGGCGTCGGCGGGGGAGAGCCAGTCGGAGGAGAGCCACTCCTTGAGCAGACGCCCGAGCGCGCGGCGCCACAGGCGCGCGCCGCACAGGTAAAGCTCGGGCAGGCCGAACGCATCTGTGGAGAACAAGACCTTGCCGAACGGCGCGACCTCGAGCGACTCGCGCACCACCGCCAGCGAGTTGGGTCCCGTGTAGCTGATCGCGGCGCCAGTATCGAGCCATACGTGCGGGTAGACGTGGGCTAGGTACCCGGCCTCGCGCTGGAAGGGGTAGCAGTGCAGCAGCATGACCTGTACTCCGCTGCCGCGGGTCGCCTGGAGAAATCCGGTCATCTTGGTCGGATCGCAGCGATGCATGACGATGTCGGAGTCGCCGTAGCCCACGTGGAACTGGATGGGCTTGCCGAGATCGACGCCGGCCCACAGGACAGCGCGTAGCAGCACCGGGTGATCGAGCCGGATACTGCCGCGCTGTTCGCAATCGTGGAGCCACTCCGCCGCGGCGGCAGCAGTCTCCCGGGGGGAGGGCCGGGACGGGTCGAAGTCAAGCCCGTATCGGTAGGCGATGATCGATTTGACCGCGACGGCATCGGCCGCGGCCGCCGCCAGAGCCTCGGTGTAGGACCGGATGAAACTGTTGGCGTTGACGCCCGTCCCGGCTAGCTCCTCGGCTATCCGCTCCAGCCGTATCACGGTCCGTGCCTCGGCGCCGGCGACGTCGGCGATCTCCTGGGGCGTCAAAACCTCGTTGCCCCGGTAGCCGGTCTCCACGAAGTACGTCCTGATCCCCGTCGCGCGCAGTAGCCGGCGGTTCACCTCGTCGGTGCCCAACTCTTCACGGCGGCGCAGGTAGGCTGCGGCGTCGATGTGGCGGGGCAGGTCCAGCAGTGGGGCGCATATGGCGCGGATCGTTATCCCGGCCTGACTGTCGAGGTGCGTCTGACCGAGCGGTGCCGGCCAGTCCGATTCACTGGCCAGGGACTCGAACCCAGCTCGGTCGAGGTCAGTTCTGACGACTCCGTGACAGTGGTGATCGAGCAGCGGCAAGGCGTCAACGAACTCCTCAAGCACGCTCCCTGCCTCGCTGCTGGTCGTGTCATTCCGACGGGGCGTACTCGCAGGCATCATCCCTCCATAGCCGGTCGGCGAGCGATCCGTTCCCGCGGCTCACCGGTGATCAGATCTCACATCTCCTGGGCTTTGCGGCTGGGCGGCCTCGGGATTGGTGGTGCCGAGCAGCGGCTCGTTCGCGGAGCGGAGGTCGGCTGCGGGCAGGCCACCCGGGTACAGCTGCCTGACTTTGCCGGCCACGGAGATGGCGATCTCGACGTGCTGGCGGCGGCTGGCGGCGTAGAAGCTCTGGGCGTCCGCGCTGAGCTTGGGCTGGGCGTGCAGCGGTTTGTCGCTGACCGCGAGCAAGGTGGCGGTGGGAATCCGGTAGCGGAATCCGTTCGCGGCCACGGTCGCGGATTCCATGTCCACGGCGAGGGCACGCGATAGCCGGAGGCGATCTTCGGCCAGTGCCAGGTGCAGCTCCCAGTTCCGGTTCGCGGTGGTGTAGACGTTCCCCATCCGGCTGCGCAGGTGCCGGGCTGCCAGCTCGCCGAGCAGCAGCGTGTTCAGCGTGTGGTTCGAGACGACAGGAACGCTCAGCGGCAGCATGTCATCGAGGACACGGTCATCGCGCACGTAGCCGGTCGCCAGCACCAGGTCCCCGATATCCTGGTGGTTGCGCAGGCCAGCACAGTGCCCGATCATCAGCACCAGGTCGGGGCGCAGCACCGCGAGGTGGTCGGTGATCGTCTTGGCGTTAGACGGCCCGACTCCTATGTTCACCAGGGTCACGCCGGTCCGCCCGGGGAGCATGTGGTGCCAGGCGGGCATCTGGCGGCCATCGGAATCCGGGCCGGTACAGCCCGGCAGCGCGGCGCGGAACTCCTCCACGTACCAGGCGTAATTGGTCAGCAGCACGTACCGCTGGAACGACTCGGCGGATGTCCCGGTGTAGTGCTGCAGCCGGTCGATCGACAAGGCTATGCGTTCCGGCGGGAACAAGAACAGCTTCTTGCGCCGCAGGTCCCACCGGGTTTCGTCCACCGCGGGCCCGAGCCGTGGATCACGCAGATCAAGCGCTTCACGGCCCGGACAGACAGAGATCCGGGCGCCGCGTGCTGCCAGCCGGTTCAGTTCCCGCTCCAGGTACCAGCGGATCGCCCTCGGCGAAGCGAATTCACCCTCCAGCACGGGATTATGGACCGACCAGGGCCGCTCCACGGTCAGCCGCGGGTAACGGCCAGTCCGGTCGGCTGCCTCCATGGCGTCGCACAGCCGCTCGACCTCCGCCGCGTGGTCGCGTTCGGCTACGGCCGAGAAGTCCGCCGATAGGGTCACCAAGCCATCATGCCAGCGGCGGTGAAGCGGGGTCCCGGCGCGAGGAGCTTTGCCTGGTCTACGTCGCGAATTCTGTCATTTTCCGCAGGCCGGCGACGATGTCCTCGTGTACGACATCAGGAGACTGGGCGCCATCCACAGTGAACATCCATTCCCGGTCGGCGTAGTACTCCAGCAGCGGCACTGTCTTGTCCAGGTATACCTGCAGGCGGTGCTCGATGACGGCTTCGGTGTCCTCCGAACCGCGACGCCGGGCCAGCAGTCGCCGTACTAGCTCCGCGCGCGCGACATCGAGGTGCACTGCAACCTGCACCTCCACGCCGAGCGCGTGAGCCGTGGGAAAGGACGCCCTGGCCTGCTCGACGGTGCGCGGGAAGCCGTCCAGCACGTACCCGCCAGCCCGGGCGGCGGCGACGACCGGCTTGCGCAGCATGTCCATGACGACACCGTCCGGGACCAGATCGCCGTGGTCGAGGTAGGACTTGATCGTCCGCCCGAGCGAGGTCCGGTCCTTGACGTGCTGTCGCAGCAGGTCCCCGCTGGAGATGTGAGCAATGCCGAACCGCTCGGCCAGACGTTCAGCCTGTGTTCCCTTGCCGGCGCCAGGCGCGCCGATCAACAAAAGGCGCATCGGCTTACTGACGCGCTGGCCGGTCAGCAATAGCGCACCTCCATCGGCCGTTGTTTCCGGCTTCATCCGCTTGGCGCTGCACAGCGCCGACTGGGTGCGGCCCGTGCCCACCATCCAGAATGCCCCACCCGGCCAGCGTCGTGGACGACGAGTGACGTCACGGGCCGCGTCAGGTGAGCAGCCCGGCCAGCATGTCGCGAACATTCTCGTCGCCCGCCGGGCCGGGGATCAGCCTGGCCCGGTCTGCGGGGTCACGGGTCAAGACGTGCAGTCGGCCGTCGTGGCGGGCCAGGATCAGGTCGGTACTGGCCCCGGCGGTCTCCGCCGAGCCCTGCGTGGTGTACCGGGTGATGGTGACCAGGGCGGAACGCTCGGCCGAGGCGAGCAGGCTGTCGGTATCGGCCGCGGGGTCCGGATCGGCCCGGCGGCCGCCGGGCAGCCAGCCGGCCAGGAAGTCAAGGGCCTGGTCCAGCTGATAGAGGCCGATCTCGTGGATCCCGAGAGCGTCGATGCGGTACTGCAGGCAGATCTTCTCGGGCTGCGGGAGCAGCAGGACGCGCCACGGCTCGCCCGGCCGGGTCCCGGTCACGCGGGCATCGAGCACCATCCGGGCCCGCTGCTCGAAGGCGACCGTGATGCCAAGGTCCCCTCGGACCTGCACCTGGTCGCCGGGACCAGGCACGAGCAGTTGCCGGGCGGCGAGCGAGCGCACGGCCTCGGCCACGACCTCATCCGAGGGCCGGACTTCCAGGAAGTCCACGACCGCATCGACGGCGGTCAGTTCGGCGATGGTGTAGGCGCCGAGGAGGACGGGGCCGGTGTGCACCAGGTGCACAACGGCCGGGACGAGCCCCTCGGGCACTGCCGCCTGCTGCGAGGCCCCTGGTGTCGGGCGCCCGCCTGGCTCACCCATCGCGTTCCGCTGCGGCAGGCGCTGACCGCTGGCTCAGCACCGAGGCCGCCAGCGGGGAGAGGGTCCCGGTAACCCATACCTCGGAGCCGCCGAACAGGCCGCGGCCGGCCCGGCCCGACAGCGAGCGCCCCAGCTCGCCGGCGAGGTTGGCCCGCTCGGGCGGCGGGAAGCGGCGGGCCAGGTCATCCGACGGTGACGTGACGTCGTCGTCGGCTTCTATCTGGCGCAGCGCGGCCGCCAGCGACTCTGCCACCGGCGGCGACAGCGACGCCGGGGTGGCCACTGCGGGTGACAGGTACATGGGATGCCGTTCGGTCAGGCCGGACAGGCCCCACGGGCCGACGTTGCTGCGCGTCACCCGGTAGACCGCGTAGTCGATAAGGTGCCGGATGTCATCCAGGCTCGGCAGCTTGCGCGGGCCGAACGCGGCCGGGGTCTTCTCCAACTGCACCCAGGTGCCCTGCGCCGTCCGCCCGTGCAGCTTCTCCCTGACCACCGCCCCGCGCATGCCGATGTCGGGGTATTTGGTCTTGTCGATATCGCGATGGTGGCTGGATATGCGCGGATGGCTGACCGTGGTAAATCGCCAGTCCTCATACAGCTGCGGGTCGTCGACCAGCACGTGACCACCGCACAGCACGTCGTGCAGCTGCGGCACCTGCAGGCCGTGACGCTCGAGGTCGGAGATGATCGCCGCTTCCTCCGGGCTCAGCCTGTCCGCTGCCGCCAGCAGCCCCTTGCGGTACTTCCCGGCCCGGGCGGTGATCTGGATCATCAGGCGGACCCGGGTCCGCACCTCCTCCGTCCGCCCGGCGGTCAGGCCCCCGGCAGGCACCCGGCCGGGCTGTTCCGCGGCCATCCGGCTCAGCCGCCGTGAGCCGCCAGCGTGACCAGCGGCCCATCCAGTGGTACGGCAACGGCCATGATCAGTCCCTCCTAAAGCCGTCTTCTCTGCTGAGCTTAGCCCGGCCCCCAGCGACGGGTTGGCCGGCGGTTCAGCGCCCGGCGGACCCGAACGTGCCGGAGTTGCCGCTGATCCGTTCCAGAGCGCGGCTGATGTCGGCCGCAGACACGATGCCGGCCAGATGGTCGTCGGTGAACACCAGGGCCCGGTTTTCCGAGCACGCGTTGAGACGGGGCAGCACGTCGGCGACTGGCTCGTCCGGGGTGGCCCTGGCGACCTCGGCCAGCGGGCAGGCGACATCGCCCAGCGTGGTCCGGGTGCGTTCGGCTACGGGAACCTGATTGACCCGGCGCGCGGTCACCAGGCCCACCGTCTGGCCGTCGGCTACCACCGGGAAGGCGGAGTGCCGCAGCCACGGCAGATGGTCATGCAGGAACTGGGCGACCGTTTCCGACGCCGGCACGGTGACTGGGTCGCGGGTCATGATCTCCCGCACGGCCACCGTGCGCAACCGGGACTGCACCACCGCCTGCTGGTTCTCCGTCGTGGCCGCGCCGGCCAGGAACCAGCCGAGAAGGACGAACCACAGCCAGCTGTAGTCGCGTCGTGCCAGCACGAGATAGGCCCCGACCACGATGAGGGCCCACCCGAACACCTGCCCGGACCGGGCGGACCACATCGCGGCCTTGAGCTTGTCCTTGGTGATGGCCCACAGAACCGCCTGCAGCAGCCGCCCGCCATCCAGCGGAGCGGCCGGGATCACGTTGAACACCCCGAGCAGGAGGTTGATGCCGCCCAGCCAGGCCAGCGCCGCCACCGCCACGCCTCCTGTGCCTGACGCATGTACCAGCCAGGCCAGGAGCGAGAACGCCGCGCCCAGCACCAGGCTGGTCAGCGGCCCGGCCCCGGCGACGCGAAGCTCGGCTCCCGGATTCGGAAACTCACCCTGGAGCCGGGACACTCCGCCCAGCAGCCACAGCGTGATGCCCTCGACCTTGACCCCGTTGCGCCGCGCTACCAGCGAGTGTGCCAGCTCGTGCGCGAGCAGCGAGCCGATATAGGCCACCGCAGTCAGGATGGCCGCAGCAACATATTCCGCGACCGGCCGCCGCGGGGCCTCGGCGGGAAACTGCCCGGCCGCCAGCCCATAGGCCAAGAGCGCCACGATGAGCAGCACGCTCCAGTTCACACCGATCCGGATGCCACCTATCCGGCCCAGGCTGAAGGTCTGTCTCATAGCATCAGGGTCGCACCCGGCGCCGTCCCATTGCACCCGTGGAAGTCCCTGGCCGGTGCCCTGGGCTGCGGTCCGCGCGAGAAGGTGAGTATGTTCTACACGTGCCTATCGAGCGGCGGGAGTTCTTGCTCCTCGCCGGTGCCGCCGTCACCGGAGCCGGGCTGGCCGGCTGCACCGGCACGGACCAGAGCAGCGCGCCCGTTGTCGGCACCAGTTCCGGATCACCCGCTGCCAAGCCGTCGCCGACGGCGAGCCCGTCAGGCGCCGCGGGCATGCGGCTCGGCCCGCAGGTCGTACACGGGTCACGGCACCGCTCCCAGGTGGCGCTCACCTTCCACGGCCAGGGGCAGGTATCGATGGCTGACGCGCTGCTCGCCGAGGCAGAACGCGCGGGAGCGCGGGTCACGGTGCTGGCCGTCGGTACCTGGCTCGAGCAACACCCGCAAATCGCGGAGCGGATCCTGCGCGGAGGCCATGACCTGGGCAATCACACTATGCATCACCTGGACATTTCGACCATGGACGCCTCGGGCGCCTACACGGAGATCGCAGAGTGCGCACAGCGACTGCGCTCCCTGACCCGGTCGATCGGCCGCTGGTTCCGGCCCTCGCAAACGCGGTACTCGACCCCGCTGATCGAGCGCGAGGCCCGCAAGGTGGGCTACCAGACCTGCGTGTCGTACGACGTGGACTCGCTTGACTACACCGATCCCGGACCGGATGCGATCGTATCCACGGTGCTCGGATCGACGCGGCCAGGGTCGATCGTGAGCCTGCACCTTGGGCATTCCGGCACCGTGACGGCCTTGCCCGCGATCTTGCGCGGCCTGGCCAGCCGGGGACTACGCCCGGTCACCCTGACCGATCTGCTGTCCCCGCAACTGGGTCGGAGCAGCTGAGGATGACGGCCGACTGAGCCGCGGGGTCAGGCGCGGCCGACGGAGGGATTTCCTGGCCGGAGCGCGTTCACCGGGTGATTCCGGTGTGGCCCAGGGAGTAGCGGCCCGGCTGGGGCCACACGCACAGCCCGTGCGGCTGCGACCCCACCGGGATCTTGGCCAGCAGGTGGCCGTTGGCGGTGGAGATGGCGTAGACGACATTGTCGTAGCGCCCGGACACCCAGAACACCTTCCCGTCGGGGGACAGGTTGCCCATGTCCGGGCTGCCCCCGCCCGGGATCCGCCAGGTGGTAACGACCTTCCTGGTCGCGAAGCTGATCACGGTGATCGTGCCGTTGCCCCGGTTGGTCACATACAGGTAGCGGGCGTCGCGGCTGGGGTACAGGCCGTGCGCGTCCGGGCCGGTGGGAATGAACCCGGCCACCTTGAACGTCGCCGCGTCGACCAGCCACACCCCGGCGTGGTTCTTGTCCGCGACATAGAAGATGCGTCCGGCGGGGTCCAGCTTGATGTCCTGCGGCGCGGAGCCCGGCAGGTTCAGGTAACCGGCCACGCCCAGG
>Ga0306924_10004552_pt1 | contig 13542 bp, 13 predicted proteins | sample sta12Can44000111_FD_203756 | JGI IMG/M metagenome (GOLD analysis project Ga0306924, IMG submission 203756) | Lab enrichment of tropical soil microbial communities from Luquillo Experimental Forest, Puerto Rico - statanox.12C.anox.44.000.111 (v2)... | ecosystem: Environmental > Terrestrial >... | reverse complement strand
CCGGAATGAACCCGATGGACCTCAAGCGCGGCGTCGACATGGCGGTCGAGGCCGTCGTCAAGGACATTCAAAAGCGCTCGAAGAAGGTCTCGACAAACGACGAGATCGCGCAGGTCGGCACGATCTCCGCCAATGGCGACAGCGAGATCGGCCGGATGCTCGCCGAGGCCATGAAGAAGGTCGGCAACGAGGGTGTCATCACCGTCGAGGAGGCGAAGTCACTCGAAACCGAGCTCGATGTCGTCGAGGGGATGCAGTTCGACCGCGGCTATTTGAGCCCGTATTTCGTTACCAATGCGGAGAAGATGCACGCCGAGCTTGAAGACGCCTACATACTGCTGCACGAGAAAAAGCTCTCCAGCCTGCAGACCTTGCTCCCCATTCTCGAAGCCGTCGTGCAGAGCGCTCGGCCCTTGGTGATCGTCGCCGAGGACATCGAAGGCGAGGCGCTTGCGACGCTGGTCGTCAACAAGCTGCGCGGCGGACTCAAGGTGGCTGCGGTAAAGGCGCCGGGCTTTGGCGATCGCCGCAAGGCCATGCTCGAGGACCTCGCGACCCTGACCGGCGGGCAAGTGATCTCAGAAGACCTCGGCATCAAGCTCGAGAACGTCACGCTCGACATGCTCGGTCAAGCCAAGAAGGTCCGGATCGAGAAGGAGAACACGACGGTCATCGACGGCGCCGGCAGCAAGGACGACATCGTCGCCCGCACCGGGCAAATCCGGGCGCAGATCGAGGAGACCACCTCCGATTACGATCGAGAGAAACTGGAAGAGCGTCTGGCCAAGCTGGCGGGCGGCGTCGCCGTCATCCGCGTCGGGGGTAGCAGCGAGGTCGAGGTCAAGGAGCGCAAGGACCGCGTCGACGACGCGATGCACGCGACCAAGGCAGCCGTCGAGGAAGGTGTCGTGGCCGGTGGCGGCGTGGCATTGCTTTTCGCCAGTAAGGTTTTGGCCGGTCTCAACCCCGCCAACAATGACCAGAAGGTCGGCATCGAGATCGTACGTAAGGCGATCCAGTGGCCCGTTCGGCAGATCGCAGAAAATTCCGGCGCCGACGGCTCGATCGTCGTCGGTAAGCTGACCGACAAGAACGACCCGAATTTCGGCTATGATGCGCAGTCGGGCGACTACAAGGACATGATGACAGCCGGGATTCTCGATCCGACCAAGGTCGTGCGGGTGGCACTGCAGGATGCCGCATCGGTCGCGGGACTGTTGATCACTACCGAGGGCATGGTGGCCGACAGGCCCGAGCCCAAAACCGCACCGGGCATGCCGCCGGGCGGAATGGGCGGAATGGATTACTAAGCTCTAGGAAAGTGCCAGCGCCTCTCCCTAAAGACCGGAGAGGCGATGGCTGTCGCCGAAGACCTGTCTCCGCCGAAGTGCGTAGAAAAAATAAATTTCGCTTAGCCGAATAAAATCAGAGGTCTAGCGATAGATTCAAAAATACGGCAGGTGCATATCCTTGCAAATAAGTAAAGGGATACAATTTGATACTATCTAGAGTGGATCTGCGGTGTAAAACACTAACTGCGAAAAGGCGTGTGGTTTATCCGCTAAAGTCCTAGTCGCGCCGACAGCAGATTAGCTCTTGCTTAGGGCCGCGATTTGCGGCGGGCAGATCAGGAGGAAGTCTCTCCTCCTGACACCAAGGTACGGTACATGAAATTTCCTCCAGGTTTAAAACCAGTGATCTGGGGCGCGGTGATCGGTGCGGCCGCCATATCGGTGCTGGGCTTCTCATCCTTCGGATGGACCCTGGGCAGCACGGCCGAGCGGATGGCGCAAGCGCGGGCGCAAACAACACTCGTCGCCGCGCTGGCGCCGATCTGCGTTGAAAAATTTCGGCAACAAGCCGATGCATCGGCGAAATTGATCGAATTCAATAAGATTCCCTCATGGGACCGGCGGTCGGTCATCGAGAAGGGCGGCTGGGCAACGATGCCGGGTAACGATGGTCCGAACTCGGCAGTTGTCACCGAGTGCGCGGAACGGCTTGCCCACCCGCTGTAGGAACTCGAACCTGCAGTCTGGAGGAATTATGACGCTTCCGGCTCGCTATTCCCTGCTCCATTCGGATCTGAACGATTTTCTCTTTGCCTCTGTCGGAGATCAACAAAACGGCATGCCGCTCAATGTTGTTTCGGCGTTGACGCGGCTCGACGTAGACCCGTGGGAGGAGGCGGCCCGGCTTGCGGCGTTGCCGAAAGTTCTTGCGGCTGAGGCGCTCGAGCCAATGATCGCTCGGTTGCCCATCTTTCGGCGGCAGCAATCAGACAACCTGGTCATCAGCCAGCGATTGGTTGAGCCCCTGCCGGCAGGCCAGCAGGCTGCCATGCCGCCTCGAGAGGAGACTGGTCCGACCAAGCAGAAATATTTTGAAGCCGCGATAGTGCTCACCTGCCTCGGCCTTGTGGCGGTGGCACTCTACGCCTTGTTGTGATCTGACGCCAATCCGCCGATCCGGGTGACTTTGCGAGGAAAGCCTTGAGGTATCTCGTTCCGCCGATCGTGATCCCGATCCTCTTGTTCATTGGCGTCGCGGCATATGGGCTGTTCGGACCGCCGATTGTCGCCACTGGCCATACCCCCGCTTCTGCATTGACCTCGCAGCCTCGTTAGTGCGGCATCGCGACCGGGACCCCAAGGCGCGAACAGTGCCGGAAGGATGACCAGATGGAGATGGCGGCACCGCGAGCGGGTCGGAAAGGTGGCCGAGACCTCATTGTATGGGCGGCGGCCGCCGCAGCGGCCGCAATAGCCCCCCGACCAGGCACCACGAGAGGCAGTAGCCTCAGGGTGCGTGCGGCGGCTGCTGGGTAAAGCAGGGCCGGGCATGCCGCCGTTGTGAAGTCATTCCAAGGCGCGGGGTACCCACAGGGCCGTTACCGGCAAGGACTGGTCTATCTTTCCGCTTCCACATAACTCATCGTCAGTTCCATCAGGATCAACAAATGACGAGGCGCTCAATGCGTTCGAGACTGCTTTGCGCCGCTGGGGCCCTACTGGTGAGTACAGTTCCCGCTGCACATCCAGCTTTCGCTCAAGGCCACAACGATGTCATTCGATGCGGTGGCGGTCAGCGTCACTAGACTGCCTTCGGCACAATGGGATCGAGCGGTCAATGGCGGGGCCTAAATTTCGATCTGGTGCGGTACCACGGCAGCATCGGTGGTCCGAAGCGGAAATCATTGCTGATGTCCGGCAACCGCCCGGAGCCGACACCGTCCGAGTAGTTTCAGGTTCTATTTTCCTCAGGTCGCCACAAGTGCTCCCATCGGGACTCGCGATGGGGAACCGCCGAGCATTGCTATTTTTGGCTACCCGCAGTAGACGCCGCTGCTATAGGCTGTTCTCTTCCATCATCTGCGCGCCGTAGTAAAAATTGCGGTCTTCCAAACTAGATCCGCGCCGGCAACCTCGCAGACCGGCGCCTCAGCGCAGCGTCGCCCTGAGAAAAAAGCTTATTGCTGGATTGCTCTTGGCCGCTGCGTTGATCTTTTTGGCCTTGGTCATCGGTGGCGTATTTAAATAAGTCGAATCCATATTGCCGCCCTCGATCAAGCCGAGCGCATCGGCGTCGGTATGCGGCTGGAGGTCCTGTCGACGACGCCGTAGGTCTTCAGCCCCAGGGCTCGCGCCAACGCCTTCGCTTTTTGCTTCGCCTCTTCCTTACCCGAAAAATCGAAGGACGCCCGGTGATCTTGCCGTCGTCCCCGCGCTAGGAAATTGTCGCCACAAGCCCCTCGCGCGTATTTTCCAGCTTCAGTCGCACGAACATCGGGTTTCTCCTCTACGGGCCATCTCTGTCATCATTTCGCGAAATTCATCCGGCTCATAACCCGCGCTGCGGAGAACGGACCTCATCATATCGTCCGACAGAAGATCGTCGAGCGTCGCCGGGTAGCAAAAGCATCCACGCGGCGGTTGTCTCTGGACCGCGGCGGCTCGCCAGGCGGCGAATTCGCTATCGGATTCGGGATGGTCGGTCATCAGCTCCCTCCTTGCCCTCGACCAGACCCCTCGGGGCTACAGCCATGGACCGAAATTGTTCCGGCTGGAGTCTTCTCCGGGGTGGCGGCGACTGGATCGTCGAGCGGCCTGTGAGCCCGATCACGACTTGCTTCATCGCCTGCGGGAAAATGTGGCAGCTCGGTTGATGTGATTACCCGATTATCGAAATCAGAATCTCCGGCCACCACGCCGTCGCCCGCATCCCCGCGAGCATCTTTGTCGATCTCTCGCCAGCGAGCGTCGGACCATTTCCTATAAGCATCGGCCGCGCTATTTCCAAAAGATACCCAGCCCTTCTTCAAAAATCTTGTTAAGAGATATGGGTACGATCCTCAATTTTTCCAGGAAAATTCCATCAGTAAAAGAAAAATATCAAGGGGATTTTCCCTTATCAAGACAAGTCAGGCATCCATGTATTTCCAGTAATAAGATCTTGATAATTCATGCGGGCGTCTATATACACGGCGAGGCCCCGGCCAAGTTTCTCCCAGGGTTCGGCTACGAGCTCGAAGAAAGCGAGCAGGGGAAAATCTCGGCCGTCAGCCTCCAGACGGCCTAGCCCAACTGCCGCGGTTCGACTCGGACCGCAGCGCGAGCCCTCCCGGAGAGCCGCATGTCAGAACATAAGTTTGTGGTAGGACAGCGCGTACAATTCTTGCCCGATTGGTTCATCGACCCGACAACCGAAGGCCAATACACCGTTGTCCGGCTCTTTCACAAGGAGGGCCATTTGCCCCAATATCGCATCAAGAGCGAACAGGACGGGCATGAACGCATGGTCCTCGAAGACCGCCTCGATGGGCTGCTCGGTCCCGCAACGGCAAAGCGCAGCTTTCCACCGCTCCGCGGCGGCAAGCGCTCCGGATAGGCAAGATAGGTGTTTCCGATCAAGTAGTCTCGGCACGGAAGGTCGGTATCGACATCGCCCGGCCGGCAATTCAGTGGCCGGTACGGCAGATCACAGAGAATTCCGGCGTCGAGGCTCGATCGTGGTCGGGAGGCTGACGAGGACGACCCGAATTTTGGCTATGACGCACAGTCGGGCGACGACAAGGACATGGTGGCGGCCGCGATCCTTGATTCGGCCAAGGTCGCGCGGCCTCGCTCGGAGGCACCTCCTATCTTCGCTTGCCGCGCCCGCTCCAGTGGTTTACCGGCAATATCGGCTTTCACCATGTGCACCACCTAAACCCGCGGATCCCGAATTATCGGCTCGAGGAATGCCACAATGCCGATGCCGGGTTTCAATTGGCGTCAACGCTTACGCTGCGCACGGCGGTTCAGGCCTTCCGCTATGCACTGTGGGACAGCGATCTCGAGCGACTGGTGCCGTTTCGCTTCGCCGCCGCCAATAGTCCATGTCTGCGGGCGCATCAATCAGCACTCAGGGGATTGACGCATGGGCAGACGTTCCGCCGGTCGCCGCGTCGAAGAGTTCGTTCTCTTCGATGTTCTCTACGAGGATGGGAGCCGCACCTCGAACCGCAAAGTACCGGGTTCGGAACTCGGCGTGATCGACGGAGATCTGTTCGCCAAGACCTATATCGAGGCCCTGGACCGGCAAATTGCGGAGATCTTCGGAAAACCCCGGACTGCGATCAAGTCGTTGACCCGCGTGCGCCGCCGGTAAAGCTCGCCCTAGGCGCCGCGCTACGTCCAATCAGGAAAGGGTACAAATCCAGTGCAGGTTTTTGTCCGAGACAACGACGTCAATGGCGCACTCCGGGTCTTGAAAAAGAAGATGCAGCGCGAGGGCACCTTTCGCGAGATGAAGCGGCGACGCTCCTACGAGAAGCCGTCGGAGCGACGAGTACGCGAAAAGGCTGAGGCGGTTCGCCGGTACCGGAAGGCGATGCGCAAACGGCTCAAGCGCGAGGGTTACTGATTGAGCAGATTAGCGGTAAAGCGGCGGCAAGCTATGGCACGCGCCTATTCGGAGTGCGAGGTTCTCCAACAGGAGTTGCCGAGGGTTTTGGCGGGACTCTCCGCAACCTTGCAGTCCCGGGGTGTGCTTTTCTGCTCAAACCCGAGAGGAAACAACGAGGAAGGCTTCAGCGGTGATCGCTGTAGCTGCTTCCTCGATCATGACACCTGGCGTGATTACGTCACCGAAGCCGGCTTCCTGCAGGTAAGGCATTACTGCCGCGCGCCAGGACTGCCGCGCTACAACCAGTGGTGGCTCGCGACCGTCTGGCGCAAAGCGAAAGGTGCGTCACACATCACGCGCCAAGCGGGTCCGGCGGCGCCTTGTCGGATCTGGGTGTCTGGAGAATGGCTCGCCCACGAGTCTGGCAATTCGAGCTTCGCTGACAAGCGGCGCGAATGGCAGATCCTTAGGAAGGCGTCGGCGCCGAAGGATAGGTTAGAACGAATAGGGCTGCTTATCGCTTGATGGGGTGCGCGCGGGACCAGTCATCTCGGACCCGTCCCCCTCCGCCATCTCCGTTTCGAGATCGGCCGGCGCGATTGGGTGGGTGGCGTGGTGCTGGTGACCTTCGGCAGCAGCGTTCATGACGCGAAAATAATGCTCGGCATGCTGGTAAAGGTTCTCCGCGGCGACTCGATCGCCACTCGTAGACGCCTCGCGCGCGAGGGCGACGTAACGTTCGAAGATTTGATGAGAGCTACCTCGAATTTTGACGTTCGGACCGTTACTATCGAGGGTCTGACTTCGGTGCGGCATCTGTTGCCGATTACGGTAGGGATTATTGTTACCGTTATGGCGACCATGCGGTCGGCCGGTTTGTCCTGGTCTCATGATACCTGTCGCATTGATGGAGAAATTGGATCTTTATCCAATGAGAGCATATCTGGACCCCTCCTAGCAGAGGCGGAGGGTGTCGCACCGCTTTTCTGTACCAGCGCAAAGCTCTTGGCGCCGGCACCCTAGATGGCGCCGTCTTTATCCTCAACAGGTTTTTGGTGCAATGCCCCACCAAACGGGTCTCATCGGCCCCCGGTCAGGTGGTGACGGTGACCCGGCTCGGCCGGGCTGCCCCATTGCCCCTTGAACATCCTAGCCGCGATCACCTGCAAGGAGGCCGGCTTCCGATCCCTCTGCGACGCGTGGGCCGACACGCCCACCGCACCCGGACGCACCGTGCGCTATCAAGCGACGCTTCACCCGCGCGGGGTCCAGCGCGCGCCTCTAAGATCACGAGGGTTGTCCTCTGCCGAGGTTCGGCATGTCGGGATCCTGCATGGAGAGGCGGCGCATGTATCTCTGGCGCGCGGCCCCGAACCATGTTCTTTGATCGCTGCTGTCGCTCCGCGTCGACTACCGCGGGGTGTGGCCTATCCGGTGGCACATAGGGGCGGTGCCTTATGGATTATGCCGCGATGAGCGTTGGGAATACGGCGGAGGACGCTGCAGGGGGTCTCCTTCCGCAGACCGGCGCCGGCTTGATCGAGAAGCTGGTGGCCCGGGGCAGCGAGCGGGGTTACGTCACCTATGACGAGTTGAGTGCCACGCTGCCGCTCGATCGGCTGTCCTCGGAGGAGATCGAGGATACGCTGACGATGCTATCAGAACTCGGGATCACGGTGACCGAGAGCGACGACAGCGAGGACCCAGTGGCACCGGTAGGCGAGCTGGCCAAGGCGGACGGTAGCCTCGATCATGACGACACTGGGCGTACCGACGACCCTGTTCGGATGTATCTGCGGGAGATGAGGTCGATCCACCGATTGTCGCGTGAGGGAGAAGTGGGGATTGCGAAGCGCATCGAGGCCGGCCGAGAGATGATGCTTGGCGCCATTCGCGAGAGCCCGTTGACGTTCGACGCCATTCTCGGTTGGCGTGACGCGCTCGACGAAGGAAAGATGCTGCTGCGCGACGTTATCGATATCCATGCAACCAGCGGCGTCGGCTTTGATCGCGTGGTGATTGGCACGCCCGGCGAGGCAATGGCGACACCCCCGGGAGGCGGGAAACCGGCAAGCAAGTATCAGAGCGCTGCGGACATCCTCTCGGGCGAGAGCGATGGAGGCGCGCCAGAGGCCAAGGACGACGAAAGTTCGATCTCACTCGCCGCGAGGGAGGCAGAGCTAACGCTGGACCTCGTCGGCACCTTCGACGCGATGGCTCAAATCCATGGGAAGCTGCACGAGCTCCAGCACCAGCGGATCACCGCCCTGAGCAAGTGCGAGGTGCTGCCCTCGACGACTAGGCGCTGCTACGAGAAGCTCCGATCAGAGAGCATCGAACTGCTTAAGCGGGTGCGCCTCAACAATACGCGCATCAACCAGCTTGTCGAGCAGATCTATGAGCTTAATCGCCGACTTGTCGGCGAGGAGGGCCGACTGCTGCGGCTCGCCAAGACAGTCGGCCTCAGGCGGCGAGACTTCCTCGATCATTATATGGGGAAGGAACTCGCGGCCGACTGGCTAGAGCGAGTCGGCGCACCGCCCGACCGCGGCTGGGCGTGCCTTCGGGACAAGGCTCCCGAGATCGCCAAGCACCGCAGCGCCATCGCTCAGATCGCCGCCGAGGCGAAGTTGCCGATCACCGAGTTTCGGCGGGTCGTGCAGACCGTGCAGCGAGGCGAGCGCGAGGCAAGCCGGGCCAAGAAGGAGATGGTCGAAGCGAACCTGCGGCTCGTTATTGCGATCGCCAAGAGATATGCCAACCGCGGCCCGCAATTCCTCGACCTGATACAAGAAGGCAATATCGGGCTAATGAAGGCGGTCGACAAATTCGAATACCGGCGCGGTTACAAGTTTTCGACCTACGCCACCTGGTGGATCCGGCAGGCTATTACTCGCTCGATCGACGACCAGGCGCGCACGATCCGCGTCCCAGTACACATGATCGAGGCGATGAAGCAGCTGGCTCGAACGTCGCAGCAGATGCTGCACGAGATCGGCCGTGAGCCGACCGCCGAAGAGCTTGCCGAAAAGCTGGCGATGCCGCTCGAAAGGGTGCGCAAGGTGCTGGGTATCGCCAAGGAGCCGCTCAGCCTTGATATGCCGATCGGCGAGGAGGAGGACGGCCGCTTGAGCGACCTCGTCGAGGACAAGAAAGCGGTAACGCCACTCGATTCTGCGATCCAGGCCAATCTGCGTGAGGCCACCACCCAGGCGCTCGCATGCTTGACGCCGCGCGAGGGGCGCATCCTGCGCATGCGCTTCGGCATCGGGATGGATAGCCATACCTTAGAAGAGGTCGGAAACCAGTTCTCGGTGACCCGCGAGCGAATCCGGCAGATCGAGGCAAAGACGCTCCGCAAGCTGAAGCACCCGCACCACTCGCGCAAACTGCGCAGCTTTCTCGATGTTTGAGTGCTCCATCCCCCGGGTTCGCATACCAATACCAGGGGTGTCTCGATGGCGTTCAAACCGAATTACCTCTTCGAGCGCGGGGAGCGCGACCCAGCTACAGCAAGCCAGAAAGACAATAAATTGAAGTGACGGCAGGAACGTGCGTCGTCCCGGCGGGACGGCACTCCATGGTAAAAGATTATGCGGCTGTAGCGCTGAGATTAGATTGGCGATCCGCTCGACCCTATGGAGCGGATCTCTTCGCCGGTGTTATCATACAGTTTGGTGCGTGGGTTTCGCGCGTTGAGATGCCTGCGCGTTCTCGATCGTGCCACCGGCTTCGAGATGCGGGCCTCCCACTCGCGCCAGGAAGGCGCGCGGCGTGAGCACGTCGATCCCAATTATACTCAGATCCGCCAGCAGACAATTGTCGTTGGTGACTAGAGGCCTTTTCGCTGCTGCGCTCAGCGCTGCGAATTTTCGAGCGTCCCGATCCCGGACGAAGACAAAGGCGCTAGGATCGACGGGGCCGGAGATTAGCGACTTTCTCCCAGTGGAGGCGCCGAATTCGGCGTAGGATATATCGATCTCGCGTCGGGTCGACTGGTTCCAGATCAGGTAAAAGCGTTCATCCCGGACGGCTGCTAGGACGCGCGCGGATGCGCTCCTCGGCTTGAAGCCAGCCGCAACAAACACGTTGTGTCGATTACAATCCCTTCCATCTTGGGGATTTTGTCAGTCCTGACAAAGGGCCCGGCGCCGCGCCGCTAGATGCCAGATCCGACCACGATCATCTCGCCTCCCATGGGTTTTCCTGGGCAGCGTCGGGAATGATGATCCTGTAACCTTGCTCAAGCACGCTGACGCCCACCACCAATGTTTTACCGCCCGTGACCCACTCCAGACCTCTCAGTAAGCATATGTCCTCCGGATTGCTCTGGATAGCGGACATGGTCGAGAGCGCCGACAGTCACCGGACTGGCTCAGGCTGCATTTCGGTGTTGCGGGTATAGTTCGCAAAACTGCGTCACCATGGACCGGCTTTACAGACGGCGCAAAAAACAGTCGTTCCCGCTCACATTCCACTCGACTTCACCGCCAAAGCGAGCATTGCTGTGGGTGTTGACGGCCTCCTTCTTGGTCGCCGCCCCGCCTGGCCTCAACCGCCGGGCTTGTGGTGGTGCAAGCATCGCGACAGGCGCGGTGCGGAGATGGAGAACGAGGCCATGGCCACTAGGCAAACCAGCAAGCAAGCAAAGACCAAGGCAGCGGCAAAGATCGATGCCGGAGTCATCAATAAGCCAGTCCACAACGGCGAGCGCGAAGCGGAACGTCGCAATCCGCGTGCGCGGTCACGCTCTGCAGCGACGCCGAGCGATCGAGCACGAGCAACCGTGACGTCTGACGGTGCGGTCGTTCACGACAAACCCGAGTCGCCTCGCTCACGTTCAAAACCCACTTCGGGGCGCACCCATTTGGGGGCGCCCAGTGTGAGCGGTGCCGATCAGCCAGCGGCCAGCTCCAAGCGCGCCAAGCTGATCGCTATGCTCGAGCGACCCGAGGGCGCTTCCATTGCCGAGATCGGGCAGCGGCTCGGTTGGCTGCCGCATACCGTGCGGGCCGCCATTACCGGGCTGCGCCAGGCCGGTCGCGCGGTGATGCGCAGCAAGGATGCTGATGACCCGTCCGTCTACCGGTTCGGTCCCGTTGAACCGGCCAGCCAGCGGTGATGGGTTATGTCGGGTCGACACCACGAACGCAGCACGGAGGCACTGTCGCGCCTCCCCCAGCTCGACCTCGGCGAACTTCGCGAGCTGTGGTGCCGGCTCTACAAAACCGAGACCGCACCGCGTCTCAGCCGTGAGCTGCTGGTGCGCGCCGTCGCCTGCCGGATGCAGGAAGTCACCTCGGGTGGGCCCCGCGTGGAGCTGCAGCGCCAACTCCGCCAGATCGCGCTGGAGCTGCAGCAAACCGGACGGCTCAGGATACGCCCGCAGGTGAAACCCGGCACGCGTTTGATGCGTGAGTGGCGGGGTCGAAGCCACGAGGTGCTGGTGCTCGATGACGGCTTCTGCTGGCAGGGCACGCACTACCGCTCGCTGTCGGCGATCGCGCGGAAGATCACTGGGACGGCATGGTCAGGCCCGCTGTTCTTTGGGCTGAGATCAAACCCGCCCTCACAAGCGTCGGTTCCAGTCGACCGGCCAATGGACGGCCGCAATGCCGCGGGCTGATCCGCGCCATAAGCGCTGCGCGATCTACACCCGCAAATCTTCCGAGGAAGGGCTCGAACAGGAGTTCAACTCGCTCGCAGCCCAGCGCGAGGCTTGCGAGGCCTATATCCGCAGCCAATGCCACGAGGGGTGGACGCTGGGCCGAACCCGCTACGACGATGGCGGGTTCTCGGGCGGCACCATGGAGCGGCCGGCGCTGCAGCATCTGCTCAACGACATCCGGACTGGCCGCATCGACATCGTGGTCGTTTACAAGGTCGACCGGCTGACCCGGTCGCTCGCCGATTTTGCCCGGCTGGTCGAGATCTTTGATGGGCAGGGTGTGTCGTTTGTGTCGGTGACCCAGCAATTTAACACGACGAGCTCGATGGGCCGTCTGACGCTCAATGTGCTGCTGTCATTTGCCCAGTTCGAGCGGGAAGTGACCGGCGAACGCATTCGCGACAAGATCGCCGCCTCAAAGCAGAACGGGATGTGGATGGGCGGCAATGTGCCGCTCGGCTACAACGCGAGCGCGCGAACGCTGGCCATCAACCCTGCCGAAGCCAAAACGGTGCGCCGCATCTTCGCGCTGTATCTCGAATTCGGCTGCGTGCGCCGGGTCAAGCAGGAGGCCGATCAGCTCGGATTAAGCACAAAGCGCAGCATGACGGCAGACGGCTGCGAACGCGGCGGCAAGCCTCTGTCGCGCGGGCACATCTACCGGCTGCTCGCGAACCCGATTTACACCGGTCAGATTGCCCACAAAGGCCAGCTCTATCCCGGAAAGCATCCCGCTCTGATCGATACCGAGACGTGGACCGCCGTGCAGGACCAGCTCGCGGCCAAGGCGCGCCGTCACCGATCAAAGGTGGATGCAGCCGAGCCGAGCCTGCTGGCGGGGATGCTGACCGATGGTCAGGGGAATCGGTTCACCCCATCGCACGCCGTCAGGAGCGGTCGACGCTATCGCTACTACGTCTCGGCGGCGCCGATTGCTGAAGCTCGCGAGGATCGTGCGCCGGTCTGGCGTCTCGCCGCGCAAGAGGTCGAAGGTGCGGTGATCAGAATCCTAGTAGAAGCTCTGACCAGTCCGGCGGGGTTGCTCGAACGGTTCGGTACGAGCGGCATGCCCGCCGATCAAATTCGCAAAATGCTCGGTCGTGCGCCGCGTCTTGCCGCCGCGTTCAGCGGCTCACCCCGAGATCAAGCACAGCTCGTTCGGGGCCTCGTCGAGAAGGTGATCGTCAACAAAACGACGATCGTCATTAAAATGCGGCCCGGCGCTCTGTTGGGCCGCGATGGCCCGTCACCCGCATTGGAGGACCCGAGCAGCAGTGCTATTGAGCTGACGGCAGCAGTCGCCTTCAAGCGGCGCGGTGTCGAAACCAAGCTGATGCTGCCGCGACTGGATCAACAGAATCACAGCGCGCGACGCGATCCGGCGCTGATCAAGGCGATCGCGCGCGGGCGCGCGTGGTTTGACGAGCTGGCCACCGGCCGGGCGCTGTCGCTGCAGGCCTTGGCCGAGCGTGACGGCATCACCCGGCGCTACATCCGCCGGCTTGTGGGTCTCGCCTTCTTAAGCCCGGAGCTGCTCGAAGCGATCTTGCAGGGCCGGCAACCCGTCGCGCTCACCGCGACGCGTCTGACCGAACTCGATCTGCCGTTGGACTGGACCGAGCAGCGCAAATTGCTCGCAAGCTGAGCCGCACAACCAGGAGGTATGCCGCAGCCCGCGGCCCTCACCGCGGCCGCCGCGTCGTTGCGACCGGGTTGAGCTTTCCTGAACTGGGACTGCATCAATGCCCGTCAGAGAAAAAGGGCCAAACAGAGTCTGGTCATAGCCAGCTCGTCCCTTTCTCACGTCCCGAACCAGGCACAGACGGCGCCACAGCCGCGACTTTGGCCGCCAGCGTCCGCGGGACCCCACTGAGACAGACTCAGTGGCGGAGGGAGGCGGATTCGAACCGTCGGTCCCTCTCGTACGACCAGTACCCGAATGGCTTGAAAAAGGCGCCAGAGCTTTGTGCGCAAGGTCAGCCGAGATG
>Ga0306924_10004545_pt1 | contig 13552 bp, 11 predicted proteins | sample sta12Can44000111_FD_203756 | JGI IMG/M metagenome (GOLD analysis project Ga0306924, IMG submission 203756) | Lab enrichment of tropical soil microbial communities from Luquillo Experimental Forest, Puerto Rico - statanox.12C.anox.44.000.111 (v2)... | ecosystem: Environmental > Terrestrial >... | reverse complement strand
TGTTGTGGCGCTGGACCGACGATCTGCGGCTCTACTTCTGGGTGCAGTTCTTTCCTGGAATCGCAGTAATAGTCCTTTTTTTGCTGTATCCGCCCAAATACACCGGCACACGTTATTGGATCGCGGCCGCGGTGCTATACGCGCTCGCCAAAGTATTTGAATTCACCGACGAACCGATTTACTCGGCAGCAAATCTATTGAGCGGACACACACTCAAGCACTTTGCGGCTGCGGGTGCATGCTATGCGATTTTGCGATATTTTCAGACCCGGCGGCCGATTATGCAAAGTCGACAGCCGCGACCCGTCCAGGTTGCGTGATCAGCGTTCATCAGGATCGACCCGATTATCTTCGTCGAGCGATGACGGCGGGCTGCGGCCCGGGCTCTAGAAAACCTGCGATTGCAGCAGCCTCTCGTGCGACCATCGTCTCACCCGCGGCCATCAGCGCATCCGCCTGAGCTCGCGGCAGAGTGAGGCCGGTGCGGATGGCGATTAAGCGAGCGCGCGTCTCAGGATCAGGATAATCGGACAGGCTGACCCGCAGCACCCGTCCTTGCACATCGCCGCAGGAAAAACCCCCGATCGCGGGAGCCTGGCGACACCGCAGGGCGCGCAACTTCTCCACGAGATCGTCGACAGTGCTCTGAACGGCGATCAGGGTCTCGATGTTGTAGGCTCCGATCTGTGTGCTGCTGACCGCGGAAAGGACCTGCCCGAGGCCGCTCACGACCCGCTGGCGCGGCCAGTTCGGGTTTGGTGCCGACTGGCCGTCGACGCTGATCACCAGTATCCGACGAACCCGTGTCAAATCGGCGGCAAATTGCTCCCCTCTCGTATCCAGCAGCAGCATGTCGTTGAGCAGCACCCGCAGCGCCAGATTGTCGGAAATCCCACCATCCATCAGGTGGATCCAAGGAGCCTGCTCGCCGTTGGAGTAGCGGTAGAGGGTCTCGAGCAAAGACCGCATCCGCAGATCGTTCTGGGCGGAGTTCCACGCCTCGGGCGGCACGTGCGGCGGCAAAGGACAGTCGGCCTCGCGGTAATTGCGCAGCGTCACCGGGCTGAACAGCACTGGAAAACCGTTGGAGGCGGCGATAGCGCGGGCGACCGACAGGTTTGCGAGATCGGAGCAGATCACGTCGAATGTTTGCGGCAAAAAGCCGAACGGGCTGCCAAAGCTGATATCGGTGGCGTTGACGCTGACCTGAGGACGCCCGTGTCGGTACAAATCCGCATAGGTCGCACCGTGGAACATCAGGCGGTCATAGACCAAGGTCATCCGGTCGTTGGTGCCCACCAGCGGATTGAATATCCAGTCCCAATTCCACGGCATCAGGAAGGTGCCCCAGATATACGCCTCGATATCCGGATAGAGGAACTCGTCGGGGAAGGTCTTGAACGATTTGGCGCCATAGAGGCCGAAATGCGCCGCCGGAAACGACCCGCCGGAGACACCGGCCACAAGGTCAACCTCATTGAGCAGCGTGCTGTCTTTCCCCTCGGGCCGCACATGGATGTCCCGCATCCCGCGCAGAACGCCGTGCCCGAAAGCGGCTGAGCGCTTGCCCCCTCCTGAGAGGGCGACCAGCACCAACGCGCTCTCGGCGCCCCCGAGGCGGTTTACATCGAGCAGCCGATATTCGGTATTTCCCGCGGCCAAACGCAGCGGCTCGTTCATCGGCACGGACAATGAAGAACAGGCCCCCAACAGGAGCATCATAATGACCCGTACCGCCCGCAAGCTGCGGGTCATGGAGCTGTCTCCGTCCGCGTGGGGTCGTCCGCCGACAATAGAACTGCGATCGGGCGGGATGCAGGATACCTAGCGCAGAGGGCTGCCAGCGTAATGAGGATCGGTACGCCGATGAACGCGCCGGCAATGCCCCAGAGCATACCCCAAAAAAATACCGCAAAGAGAACCATGAAAGGAGACACGGAAACCGCAGTCCCCGCCACGCGAGGCTCAATATAGCTGCCGATCGCGAACTGGAGCAGATTGAGCGCGATGAATACAACAAAAGCGGCGGAGAGCGATTCGAACTGCGCAGCCGCGAACAGGGTAGGAAGCAGGGTGGCCACGAACGAGCCGATAAAAGGTATGAAGTTTAGGACAAACGCGATCACACCCCATTCGCTCTGCAGCTCGAGCCCATACGCGGCGACAAAAGCCCATAAGGCGAGCCCGGTCACAACGCTCATTCCGAACCGCACCAGCATATAGGTCTGCAATCGCACCGCGATCTCGGTCGCGGCGTCGATCGCCGCCGCCCCCGCCTCTCCGTCGCCGATCCGACGAAGGCGACGGCCGAGCGGCTCGACTTCCAGGAGCCCCAAGATGACGAACACGAAGGTCACGATAGAAAAGCTGAAGACGCCTTGCAGGCTGCCGCCGACTGCACGCAGTATCTGTATCAGCCACAGCACATTGATCTGTTGGGCAAACAGCTCCGCCGCGTAGAGGCCCCGCTGCTCCAGCAGATCGGCCGCATGCATGTAGAGGCCCTGGAGTCGCGCGGAATTGGCGATCACCCACTGGGCGATCCCACCAAAACCCCAGACCACCAGCCAACCGCCAACGCCGATGACGAGCAGGGCGGCGGCGGCGGTTATTAGAACAGCGACAACCTGCGGCAGCACCACCTGAAGTCGCCGCTCTAGTGGCCAGACCAGTGCAATGATAAACAGAGCAAAGACTACAGGCGTCATGACCCCGCTTGCTGCCCACAGCCCCGCCAATACAAGGATCGCTGCGCAGATTATCGACGCAAGGCGGAGCGTGCGGTCGTTACCCAGGGCTCAGCCCCATACCAGCATCGCGGCGCCCAGGATGATCACCAGCATCAACAGAGACAAACCTGCCGCGGGCCATTGTCGCAGATAACCGTCGACTCGTTCGACCGCCTCTGCGCAGGGTACAGTGGCGCGTGCTGCACGTTCGCCCAGCACCACTAGGTCCCCTGGCGGCACGCGCGGCAAATCTTTCCCCCAGCGCCAAAACCCGGGGGCGAGCAGCGCTCCGATTAGAACGGGCCACAACCCCGCCCAAAGTGTTCCGGGAACAAACGCGTCGAGCACACTCCGGCCAGTGGCTATCGGATAGAGGACCCAAGGGACCGTCACGGTTGCGAAAGCCGTTATGAGCCATGGCCAGATGTATCCGGCGGCCGGTGTCGTATGTGGAGGCCTCGGGGCGGTCTGCGCGAGACGCCGCAGAAATTGGAGCATCAGTATTGTGCTGCCGGCCGACGACAGTGTCGCGAGGCTGCCGGCGATACCTTCGCCGAGCTGCTCCTTCGCCGCAAGTTTTGCGAGCGCACCGCCGGTGAGAGGCAGTCCCCCGAGTCCCAGCGCCAGAACTGCGGCCGGGATCAGCACCGGCCACAGGCGCGGGCCGGCGATGGCCGCCACACCGATCGCAAGGAACAGCCCGGCTTTGGCCAGCATGTGATGCGCGGCGGAGAAGCTCGCCCCGAGCGCCACCCCCGGTTCGCCGACGGCCAACCCCATGCCCAGCGCAGCAGCAAGCAGCCCCATTTGGCTGACACTGGAATAGGCCAGCACTGTCCTTGGGTTTTCCTGAGTGATTCCGATCACAACCCCGTAAAACGCCGAGAACAGCCCAACAGCGGTCAGCGCCTCGCCCCATTCGGGCATTGCGACGCCGAGCGGCAGAAAGCGGATGAAACCGATCACCCCAGCTTTGACCGCCGCCCCGCTCAGCACGGCCGCGGCGGGTATCGGCGCCGCGGTATAGGCGAGCGGCATCCAGACGTGCAGCGGAACGAGTCCGATCTTCAGTCCGAAACCCAAAATCAGAAGCGTCAGGGCTGTGTTGCGCCAAGGCGAGCTCGGCAGTGCCGCGACGGCATCGCGGATCAGCAAGCTGCCGTCCGGGCTGGCCGCCAGGAATACGAAAGCCATCAGCAGGAACGCCTCGCCCAATACGGCAAGCGCCACGTAGATGATACCAGCCCGCCTGCTGCCCGGCGTCCCATCATGCACGATGAGACCGTATGCCGCCAGACTGACCACCGAGTAAGTCAAATAAAAGCTCACCAGGTCGGCAGCGATGAAGACCCCGAGGCTGCCGGTCAGCGTCAATAGCCACCATTCGGCAAAACTTGCGGCGTTGGGATCGCCTCGCAGATAGGCCGAGGCGTAGGCACCCGCGACGATCCACAGCAGCGCCGCAATGCCCAGCAGCATCGCCCCGGGCGCGTCGACAACCAAAATCATCCGGAACGGCGGCTCGGGGAGGACCAATGTCGTGCCGTCGGCGGCCAGTAACGCTGCCGCTAGGGCAGGCAGTGGTGCCAGCGCCAATAGAGACGGCATATGGTCTCTCGCGCGCTTGCTTGCACACGCCAAGAGCATCGCGAACGGTGCGGCTAGAGCGGCAAACAGCAATGCTTTCGCGACCGTCATTTGAGCCGGTCTATCGCTATATCGGGCCGGCCAATCTGCAGCAGTTCCAAAGGCTCCAACGGGACGAAGCCCAGCAGAACTGCACCTAGTGCCAGCACCAATACGATCGTTTGCCGGCAGGGCGATATCGTCGTCGACAGCCGCAATGGCTCGAGCGGCTCGGCCAATGACCGGGCAAGCACGAGGAATACGTAACCGGCCGCGAGCAACCCACCCATCAAAACGACCAAAGCCCACCACCATTGGCCTTCCGCAACCGCTGCGGTCAGCAGCATCGCTTTCGCCACGAACCCGCCGCTCGGAGGCAAACCCATCAGGGAGAGGCCGCCGAGCCCGAAAGCGAGAACGCTGATCGGGAGAGCGCGGCCGATGCCGGCGAGCCCGGCGATCCGGTCGTGCCCGAGCCCCTCGGCGATCAGACCGGCAGCCATAAACATCGCCGCCTTCGCAAAAGCGTGCGAAATCGCCTGAACAACGCCGCCAGTCCACGCAAAGGTACTCCAAGGATGACCCGCCTCCGGCTTAATCGCGAGCGGGAACATCAGAAACAGGTAGCCAATCTGCGCGACCGTCGAGTAGGCGATGAGCAGCTTCAACCGGGCCTGGCGAAGTGCCACGGCGCTGCCGAAGAGGATCGCCGCGGCGCCGAGGATGCCAAGAACTTGCGCTGCCGCCCGCTCCGGTATCTTGGGCATCACGTCGAACCACAGACGAACGACCAGGAAGAACGGCGCTTTGACGACCAGACCAGACAGCAGGGCGCTGGCCGGGGCGGGAGCGCCGGCGTGAGCGGGTGGCAGCCACAAGTGGAACGGATAAAGCGCGGCCTTGGCCAGCAGCCCCGCTGTGATCAGCGCAATAGCAGCCCACGCCGCCGGCTCGGCGCGGATCCGGCTAGCCAAGAGCACGATATCGAGGGTCCCATAAACCCCATACAGCAGCACTGCGCCAAGCAGGTAAAGGATTGAGCCGAACAGCGCGAAGAGCAGATAACGCAGTGCCGCCGCGAGCGTCTCCGGACGGCCATCAAGGGAAACCAATGGTACCGCGGCGAAGGTCAGCAGTTCGAGGGCAACATAGAGGTTGAAAAGGTCGCCGCCTATGAAGACGGCATTGAGCGCGCCCCAATTAGTCAGCAGCAATGTCCAGAACACCGACGGTGCGCGTTTTTCCGCGCCTCGCGGACTTGGGAATTGCGCTCGCGCGAACAGCCCAATGCCGCAGATCAGCAGCGCCGCGGTCACGAGCATCACCGCCGACAGCCCATCGGCGCGAAATGCCACGCCGAGGGGCGGGTCCCAGCCGCCGACGAAATATTGCAGCATCCCGTGGGTACGCCAAATGCTGGCAGCGATCGCCACCGCGACGGCGAGCCCGGCCGGTATCAGAATGAGGGTAACGCGCTCTGCGTGCCGGCCGCCGAGCACGAGCGACAAAAGTGCCCCCACGACGGGCAACACGATCGCAAAGACGAGGAGGAAACCGCCCGCCGTTGCGGAATCCGGCATCAAAGTGAGCTATTCATCCCGGAGCGTGCCGCGCCGGGTCTCGTCAACGAGCCGCAGCAAGAGAGCCACTGCCAGCGCCGTGCCGGCAAAGGCTACAACGAGGCCAGTGATCACCAGCGCCTGCGGCACCGGGTCACCACCAAACCCGACCGCGGCGCCTCTGCGGGCGATCACTCCGAACAGCAGAAAAACCCCGCTGCCGATCAGGTTGAAGGCAAGGATCTTGCGTAGGGGCTGCGGGTGTGTGATCAGACCGAACAGACCGAGACCAACCAACACCGCACTGCACAAACCATAAGGTATCGCGGCGCTCATTCCTGCGGCGCCCGTTCGGGAGGGCCCGCCACCAACAGAGCAAGTGTCGCCGCAATCGACAATGTCAGAGGTATTTCGATAATCAAGATCAGCAGCTTGGCGTAGGCTTCCGGGTATGCCAGGAACGCGCCCGCCATCGCGAAACCGGCAAACCCGACCGCAAAAAAGACCGCCGATCCAGCGACCAGTAAAAGTCGTAGCCAGCGGCGGCTCACCGCGGGCATATCCACCAGCCCCGCCATGGTCGCGAGGATCCACATCGCGGCGAGGATCGTTGCACCCTGGAATTCGCCCCCGGGAGCAACGGAGCCGATCCAGAATATGTGAATACCAACCAGAATCCCCACCGGCACCAGCAACTGGGCGACAAAAGGCAGTACTCCGTCCGGCCCAGCAAGATGGCGACTGCCCGGCGAGCCGCCCCAAAGGTGATCGGGCGCCAGCGACCATATACCACCGAGGACGAGCAACAACACGACGACTTCAAGCAGCGTGTCGACAGCCCGGTACGCCATCAGCACGGCGGTAACCGGGTTATCGAGGCCGATCATTGCCAGGTTTGCTGCCACTTGCGGCGCGAGCGTCGGCGCCTTACCCGGAAGCTCGAGCACGATCGCTGCGAGCCCCGCCGAAATGAATGTGCAGACCACCCCGGCGGAAAGGCGGAGGGAGATGCTCGGGGTCTCTCCGGACGTGGTCTCGGTGCGGCGCAAACGGGCGCTAGCGCCCACAAGGAGTCCCCCGGTCAATCCGCTGCCGATAGCGGCCTCGGTCAACGCCACATCAGGCGCTGCGAGACATACCCAAGCCAGCGCGAGCACCAGACCAAACCCGATAAACCCGACGACTGCGGCGAATGTGTCGCGCGCGGATATGGTCCAGGTGGCGACACCCAGGATCAGCAAAACAAGAACGATATCGAAGGCCAAGGCCACTTCGTTACTCGTGTGGGCCGCTCGCTCGCGCAGCGCGCGCAAGCAGTTGGCTTACAGTAGCAGCGGCGAGCAAAGTCAGCAGCCATACGCCGATCAGCTTCAGCGCCGCAAACACCCCTCCCACCTGAAATAGAAGCCCGAGCACGACTAAACCGAGGCCGAGATTGTCCGCTTTGGTCAATGCGTGCAGCCGGCTGAGCGCGTCGGGAAACCGTAACAAACCGACCGTGCCTGCGAGGAAAAAGAAGGCTCCGGCGCAGACCGCGACAATGGTCAAGCCGTTAAGCGCAAGGCTCATGCTTCGTCCGCTTGTGAGCGAGTAACGCCTTTCACAAAGGCGACCGAGACAAAGGCCGCAAGCAAACCCAACACCAGACCAACATCTATGGCGGCAGGGACGCTCATTGCCTGCGCCAGCAACAGCAGCGCGGCAATTCCGCCCGTGCCAAACAACTGCGCCGCCATTATGCGGTCGGCATCGCCCGGCCCGCTCAGGATGCGCACCAATCCGACAGCTACGGTCACCAGCACGAAGCCAGCGGCAGCGAGCAGAAAGTCAGCCATTGCGGGGTGCCTCGCCAATCACCCGGACGAACAGCGCCTCCTCCGTCGCCAGTTGCGCCGCTACCGGCTGCTCGACATCGAGGCAATGGATTATCAGCGTTTTGTCGTTGTGCGACCCTGTCGGCACGGTACCGGGCAACAAGCTCATCACCGAGGTAAAGGTGTGCCGCGCCGGACCCGGCGCGAGACCCACAGGGTAGATCACCAAACCAGTATGCAATGGAAGCCGGGGATCGAGCGCGCGCCGCGCAACGTCGAGCCCGGCGACCACCGACTGGTGGAGAAAGCGCAACGCGAGCTGGGTGAGGGCAAGGAGTTGCACCCGGCTCGCGCTTGGCGGCAGCAGTCGGAGGCTCGCCCATGCCGCCGCACCAGCCGCCACGACGCCGGCAGCAAGGTCCGCCGGGTCATGGCTTGAAAGCGCCACCCAGAGGGCGCAGAAACCGATTGTTCGCAACACCGCCGGCCGCGATAGCGTCAAATTCATGCCACATCCGTGGCAGTAGGCCTGCCGGGCATGACGGCCCTCTCCATGCCGGCAGGCTCCTTGATACGGAACCAGGCAACATACAATGCCGGTAGAAAGATCAGAGTGAGAATCGTCGCAACAAGCAAACCTCCCATGACAGCAATGGCCATCGGGCCCCAGAAGATCGTCACGGCAATCGGGATCAACCCGAGGACCGTGGATACTGCCGTCAGCATGATCGGGCGGAAGCGGGAAACACTTGCCTCGATGACTGCATTCCACACATCGAGACCCTGCGCCAACTCAAAATCGATCTGCTCGATAAGGATCACCGCATTTCGGGCGATCATCCCGAGCAGCGACAGAATTCCGAGGATAGCCACAAATCCTAACGGCTGGTAGAAGAGAAGGAGCGCCGCAACGATGCCGACCAGACCCATCGGGACGACGCTCAGCACGAGAAAGAGGCGGTTGAAGCTCTGCAGTTGGATCATTAGGAATGTGATCATCAGAAACAGCATCAGCGGCACAACAGCAAAAACGGAAGCTTTGGATTTCTCACTTTCTTCAACCGTGCCTCCCACCGCGATCCGGTAGGATGCCGGAAGGCTCGCGCTCAGTTTTGCTACCGCCGGAGCGAGTGCGTTAACCACGGATTCAGGCAGCACTCCTGGGGCGACGTCGGCGCGCACGGTCAATGTGGGTACGCGGTCGCGCCGCCAAATCAATGGGTATTACTGAGCAAAGTCGAAGCTCGCGATTTGGCTCAGCGGCACTGTGCGGCCGCTCGGAAGCGGTATCTGCAAATTCCGCAAAGTCGCAAGAGACAGGCGCTCTTCATCGGCCGCACGCGTCAGGACATCGACAAGGTAGATGCCGTCGCGGACCTGCGTTACTGGCGTGCCCGTCACCACGCTGTTCATGACAGAGGCAATGGCTTGCGAGCTCAAGCCCAATAGCCGCGCCTGGTCCTGGTCGATGCGGATGCGAACCATTCGGGCCGGCTCCATCCAATCGAAATTGATATGCCGCGCGCCGGCACTGGTAGCCACCACCTGGGCGAGCTGAAGCCCGATGTCCCGCACTTCGCTGATATCCGGGCCACTCACCCGATATTGCACGGGCCATCCGACCGGCGGGCCGAGCCCCAACGGCGACACCGAACTCACCGCACTCGGGAAATTTTCCGCGAGCGCCGCCTCCAGCCTTGTGTGCAGCCGTTCGCGCGCGGCCACATCCTTGGCGACGACGACGGCCTGGGTAAAGAAATCATTCGGCAACTGAACGTCGAGCGGCAGATAGAACCGAATCGCACCACGCCCGACATAGGTGCTCCAGTGACCGACGTCGGGATCGCCTTCGAGAAGGTCGTCGAGCTTCTCAGCCAGTGTTTCACTGGCATAGATCGAAGCATTTTGCGGCAGTGTCAGATCGACCAAAAGTTCCGGGCGGTCCGATGGCGGAAAGAACTGCCGCGGCACGAACGGGCTCGCCAGAATGGCCGCTGCGAACGCAGCGACCGTCACCCCGATCGTGATCCACCGCATACGCATCGCGCCGACCAGAAACCCGCGAAAATGCCGAAGGATCGCACTCGGTTTGTCGGACGGCTTGGCTTTCGGCTTGGAGAGGATCACCACGCCGAGCAACGGTGCAAAGATAACTGCCACAAACCAAGACAGCAGCAATGCATAAGCCACCACCGCGAAAATCGAAAAGGTGTATTCGCCTGCCGAGCTCCTGGCAAAGCCGATCGGCACGAAACCTGCTGCCGTGACAAAGGATCCGGTCAGCATTGGCAATGCCAATGTTCGATATGCGAATGTCGCCGCCTCTTCTTTGCTGTCGCCGGCCGCCAACCGAGAGGTCATGACGTCGACCGTGGTCATCGCATCGTCGACCAGCAGGCCCAAGGCGATGATTAGCGCGCCGAGCGAAATGCGCTGCAGGTCGATATTCGTGAATTGCATGACCGGGAACACGATGGCGAGCGTCAGCGGAATCGAAAGCGCGATGACGGCGCCGGCGCGAAAGCCAAGACTAACGAAGCTCACGGCCATAATGATGGCGATCGCCTGCCATAGTGATGTCGTGAAGTCGCGAATAGCGTGATCGACGACGAACGGCTGGTCCGCCACCAGGACCGGCTCGATGCCGATCGGCAGATCGGCCCTGATCTCGCGCATCTCTTGTGTGATATTCCGGCCGAGCGTCAGAATATCCCCGCCCTCTCGCATAGAGATGGCGATGCCGATCGCAGGCTTGCCGTTCACGCGAAACATGGGCTGCGGCGGGTCCGAGTAGACTCTATGAACTTGGGCGATGTCGCGCAGCCGGATCAGGCGTCCGTTGGCGACAAAATTTACCGCCAGAATATCCTGCTCGGATTCGAAGGCGCCCGACACGCGCAGGGTGAGTCGCTCGTTGCCGGTCTGCAGGATCCCGGACGGACTGACAATGTTCTGGGCAGCGAGAGCCGCGGTCAGCGCCGACCGGTCGATACCCAGACCGGCGAGTTGCTGCACAGAGAATTCGACGAGTATCTTTTCATCCTGAGCGCCGAGGATCTCGATTTTCGCGACATCGGCCACTTGCATCAGACGCGAGCGGATATCCTCCGAGTAGTCCTTGAGCTGGCGATGGGTGAAGCCGTCCGCGGTGACGCCGTAGATGATCCCGAAAACATCGCCGAACTCGTCGTTGAACCCCGGGCCGACCACCCCGACCGGCAAGGTATGGCGCATATCGCCGATGCTCTTGCGAACGTGGTACCAGATGTCGGGGATCTCCCGGGCGGAGGTCTTCCCTTTCAAATTGACAAAGATCGTCGTCTTGCCGGGGCTCGTGTAGCTGCGCAGAAAATCGAGGCTCGGCGTTTCCTGCAAGGTGCGCTCGAGCCGGTCGGTGACCTGCAACAGAGTATCGTCCATGGTTGCACCGGGCCACGCGGCCTGCACGACCATCGTCTTGATGACGAAAGGCGGATCCTCGTCGCGCCCCAGGCTGTAAAACGCGGCAACTCCGGCGATCGTCGCCGCGATCATCATATAAACCACGAACGAGCGGTGCTCGAGAGCCCATTTCGACAGGTTGAACTGCATTTACGAAGCCGAGCCGAGCAGCCGGACTTTCTGACCGGGATGGAGCGCCTGGATCCCGGCGGTCACGACAATGTCGCCGGTGTCGAGACCCTGGGCGATGACGACTGTTCCCGGATCGTGGCGCAGCAGCTCCACATTTCGCAAGGATACGGTCAAACCTTTCGGGTCGACTATCCAAACGGCCGGCTGGCGATTGAGTTCGGTCAGGGCTGAGGCGGGTATTGCGATGACGGGTTCAGAAGCCAGTTTGACGCTGCCGGTAACTGTCGCGCCAAGCCGCATCGCTTCCGGCGGGTCCGTCAGGCCGACTTTGACTTCGAAAGTGCGGGTCACCGGGTCCGCCTGGGGCGCGACTTCCCGCACCCGCCCGTTCGCCATTACGCCGGGATCATCGGTCAGCCTTACCGTGATCTCCGCATCGCTCGGCGCCGAGCGCAGCAATTGAGCCGGCACATCGAAAACGGCGTCGCGCCCGCCCTGCCTGGCGAGCCGGACGATCATCTGACCGGCTTGCACTACCTCGCCCGGCTCCGCGCCCCGGCCCGTCACGGTTCCGGGAGCATCCGCCGCAAGGGTCGTCCAGCTCACGCGGTCCCTGGCGATCTGCAATTGCGCTTGGGTATTGTCGACCTGAGACTGCGCGTTTTGCAGCGCCTTCTGCGACTGATCGAAGCGGGCGCGCGGCGTATGGCCGTTCGCCAAAAGCTGCCGTTGCCGTTCGAAGTCGCCCTGCGCGTAGGTCAACTGTCCTTGCGCGGCGGTCAACGCGGATTCGGCGGAGCGCAACGCGTTGAGCTCACTTTCGGGATCGAGCTTGGCCAGCACTTGTCCCGTCTCGACGCGATCGCCGACGTTGACTGGTCTTTCGATCATTCGCCCGCCAATTCGAAAGCCGAGCGCGGGCTCGTCTTCCGCTTGGATGTGGCCGGTCAAGACCACTGTCTCGCGAGCCTCTCCTTTGCTGGCAGTAACCGTTCGGACTGGACGTATTTCGGGAGCCTCGACCTTAGCGCTCGGCTTGCACGAGGCCAAAACGATAGTGAAGCAGGTCAGGAGCAGGCCGATCCACCGAGGGCCGTGTTTTCTCACTGCAAATTTCTCACGAGCAGCCTGGTATAGTTCGCGGAAGGCGAGTAGGCACGATCTGCCGCGTCACGATCGGCAGGCCGGCAACCAAAAAAGTCTAAATTTCTGAAAGATTGCGATCAGATGTCTGGGCGTGTCAAACAGAATCAACCGTCGGAGCGCGTGACAATCGTTACAGTGACCGCCGCAAAATCGAGGTTCGGGCTCCTGCTCGGTGTAGCAACGCGCCGCGGCATTTTCGTCGCGCCTGTCTCCGCAATCATCCTCTTTCTGAGCGGATGCGGCGATGATGGCGTTATCTCACGCTTCATGCTGAAGCCGGACCGTATCATCGTCGAACGGCGCCCCGACCCTGTCTACGATCAGTTTTTCCCCTATTACGTGGAAATCTGCGCGACGAGCCAATTCCGCTCCAAGCTGAAGGGCGAGGGCGGCGTAGCGGGCCACGCGGTCATGTACATCAAGGGCGCCTGCAAGGATGACCAGGCGTCCTACCCGCAATTGCGGCGATGCCGGGGGGAAGCTACCCGGCTAGATGACCCCGAGCACGGCGCCGGTATCAGCGTCAACCGTTGGTTTCGCAATATCAATTGGGTGGCAATCCCCGGCTACCAGTTGTTCTACGAAGGCAACCTCAAATTCGGCGAACGCCTGACTGAGGCGCAATTCGCAGCCACGCTGCACGAGGCGATCGACAAGAACATTTACAAAGGGGTCGAATTTCACGACTACCCGAGCGCCGGTGCCGGAGCGGGTCTCGAAAATTTCATCGCGAACGAGGGCATTGGTACCGACTTCGCCCTCCAGTTCGCCCGGTCGGTGTTTTGTGCGCGCCTTCCGGTGACCGAGCCGATGCTGGACGAAATCATTGCCTTCCTCAACGACAAAAACCGCGAATACGCCGAGGGCGACGCCGATTACAATTGGAGCGTCTGGGCCGACAACTGCGCCCATACGCTGCGGAACGCTCTGGCTGCCGCGAACATCTGGTCGCCATTGTCAGTGCAGGCGGTAAAGTTCCGTCAGATATTCAACCTAGCCATACCCGCAAACGAGTTTGTAAACTTGGCCGAGCTCGGTACCGAAGGGAACATTAGCGATTATCGGCAGATTCAGCGTGATGGACCCCGGCGGGATACGCTTCATG
>Ga0306924_10004541_pt1 | contig 13557 bp, 8 predicted proteins | sample sta12Can44000111_FD_203756 | JGI IMG/M metagenome (GOLD analysis project Ga0306924, IMG submission 203756) | Lab enrichment of tropical soil microbial communities from Luquillo Experimental Forest, Puerto Rico - statanox.12C.anox.44.000.111 (v2)... | ecosystem: Environmental > Terrestrial > Soil... | reverse complement strand
GTCTCCTATGCATGAGGCTCGGCACCGGCCATCCAGTGCAACCCTCGACACCTGCATACTGTGAGACGGGTCGCCCCGTCCTCAGGCGGACATGTGGTCTAGCAATATCCGCAGGCGAGACCGGCGGTCACGCCGAGGAAGCTCGTTTGGTCCTTCTTGCGTCAACGGTGCCGCCGCTTCATCATCCGTGAGGCCGGTCGGCGATTGTGAACCGGCGGGGCGCGGCGCTCAATTGAGTGAAGTTTAGTGAATGACGAGAAGATCGCAGGACAGCTGCGCAAAATGTTTGCGAAGATCCTGGGGTTGGACCTCGTTCTTATTCGCCTCGACTACCAATAGCCGGCAATCAAGCTCAGTAATACGTTCTTCAAGCGCGGTAGGTTCGATGGTGGCGGGCTCGGTTTGAAGGCGTAGAGAATGCCCTTCGAGGAGCCGTGAGACCCAGCCCGCGAAATCCTCCGAGCCTGAGGGATCGAAGGCACCCGTCACCGTCAACGTGCGGCTATAAAAGCCGGCGATTTGCGCAGCGATTTCGAGGGCTCGCGCAGATCTAGGATCGCAGCCATGCAGCAGAGTGAGGACCGATCCCCCGGTATCCCAATCGCGCCGCGCCAGCAGGACGGGGCGGCCGATAGTCGCGATTAGGGACCACCAGCGCGATGCGACCCGAAAATGGCTGCCGATCGGTCGGGTCGCTGCGCCGGCGACGACAAGGTCGTGCCCAACGTCCCCGAGCGTATCGGCGGTGAGCGGCCCACGCACTACTTCGAACGACCATTCCACACCGTGCCGCCCTGCAGCTGCGCCGAGCTGACGCCGCGCTCCTTCGGCGAACGCGCGTGAGTGATCTTCGACATGATCTTTCCTCAGCGGCTCGCGGCCAGCGGCCAAGGTAACCTGGCTTGCGAAGGGCAGCCCAGCCAGACAAATGAGCTCCTCGTCTTCGACGAAAAGCCCGTGCAACGGGACCCGCCAACGCGCCGCGAGGCGCGCTGCAGTCTCGATCGTTGTCCGGAGTTCCGATGCAGCGTCCAGCGCGACGACGATGCGTTCGATCGCCTCTGTCATGTATAGTGACCCTGAGGGAAAGAGGCGTTTCGCGCCAGCTCGGCTGCTTTGGCGGCAAAAGCGTCGAGCCGCGCGGCGATCCGATGATTGAGGGTGCCAGCGGCGTAGTTGCCGTCGCCATCCGGTTCTCCCGCCGCAAGCCCGGTCAAGGCACATAAGCCCTGGTCCACGGTCTCGATCGGGAAGACGCGGAACCGGTCCTCCGCTACGGCAGCGACGACGTCCTGGCGCAACATCAAGTGCTTGACGTTGCTCAAAGGAATTATCACGCCTTGATGTCCGGTGAAGCCAGTCACGCGGCACGCGTCGAAGAAGCCCTCAATCTTTTCGTTGACACCACCAATTGCCTGGATTCGACCGTGCTGGTCGACAGAGCCGGTGACGGCAAGGGACTGCTTGATCGGCGCGTCGGCGAGAGCCGACAGCAGCGCGAAGAGTTCGGCAGCTGAGGCGCTGTCGCCGTCGACCCCGCCATAGGATTGCTCAAAGACGAGGCTGGCGTTGAGCGAGAGCGGCCGCAGCCTGCCAAAGCGGCCGCCGAGAAAGCCGCTCAGGATCAGCACCCCCTTCGAATGCAGCGGTCCGCCGAGCTCGACCTCACGCTCGATATCGACAACCTCGCCGCGGCCGAGCTGGATCTGGGCCGTGATACGGCTCGGATTACCAAAGGTGAGACCGCCGAGCGTGATAACCGAAAGACCGTTCACTTGGCCGACAACCTCGCCGTCGGTCTCGACGTGGATCGTTTTGCGGCCGATCTCTTCCTGCAAGCGGCGATAGATGCGGTCACCGCGGCGGAATTGGGCATCGATGGCACCTTGCACCTCGGAGGCGCTGACAACGTGCTTACCAGACGACGCGGCCAGCTGATCGGCCTCTTGCAGCAGATCGACGATTTCGCGCAACCCGGTCGAAACCCGCTCGGCGTCGCCGACAAGCCGTGATGCCCGCTCGATGACACGCGCCACCGCGCTGCGATCGAAGGGGAGCAGCTTTTCGCGGCGCACCACCGCCGCGATGAAGCGAGCGTACAATAAGCTGGTCTCTGGGGTGCGCTCGATGCGGTCGTCAAAATCGGCGGCGATCTTGAAAAGCTCTTTGAAATCGTCATCGACTGCACTCAACAGGTAGTAGATCGTTGGCGAGCCGAGCAGCACAATCTTGACATCGAGGGGGATCGGTTCGGGCTGGAGCGAGACCGTGCTCGCCATACTCAGCGCTTGCTCCAACGTCTCTATACGGATCTCTCCGGCGTTGAGGGCCCGCTTCAGTGAAGCCCAACCGAAGTTTCCCCCCAGCAGCCGTTGCGCATCGAGCAGAAGATAGCCGCCATTGGCGCAGTGTAAGGCGCCGGGGACCAAAAGGTTGAAATCGGTAATGAGGGCGCCGAAGCGGGCAAGATGCTCGACACGGCCCACCAGGGTCTGGTGGGTCGGGTTGTCCTCATAGACGACCCGGGCGCCGTGCAGATCGCCGTTGTCGACAATAACATTGACCTGATAGCGGCGGAAACGTGTTTCGCTGACAGCTTCGTCCACTGGGGATGGTAGCGGCAATCCTTGAGGCGGCTGCGGTGACGGCAGAAAATCGTGGGCGTTTTCTTTTATGTCGTGCTCGACAGCGTCGAGGTATTGAGCGGCATCGGGCAGATCGTGATAGCCGGTGCGCAGCTCGTTCATCATCAGCGCGATCGCCGCGCCGGTGGTCTCGCGATTGAGCTCACGGACCGCCTCCCGGTGCTCGCGCTCCCACTGCGGAACTTTCTGCATCACCTCTTCGAGCTCGCCCTGGACTTTTTCGAGGTCGTGCTGGATCCGAGTGCGCTCCACCTCGGGTAGCGCCTCGAACATCTCCGGGGTCAAGACCTTGCCGTCCCGCCGCGGTCCCAATGCCAATCCCATTGGGGTACGCAGTATTGAAATGCCTTCTTGCTCGGCCTCCCGCTGCAATGCGCCAAAGGCTTGTTCATTGCGCTGTTTGAACCTCTGCTCGATAACGTCGAGGCGGGCCCGATATTCGTCACGCTCGAAGGCGGCCGGCAGCGCGACGCGCAATTCTTCGACGAGCCGTTTCATCTCCTTGCGCAGCCCTCCGCCGCGTCCCGGCGGCAATTGCAGTCGGCGGGGTTTCTGCGGATCGGCAAAGTTGTTGACATAACACCAGTCAGGTGCAGTCGGTGCATTTACGGCGTGGCGCCGCAACAAATCCTGGACGACGGTATGCTTGCCCGTGCCACTGGCCCCGAGAGCATAAACGTTGTATCCCTTGCGCCGCATCGCCACCGCGAACTCCACTGCTTCCACCGCTCGGTCCTGGCCAATCGGCCCCAATGCATCGTCGAGTTCGCTGACCAATTCGAACGGCAACTCGGCCGGATCGCAATGGCGGTAGAGCAAGGCAACGGGTAGCGGAAGTCCAGGTTCGATAGCCGGCGCGCCGACTGCGCCTCGAGGGTGGTCGCGGTAATTCACCGATGCTTCCGTGACGGCCAAGGCTACTCTCCTCCGACGGGGCTTCCTGGTAATCGCTGCAATGTTTCATATCATGCGGGGGGTTTTCACACATCAGGACCCGTTGTGGACCTCCGTCAACCGCGCCCCGATCGATTGAGGGTACGGACAGCGGACCTTCGCATTTGCCGTGCTTCCTTCAGTTGATGGACCCATACCGGCTATTCACCTGCCACAGCAATGAGGTCGCCGGGGAACCTTGACACTATGGCTCAGCCCCCGCTCGAAGTTGGATCTCTAGCTCCCGCCCGTCGGTGCGAGGTGAGCAATGTCCCGCAACGTTTGCAGTGGACTGCGCCGCTCTCGTTGTCGGACAAACAAACTCACGCCGAGGAGCATCATCGTGATCGAGAGTATCGCCCTGCTGCGCTGGGAAGCGTGATGTCCCTCACACGGTCGTGGTCAGCGTCGCGACAGAGAAATAAAGCACGGTCGATATAGTACCGATCGCCGGGTTACGCCGATGCTGCGTTTCGTAAACGATCGCCGTCATTGCAAAAGGAAGACGCCATTTCGGCCCGTAGTTGTTTTAAGCTCTCGATGCCTTCTGCGTAAGCGCAAAATGTGCGCTTATTGAGGTCAGCACTGCTTCGGAGCAGGGGTCTTGCTCATCCACCCCAGCGCATCAAAGAGCATCGGCGCCGATCGCTGTCTCTAGCGCGTTCTCTGATCGGGCCGTAGAGACCGCAGAGGAAAGACTGGCGAGACCAACGAGGTGCTAACGCGGGGCTAGCCCTCAGGACCCCCTTGACGGAACAAAGCGCTCAGCTTTCCAAGTTGTCCTATCGCACCCCCTATGCCAGGTCAGTACCCCCCGCTCCCGTCACCTCCTGCTAACCGGCCGAACTGCCACGGGATTTTCCCTGGTCAGCTGAATTTCTTCTGTTTCATGGCGGATCACGAGGGAACCGCCCTCACGTAGCGTGTATTCCACTTTCTCCAGGCTGATTTCGACTTCCAGCATCTGGCCGCGATACGACACCGGAAACCTAAGGATGGCGTTGTCCTCCGGCGCGCGCCGTGGCCAAAACGACAACGTTCCGTCATCGTCCCGCATGCCGCCAAGCCCATAGGTGAACATCATCCAACTGCCACCCATCGAGGCGATATGGCATCCGTCCTTCACGTTCCCACCCACATTCGCCAAGTCCATCAGCAGCGCCGCCACACCGTACTGAATAGCTTTTCCAGTATCTCCGACCTGCGCCGCGATGATCGCCTCTACGCAGGACGACAACGATGAATCGCCGGTGGTCAACGGGTCGTAGAACTCAAAGTTGCGTTTCTTCGACTCTAGGGAAAACGCATCACCCAGCAAAAACATGGCCAATACCACATCCGCCTGTTTGATCACCTGCTTCCTGTAAATATTGAGCGGATGGTAAAACAGCAGCAGCGGGTAGTGCTCGCGCGGTGTGTTTCGGAAGTCCCAGGGCTCGCGGTCGAGAAAGCTGTCATCTTGCGGGATGATCTTCAGCTTCTCGTCATATGGCACATACATGCTGTCCGCCGCATGTATCCAACCCTCTACCTCGGATGGATCGAGCACGGTTTTGTGGACGAGCTCGTTGTACGCTTTCGGGTCTATCGCCTGCAGAGCCTCGACAGTCTGAGCCGCATACCGAAGATTCTCCCGAGCCATCAGGTTCGTGTAAGCGTTGTTGTTCACGACGGTGTTGTATTCATCGGGCCCGGTGACGGAGTTGATACAGAATTTCCCGTCTCTTGCATCTGCGTAGAAGCCTAGGCTCCGCCAAAAGCGCGCCGTTTCCACGAGCATTTCTGCGCCGCAGTCCCGCAGGAACGCTTCGTCACCCGTCGCCTGGACGTATTTGCGTAGCGCGTACATGATGTCCGCATTGATGTGATACTGCGCGGTCCCGGCGGCGTAGTAAGCGGACGCTTCTTCACCGCTGATCGTGCGCCATGGGAACATGGCGCCACGATGGCCTAGTTCTCTAGCGCGTGCTCGCGCCTGCGGCAGCATGTTGTAGCGAAAGGTCAGCAAATTCTTGGCGATGCGAGGCGAGGTATAGATCAGAAACGGCAGCAAATAGATCTCGGTATCCCAGAAATAATGGCCCTCATATGCCTGTCCGGTGACGCCCTTAGCCGGCACACCCGTATCTTCGGCGCGCGCGGACGCCTGCAGGATGTGAAAGAGATTGAAGCGTATCGCTTGCTGGATCTCCACGGTGCTGCGTTTTGTTCGGTCTTCTCTGATGTCCCTGACCCGGACATCGCTGCGCCGCCAGAAATCCTCCATGTATTGCTCTTGCGAGGCGAGCAGCTGCTCGAACCCCTGGGTCATTACGCGATCCAGTGTCCACTCGGCACGACCGCAGAGCTCTTCAGGCGAAGCCATCGGCGAAGTGTGGTAGACCATGTATTTGGTGAGATGGATCGGACAGTCGGGCCGCGCATCGATGGTGAAGGCGACCTGGCCAAAATCCTCGGCATAGGAGACCTTATGGGCGTGCGGGCACGAGGTGTCGAGTGAATGGTCAGTCGCGCACGTCAGCATCAAACGGCTCTTCTCAGTCGCGTGGCACAGCACGATCCGGCGGTCTTTCGCATAGCTGGCTCGGGGATGGAGCACCCGGCCGGCAAAATCCCTTGTCTGTCGCGGATCGTTGACGTCGATGGATGCGCTCGGTTCGTTCGCCTTCATCTCCGAAGAGATCATGAGAGGGGCCGCTGCGTTGAGGAGCGTCACACGGTAGGATATAGCGGCCACGTGCCTATTGGCGAAGGAGACCAAACGCCGGGATGTGATCAATACCTGTTTGCCTGCAGGCGTTTCCCAGAGGATCTCCCGGTCGAGGGTCCCGGATCTCATATTGAGCCGGCGCTCATATTTGAGCAGGTTCGCATTGGGTAGCCAGAACGGCTCGTCATCGACGAACAGCTTGATGATCTTGCTGTCGGTCACGCTCAGGATAGTCTGGCCGGTTCTCGCAAAGCCGTAGGCTCCCTCCACGTATACGATCGGGTGGGTTTCATAATATCCGTTGATCAGAGTGGCGTTTTCGGCATTGGGGCCGCCTTCCTCCGGGCAACCACGCATGCCCAGGTATCCATTGCCGAGCGCCAATATCGTTTCCAGCTGAGCCAGGAATTCGGGGTGAAACCCCTTTTCGATGACGTTCCACTCGTCTGCCGGAAAGTCGCGGGCTGGCGGCCTCAGGGGTACATGGTGAATCATCGGGCTGTTCCTCCCAAGAAGCTTGGCGCACTTCAGTCGGCGAACTGCTAACTGGAGAGCTCCTCCTTCGTCTCTGGCAGAAAGACCGCCAGAACCACGAGCGCGACGAGCCCTTCGGCCGCGAGGCTCGCAAACCCGGCCGATCGTCCAAAATGATCGACGATCAAGCCGGTAAGTGTCGGACTGAGCGCGGCACCGACGCCCATTACCGTGCCGAACATTCCCTGGGCGAGATTGAAACGTCCGGTTCCTTTGGTCACATCGGCTATGACCACTGCCGTCATCACCCCGAGCACAGCCCCAGTGATAACGTCCAGCAATTGGATTGCTATTAGGGCAAACGAATTACTAATCACAGAAAAGAGCACTGCACGGATCGGCAGGGCGGCGAACCCGACGAGCAGCAGCGGCTTGCGACCATGTTTTTCGGCCGACCGTCCGACCCAAGGGGCGAGCAGACCGACGAGAAGCTGCGGTACGATGATCAAGGCCGCTATAAGCGGTGCCGCCTGTCGCTTGCCCTCATAGGCTAGTCCCCCGCCGAGAAGCGGCATCATGGATGCACTGGCGACCTGAAACAGAGCCGCGCAGGCGCCAAAAATCAACAGCCGGCGGTTCTTCAAAAGAGCCGCGTAGCTGGCTCGTTGGGGACGGTCAGCATTGGCGGTTTCAGCACCGGAAGCGCGCCCGAAATCAATCTCTTCAGCGCGGATCCGATTCAGCGAAACGAGCACCGGTATGGCGAGTGCGGCGGGTACGAACATTGCCCAAGGCGAGTTGGAATATGCGATGACGGCCATGCTCAGGGTAACCGCGACACCGCCGGCAGCCGCGAACCGCTGGTTCAGTCCAAGCCGTTCCGACAGCCGGGCGTGACCGACCAGTCCAAGGGTAATAGAGACAACCCCGGGGCCAAGCACGCCCCCCGTGATCCCCTGCAACACTTCGGCGAGAGCGACCAACGGAAAGCTGGGCCAAAGGCGGAAGATCAGCACGCTGAGCGCGATGGTCATCACACCGGTCGCGACCAGCAGTCGTTTCGCCCGCAGGGCGTCGACGAGTGCGCCACCAGGCACCTGGCTAACCAGACTAGCGGCTCCGCCTATGGTTAAGGCAAACCCGATGTCTTTGGCTGTCCACCCCTGTATCGCCAGGTAGGCAGCGGCGATCGGTCCAAAGGCGGTCTGCATGCCGGACAGAAAGAAGTTGAGCCAGCTCAACCCGAGCAGGCTCTGCTGCGACGACGCAGCCGGTTCCCCGACTGATCGCGGCTCAACGACACTCACCACCGGAGTTACCCTAAGTCCGATGACTGAGAGCGGACCGGGCCGCCACGTTTCTTCTCGAACGAGCTGCGGTGAACGAAGTGCAGAACGTATAGCGGCTGATCATTCTTCAGACTGCGAAGTCCGTGGTCAGCTTTTTCGGCACTGACACGTTCCGCAACTTTACATAGTCGGGTAGGCCATTCTTAAACGGCGGATAGGCTTCGCCGACGATCAGCGGTGCCAAATAACGGCGGGCAGCCTCGGTTACGCCAAAGCCGTCGGCGCTGATGAAGTCGGCAGGCAACAGCTTCTCCTGGTTAGCGACCTCGGCGAGCGGGGCTGCGATGATATCCCAGCGATAGGGCGCGTCGCTAAGCCGGCGGATCGCCGGCATCACCGCGTTCCTTCCGCCGATTGCGAATTCCACCGCCGCGCGACCGACCCCGTAGGCCTGCTGAAGATCGGTCTCGGAGGCAATATGGCGTGCCGAGCGCAGGAGGTAATCCGGAACCGCCCAATGGCATTTGCAACCGAGCTTTGCGCCTATCAGGTTGCTGATGAGCGGCGCGACGCCGCCCAGCTGGGCATGACCGAAGGAATCCTTCAAACCCGATGCCGAGAGAAACTCTCCGTCTGGTCGCTTGACCCCTTCTGAAACGGCGATAACGCACTGGTCGTACCGCTCTAAAGCCTCCTCGACTTTGCCTATGAACCGACCTTCGTCGAAGGTTACCTCTGGGAACAGCAGGATGTGCGGAGCATCGCCTTCGTGTTCGGCAGCGAGCGCGCAAGCGGCAGTCGTCCAGCCTGCGTGGCGGCCCATCACTTCCAGTGTGAACACTTTGGTCGAGGTACGGCTCATCGCCGCCAGGTCGAGCGCCGCCTCGCGAAGCGAAGTCGCAACATATTTTGCGACTGAGCCGAAGCCCGGGGAGCAGTCGGTGATCGGCAGGTCATTGTCCATTGTCTTGGGAATGCCGACGCACGCGATTGGGTAGCCGAGTTCAGCGCCCAATTGGCTGACTTTATAAGCGGTGTCTTGCGAGTCGCCGCCACCGTTGTAGAAAAAGAAGCCGATGTCGTGCGCGCGAAACATTTCGATCAAGCGTTCGTATTGCGCGCGGTCCTCGTGGATCGAACCGAGCTTATAGCGACAAGACCCGAAAGCGGCACCCGGGGTATGTTTGAGCGCAGCGATCGCAGCTTCGGACTCAAAGCTCGTATCGATCAGATCTTCCGTCAGCGCGCCGATGATGCCATTGCGCCCGGCATAGACCTGGCCAATCTGCTCTGGGTGTTGTCGCGCAGTTTGCACAACGCCACACGCCGAGGCGTTGATTACCGCGCTAACCCCGCCAGACTGGGCGTAGAAAGCATTCTTAAGTGCCATGACTACCCCTCGAAAGAACCGTGGCAGCTTACACCGGCACCTGTTGTGTCGCGCCCGGCGCCAGTTTCCGTGTCGCAGCTGCTATCCGTATCTCCATCCCCTCGCCCTCGACCAGCGTTGCCTGCACGGTGTCACCGACGATGCGGATCGCCACGGAGCGGCCCTTCCAGCTCACACGGAACGACAGACCGCGCCACTGCGGTGGGAGCCTTGGGTCGATGCCGAGCGTGTCGCCCTTCAGGTCGAGGCCGGCGAAGCCGAGTATCACCGCCTGCCACAGGGCGCCCAGCCCGGCGATGTGCACGCCACCGGCGGTATTGGGGTCTGGGTCGAGGTCGGCGGCCGCCGTCGCGCGCAGGTAGCGCAGTGCCATCTCGGCATCACCCAGGCGCGCCGCGACTAGCGCGTGCATTCCCGTGCTGAGCGAACTACCGTGGGCACAGAGGGGCTCGTAGTGGCGGAAATTTGTCTCCGCCGTCGTGCCGGGGAATTCTTCCGACAGCAGCGCAATCAGTGCCACGACATCGGCCTGCTTCACCACCTGTGAGCGCTGCGTCAACTCGCGGCCGATCACGACGTCGATGGGCACCTTCCGGTCGGCGTAGGTGGTGAGTTCGAGTGGTTGCAGCGCATTAAAACCGGCGAACTGCTCATAGATGCCGGTCGCAGGATCAAGGCCCGTCACAATGCGCGCGATCGCGTCGCGCCAGTCCGCGAGCTCCTCGTCGCCGAGCGCCAGTTTCTCGCGCAGGGCGGCGGCGTGGTTGGGCCAGCGCTCATGCAACAGCTCCATCGTCTCGAGCCCGCGGCCAATGTTCCAGCGCGCCATCAGATTTGTGAAGGCGTTGTCGTCCACGTCCTCGTGATATTCGTCTGGCCCGATCACGTGGCGGATGTGGCGCTTGCCGTCCGTTTCCGCCACTGCGCGGGACGCCCAGAACCGGGCCGTATCAAGCAGTATCTCGGCGCCGGCGCGGAGGAAGAAGTCGTCGTCGCCGGTAAAGCGCCAGTATTGCCACACCGCATACGCGACGTCGGCACTGATGTGGTGCTCCATCCTGCCGGTCAGTATTTCGATCAGTGTGCCGTCGGCTCCGACGACGCGCTCGGGCGTGGTCTCTACGCCGGTGTCGGCCGATTCCCACGCATAGAGCGCGCCCTTAAAGCCGAAATGCGCCGCCTTTGCGCGCGCCCCGGGCAATGTGTGGAAGCGGTACATCAGCAGCGCCCGCGCCGCTTCCGGCCAGATCGCGGTGTAGAAGGGCAGCAGGTAGATCTCGGTGTCCCAAAAGACATGACCAAGATAGGCATCGCCGGTGAGGGCGCGCGCGCCAATCGATACACGTTCGTCCTCGGGATTGGCGGTGCTGGTCAGATGGTAGACAGCGAAGCGCACCGCTCGCTGCAATACCTCATCGCCGTCGATGATTATGTCGCCAGCGGCCCAGCGGGCATTCCAGGCGGCCTCGTGCTCAGCGAGCACGGCGCGCCAGCCCAGCGCATGGCTGCGCGCCAGCGCGGCGACGGCGTGCGGCGCTGGGTCGTCCTCCAGGGTGTCGGCGCGGGCCACCGCGACGAGGCGGTGGAATTCAGCCACCTGTCCGGCCACCGAGCGCCAGCGCCAGGCCCAGCGCAGTGAGAACGGACGCTCCGGGGTGAGCGGATTATCACCGAGACGCAATGTCGCGTCGCCAGTCATTACCACGCCCTTGCCGGTGCCCTCCAGGCGCCACGCGCCAAGGTCATGCTCCAGTCGCATCGGCTCCATGCCGAGGCCGGCCATCGCGAAGCTGGCTTCCAGCATCACATCGACGCCGTCGCGGTCTATCGAGAGCCGCAGAAGCTGCAGGCCTGCGGCGCGGTCTGCCAATGACAGGAGCCGCAGCTCATGCCCCTCGAAGGTGATGCCGGCGGGAGTGCGATGCGTCCAAGTCGACAGCAGCAAGCCGCGGCGCATGTCGAGCTGTCGGATGCCGACGTGGACTTCGCCCTCACGCCCCAGCAGGGGTTCTCCGTCCAGCAGGATGCGCACGCGGGACCAGTCGGCGACAGGCACCAGCGCGGGCACCGGCGGTTCGATGTTGGGCACATCAAAAAGGCCAGCGACGTAGCAGCGCGGCCAGGATGCCCATCTGCCATATCCCAGCCAGCTAACCCAGGTCGGGCCCCGGCTAACCGAGCGAGCCGCGCGCATGCCCAAGAAGCCGTTGCCAAACGCGAAGCGGGACTCAACCGCGCTTTCGGTCAACACGTTGTAGCCTTCATGGCTGGTGACCCAGCCAGGGTCTTGCGTCGGCTGGAGGGCCTGTTTCACGGTGTTTTTCCTCCCAAGGCGCCGTCAGGGGTTGGTCAATCAACCAGTTCGCCCAGATCGTTCACCACCAGATGTGCACCATGGCGCCGAAGTTCTTCGGCATTCCCCTTGCGCGCGACGCCGATTACGAGGCCAAAGCCCCCTGCAGACCCGGCCTCAACTCCTGAAAGGGCGTCCTCGATGACAACCGCCCGCCCGGGCTCAACCCCGAGCAGCTTTGCTCCCATCAGAAATGTGTCCGGAGCGGGTTTCCCGGCCAAGTGACGCGCATGAATCATGTTGCCGTCGACTTGTGCGTCAAAGACGCCATCCAATTTGGCGGCCTTTAGAACAACTGTGCAGTTCTGGCTCGAAGTGACGACAGCGAGCTTGAACTCCTGATGGCGGAGCTGGTGGATGAGTTCAACGCTTCCCTCGTAAGGCTCGACCCCTTTCTCTTCGATAATCTTGTTGACCAGGTCGTTCTTGCGGTTCCCGAGGCCACCCACAGTTTCGGCCTGCGGAGGATCGTCGGGACTTCCCTCGGGGAGCTCTATGCCGCGCGATTTGAGAAAGTCGCGAACGCCGTCGTAGCGCGGCTTGCCGTCGACATAGAGCCGGTAGTCTGTGGCGATGTCGAAGGGATGAAATGCTTCGCCTCTCTGCGTCGCTTGCTTTTGAAGGTACTCATCAAACATCTGTTTCCAACACGCCGCATGAATCCCGGCGGTGTCGGTGATTACACCGTCGAGATCGAGCAGAACCGCGTCGTACTGAGCGCGGGTGATCGCCCGCTTGTTATTTGCCTGCCCCACGGGTTCGCTCATTGCTTCCTCCTCCCGGTCGGGGCTTCTCTGCCGATCATGGGCGCTAACCGATGAGGGGTCCGTTCCAGACCCTCACGGCGAGCACGTCGCGGTAATAGCCCAGGACGCACAAGGTGCCTGTATCCAGCAGAAAGTGCTGACCGGAACTCGCAGACAACCCAATCCAGCGCGCTACTAGCACCCGCAGGATGTGCCCATGTGCGAATAGCGCGACATCGCCATCGGCCTCGCGCGCCGGCGATCACTCGGTCCGCGCGCCCGCCCACTTGCTGGGGTGTCTCGCCGCCCGGGCATCCATCTCGAAATAGCAGCCAACCAGGTGCCGTCTCGTGGATCTGCGTCTCACGCGCGCGCTGCATCGGGCTGCAGAGGACGAGCGCGAAGTTTTGTTTGACAAGCATCCGCCGAAGCTTCTCGGCGACCCGGCTCCCATTCTCCGTCAACGGGATATCCGTGGTCCCCGCGTGCTGGCCGCTGAGGCTCCACGCGGTCTCTCCATGTCTGATCGCGAACACGTTCACGCTCGCCCCCCTGAAGCTCAGACGTTGTCGGCCCTTGCACTCGACAAGGATACGCCGTTCCATCGACCCGTGCAGACAGTCGGGCATATCGCATCAGTCACTTGGCTCGGCGGTCTCCATCGGTACTACGTTCGGACGGCATAATCGGTAGGCACACGGCAGGCGCAGCTCTCACACCGTTTGCAATATTCTCTCGGGCGCGATATCGGGCGCGAGAATTTGGCGCCAGTCGGCGTCATGCGCCAATACCTGCAGCGCGCAATAGAGATCGTAGTAGCTCGGCGCGACCCCGGCTGGGTTACCACCGGCACGGACCGTGTTGATGGCCTCGCGCAACAGGCGCCGCATCTGGATGATGCCCTTGTCGGCCGGACCCAAATGCTCCCGACTACGATCGCAAATCGGTCCCATGCTCTCCTGGATCGCGCGGTCTTGAACGTTAATCCCGTCGACCCCGGTGAAAGTCTCGGTCCTC
>Ga0306924_10004537_pt1 | contig 13566 bp, 12 predicted proteins | sample sta12Can44000111_FD_203756 | JGI IMG/M metagenome (GOLD analysis project Ga0306924, IMG submission 203756) | Lab enrichment of tropical soil microbial communities from Luquillo Experimental Forest, Puerto Rico - statanox.12C.anox.44.000.111 (v2)... | ecosystem: Environmental > Terrestrial >... | reverse complement strand
AGCTTCTTTGCTCCCTGCTGCTTCCCTCAGGGCCATATTTCGGCTCCCTGCAGGGCTCCCTCAGCATCGGCTCGCGAGAACACTATCAAGTGTGTGATATAGAACCGTTTATCGCCGCTAGGGCGGGATCGGTCAGGGAAGAATCGTGGCTTGTTCCCTGAGCTCAGGGATGGAAGATCCGGTGATTTCCCTTTCGGGTGACAGCGTCGCCCCGGGCGAAGCCTATCTCGCCGACACGCCGGTGCTGCGAGCGCATACCGGAACCCAGCCGGATTTGTTCTTGAGGTGGAACCGGCTCCCGCTGGCGGTCCCCGCGGTCGACCTCGCCGTTCATCTGCACGGGTTCTCGCAGCAGGGCAGCGCGATGGCGCTTTCCGAGAAGGTGACGAACAGTGGTCTCGATCTATCCCGTCGCAAACGCCCGACCATCGCCTTGCTCCCGCGCGGCAACTGGCTGAGGTATACGTGGTACGATTTCCCGGCCCTGCTCGAGGGAGGCATCGATCGGCTGGTGGAGTACGTCTTGCAGCGCTTTGCCCGGGCGATGGGCGGCGGTCCACTCGCAACGGACCGCTTGATCCTCGCGGCCCATTCGGGCGGGGGGATGCCGGCCGTCGACGTCATCGCCGGAGCGCAGCGGCCGCCCGACGAGTTCTATGTGTTCGACGGGCTCTACGGCAGAGACCCGAGCCGCGGCGACCCGATGCAGGGTCTCGTAACGATCGACCGATGGCTCGGCGAGCGGCTGGCACGGGAGCCGGAGCGCGAGGGCGCGCTGCGGGTGATCTATATCGAGCAGCAGACCGGCCCGTTCTCGCGCAAGGTTGCAGAGCTGATCGCGGGCCATCTGGCTGTTTTCGAGCCGTCGCCGGCGGAGGTACTCCACCGGCGCTATCGGGTCGAGCCGTCGCGCGTGCAACATTCGCAAATCGCGCGCTGCTGCCTGCCTAACTTGCTGGCAGCATCCGACGTAGAGTTCGATTGGTCGCTGTGAACGGGAGAGAAAGAGATGATCTACGACCACATCCGGGTGGAACCGCTATCGACCGCACTCGGCGCCGAGATCGGGGGCATCGATCTCGCAGTGCCACCAGCAGAGCCTGTACTGTCCGAGATCCGCCATGCCTTCGGGCAATACGGCGTCATCTTCTTTCGCGACCAGGAGCTGACGCCGGAGCACCACCTCGCCTTCGCTCGGCGCATAGGCGACATCGACGTCAACCGCTTCTTCACCGCGGTACCCGGCTATCCGGAGATAGCCGAGGTGCGCAAAGAGCCCGAGCAGCGCCGCAATATCGGCAATGGCTGGCACACCGACCACAGCTACGATTTGGCACCGGCGATGGGTTCGATGCTCTATGCTCGCGAGGTGCCGATGACCGGCGGCGACACGTTGTTCGCCAGCATGTACGCCGCCTATGAAGCGCTGTCGGACGGGCTGAAGGCGACCCTCGACGGGCTCAAGGCGTTCCATTCGAGCCGCCACGTCTTCGGCGCCGAGGCGCACGCCCGGCGCGGCGACCTCCAGGGCCGCATCGGCAACCCCGAGCTCGCTACCCAGGACGCCGTCCATCCCGTTGTCGTCCGCCACCCAGAGACCGGGCGCAAGGCGCTTTACGTCAACCCCGGCTTCACCCTGCGCTTCGACGGCTGGACAGACGAGGAATCACGGCCGCTGCTCGAATACCTCTACCGGCACGCGGTGCGGCCCGAGTTCACGATCCGCTTCCATTGGCGCGAAGGCTCCCTCGCCTTCTGGGACAACCGCTCGACCTGGCACTTTGCGGTTAACGACTATCACGGCGAACGTCGCCTCTTGCACCGCATCACGATCGCAGGCGTGCCACTGAGTTAAAGGTCAGCCATGTCTCGAATTTTATCGCTTCGCCTCGCCGCGTTCAGCGCCGTGAGCGCTGTCATCCCGCTCGCGCAAGCGCAACTGCTGACCCACCGCGATCTCTCCTACGCGATGGCCAAGACCATCGCGGAAGCCGCGATCGACAGCTGCGCAGCCAAAGGTTACGCGGTGTCCGCGGTCGTCGTCGACCGCGCCGGCGAGGTCATCGTCGCGATGCGCGCCGACAATGCCGGCCCGCACACGATGGAGAACGCGCGGCGCAAGGCCTATACCGCGCGCAGCTTTCGCACCGCGACCAGCGAATATGCCAAGCGCTACGCCGACAACAACCCGGTGGTTCACCAGCAGGTGACGTTGCCGAATGTCATCGCCATTCCCGGCGGGTTGCCGGTCAGGCTCGGCGCCGACGTCATCGCCGGGGTCGGGGTCTCCGGTTCGCCGGGCGTCGACGAGCCGTGCGTGCAGGCCGGGCTCGACAAGGTCGCCGATCAGCTCAAATGAGCTCGCCCGGCGCTAAACTCATCAGCTGCAAAGGAGGCGAGGCATGAAGGAAGGCTTCCGCATCTACGATACTGATACGCATATCGACCCGGGCGCCGATGTGCTGGAGAAATATGTCGACCCGGGCTTCCGCCCTCGCCTCGATGATTTGGCGCCCTATCGCCGCGCGATCAAATCACGCAGTGTGGATGGCGGCATCCGCCACACCTACAGCTTTGCCCACAAGGCCTATGAGCGCACGCTGGGAGAGGCCGAGCCGCGTCCCGGCTCAGCCGATGGCCGCGTGTGGCGCGGTGAGAGGCGGCCGAGCCCGGGAGTGGTCGACGACCGCTCCGACAACCGCGTCCTCGACATGGATACCGAAGGCTCGGACGTGCATTTCCTTGTCCCCTCGGTCTGGACGAGCGTTGTCGGGCTCCCGGACGTGTCGCTCGAAATCGGGCTGATCCGCGCCTATCACCGCTTTATGCACGAATTCTGCGGGCCGTTCCCGGACCGGCTCAAAGGGCCCGTCGTTGCCTCGACGCGCAATGTCGACGAAGCCGTGCGCGAGATCCGCGAGTGGGGCAATTCGAAATGGGCGGTCGCGGTGCAGCCGTTGCTCGACAACGACCGGCCGGTCGACCACCCCGACCTCGAACCGATCTGGCGCTCCGCCCAAGAGCACGATTTGGCGATCGTGCACCACAGCTTCACCTGGTCGCCGCCCTATTTCCCCGGCTACGAGGACATGTGGGACAATGTCTATCTGGCGCGGCTGTGCTCGCATCCCTGGGGAGCGATGCGGTTTATGGCCGGCTTTCTCGCCGGCGGCATATTGGACCGCTATCCGGGACTGAGGCTTTGCGTGCTCGAATGCGGCTTCGGTTGGCTGCCGTTTTGGGTGCGTCGCATGGACGAGCAAGTCAGCTACGTCGGCCGCACCGCCAAGCTCAAGCACCTGCCGAGCGAGCATTTCGCCGCCGGCCGGGTGTTCTGCAACATCGAAGCCCACGAGCACGAACCGATGTTCAACATGGTCACCGCCGCGCTCGGCGACGGGGTGCTGATGTTCGGCTCGGATTACCCGCACTACGAATCCTGGTTCCCCCACTCGATCGACAAGATCCTCGAATGGGGGAGCCTTGGGCAGCAGGTGCGCCGCAAGCTCTTCTGGGAGAACGCGGCGCGCTGCTTCAAGCAGACCTAAAGCACGGCGATCGCCTCGATTTCGATCAGGAATTCGGGCAGCGCCAGTGCCGCGACCGCCACCAGGGTGCTCGCCGGCATCTTCTTGTTCTTGCCAAAGAACTCCTCGCGGATCGGCCCGTAATCGGCGCGGTGGCGGATGTCGGTGAGATAAGTGTTGACCTTGACGATATTCGCCATCGTGCCGCCACCGGCCTCGACCTGAGCCTTTACCGCCTGGAGGGCGGCACGGGCCTGCGCCTTGAAGTCGCCGGGATGAGCGACCCCGCCTTTGTCGTCATAGGCGACTTGACCCGATAGGTAGAGGATCGTCTCGCCGCGGGTCACCTTGACGGCCTGCGCATAGATCGGCGGATCGTATACGCTGGCGGCGGCGTATTGCTCGATTTTGGGCATATCCTAGCCTCCTTTCTATGGAGCTGCGGGATCAACTTCGCCCAGCGATCCAGAACGGGCATGATTTCACCCGCTTGGCTGGCAGCAGACGCACATTCATCCGCGCCACGCCGAGATTGCGGTAGTGTTTCAAGCGGTCCGGATCCTCGCTCGCGCCGCCTAAGGCAACCGACAGCGAGTTGGGATCGCGGCCAGCCTCTTGCGCCATCTGCCGGAAACGCGGCAGGAAGTCCTCGGGCTCGCCGGATCCGGCACTCGAGGCTTGCGGGATGATGCCGTCGCCATAGCGGATCGCGCGGCGCGCCGCACAGCGGAAGGCGCCGACGACAATGATCGGCGGATGCGGTTTCTGCACCGGCTTAGGCCAGGCCATCATCGTGGGGAAATCGACGATCTCGCCATGGTATTCCGGCTTGTCCTCGGACCAGATTGCCTTCATCGCCTCGATCTGCTCGCGCAATTTCTTGAAGCGGGCGCTTCATCTTCGGCATCGGCGGCGGCTGGAACGCCGAGGAAATGGAAAATCACGGTACGGTCTACCAGACCCGCCCGAGACCTGATCAAGCGAGGCGACGAGCTTTGCTGTCTGGATCGTGTCGCGCCGGATGACGAGGCACACGCCTGTGGCGAGCTTGAGCCGTCGGGTCGCCGCCGCCGCGCTCAATGTGACGAAAGGATCCATCACGTCGTAATACTGCCGTTCCAGCTCACCGCCGCCGGGTGACCGGAATATGCGAGTGCTCGGCGACGCACCCACAGCGAGTCGAACCCCGCTCTTCGAGTGCCGCGGGCGAGATCGAATATTCGGTGAAAAAGATCGACGCGCCGATGTCCACGGGTTTGACCTCCCTATGCAGCCGCGCCTTCTTGCGCGAGCTCACCGGCCGTCACGCGCGCCCGGGCGGCTGCGTCGCGTGCCATCTCGGCGCACAGCCCGGTGTAGGCGGTCGGGTCCATCAATCGCTCGATCGCCTTTTTATCCAGATGAGCGGTCACCCGCGGGTCCTCTGCCAGCAAAGCGCCGAAAGGGCGACGCTCGACAAACGCGGCCTGAGCGGCATCGTAGACGACGTCGTGCGCGTGCTGCCGACCAATCGCGGCACCGAGCTCGATCATTACCGCTTCGGCCATGATCAACCCGCCGCCGAGATCGAGGTTCTCGCGCATCCGCGCCGGATCGAGCCGCAACCCCTTCAGCACCTCGATGAGCCGTGCGAGCATGTCGCCGGTGGCGATGCAGGCCCGCGCTTCCGCCGCCTCCATGATCAGGCTCGTCGTCCGGTCGGCCTCGTGCTCGGTCTGCATCGCCTCAAGGGCCAGCGGCACGGCGGCACGGACCTCCGCCGCGGCAGCGATGATGTCCTGGCACAGTTTCGGGTTGCGCTTTTGCGGCATTGTCGAGCTGCCGACGGTGCCGGGCGGTACCGGCTCTTCGACCTCGCCATATTCGGTCTTCATCAAAGTGTAGATCTCGCGGGCGATCTTGCTGCAAGTCGCCGACAACAGGCCGAGCAGACAGATGTTTTCAGCCAGGTGGTCACCGATTGTGCGCGCCGGCACCTGCATCGACCGCATGCCGAGCGCTCTGGCGATGCCAGCCTGAACTGCCTGGCCTTGCGTTCCGAGAGAAGCAAAGGTACCGGCACCACCGCCCAACATCGCAACGAAGAGGCGCGGTGCGGCCTCACGCAAGCGCTCGACGTGGCGGATCATTTCGTCGATCCACACTGCCGGTTTGTAGCCGAAGGTCGCCGGGACCGCGTGCTGGCCGTGGGTGCGAGCGGCGATCGGCATCTCGGCACCGCGTTCGGCCAAGTCAGCCATCGTCTCGAGCACGCCGGCGATCAAACGAAAGAAGATCCGGTGGGCTTGGCGCAGCACCACAAGATCTCCGGTCTGCGTAATATTCTGCGTCGTCGCCCCCCAATGCACCCATCCGCCATGCGGTTCACCGGTGACTCGGGCGAGCTCCCAGACCAACGGTACGATGGTGTGGCCGGTGCGTGCGAACCCCTCGTCGACTCGTGCCCGGTCGAGCAATTCCAAGCGCGCCGCGCGCGCGATCGCATCCGCGGCCGGCTGCGGAATGATGCCGAGTTCGGCCTGCGCTTTGGCGAGTGCCGCCTCGACGCAGAGCCAAGCCTGCCAGCGGTTTTCCTGGCGATAGAGCGCGCGAATCCCGGGGTCCGACACGCGCGTGGCAGTCGGGAGTTCATCGCTCATGACGGGTCCTTCGTAGGGCTAAGCAATTTGATGAATCGTTACTAATTCCTTGGGGAGGTATACGGCAGCAAGTCGCATGGCAAGCGATTCGCCGGCGCCTTTTGATGCGGTTTTCGGGTCGGCGGGCACAGACGGCTCCAACGCTGGTAGGCCGCCGGGCATCTTGTCCACCAAGCGTCGGTACGCCTGATCGTGAGATTTGCCAACCCGCCCCCTTGTGACTCCGATTTGGACGCTTTTTTGACGGGTCCCTGCGTAACCTTTTGTTAGCGGTACGCGCGTGTCTGCTTATGGACATGACGCTGTTCGCCCTCGTCGGGTGCCGGCCTGGACTAATTTCAATGATTATTCGTACCTTGGCCACAGCCGTCGCAAATACGAGGATAATCTCCGCCACGATCGAGTGGGAGGATCAGCCTTATCCCGAACAGGTGCTCGAATTCGAAATCAATGATGCCGAGATCATTGAACGGCGCCGTCTCGACGAGCCGTGTGCTGACGCCTTCTTAGCCGCATGTTTCCCGCTCGCCGCCTTGCATGGAGAAGCGAGGGTGCGGATCGAAGAAAAACCCTGCCCGATGCTGATCGAGGGGTTGCTCACCGCCCACGCGTGGTGGACAAGCTGGGGCGGGATGTGTCCCCGCCCTCCGACGATCGAGACACCCGCCCGGGATGACCGGAGCAGGAACCTGACCGGCCCGCGCCGCGCTGTCTCCTGTTTGTCAGGAGGGGTGGATGGTCTCCATACGTTGATGCATAATCGACGCCTGTACCGCGAAGGTGATCCGGCGTATATCCGCGAGGCCCTGTTTGTCCACGGCTTCGACATCGGAAAACGGCCGCGCGATCCCGAGAATGAGCGCTTTCGAATCGCTCTGGATCGTCTCGGATCGGTGGCCGCGGAGGCCGGGGTGAGGCTGATCCCTTGTCGCACCAATCTGCGGCATTTGCCTTCGAAACCCGGCTTTTGGGCTAACCGACATAATGGCGCTGCGTTAGCCGCTGTGGGTCACGCAGCGACGCTGGGGCCAGCCTATTTATTCGTGGGCGGCACATATCAGGTGGCTAATCCTGTCCCAGTGGGATCGCATCCGGCAGTCGACGGCCTGTTCTCAAGCCAGCGGCTTACCGTAATTCATGACGGATCACGCTTTTCTCGTCTCGAGAAGGTGCGCGATCTTGCAAACTGGCCCGCAGCACTCGCCGCTTTAAGGGTTTGTCCCGGGAGCGAGGGAGATCGGCTCAATTGCGGACGCTGCGAGAAATGCCTGCGGACCCGGCTTGAGCTGCTTGCGGTCGGGGTAGAGGAAACGGCGGCGTTCGGTCCCAGCCTGACTCCGATCGAGCTGTGGGACGAGGGCGTTCCAGAGCCAGTTGGCGATCGCGCGATCAGGTACGAAGATTTGCTGCCACCTCTGCGCGCGCGGGGGTTGCATGCGCTATGCGAGGTACTTGAGGAAAAGATCGCTGCGTACCGCCAGCAGATTGACGAGGGCGTGCGATGGTCGAGCATCTGATTGCGGCTCTCATATCTTCGCTAACCTTGACCCAAAGTCGCTTGACTAACTTTGGGGGCCGATCGATGCTGCATCATCGCGATTCGGCCGTGAAGAACCTTGTCCGTGCATTAGGATAATCCTGATGGCATTGTCGATCGGCGTCCTTGGGTCTCTGGTGATCGAGCGCGATGGTTGTCGGCTTGGGAAGGTACCCAAGAAGGCGCGGGCTCTGTTGGGTTATTTGGCGGCGCAGGGCGGGCAGGCAATCAGTCGTGAGCGGCTTGCCGATCTACTATGGCCGTATCAGGGCTCCGAGCAGGCGCGCCACAGCCTGCGCAACTGTCTGTTGGAGCTGCGCAAGGCGCTGGGGTCGAGCGCGGCGCGGCATTTGGTCGCCGACTTTGCCAATTGTCGAATTGACGAGGTGGTCGTCGATCTCGACCGCTTTGAGCGGCTGTCGCGGTCGCTCGACCGGGCCGAGCTGCAGGCGGCGGCTGAGCTGTACCGCGGCGAGTTTCTGGCCGATTTTGATCTCGATTCGGAGCCCTTTCAGGAATGGTTGGCGGCCGAGCGCGACCGCACGCTGGCGCTGATTTGCGACATCCTGCAGCGCTTGACCGCGGCGCACGACGCCGCCGGCGAGTCCGATGCCGCCATTCAATCCGGCCGCCGGCTGGTGGCGCTCGATCCGCTCTCCGAGTTTGGCCAGCGGGCGCTGATGCGCGCTTACGCGCGCGCCGGGCGCCGCGGCGAGGCGCTGCGCCAGTACAAGAGCTGCGCCGAGACCCTCAAGCGCGAGCTCGGGGTTGCCCCCGATGCCGAGACCCAGGCGCTGGCCCACGAGATGGCGCGCGCCGGCAGCACCACCGAGGGCGAGCCGCGCGGTGGCGCGGCCGAGGGTCGCGGGTTTGGCGGCGGGGGGTTTGGCCTGGCCGACAGCCTGGCTGCCCGCGGCGCCACACGCGGCGAACGGGCCGCGGTCACCGCCGCGGCGGCGCGACTGAGCTGGCCCTGCCTGTTGTCGAGCATCGGCGTCGCGGTGGCGCCGCTGCGCAATCTGACCGGCGATCCCGAGCAGCAATATCTGGTCGACGCCTTCACCGACGACCTCGTCACCGACCTGTTGCGCCACGGCCGCGGGCTGTCGCTCAAGCCGATCGCCGACGAGCGGCGGCTCTTGGGCAACCCCGCGGGCGAGGCCGAACGCGGCTTTGAATACGTGGTCACCGGCAGCGCCCAGCGCAGCAGCCCCGGCCTGTTGCGGGTCAACATGCGGATCACCGATGCGGCAACCACCGAATATCTGTGGGCCGGTCGGCATGAATTCCGACCCGAAGACCTCGCCCCGATCCAGACCAAGATCACCCGTCGGATCTCCCGCGAGCTGCACGTGCTGCTGCTGCAGGAGGCCAGCCGCCGCGCCGCGGTCGCCGCCGATGCCGAGCTCGGCGTCAACGAGTATCTCACCCGCGCCAAGGCCACCCTCAAGGGCGAGCTGCGGGCTGAGCTCAGCGCTCAGGCCCAGCAGTGGTTTCTCGCCGTGCTGGCGCGCGACCCGCGCAATGTCGAGGCGCTGGTCGGGCTCGCGCGCACCTGCCAGTATCTGGTCAGCAATCCCTGGTGGGGCGACCCGCAGGCCGCCGCCGCGGCCTCCGACCTCGGTCGCGAGGCGGTGGCGCTGGCCCTGGCGCTGGCCCCGGGGCACGCCTTTGCCAAATGCACCCAAGGCATGCTGTGCTCGGCCGCCGGACAGCTGGAGGAGGCCGCCCACGCCTTTGATCAGGCGCTGGCGATGGATCACAGCCTCGGGCTGGCGCATGGCTTTGCCGGCTACAATGCCGCGCTGCGGGGCCGCGCCGGCGAGACCGTGCCGGCGATCGAGCACGCCATGCGCCTGGACCCGACCGATCGCCGGCACAGCATCTGGTTCTTCTTTGGCGGCTTTGCCGAGCTGTTGCTCGGCCGCGTCGACACCGCCGTCACCCTGCTCGAGAAATCGCTCGAACGCAACCCCAGCTACGGCGGCGCCCAGCTCTTTCTGATGGCCGCGCTTTGCCAGCTCGGGCGTCCCCAGGAAGCCGCCCGCCTCGCCGAGCGCTTTCGCGCCCAATATCCCGACCACCCGGCCAACGCCTTTGAGCAGCTCTGGCTGTCGCGCTCGCCCTCACCCACCTATCGCGCCCAAATCCAGCCGCTGTTCGAGCATATCCGCGCCCTCGGCATCACTGCCTGAGACCGGCAACCTCACCCCGGAGCCCACGCCTCGGGAGCCCGCGGCTCCAAATCGCTCACCACGTCAACCACCACTGGCTCGTCCGCGCCCAGGGCTTCCGCGAGGGCGGACGCGATCTCGGCGGCCCCCTCCACCCGAATGCCACGGACGCCAAAACTCCTGGCTACGGCGGTGAAGTCGGTTGGGCCAAAGCGGACCAGCTCCTCTCCCCTGCCCGGCCGGTTACCGGCGATCCGACGGACCCCGGTCAGGTTTTGGCCAAAACCGGAATTGTTGTTGACGACGACGGTAACCGCGATGCCGCAGCGCCTAGCCGTCTCCAGTTCCGCGAGGTGGTAATAGAACCCGCCGTCGCCGGTGAAGCACAAAACCTTGCGATCGGGTGCCGCACACTTGGCGCCGAGCGAGCCCGGAAACGACCAGCCGAGCGAGCCGGCCGCGCGCAAGTAAGTTTGCCCGGCAGCGTTGAGCTCGACCATCGTGCCGGTCCAGATCCCCGAATAGCCGGTGTCCGCCACCAGGATCCCGTCCGACGGCAAGGCCCGCGTGACCTCGGCGCACAACCGCTCGACGCGCACCGGCGTTGTATCGCTCTCGATCAGGGGCACCATCGTCGCGCGCCAATCAGCAACGATCCGTGCGGCTTCCTCGGCAAAGCTCGTGTCGCGCGCCGGTCGCCCGATCACCTGAACGAGGCGGGCCACGGTCGCCTTTGGGTCCCCCACCAGGCCTGTCGTCCTCGGATAGCTGCGGCCGAGCTCAATGGGGTCGGCATCGATCTGCACGACCGCGGTCTCGCGCGCCGGCACGCGCCAGTTCAAGGTGACCTGGTCGCCGGTGTCGCAGCCGATGAACAGCACGAGCTCGGCGCCGTGGACGATGCGGTTCGCCGGCGGTGCCGAATAGCTGCCGGCGACACCGGCCGACAGACGGTGCCGGGTCGGGATGATGCCGCGCGCGCCGAGCGTCGTGGCCACCGGTGCAGCCAGCACCTCGGCCAAGGCGAGAACCTCCGGTCCCGCCCGCGACGCGGCAGCTCCGTCACCGGCGACGATCACGACGCGCCGAGCGGCGGTCAGCGCCGCCGCGGCCCGTTCGATGTCGGCGGCATCGGCCACCGGACGGTGCGCCGGGATCTGTCGTGCTTCGGGGTCGATGAGTGGCGGCTCCGAGGTCTGGCCGAGCTCGATCACGTCGCCTTGCAATCCGCAGAAATCGAGGTGGGTCGGGCGCGGCGTGTCTGCCAACGCCGCGCGCCAGGCATGGCGCAACAGGCGCGGCAGCTCGGAAGTGGTGTCGACCTGGGTCGAGAACTTTGTCACCGCGGCGAAAAGCGGGGCGTGCGCGATCTCCTGATAGGAATTGCGATGTTGGAAGGAGGGCTCCTTGCGCCCGGTCAGCGCGATGACCGGGCTGCGTCCAAGATAGGCGTCCTGCAATCCGGAAGCGAGGTTGGCGGCACCGACCGACTGGGCCATGCACACCGCCGGGCGCCCGGTGATCCGGGCATAGCCGTCGGCCATGTAGGCGGCTGCCTTCTCGCTATGAGCAAGGATAGGTTTCACCCCCAAATCCGCGAGCTGCAGCAATGTGCGGCGCAATACCGACTCGACAAAGAAGACATGGGTCGTGCCGGTCGCGGCCAATGCGCGCGCCAGCCACTCTGCGCCATTTATCGCTCCGGGTATCGATCGTTGTTCGCTCAATTTGTTTCCTCCCCTCAGAGAGTCAGACCGCCATCGACGATGACGGTTTGACCGGTGATCATCGCCGCACCGGCGCACAAGAAAAAGATCACCTCGGCAATGTCCTCGGGCGTGCAGGCACGTTTGAGCGGCGTGCGCTCGACCGTCGCGCGCTTCCTGTCCTCCGGCCAATCCTTTTGCCACGGGCTGTCGACATGACCCGGCGCCACCGCATTGACCCGGACCTCCGGTGCCAGTGTCCGCGCCAGGCTGCGCGTCAAATTGATCAGCCCCGCCTTGCTGGTCGCATAGGGAATGCTGCTGCCCGACCCCATCACCCCGGCGATCGAGGCGGTGTTGCAGACCGCTCCCCGCGCCTGCTTGAGCGCCGCAGCTGCGGCATGGGCGCAGCGGAAGGGGCCGATCAGATTGGTGTTGAGGATCGTCGACCAGAAATTCTCGGTCAGCGCGTCGAGATCGGCAAACGGGATCGGTGTCGCCGTGGCCGGCGTGCCGGCGTTGTTGACGAGAAAATCGAGCCGGCCGAGCCCGTCGACTGCGGTCGCGACCATTCGCTCGGCTTGCCCCGGCTGCGACACGTCGCCGGGTGCGGCGATAATCCGCCAGCCCTGCGCCTTCAGGCGCTCGACCTCTCGTGCCCCGCGCGGATCCTCGGGCAAGTGGTTGAGCGCGACGGCAGCCCCGTTGCGGGCGAAAGCCTCGGCTGTAGCGAGCCCGATGCCCGAGGCGGCACCGGTCACGAGCGCGGCTTTTCCGTTGAGATCGGCATTGATCATGTGAGCCAGCCTTTGAGGGAGCGGAATTGGCGACAGCATGGGCTGACCGCTCCTTCTGTCAAGACTCCGGCGTCTGTGGTATCGGTGCTTGCGACCGGGCAAAGGAGGAAGACATGGAACCGACCCAGCTCTTGTAACGCCTGCCGTCGCGCCTGCACCATCATGCCTTTGTCGTACGCGATCACGAGGCGAACCGCCGCTTTTTCGAGGATCTCCTCGGGATCCCGCTGGTCGCGACCTGGTGCGAGAAGAGCTTCAGCAGCGAGCTCGGCAAGGAGATCGATTTCTGCCACACCTTTTTCGGCATGCAGGACGGCAGCGCGCTCGCTTTTTTCCAGTTCGCCGACCCCGAGATGTACGAGCTGACGCAAGCCGAGCGCCCGGCGAAGATCGGCCGCTACGACCATATCGCCTTCAAGGCCGAGCCCGAGACCTATGACGAGCTCAAACGCCGGCTCGAGCGCGCCGACGAGCCCTACCGCGAGAGCAACCACGGCTATTGCAAGTCGATCTATGTCTCCTCGCCCGACGGGCTCGTCGTCGAGTTCACCGAGGATCCGGCCGACGTGGCCGAGATCGATGCCGCGCGCCGCGCCGACGCGCACCAGGAGTTGGCCCGCTGGCTGGGCGGCGACCGCCATACCAACAACGAATTGCGCGGCCGCGCCTTCTGACCCGAAGGCCGCAGGCAATTCCCTGGTAGACGGGAAGATACTAGGAAAAACCGGTTTTGGCGCCCTTCCGGGACCGGATCTCGGCCAGCAAGCCATTGATTTTCAGCACCGGAGCGAACGAATTCCCTAAGCGAGCGAACAGGGAATTAATTCGGCCGATCAGAGAACTAATTCGGCCTAGCAGAGAAGCACCTGGGAACGCCGAAAGTTAACATCGCGGGCTCGGGCGGGCTCACTCCTCCGGCATGCCGGCCTTGCGCAACCCGGCCCAATACGTGGCTTCGATCCGGGCGCGGCTTAGCCAAGGATAAACGGCCCTCAGCCGGGCGATGCTCGAATAACGATCGTCGCCGCTCAGTCGCCGGGCTTCGGCGAGTTCGGCGGCCGCGCGTTCGGTTTTGCGGTTGAGAGCGTAGGCAGCGGCGAGCCAGGCGTGGGGTTGCGGACCTACCCCCGGGTTGGCCCTGAGCGCCTTTTCGAGCCAGAACACCGCCTGATCGACGCGCGCCTCC
>Ga0306924_10004536_pt1 | contig 13567 bp, 13 predicted proteins | sample sta12Can44000111_FD_203756 | JGI IMG/M metagenome (GOLD analysis project Ga0306924, IMG submission 203756) | Lab enrichment of tropical soil microbial communities from Luquillo Experimental Forest, Puerto Rico - statanox.12C.anox.44.000.111 (v2)... | ecosystem: Environmental > Terrestrial >... | reverse complement strand
CATGGCGTTTATCGCCATCGAAGAGGCCACCAGGCAGATGCTTGGCGTGGTGCGCATTCATGCCGATTCCGAATATCGAAGCGGCGAATATGCCATTCTTGTTCGCTCCGATTTGAAGGGCCATGGTCTCGGCTGGCTGTTGATGGAACTAATGATCGAATACGCGCGCACTGAAGGGCTAAAGTCAATCCACGGCCAGGTGCTGCAGGAGAATACTATGATGCTCCAGATGTGTCAGAAGCTCGGATTCCAGATCGCTACCGACACTGAAGACGCTTCGACTGCTATCGTAACGTTGCCGCTGTAAAACGAAGCGCAACGGAAGTCATCCGCTCCGAAATCCGCAAAGGGCATCGTCAGAAACGCGACGGAAATATGGAGCGCCAATAATAATTTTTGCGGCCATTCCCGCTAGAGGCGCAGAACCTGATGAACGGATCATTGCCGAAATCAACAAAGACCCGATTAAGCACCCGTACTTGAGATCGAGAAGCACCTCGCGAGCTGATGGCTGAGGCTAAGCATTCGACCATAAGCGCAAAGGCTTGTTGGGAAGTGCCTGACAATAGCGTGGCGCGCCTGCGGCAGAAGCGCGGACAGCGCCGCGGTTTTGGTACCCTGACGCGAAATTACATGATCGCCGCGCGTGCAGTGACGAGTGTTTGCGCCGGCGAGCCTGAGGCATCGATGCGTCTCCAGGAAACGGCGCCCATCGGGAATTGTTCTTGCTTCCGCGCTACTTCAGCGTCGGCATCCGAAGCCTCCGGCGCGCGCACGCCGATCCGTTGCAAACGCGTGGCCAGATCAGCCGTGAGAAACAGGCCGCGAAACTCCACGCCGGCGGCCGCCGCCGCGGCTTCGACCGCGGTGCGTTCCTCGGGTTTGGCAAAGACTGCATCGACGATCGCCGAATGACCGGCGCGCGCCAGGCGCGCGGCCTTGTCAATGATGGTCCGGTAAACGCTTTCCGAAACCTCTGCACGGTACGCCTGCGGTGGCAGGCGTTCATGTGCGGGGACGCCATAAAGCGCCTTGCGCTCGACATCAGAGCGAAGCACCAAGGCACCTGGCGCTGGCGCAAAGAAAGGCGCGAGCGACCGCGCCAGCAACGATTTGCCTGTTCCCGATAAACCGCCGATACCAAGCACCTTTGGCTTCGATGGTGCGAGCAGTTTGAGGGCGAGATTGAAATAGCGCTGCGCCGATCGCGCAACTGCGTCCTTTCTCACTTCGAGCCGCGAGGCAGTGGCCATCGCCCGGATCGCGGCTCGCAACGACATGAAGAATGGCAGAGCGGCGATGCCGTCATAGTCGGCGGTGCGCCGTGCCGCGGCATAGTAGCCGTTCAGAATTTGGTTCGCGGCATCGTCACGACCAAACTCGACGAGGTCCATGAGCAGGAACGCCAAATCGTAAAGCAGATCCCCCGAGGCGATCACGGGGTCGAATTCCAATGCATCGAACGCGACCGGCTGCCCATCGAGCACAGCGATATTGCCAAGATGAAGGTCGCCATGGCCGCGCCGGATCAATCCTTGTTTGCCGCGCTCTACCAAAAGCGGCCGCAGCCGGTCCAATGCCGAAAGCGATTGCCGTTCGAGGGCGGCAACCGCACATTCCCGAAACAGGTCGGGGTGTTTCCGGAAGATCGACGTATTATTACGGACGAATTGTTCGAGAGCCGCGATCCACGGTGCCGGTTCGACCGGGTCTGCACGCCCGTGCATCGCTGCAACGGCGCTGGCAAGCTTAGCGATGAGCCTCTCATCGAGTTCGCCGCGCTCGGCCAAGCGATCGAGCGTCTTGTCCTCGTCGAAGCGGACCATCTCGATTGCCCACTCCACCGGTTCGCCGTCGCCGTCGAGAGCAAGCGCACCGTCACTTTGGCGCGTGATTGGCACAATGCGATGATAAAGCTGGGGAGCAAATTTGCGGTTGATGTTAAGCTCGGCCTCGCAGGCAGCCTTGCGCTTGTCCAGGCTGGAAAAATCGAGAAAGGGATAGCGCACCGCGCGCTTGACTTTATACGCGCGGTTGCCCGCGAGAAACACGAAGGCGGCGTGCGTCTGGTAGCGCGTTACCGGCTTCGCCGCTGCAGCAGCACCGTACGTCTCCGGATTGCCGAGCAATTCGAAAACAGCGTCTTGTGTCGCGGCGGACGGCGCCTCTCTCATTTGGCAACCGAAATAGCCGCGGCCGCCGCAAGGCGAAAGCCCCTGGGTCAGGTTTGCCGCGTTAGCCTAGTGTGCAATCTTCGATTAGCGCGTACGCCCAGGCATATATCGCCGGGAACTGCTCGCCGGGCTTGACGCGGTGCAGGCAAAATGGGCGCCCGGCAGCACGCGACCGACCTAATTGTCGACAATGTCACTTACGCGCGCGAGACAAAATAGAATTCTATAAGAATTCTATAATAAGAGGAGGAGGGGATTCCTATAACTACCTTACGCGCGCGAGGGACAATGTCGACAATTTGGGAACTTTTGCCTTCGATTAGGGTCTAAACGCTGCCCCCTTTGAACATTTCTTGCAGTATTTCACGTTCCTTTGCCCGTTCGGTAGTCTCTCGCACCGCTCGTTCGGCGAACCGGCGGTGCACTTCCGGATTAACTTGCCAGTGCAGTGGGGTTGATCGGTAGGGGCTCGGTGTCCGCATAAGCCAGCCAAGCGCTTCGAGTTGCTCGAAGATGCTTTCAATTTCCAGCCTTTCGAGACCGCGCATGGCGCGGCTGCCGCGTTGGACGTCCCGATTGGTGACGCGCGACAGCTTTTTCGCCAGGATATAGCCGGCCACTTTGGTCAGGCGGTCGTGATCGTCCGACAATTCGAGCATGTCGGCGTAGAAGGCAGTGGCATGCGGCAGCAGGAAGCGGTGCATGAAGTCGGCGACGCGTTGCGCGGTGTGCTCCGTGATGATCAAGTCGTCGTTGCCCTCGATGCAGTGCCAGAGCAAGCACAGGCGCGCGAACAGTCCGTCATATTTGCCGATGTGGGCTGCCAATTTCCGATTGATGATCTCGCAAGCCATCAGGTCGAGGTGTCTTTGCTCAAGCTGGTGGCGGATCGCGAGCGCGGCGTCAGTGAATTGCAGCGGGTATGGCGGCGGTGGGCGCTCGTGCAGTTGAATGATCAGCGCATCGTAGTCCCGGCTGACGCGCGGCGCGTCTTGGCCGACACTGCCACGCTGCAACACGATTGGGACGAGACGCTGCAACAAGCCATCGTCGATCGTGTCCGCTGCGATCTTGCGCATTGGCTCGGGTTGAATGCCGCCGAGCAGTGATACTGAGAGATTTTCGATCATGGCATTACTGCGCGAGACGCGATTGAGCGCATAGGGGCCGCCGTGAAAGGATTGCAGCCAGAATGCTCGATCCTTGGTGGCACCGCGGCCGGCGTACTTGTCCATGGCACCAAACCAGCCGGCCAGTTCGTCTTGAATGCACAGCACGCCGTCCGGGCTGTCTTTAAGTACCTCTTGAGCCGCTTCGATCGTCGTGTCTTCGAGACGCAAGCGCTGTTGCTTTGGCCGCTCCGTGTGTTTGCGCTCGTCTCTGGATAGTTGGTCGTAGCGTTCCATTTCAACGACGTAGCGGCGCCACAACTCCGCATCGAGTCGTTTGAGTGGCTTGGCAACGCGTAAGATGATTGGCGTCTTTTTGGTGCTCGGGTTGCCGATTAGTCCGACCCACAGGCGCGCGGCTTCGAGCCAATTCGGGTCGTGTCGTTTGACTTGCAATTGAGTGTGGTCCGGCAATGCTGCCGCGCAGACTGCGAGCGCGGCTATTGCTATCCCGCCGGGATCGACACCCATTAGTTCGGCTTCTTCGCGGGCGAAGCATTCGATTGTTTCCGGCAGTAATCCTTGCGGCAATGGCGGCGGATCAAATTGGCCCCAGAGGTTTACCGGCTCAATGTCCTCGGCCGCCGCCGATTCGTTGGTTTTGCCTTCGGAGGATTCCCGATCGTCTTCGGGCTCTCTTTGAAATTTCTCGGCGCCAGATCGATACATGTCTCCGATTGCGGCGGTCTCCTTGACCGGATCGAAGCTGATGCCGGAACGCGCCGCGGCGTCGGTCAGCGCTTTCAATCCGGCGGCGACTGCGGTCTCGGCCGGCACGCCGCGCCGCGCCATCGACGCCATGGCACGCAGCAAGGTGTCGTGCGCGTTGCCGCCGCCACCGGGGCCCAGATAGACCATGGTGGCGAGCGATTCCTCGACGTTGAGCGGGGCCTCGTCGACGCCGAGCGCCCTGGCGAAGGCAAGGAACGGATTGTCCGGGCTGGCGCCGTTGCCGGCGTCAGCTTTGCGATGGATGACTGGCGTTGCCGCTTCGAGCCAGGCTTTGAGCTCATCGAGCGCATAGCGGTTTGGGCGCTCGGTAACGACGTGCACCGGCAGTGCGTCGCCGTTCTTGCTGTTCGTCGTTCCGGGCAGCCGCATCAGCGCCGCGCAGTGCGCGACGGCGGCGTCGGCGCCGAGATGGTCGGCAAGCCGGCGTAATAGGCGATCGTGCTCGGCCTTGCTTTCCGCCGTGGCCGGGATCGGCGCGTTGAATACCCAATACAGATGCAGGCCGTGCCCGGAGTGAATCACCAGTGACGGCGCCAGCGTCAGGCGCTCGACAATTCGCAGGATTTCTTCGGGGCTCTCGACCGTGCCGCGGAAGTCAATGTCGGCGTGCAGGGCGATCAGCTCCTGCACCGTGTCCTTGCACCGGCTCGTGGTGTCGCGTTGGAACGTCGAGACGGCGAGATATACGGCCCGGCCGGGTCGATTCCACTTGGCGACGAAGGCGCCGATCTGCTCGCGGCTGCGCGTCCAGATATGCCGTTCGTCGGGCTCGCCCGCGGGCGTGCCTTTGAGCTCCGGATTCGGCAGCGTCGACAGAAAAACGCGACCGTTTGAATTGCCGAACAGGTCGCCGATGAAATCTGCTGATTGCATAGCACGTGCTCACGAGGTGAAAAAATGAGGGCCCGGCCGTTTGCACGGCCGAGCCCTGGAGGTGGGTCAGACCCTTTCCAGCAACTTCAACGGCCGCCCCGCCACGTCGGCGACTGCCGCGAGGTACTTGTCGGCCTCGACCCAGCGCACGATCGGCATCTCCGGGTGTTTGACGCGGCCGATGCTGCGGTCGCTGTGCAGGTAGCTGTCCTGATGCAGCTTCACGATCGGCAGCTCGTCCGGATGTTGGCGGATATGGCTGCCGTATTCCTTGCTCAGCGGACCGATGGCGTGGCGCTTCCCGCCGTCAGAGCTGGTCGTGAACGTGAACACGCGCGTGGCGTCGATAGTCGTCATCGGTACGTAGATCGTCGGCTGCCACGGGTCGCGCGGATCGCCCTGCTGTCGATCGCCCACGCGCTTTTGTCGTTGTAGTGACTGAGCGTCGACCGTTCCGGCGGCACGAAGCCCTCGACCAGCAGGCCCATGATCTGCTCGACGGGCCTGTTGTCTTCCCAGCGCTGCCAGCCGTCTACCATGCCGGGAAGGACGGCGACGAGCTCGGTTCCGTCCGCGATTTTCTCGCTGTCGCGGCCGGCAACCCAATCGCCCTTCGAAAATTTTAACAAGTCGCCGATGATGACACTGCCTTGCGTCAGGGCGTCGCCGACGCACTCGAAGACGTTCCGGTTTCCGGGGACGGCCGGCACTTTCCCGCCTTTATCTTTCTCCTCTTTACTCACGACTCTTCTCCTTATTTGAAGCGTGCTCCTGCACGCGGACATCGAGACGGTCGGTTGGTTCACCGATTGTCTCGAATTGGGCAACGTCGACGCCGGCAGCGATCGCCGCCGCCTTGAGCGCCTTGACGTCGAAGCTCTGTCGGCCCTTGACCGGGGACCAGACGATCGAAAAGTCATCGCCGACGACGCGGCGCAGCCCCTTGGCGCGCAACCGCTCGCGAATTTCATTCTGACTCGCGCGCAGTTTCGCGGTGGCGTTTTCGGCATCGGCTTGATGCCGCTTGGTCTCACGCGCGAGATCGCGGGCTTCGGTGACGAATTGCGGATCGACGGCGGTGGCAGACTGTTTCGGCATGGCGTGTCGCGCGATGCCGCAGGCCGTGGCGAACGGGCAGTAGTTGCACTCATGGCCGCCGGCGATCCAACCCTCTGGCGGCAATTCAGAAGCGTCGTGCGCGGTCATCACCTTGGCGGCGCGGCGCTTGGCGGTGGCGTAGATGTCCGGGTCGAACTTGACCGCGAATTCGGTGATCTCCGACCAAAAACTGGCGTCGGCGTAGGAAATCACTGCGTATTCGGGCGCGAATTGTGTGGTTTCGCGCGCTAAGCCGAGCTGCACGATCACCTGATAGCGGTGTTCCGGCTTCGGCCTGTCGAGCTTGACGCGAGGATCAACGGTCTTGGCCTCGAGCAGCACGCAATCGGATTCGATGTCCGGCACGCCGAGCTCGGCCAATATGTCGGCCGGCGCCTCGGTCAACAGCGCGTCGGGCGTGGCCGACAGAAAGCCGCTCTCGAAGCTGCGCTGCTCGTCGCCGGCAAATTTCAGGCGATCGCCGTACTTCGCGCGCAGTGCCGGGACCCAAAACGATTGTTCGAACGTGGCACCGCGTACTTGCGCGCCCCAGCCGTCGACGTAGTCGGTGTCGCGTCGGATCGCGTAAATCGGGTCGTCGGCGTTCTTGGCGTAGAAGATTTTACGGGCGCACTGGCCGATCTCCGACGCGCCGATGGTCGAGGCGCGGCGCCGGTCGGAATTGCGCGTGGCGTTCGCGTATGTGGCAAGGGTTTCACGTATCATTGCAACAGCTTTCGGATGGTTAGGAACGTGTTTGATTCCTCGTCGCGCAGCGGATCGTCGAACGGCACGAGGCCGGCACGTTCGCGCAGCCGGATAACCGCGGCGTCGACGAGGACAAGGATGAGAAATCGCGTGTCCGCGTCGGCATCGCGCCAGGGGCCGGATCGCACGAGATCAATCAGGCCGCACTCGTCGTCGGACTGCATGCGATCGAGGAAGTCGACTAATACCCGCGCCGCCGCGCTGAGCGGCCCGTTCAGCAGCGTGTCGATGGCTTGCTTGCGCCAGCGTCGATGCGCCTCAAACAGGCGTTCGCGATCTTGTTGCTCCTTGTCCACCTGGCGCGCAGCATCACGCGCTTTGCGGGGCGGTTTGGTTGGGGCGAGCGTCTCGCCGAAGGCGGCGAACGGGTTGTCAGAAGTCATCGACAAACTCCCGTTCTTCGAGATCAAGATCAGCTGTCTGGATTTGACGGACTTGCACGCCGGCGCGCGGTTTTGATTTGGAGTAGCGCTTGCCGACGCGAACCTTGGCCGCGACCGGCAGACCGGCGGCCCAGGCCGGCAATTCGACCAATAGGCGGCGGAACGCCTCGGCGTCGTTGAAGTCCTCAGGCACTTCCGCGACGATCTCGTCGTGAACGTGCAGGCAGATCGCAAAGACGGCGGCGTTGATGCGCTTTAACGCCGCTGCCAGCAGGTCGCGCGCCGTCGCCGAAATCACGTTTTCGACGAAAGTGCCAAACCATTCTCGCGTCTCGGCCCAGCCGCCGCGCGCGTTGTCCATGAATGCGACGTCGGTCGCGTCGGGGAATTTGCCCGGGACTAGATGCGCTTCGGGATAGGCGAGGCGCCGCCCGCTCAGCAGCGTTATGTAGAGCGTCCCGTCGGTGAACTCGAAGGCGAGACGGTCGAGGGTGTCGCTTTGTCCGGTGCGGATGGTCTTTTTGATCCGGCCTTCGAGCCGGCGCCAGAACCGCGTCGTTGCCGGATGCGCGCGGCGCCACTCCTGCTTGAAGCCCTCAATGTCGGCATCGCTGTGCGTGTCGGAATCGTCGAAGTTGCGCCAGGCGCCTAAGCCGCCGCCGAAGCCGAACGCTAATTCGCAGGTCTTGCCGAGATGCCGGCCGATATCGTCGCTCGGATCGACGCGGCGCTTTAGGATTCGCGCGGCGGCACTGAGATACGGATCGAGCGCGGGATCGTTGGTGGCGTCGTAGCGGCGGAACGCCTCTAACTTCCACGACTCGCCCGCGTACCAAGCCAGTACCCGCGCCTCAATCGTCGAGAAATCGCCGCAGACCAGCCGGTGGCCGGGTGGCGCGCAGATCAGTCCACGCGCGGTGTCGCCGACGACGGTCATCGGCGGCCCGAATTCGCAGACGCGGTCGCGATCGCGCGTCAATATGGCGTCGATCGCGGCGTCGACGTCGAAATTCTCGGTCTCAACGCGCTTGAGGTTGTGCGGTTGAAAGCCGTTCCCGGCCCAGCGGCCGGTCGATGCGCCGTGATACTTGAGCGCGCCGCGAATCCGATCGTCGGCGCCGACATGGGCGAACAGAGCGGGGAGCTTGGCTACCGATGCCCGGGCTCCGTCGCGTCGCAGTTCGAGCAGTTGCCGGACTTCTTTGCCGGGGTTCCGCGCCAGGACGGCAGAGACTGAGCGCTTCCCTAGGGTCTTGAGCTGATGGCCGCGCTCCTGCGCGAATTCCTTGATCTTCGCGACCTGATTGGCCGTTTTGATCGTGCCGCCGGTGAGCAGGGCGACCTCGGTATTGATCGCGGCACGCTCTTGATCGACGATCTCCTGCGCGGCGCGGGCGAGCTCGAGATCGACGTGGAATCCGAAGTCGTTAACCTCGGCATCGAGGCGCCACAGTGCCTGCTCGTCGGACGACAGCGGAGAAACGCGGCGCCGAACGGCGCGCTCTTGCTCAACGTCGCCACGGTTGTATGGGCAGAGCAACTCGAGATCGCCGTCGCGGCCGCCCCAATATATGACCGTCGGGTCTTCACCCTTGCGCGGCCTGCGCGGCCGCGACAGGCGCAGCATCGCCGCATAGCCTTCGGGGTCTTTGCGGAACGTAAGTCCGAGCGCCGCAGCGACGCCCTCGAGGCTGCCAGGCAGCGCGCTCACCTGCGCGGCGGCCTGCGTGCAGCGCCATTGATCGAGCCTCGGCTCGGGCCAGCCGTAGCGCGGCGTCAAGATATAGTTCCAGATCAGCCGATCGAAATTCGCGTTGAAGGCGCAGATCGCCCAGCCGTCCACGACGGCGCGAACGATCAATTCCGGGCATCGCGCGCCGGCAATCCACGTTTCGACCGCGTCGTCGTCTTTGGCGAAACCACCGCATAACGTGTCGGTATCGGGATGAGCGGCATATTTATGCGCGCCGACGCGGCGTAGATCGACGACGCCGCGAGTCTCGAAGTCGAGGCCAAGCTCGGGCATCGCGGTGCTCCTTTTCAAGAATTCTCGACTGCGCGTCGTGAAAGCCGCACAGGATTCCGTCGATCATTGTCATCGCCGCCACCTGCGGTTCGATTCTGATCAGGCGGTAACGCGCACCGCGGCCGCGCCATGTTGGTTCGATGCGGAAACCTTGCGGCTTGAGGTCTTCGTTAGCGTGCTTGATCAGCACCGAGATCGTGTTGGCGTTATCCGGCCCGCCGTCGATGTCGTCGCCGTAAACGACATCGAGCAGCTCGGCGCGCGTGATGCCGTCCGGTCGGGCTGCAATTACGTCGATGATGCGCTGTCGCACCGGTCCAGACACGATGAGGCGTGGCGGGAATGGCCGCCGGCACGCCGGGCAGATGTGCGCGCGCCTGGTCACGGTCGCCGCCCGTCGAAAATTTGCATGGCGGCGAAGATGTCGATCTCGCCGTCGCGCACCTTGTCGACCAAATCGTGGTACCCGGCCGCGAGCAGCCGGTCGATTTTTTCTGCCTCATCGCGCGCGAGCTCCTCGGCGAGCGTGCGAAATCGATCTTCGGTATTCATTTGTTTGCCTCGTGCGATTTGGCGTTGATGGTGGGAAGCGAACGCACGGCTTCGCGTTGCGAGGCAAATTCACCGTAAAGGCTACCGTCGGGCCGGAACGCTGAATATGAATCGCCGTGCGCGACGACGTACCCGACGCACGTTCCGCCGTCGGTGACGGCGAGCGAACCCGGCGCGTTCGCGGTGGGAATCGTGTTTTTCATGTCGATTTTCTCCAAACAAATCGAACCGCCGGGCATGGACGCCCGGCGGTGTCCGTGCAGTCTTTCTATTGGTGGAGCTCGACGACGGAACGCATCGGCGAGACTGCGGCATCACCTAGCGCGTGTCTTTTGCGGAACCTCGGCCGGCCGGACCGATCGGTCTTGACGATCAGACCGGCGCTCTCGCCGACGCTGCGAACCCGCAGAGCCAGCGTGCCGCCACGATAGATCGCGAGCGGCGTCGTCGGGTCGACTCCGGCCGCCACCAAGGTGCGGCAGAGCTCCAGCACGGGGGTGGCGGCACAGCTGGTGATACCGAGCGCGCGAACGGTCGCGGTGGTCACGTTGATGAGCTCGGCTCGCATAACCGCGTGCCGGTGCGGCTTGACGACAGGTCTTGCCGTCGGGTCGCCAGTCGCATAAGACTGACCATTGCTCCGAAGGGGCATGTTGCCCTCCTCTCTAAAAGCCGGTTTCGGGCACCACCCCTTTGCCGGCGGTCACCGCCTCGATTGGGCGGAATTCAGGAAACTAAAAAAGGGCTCGGCATTGCCGAGCCCTTTGCATGATTGCATTCGTGAACCGCTGATTAGACGCAGTTCACGAATGCAATTGGCGGCCGCCGCCGAGTCGCAAGCGGCCGCCATTTGCCCAAGTTTTGAAGCTGGCTAGGCTGGCTATCTTGAAAACCACCAGAATTAGGTTTGGCCTAAGGTCAATCCTGGGACGACCTGCGCTCATTCTTCTGATGAGCGTGTTGCGGTGCTGCACCGCCTTGGCACTACCCCGGTTGAGCCTCGCTGTGGAAAGCGCAGGATGGCCGGGATCGACCGTAATCGGATGCGGACACCTTAAGCGCCTCCTTGTCTCTGACTCACCACCGTGAGTCGGAGGACGGCCCGCTTACCGACTAGCTTGCGTGTCCACCGCCCGCTATATTCCGTCCGGGCCGGCACGACTTCCGCCACCGCTGGGGACACACCCCAAAAGCCTCACGGCGGACCTCCCTGTCCGGAGGTTGGATTCGCCGAGCCTGTCGGCCCGGCAGTCTTTCTCAGTCCCCGGGGACCTTCGCCGGTCTCCGGGGCCACTCATCACCACTCACCCCTTCGCTGAGCGCTCTTGGCGCCATGGCGGAACCGGAACGGCACATGCGCGCGACGCGCGCATCTCCCGATGCCGGCGCAGCGTGCCGCGCTTCCAATATTTTCTGCCGTTGATGATCTCGTCAGGCGGCGGGAATCGAACGCGCGAGCCCGGCTGGCTCCAGCGCCACAACGTCATGTCGGAGATGTCGCCGTTCTCTTTGCGAACGACGGGCGACGGCACCAGAGTCTCGTCGTCATCAGGGTGAATCATGGCGCGGGTTCTCCCGCGCCCTAACTATTCCCCACCGCAAAAACGGTCTGCCGGAGTTTGCCGGAATTAAATCTTCTGCCGCAACGCCGCGCAGATCGCCTTCACTGCGTCGCGCATTTCGCTATCAGCGGGTTGTGGCCGCCCCGTATCCACGCACCATTGCAATATGACAGCGGCGAGCTTTGACTCGCTCTTAGGCACGCAAATTCGCCTCGATTTGTCATGGCAGCGGCGAGCGATTTCACCGTTGATCGCGTGCCAGTCGTGTTTAAGGACAGGCCCACGACGCCGCAATGGTGGTTCGTCCGCCGGCCGTACCGCCGCTGCCGCCGGCGCTGTTGGATAGAGCCGCTCGAAATCGGCCGCACGCACGAAGATATACAAGCGCCCCGGGAGCGGGGCAGAGCCATCACAATGGCGAATGCGTAAATGCTCGTTGCCATCGACGGAGAACAAGACCCCTTGCCAGTAATCAGGGTCTAACAGCGCGTGCGTTTCCTGCCCGCCCGATTCGATCATCGAGATAACCTGCTGAACGCCTCGCCTCTTGTAGCTGATGTGCCGCATCGCCGAGCCCAGCTGACCATCGCACAGGCGGGCATGCAGCTCGCGCTCGGCAAGGTCGCGTGATCCGAGGCGATCGCGGATTTGCTGGTAAGCGTTCGCGAGCGGCAACCATTCCGGCGGCTCGATCTTGAGCGGTGCGGGCGCCTTGCTCATGGCATCTTACGCTCGCGCAGCGCCACGACATTGCCGGCCGCCGGCGCAATCAGACCGGCAACATACGAGCTCCAGGCCGCCAGGGCATTGCGACGCTCGTCGTGATATTCGAAACGATTGTAGACCGCCGCGACGCCGCGGATCGTGCCGGCGCTGTGATTGAGAATGCGGTCGACCACGTGCGGCGGAATGCCGAGCCGCGCCATGCCGGAGGCGCAAGTTCGGCGCAGATCATGCAGGATGAATTTCTCGATCTTGGCGCCGGCGGCGGCCGCCATGGCGGAGTCGAGAATGTCCTTGCCGTGAGTGAAGCCGGTAACGCCGCCGCCGCGGCGACCAGTGAAGACGAAGGGCCCGACGCGCGGCAGCGCCTGCAGCAAGGCGATGACCTGATCGGACAGCTGCACCTCGTGGGTGCGATCGGACTTCGCCTTGTGGCGCGGAATGACCCAGAGCTTGGCCGCGAGATCAAGCTCGCTCCACTCCATCGAGGCGGTTTCGGCCAAGCGCTGTCCGGTGAGCAGCAAAGTCTGGAACAAGCGCCCGAACGGATAGCCGATGCGGTCGCAGGCCTGCCAAAACCAGACGATCTCCCGATCACTGAGCCAGCGATCGCGACTCTTCTCCTTGCTCGGGGGCTTGACGCCGTCGGCCGGCGAAATGGTGATGCGGTCCTTGCCGACGGCCCAATTGAACATCGCGGCGGTCCGGCTCAACACGCGATTTGCGTGAACCGGGGCGCGTTCCGCGATACGGTCGACCAGGGCGATGACGTCGCGCTTGCTGATGTCGACGATCGCGCGGCCACGCCAAGGCTTGAGCACGTCGACCTCGAGCATGCGCTTGGCGTTACGATAGGTGCCGGCGCTGCAGTTCGGCTCGACGTGCTGGCGCAGGTAGTCGCGGACCAGGGCGTCGATGCTGGTGATATCCTGCGCCGGCGATTCCCGCCGGGCCTGCCGCTTCAGCGCGCCGGGGTCGACGCCGGCACGGACCTGGTCGAGGGCCGCAGTGGCGAGCAGGCGCGCCTTCGCCGGCTTGATCGCCGGATAGGTGCCGAGCGTGTAGCGGCGCAATTTCGGATTGCCGTTGACGCGGTAGAACAGCGACCAGCTTTTGTGACCGTGCTCGCTGACGCGCAAGGCGAGGGCGGGGAAAGCGACGTCGAAGAAGTCGACTCGCCCGCGATCAGGCGCGGGGACTCGCTCCACGAACTGATCGGTTAGTCGTTTGATCGGCATGCTTCTGCTCGGGCTGTGGGTAACACGGGGGTAACAAACTACCCTGTTATGTAGTGTTAGCCACTCGCCCTAACAGTCCCAAACGCGTTTTTAGAAGTCCCCGCCAGACGGGCACTTTTTGCCATTTTTGCGTGGGGCACTGTGGGGGCTCGAAAGGCGTCCGGCAAAATCTTCCAAGCTTATGACGAGGGTTCGATTCCCTTCACCCGCTCCAATTATTTCAGTCACTTAAGACCCCCAGATTATGGCTTCGACGACGCCGGAGCGGC
>Ga0306924_10004535_pt1 | contig 13569 bp, 21 predicted proteins | sample sta12Can44000111_FD_203756 | JGI IMG/M metagenome (GOLD analysis project Ga0306924, IMG submission 203756) | Lab enrichment of tropical soil microbial communities from Luquillo Experimental Forest, Puerto Rico - statanox.12C.anox.44.000.111 (v2)... | ecosystem: Environmental > Terrestrial >... | reverse complement strand
GTACGCTTCGCAACCACTGTCGCCAGTGGCCACGCAACACTCGCTACCAAGCGGACGCTACTCCTTACTTGGGCCGGACTTGCACCGGCTGGATCGCACCAGCTTTGCCTGGCGCACTCATTCGTGCCACTGTGCCACCCTTACGAATCAGCGTTGACGGACGGCGACCAAGTAGTTGTGTTTTGTGTTGATTGTGCGATAGCGGCTGCCCTCGGGAGGGACGCCACGGCTATGGAGGTGCAAGGAGCTGGCGGGGGGTAGCCGTGCCAAAGAAGGCGACTTTGGCGAAAGCCCCTGGCCATCACCTCACTCGCAGCGCCGTGCGCAGGCAATCGATTGCGGGCCGACGCCAAAAATCGCGCGCCGCAAGCAAAGGATCCGTCCATAAAGATCGCATTCGAACACGAGGCGGCCTTTTGGCCCGTACTCGCCGAACAACTGGACTGGACTGACAGGGATGGCCGAGACCAGCAGGATGCCGCTCGCGGCCTTTTCTTAGCGGCGAGCTCGTTAATCAGAAAACTCACGCCCGTGATGTTGTCGCCCGGTCGGGCAAGGCTAGCGATGACGCCCAGCTTGACGGGTCGCCACGAACACATTCACCTCACGACGGACCGATTCGTCAACGCCGGCAGGCGATCAATTTGCCCTTCCGGATAACGTAACCCTTCGCTCAATCGATCTCAGCCGCCGTCAGCCGTCGCCTGCACAAGATCCACAGCAACCCGACGAGCAACACGTTTGCGGCTCCGAGGAACGTAATAAGTCCCAGAGTTAAGTTCGCCCCTCCGGCTTGAAAAGCAATCGCGGCGAGGAATGGAGATAGGGCCATTGACATTAAAATAGGGAGCGCGAGGCGCCCCATCAGCACCGGATACCGGGATGATCCAAACAACGCGAGCGCCAAAGTGCCTCGGGCAACAGATCCAAGGCCATTTCCCGCGCCATACAGCACGATCGCGGCGGAATAGGTTGGAAAAGCCGCAAACAACAGCGCTGTACCGGCCGCCACCAGGACTGCCGACGATATCATCGTCCAGATTGGATGGTAGTGTCGACCAATCAGCATCTCTAGAATACGGGCGCCAACCTGCGAGGGACCGACAATAGCGCCGAGCCCGACGGCCGCCGAAAGCTCGAGGCCACGCGCTTGCAGCAGCGGCAAAAGGTGAATGCCAACCATTGAGAGGATAGCCGCGCTCAGGGTGAGCGCCACCGCCAGAAGTGCAAATATTGGCAGCTCCCCTGATGCCAAGCTGGCATGCGAGCGCGCACCTTCATCGTCGGCGGTAGGTGGTGGGATAGAGAAGCCGCGGGGCAATGCCAGCAGCAAAATAGGAAGTGCGACACCAATCTGTATCGCGGCGTAGATGAAGCAAGCACCTCGCCAACCTAGATGTTCGATGAGATAAGCGCTCAAAGGCCAGCAGAAGGTGCTGGCAAAGCCCGCAAAGAGCGTCAGCGAGGTGATCGGGCCGCGCGCGTTCTCGCCATAGATGCTGCCGAGGGTGGAGAACGCGGCGTCTGTAAGACCGGAGCCCATACCCGCGCCGAGAAGCAGCCATGCCACTAAGTACCACGCAATGCTTTGAGAGGATCCAAGAAGCAAGAGACCGGCTGCCAACAAGACGGCACTGACAGCCAGTGTCAGCCTGCCACCCCACTTGCTGATAGCACGCCCAACGCGCGGCGAGACCACACCTGCCATCAGCAGTCCGACCGAGACGCCGCTAGTCACCCAATCGTAGCTCCAGCCTGTATTGCGGGCGATCTCATTAGCAAGCACACCAAGCAGGTAAAAGGTCGAGCCCCAGGCAAGAATCTGCGTGACGCCAAGAGCCGCGACCACGATGCGCCGGTCGGGCTTCTTTTGGTCGATGACTTGGTGCGGGTTTGACATAGATGGCGCTCTGTTCGCGTCAGGGTGCTTCTGCGAAAAAAATGACCATCCGTATGTTGTCCGGCTTCAAAGCAGGCAAACATGCTTCAAGGCGCTCTATGGATAGAGTGCCCAATTTCACGGCCTTGAAGAGCTATGAGGCAATCTCACAGTTGAAAACAGCATTTTTGGTCCCGCAGTGTCGATACCCGCATTAGCGGAAAAATCCGTCCCTAACGGCCCCTTTCCGACTTCGGATGATCTTATATAAGACTACAAACCATGAACAGTAAGGTGCGGTCCGACGAGATGCTCTACGAGCTGGCGGCCGAAGGGGCCACATTCCGACCTATTACGGCAACGCGAATGCTGTCGGCGCGTGAGCGTTTTGAAAATCGCTCTACGCTCCGTCAGCAACCATCAACACCCGCACCCGAAATTTCTCGTCGCCAAATACTGAATTTGATCGCGGGTGCTGCTGCCCTTCCAGCCTTCTCACGCATCGCTAGAGCGGAAACCTATCCGTCGCGCCCAGTACGCCTCATCGTCGGATTTCCGCCCGGAGGCGCGGCCGACATCACGGCGCGCCTAATGGGCCAATGGCTGTCGGAACGGCTCGGCCAGCAGTTTGTCATCGAGAACCGGCCCGGTGCCGGCACCAATATCGCCACCGAAGCGGTCGTGCGTGCGCCCGCAGACGGCTACACGCTGCTCCTGGTCAGCATGGCGAACACGGTCAACGCCACGCTCTACGAAAGGCTCAATTTCGATTTCGTTCGCGACATCGCGCCTGTCGCGGGACTCATCCGCGGGCCTCTCGTCATGGAGCTCAATCCATCGGTCCCCACCACGACGATCCCCGATTTCATCGCCTACGCCAGGGCCAATCCAAACAAGATCAACATGGCGTCGGCCGGCAACGGAACCCCGGGCCATATAGCCAGCGTGCTTTTCCAACTATCGACCGGCCTCGGCGTGCTCGACGTACCCTATCGAGGCGGCGCGCCGGCCCTGACAGATTTGCTTGCGGGGCAGGTGCAGGTCATGTTCGACAACCTGCCGACCTCCCTCGAATACATCAGAGCAGGGAAGGTACGACCGCTGGCGGTCACCACGGCCACTCGGTCGCAGGCATTGCCGGACCTGCCAACGGTGGGCGAATTTGTGCCGGGTTACGAGGTCAGCTCCTGGTTCGGCATCGGCGCACCCACGAACACACCGGAGGAAATCATCGACAAGCTCGATGGTGAAATCAATGCGGCTCTTGCCGACGCCAAGATCAAGGCGCGGATTGCCGAGCTTGGCAGTACCGTTCTTGCGGGCTCGCCGGCCGACTTCGGGAAACTCATTGCTGCAGAAACCGAGAAATGGGCCAGGTTGATCCGGGCTGCCAACATCAAGATGAGGTAGGCCGAACCGCGCAGAGCCCACTCGGGTCGGCTGAACTGTGAAATATCACATACCGCGGGGTCACGGCGTGCTATCGTTTTGAATATTAACCCCAGAGACGCAGTTGGTGTGAGGCGACGGGAGTTCATCACCTTTCTTGGTGGCGCGGCTGTGGCGTGGCCGTTGTCGTCGCGCGCGGAGCAATCGGCCCGGGTGCGGCGGATCGGCGTGCTCGCAAATGAGCCGTGGCCGGCGCTTGAAGGTTTGCACGCGGGGCTGGACGAACTTGGATATAGCGAGGGCGAACCTCATCGAGTACCGCTTCGCCGAAGGGGACGCGACGCGGTTTCCTGGATTGGCCGCGGAACTGGTCGGCCTTCCGGTCGATGTTATCGTGACGTGGGGCACGCCAGCTACGCTGGCTGCGCTTAAGGCAACCAGTTCCATCCCGATCGTCATGTCGGCCGGCGACCCCGTTGGTGCCGGCCTGGTTGCCAGCCTCGCCCGGCCTGGGGGAAACGTGACGGGGCTTTCCTCGCAAACCGCTGGGGGCGAGGAAAAACGGCTGGAACTGCTCAAGGAGTTGCTGCCAGAGCTTTCACGAGTTGCGGTGTTGTCCAACTCGACAAACCCGTACTGCGTAATCGCCGTTCAGCGCGCACGACCAGGGGCAGCGGCGTTGGGCCTCTCCCTCGATATAGCGGAGGTATCGGCAGTCAGCGGATTTGATATGGCATTTCGGGCAATGAGCCAAAGACGGCCCGATGCAGCGCTGGTGATCGCCGATCCGTTTCTGGCGCATGAGCGCGCGCTTGTCGCCAAGCTTATGGTGGAGCACCGACTTCCGTCCATTTATGCCTACCACGAGCATGTCGTGGCGGGGGGCTGATGGCATATATAACAATTACTACGACGTGTTCGGCCGCGAGGCGGCTTTTATTGACAAGATTTTCAAGGGAGCCAAGCCGGGTGATTTGCCAATCGAGAAGCCCACGAAGTTCGAATTAGTGATCAATCTCAAGACGGCAAAGGCGCTCGGCCTCGAAGTGCCGCCGACACTGCTCGCGCGTGCCGATCGGCTGATCGAATGAAGCGCTGCATGTCTGGGGCGCCAGAGCGGTTCGGCGAAGATCTCATCTGTATTAGCCGGAACTCGATCGGACAGCTGTGTGCCTGGTTGAGCGATCAGGTTTTGGTGTCCGTTTGCCGTTAGGCTCGATCATTTTCTCCTTCGTCATCGGTATTGCATCTAGGAAGGTCTGCATCGGAGTTTTGCCGAAGCACCAGCGTCCCTGATGTGGTCGTGCCTCATTGTATTCTTTGATCCACGCGTCCAGATCGGCCTGCAGCTCGTCGGTTGAACGATACACCTTTTTGCGGAACGCAACACGATAGAATTCGTTGAGCGCGGTCTTGTGGAAGCGTTCACAGATGCCGTTCGTCTGCGGGCTCTTGGTGGCGCAGCCACACACAGCGCACGCCGGCGGGGGAAACCGTGAGCCCGCGCTGTCTCAGCTCGTTGGCAACGCGGACCTGACCGAAGGCCGGCTGCGCGATCGCCAGCGTACGATGGCGTCTTCGATCTCCTGCGGCACGCGGTTCTTCAGCACCGGCTTCTTGCGGCTGATTTCCTGCAACGCCAATTCGCCGCCTTGGTCGTACAGCTCCTTAAACCGGTAGAAGCTGTCGCGGCTGTAGCCCATCATCTTGCAGGCTTGGCTGACATTGCCGAGCTGCTTGGCGAGCTCCAGCAGGCCAACCTTGGCGCGGATGATCTTCTGTTCAGTCGTCATGGTGCCCTCCAATGCGCCGAGGCAGGGCGCTTCTCGTGCTCCAGATTCAAGCATTGCGCGATCGTGTCCGATAGAATTGTCCTAAGCGCACGCACGTATTCATGAACGCGCTCGTGGCTTGGTGGCGTCATCCCTTTTTGCGTCTAGTGATGAAGGCGACAGTTCTTAGTGGCGTGGGTGACCGCTTGCCTTGATCTCAAGCGTCAGGCGCCGCTGCTCGGCTCTCTCCAGCCGGTACACGCGACTGGTCAGATCAGCTATATCCTTATTCAAGGCCATCATCCGTCCACGCGCAACGATGCTCTCCAGCGCCACCACGAAAGAGCCGAGCCCACTCACGATAGCGAGACCGCTGGTGGCAGAAGCAGGAGCAACAAAAAGCATCAACGAGGCAAAGGAAAGCAGGCTGGTGGCCAATGCCAAAGTAGCGTTGCGCGCCAATGCTGTGATCAAGACTGGAAGAAACAGAAGGGCGAGCGGGGCAACGCCGAAACTTTGCAAAAATTGACTCAAGTCTTCGATATGCTTAGCCATTACGCGATCCTGCGGCTCGACGCGGCAGAATCATTCAATTCTGGGATGGAGGCCGCGGGGGCGGCGCCCGGTGAAGGGAGATTATCCTATAGCGTATAGCCGTCACGATTGTGCTTCCCGCACTTCACTTTGATCCACGGTTCGCCTCGACCAAAGCGGTGTCGAGCACCAGAGCGCTTTTATACTCAAGCAGAAAGTAGCAGTCGGAGCAGACTGAGCGCTCACGCTGCGTGCTTTCCTCAAAGAGTGCGGGGCCCGTTCCTCGGCTCCAGTAACGTCGATGCTATCGCGGCTGCATCTTCCATCCACTCGCGCGCCATCCTAAGCAGGATTACGCGGTGAACGGGGTCGTCCGTCCGCTCGGCGGCCTCGGCGCACTCCCGAGCATGTTGCTCGTATAGTTTGACCAGGGATGATGACACCGGCGTCGCTCTCAATCAGCGCGCTAGACTGTGACTGTGTCGTTGCAGGCATTTTTGGGGTTCACCAGGGCTCACATTTTCCCGGTTGTGTTATCCCCTCACTCGCCGTTGTTCTTCCTCGGAAGCTTCGAACTCAGGAATCCGTACGCAATATCCGTATCGCGGGCTTTACCTTGACGATGTGATGGCCATCACAGAATGGTCGATTGCATTACGTCCCCTCGTGAGGCGGCAGCTTGCGATGCCCGATGCTCACCCCGTAAGCGTTTGACTGGTTAGTTTGTTTGGTGTGAATTTGAGTAGGTCGAGTGTCTGTTGCGTGAGTAGGTGTCATGGCAAGTGAAGTAGAATTTTGGCGGCAGGACCCTGCTACGAAGGCAGAGGGCATTGCGCGGGAGGTCGAACGATTATCGCGCCAGGCTCGTGCGGCGGGTCTCTCGGTGATCGCATACATTCTTGGATTGGCAGTCGAGGGGGCTCGAAAAGAGGCAGGGACTGAGGACGGGAAAGTCCAGCACGCTAGCAGCTGGCGGCCGCTTTCGCAGTAGAAAGGCTACGCCAATCAAACTGCGCGGCATAGGAGGCCGTCGGGCGCGACAGGTGGGGCTTTTTGGTGAGTCTGTCGCATAGCGTACCAAAGCCGACCTCGGGGCGCTGTATGGATGGCGAGCATAAGAGCGGAGACTGCTTCCTTTCAACGCGGCGCGGGAGCGACGGTCAACCGCGGACCTCAGAGAGGAACAAGAGCGCCTCGGTCGAGATGCTGCCGCCAAATGGCTGGCCGAGAACGACAAGCCGGGACATCGTGTCGGGCACCGACACAGCACAGCCGCGCGGCGCGGTCAGGGGGAGGGGGCATTATGATCACCAAGTCGTATCTCGGCGGCCACAACGTGCTGACGCAGCCTCCCCGGCTGTACGTGCGCCAGCTTGCAATCGACGCCGTGAAGGCACGAAAGCGCGCGCACCGTGCTCAACGCGACTTCGATGTAGAGATGGAGCGAGCGCAGCAGAACCGAGAGGCGCTTGCATACACCATCCTCCTGGTTCGTAGGTGCCCGGCCGCCCGCCCCCGCCGATAAAAAAAGGTCGACCCCGCGAATCCAAGTCACGCTGGCGCAACGGCCAACCTTAAACTAACATTCCACCTGGACCACTCAGCAGGGGCTGATCACTTGTTGTCACGCCGCAGCTTTCTCAACAGCACGCTCGCCGCCGGTCTGGCGTCGGCCACTTCGGATCAGGCTGCGGCTCAGACGCCTGCCGTTCAACCCGCGCGCAAGCGCTTGATCGTTGACGCGCAGGTCCATTGTGTGGAAGGCGGAGTCGGCGGACTGGCCGTGGGTTCGCGGCTCGAAACCGCAAATGCCCGAGCCGTTCACCATCGAGAAGCTGGTGCCGTTGATGGACGAGGCCGGCGCCGATCGCGCCGTCATCATCCCGCCGGACTGGCCGGGTTATCGCAACGATTATGGTCTTGAAGCGGCCAAATGATACCCTAATCGCTTCGCCGTCATGGGCCGCATCTCGCTGAATCCGCGATCGGCCGCACTTCTGCCGAAATGGAAAGAGCAGCCTGGGATGCTTGGCGTCCGGGTCGAAGGATGGCCCACGGACGGCACCGCCGACTGGTTCTGGCCGACAGCCGAGAAGGCCGGGCTTCCCGTCATGTTCCTGATCAATGGTCGGTCGGCGCAAGTCGTCCACATCGCGGAACGCCACCCCCAGCTCACGCTGATCGTCGATCACATGGGCGTGACGGCGGATGTCGTGAAATCCGGCAAGTTGGCGGACGCGATCGATCAGACGCTGTTACTTGCCAAGTATCCGAATGTTTCCGTCAAGCTGTCAGCAGCTCCCAACTATTCAACGGAGTCCTATCCCTTCCGCGATTTTCTTCCGCATATTTGGCGGCTGTTCGATGCTTACGGCCCGCAACGCTGCTATTGGGGGACCGACATCACCAACGGTTTCGACAGGGCTACGTACCGTCAGCGCATTACCCATTTCACCGAGGAACTGCCGTTCCTATCGGAGGAGAACAAGGACTGGATCATGGCGCCATTGTTGCGCGACTCGACTGGTCCTAGCCGCCCCAGCGCGCCCTCCTGCGCCCGTAAAAAATCGGGAGCCGACTGGTTGCAATCCAGGTTTGCAATCAGTTGAATTTTGTCTCGCTGTCGCCCCTTGTTCGTGCCGGCGCGGGAAACCTGAGCACGCCGCTGCCGCAGTGCTCGCTTTCCGCAGGCGCGGGCGCCATGACCTCATCGGCCTGCGCCGCTGCACTGAAGGATTGCCAACTGCCTTGCGCCTCGCCCTGATAGATCAACGCGAATAGGCTGCCGTCGAAACTGATGTTCTCGCGCACCTGCTCAACGCGTTGCTCAAACGCCGCCAGATCGTCCGCCCCTCCTGGCGGCTCGCCGAGCTGCCAGGATTCGTGGTCGTACCAGACCAGCGCGCCTGTAGTTTCGATGGTAAGGTATTCGCAGCCCGTGGGCGACATCACATCATCAAAATCAATCGCGACCACGAGATCGCTCACGTCTTTGGCCCAAAACAGCCCGACCGGTTGGCAATTCTCGATCATTCGCACGGCATAAAGTTTCATGGCTTTCTCCCGGGCTTGGACCTGCCCTTGGTTGATGCGGCATCGCATCCCGAATCGTCATCGCATCTGTAGAGGGCGACGCCTGGATCGCCGCCGCAGAAGTACCGAAGAGCGTGCGCTAGAAGGCGCGCGCGGTTAGCGTGCTATCTATTCATTTCCGCTTACGCCAACCTTACGGAACATATCGTTTCCCCCCTCGGCTTGGGGGGCAATCCCCCGCGATCAACGCCAGCCGCCCTCCGCTCCCGCCAAAAAAGTTCGACCGCCGCGGATGCAAACTTCACTTTTTGGTCATCACCACTTCATTTCGCCATGTACTCCGCAACAAAGGCATCAAACTCCTCACGTGTTGTGCAATTTTTCTTTTGCTCATAAGACGCCGCTAATTCCATGTCATCGGCGGAACTTCCTCATCGATTTTATTTTTCCTCGAAATCCACAGATACGACGCACCCGTCGCTCGTACGCGTCAATCAGATACGCTGATGTTGAGCGTTGGATAATGTCATCACCTAACGTCTCGGTAGCCCATCAACATCAGACACTTGTTTATCTTAGCGTTGTAATGGCTCTGGTAATGGGTCTTTTTTCCGTTGGTCTTCCATCTGTTGAAGCACGTTGCGTGCTTGCGTCGCGCACATTGCTTGTAACTCAAGCGTTAACTCAAGCCTCTGAGAGCGCGCCAACGTGGCGCTTGCAGTGACGACAATAAGCCCCAAGACTGCAATTGTGCGCATCCGTGAAACTTTCCTGATTATCCTTATAGCAGTCTTTGTTGCTTGGGTCGCGCCCGGCGCCCCTCTCGCGGCCTGAAAAAAGCGGGGTGCATTAGTATTGTCCCGCGACTTAACTGGGGTTAAAGGCAAATTTAATTAACGACGTGCCTCCAAAATTTAATTCTCATCAATGCGCAACTAAAGATACGATCAGACGATGAGCGGGAACCAACCGCATCGGAGGGAGCCGGTTGCAGCAAATCTCCCACATTCGGCAGGTTCCGGTAGCGTTCTTCTTCGAGGGCGCGCCCAACCTGCACGGTTCGGCTGACAGAATGAAAGAGGCACCCTCCCCTTCCTACGTGTCGGATTTCCTCGCCACCCCCGAAGGGCTCTTGCTGACAAAGGCTTTAATGCGGATCAACGAACCCAAGCTTAGGCGCCGCATCGTCGATCTGGTTGCGGAGATTGCCGGCGAGTGGGATGAAGGAGAGGCATGAGAACGGTCACAACGTTTCTCGCGGCCGTCCTGATGCTGTTGCCACTTCCGGCGCACGCTGTCGATGCAGTCGATGGATTCGACATGCCGGGAGGCGACTATTCCAACTTTCCTGCCGGGTCGGCATTCGTCTGCAGAAATACATGCGGGGGCGAATCCCGCTGTCAAGGTTGGACATGGGTCAAGCCCGGCATCCTGGGACCGACCGCACACTGCTGGTTGAAGCACGCGCTACCCTCACTCGTGAAAAATGATTGCTGCATTTCCGGATCACGCGACGACATCTCGGCGCGTGACCAAGAACTTCGAGACGGACTCGTGGGAGAACTGCGAATCTACGTGCGCCGCCGAACAGCTCTGCTCGTCTTGGACATACGTTCGACCCGGCGTCAAAGGGCCGCTCGGCCGCTGCTGGCTGAAAGACGTCGTCGCCCATCCCATCGAGAACCAGAATACGGTCGCCGGCGTGAAGTTCAAAATACGCATGGATTAAAGCCCTGATCATGAGATAGGCGTTGCGCGGGAACGGCGCACGCGCGGACAAATGCGTGGTGGAACTAATTCCACACTTGGGGATTTAATTTATGTTTACGGGGTACGGGGTGGGGGCACATGCTCAGGAAAGAGATTGGTGAATACTACCGCCTTGCCGCCGAGGCGCGGGAGAAGGCCTCTGCCCACGCCGATCCCGTCATTCGGCAAGAGTTCCTCGATATGGAGCAGCGATGCCTGCTTTTGGCCCACCGATATGCGATTTCAAAGCGCCTGAGGGCCTTCACCGGCGCCAAGCCGCGCGGTCGCAAACGAGATTAGACAAACTCTGGAACGGCATTGCAGGTGACGCTGGGGTGCCGCCGGCAGCGTATCGAACATGACCTGAACTTGGCCGCTGAGCAGATCGGCCTGCGCGGGCGGTGAGCAGCGATAAGGTACGTGAAGCATGCTAACACCAACCATCATCTTGAACCGCTCGCCAGACAAATGGCTCAAGTTCCCATTGCTGGTCGGTGCCATATTGAGCTTGCCCGGGTTGGCCTTGGCATAGGTGATGAATTCGGAGACCGTCTTCGCAGGAACCGACGGATTTATCACCATCACAACGGGCACGTGAACCGTGCTCGCGACCGGCGCGATATCGCGGGTGAGATCGTACTTGAGCGTTTCGTAGAGCGTCGCGTTGATCGCATTCGTCGTCGTGAGGTTGAGCAGCGTGTAGCCGGGCGGCATGTGGGTCACGGCTTCGGTTGCGATGTTGCCGGCGGCGCCCGGGCGGCCTCGACGAGGAATTGCTGGCCAAGCTTTTCCGACAGGGATTGGGCGACCAGACGCGCGACGATGTCAGACGCGTTGCCCGCCGCCTGGCCGACGATGATTTTCACCGGCCGCGATGGATAGGTTTGCGCCCGCGCGATGCGCGACACGGCCGGCAGCGCGGCAGCACCTGCTGCCAGATGCAAGAATTTGCGGCGGGGAAGTTTATTGCACCTACCGCAGCGCCTCTGAGCCCAGCCGATCGCTGCGGCGGCGCCGAAGCTTAAAACTCCGTCAGCTTTTGGGGGTGCTGCGGACATAGACCGACGACCGGCCCTGATCGCTTTTGACGCGACTGACCCAATGTATGGTCCGGCCGTGCGTTGCAAGAGAACTTTCAACGAGTTGGCGGATGTGCGGTCTTGCATCAATGTATCCGGCCTTTGATTGGAGCCTCTTGTGCTCCGGGCCATCATGGGTATCAGCGCGCGTGCGATCTCATTACCGGAAAGGCCTCAAGGGGCCATTTGGGTCACCAGTGTTCGCATGCGCCCGGGAAGACCGATCCTCCATCTCGTTTCTGATCCTCTCGCAGACCTCGGCAGGTAAGGCGTTTCAACTATTCGCATTGAATCACGCGGCCTGAATCTTGCTGACCTCGAAAGTTCGGCCATGAGCGAGGACGCTCCAAGCCATGCGGGCGAGCTTGTTAGCGAGCGCGATGGCAAGGACGTTGTGATGCAGTCGCTTCTTCGCCGCTTCGATCCACGACTTGAGCCCATAGCGCTCCCAATGCTTTGGCCCGACCTTGACCAACACCACCCAGGCCGCCTGGACGAACAGGGCGCGCAGATAGCGATTGCCTCGCTTTGATATGCTGCCGAGGATTGTTCGGTCTCCGGTGGAGATTTGTTTCGGTACCAGCCCAAGCCACGCGCCGAAGTCGCGGCCTTTGGAGAACGCATCTCCCGTGCCGATCGCGGCCACCATCGCGCTCGAGATGATCGGCCCAACGCCGGGCACCGTCATCAGTCGCTCGCAACCCTCATCTTGTCGCGCCAGCGCTTCGATTTCGCTGGATAGGCCCTCGATGCGGTCATCGAGCCGGCGCCAGTCCACAGCCAAGTCTTCGATGACGCGCACCATGCGCGGCGACAGGGCATCGCAGGGCGTGGCGAGAATGCGTGGCAACTCAGCGCGCAGGAAGCGCAAGCCTTGCCGAACGGCAACGCCACGCTCCAACAGGAAGGCGCGGGTCTGATTGATGATGCCGGTGCGCTGACTGACCAACCGCTCACGCACGCGGTGAAGTGCCTGCAAATCGAGCTGCTCGGCGGTCTTGGTCGCGACGAACTTCATCGTCGGGCGCTGCACCGCCTCGGCGATCGCCTCCGCATCGCGGAAGTCGTTCTTCTGTCCCTTCGAATACGGGCGCACGTACTTCGCCGGCATCAGGCGAGCGTCGTGTCCGAGCTTCTGCAGCTTGCGGCTGAGATGATGCGCCCCGACGCAAGCCTCCATCCCGATTAGACACGACGACAGGTTGGCCAGCCGTGCTTCCACCTGCCCGCGCGACCACTTCTGCCGCAGCACGATTGCGCCACGTTTATCGTGCCCCACCACGTGAAACGAGTTCTTGCCGATATCGATACCGATCATGGCGATTCCAGAATTGAGTTTGTATGGCATGGCGTGCTCCTCGTCTTTGGCGCCCCTTGCCAGCTTCGCTTCCTGGCGGGGCCGGAGCACGGCCGGACCATCCCATTACCGGACATGGATCGGATCTGCGGGTCACCCCTTCTTCCGACGGATTCAGAACATCGACATTCCATTCCGCCGGCGTCTGGCGATCGCCGACGACGTGACCGATTAAATCATTGCGATCCGCGTTTTTGCGGTGCATGAGTCAGGCACGAAATGTGAGTGCGGGCGGGTGGGCTCAAGCGCCGCTTACGGAGGAACGAGGCGGACATCCGGTGACCGCACAGCCTCGTGGTGGACTTTGATGGGCGAGTTCTTTGATCTGCCTATGTACTCCTCCTGAGTTGATCGGATCGAGACCATGCGTCATAAACGAGCTATGATGACCAACACGCACGAAGGTGCGGAGTCCGGCATATGACTCAATCCGCTCTTCGGATCACATCAATTTTTCTCATTTGTGCCGCCGCAACCCCAGTGGTAGCTGGGCCGCGTGGAGGGGGGCACGTTGGGGGCGGCGTTCACTTTACAAGCGCGCATCGCAACACCCATCTGTCTATGTCATTAAAGAGAACAGGCTTTGCTGATCGGGATGCGATCCCGCGGGGTGCCTTGGGTTCTGGCGTGCGCGTTCGGTGATGGCACACGCCGGCGCTGTGGAGAGAACGGCACGGATGAAGATCCAGGGACCGTCCGGCAAAGGGTGGAGTGCCTCGATCCCACCAGCTTCCGCCGCAACCCTGAGTGTTTTAGGCGCCACCTGAAGAAGCCGCG
>Ga0306924_10004533_pt1 | contig 13574 bp, 13 predicted proteins | sample sta12Can44000111_FD_203756 | JGI IMG/M metagenome (GOLD analysis project Ga0306924, IMG submission 203756) | Lab enrichment of tropical soil microbial communities from Luquillo Experimental Forest, Puerto Rico - statanox.12C.anox.44.000.111 (v2)... | ecosystem: Environmental > Terrestrial >... | reverse complement strand
GGGATAAAGCGCTGCAAAGGCATAGCCGACCATATTGCCAATGTCGTGAGTGACGAGGGCGAGTTCCTGGATTCCCAACTCATCGAGGATTGCAGCCATGTCCCGAGCCTGGGCGGTCTTTTCGTAACCGCCTTCGGGATGGGACGACAAGCCCATGCCACGGAGATCAGGAACGATGACAGTGTGGTCTTTGACCAACACTTCGGCGAGAGGTTCCCACATGTCTCCCGTGTCACCGAAGCCATGCAACAGGAGCACCGCAGGGCCTTGACCGCCGACTCGAACATATTGGGTGCCTCCGCTTACCGGCATTTGTCGGGCGCGAAAGGTGTCGGGCCAGACGCCGATCGTAGCGTCGGCTGCCGGCGTCCAGGCTGTGAGCGCCGCTGCGAAGGCCGTCAGCGCGAAGGGCATCGCACGAGTGTCGGGGAGAGCGAACATTCGCCGCGCTCAACTCACAGGCTGCGCGTCGGGGAATTTCCATGTGCCATCGAGGATTTCGGGTCGCGGGCGAAAGAGGCGCACCGTGTAGTTCCAGCCCTTCATGATCGGCAGGCAATTGGGAATTTCGCCCTTGCAGCCGCCGAACTGGATGGCGACCGAACCGTCGGCGCCCTTGATCGCGGTGATGTCGTTCACGGCATAGGCGTTGTATTGGTTCGGTTCCAAATAGCCCTCAGGGTTGTAGACGGTGATCGACCAGAAACCGTCGACGGAGACGTCCTTAACCGTGAGCTTGTGGATGGTGACCCCGTCATTCCGGGCCGGCGTGACCGGGAGGTAGAGAGCGTCCTTCTCGGGAAGGCCGCCCCAAACCAGCGCGGTTCCAACCAGATGACGCACCGGATCAACTTGATCCTTGGCGGCGCCGAACATGCGCCTGGTGTCGGAGATCGTCTCCCCGAGCTGCAATAGCGCGGCATGCACCTTCTTGAGGCTTGCCTCGTCCCAATTGGGGATTTCGAATGTGCCGGGACTTTGCTGGCTCGCCGTAAGCGCATCCTGCAGGGCGTGGATCTGCTGGAAATCTTGCGGGTTTGCCGGATCGACGAGCATGCGCACCACGACGATGCCATATCGCGTACCAACCCCCTCCTTTGTCAGGGTGTGCCTGCCAGCGCCATAAAAGACCGCCGGGGTGTACTGGTCCTCATTGACTACCTGCATCACCATGTAACGCTTGCCCGGATCTGGCAGCATAACCGTCACCGGACCCGCGTCGAAGTCGAAGACCGCAAGCGAATACAATGTGTCTCTGTTGGGCCGAATGATGCCACGTCGGTCGATCGGCGCCAACTCGCGGCCATGCCGGAATCTGCCGAAGCCGTCCGCTTTGACGATTTGGCCAAAATAGACGTCTGACTGGGCCCGGTTGTAATTGTCGACGGTAACTGGGACAGCATTGCCCGACGGCGATTGCGCGGGTGCAACGGAGCCAGTTGCCGCCAGCAACGATGCGGCGCAGATTTCAGTGCGGAAATTTCTCATCGCCTTGTCTTCCTCAGTACATCAGGCGCGTGGCGGGTCGGTTGTGCAAAAGCAATAGCGCGCGATCTTCCAAGCCCCATCGATCTTCTGAAAGAGAAAGAGCTCTTGGTTGGCCTCCGGACCCTCGGCACCCGTCGCGTTGTTTTTGGTCGTGCCGGCGGAGTTTGTTCGCGCCAATACCCAATCCGGTGCGATCTGGCGAATTTCGGCGATCTCGAACTTGACGGTAAGAGTGATGGCGGCAAAGACGGCTTCGTACGCTTTGCGCACCGCAGCGGTCCCGACGCTGGCGCGGCTATGCTGAGGCATAAACACGCCGTCAGGAGCGTAGAGCTCGAGTGCCGCCTCGGCATCGGAGCGGTTCAACGCCATTTGGTAGTCCTTCAAGACCGACGCCACAGCGTTTTCGTCAGGATTCATAAGGGTGCGCTCCCATGGTGAATCATTTAGCGCCCAAAAGACTGATGGAATCCGGAGCGGGCGACTAGCGGGTCAAATCGGGAATGCTTTTCCCGATTTTGGAAATGTTGCCTCGGCTCAAGATGAGTGACTGGGCAGAGGTGCAGGTGCCCTCCGCACGACCCACCTACGCGCGTTCCGCCTTCATGCCGGGAGTGACGGAAATAGCGTCCGCGCCATCTGCGCGGCAAACTCCTTGAACACGCGCAGCAGGCGCGAGAGGTGCCGATTGCCCAGATGAACCATCGACAGATCGAAGCACCGGAAGCGCCATTTCGGCATCACTTCGACGAGCCGCCCGTCACGTATTAGCTCGGGCTGCACCACCGGCGGCAGGTCGCCTACGCCTGCACCCGCCAGTAGCGCGGCTGCAAGGCCGGTATAGTCGTTCATTGAGAGGTAAGGCAGGAACGTCAGCGTTTCCGTGTCCTTGCCGTTCTCATGAACAAAGCTCCAGCGATACTCGGGGTTCCAATGCTCGAACGCGAACAGCCGGTGTTCGAGGAGGTCCTGCGGCGTCTCGGGCGGCTTGACCCGATCGATATACGCGGGGCTGGCAACCAATTGATGGCGATATGTCAGCAACTTCCGTCCAACAAGCGACGAGTCCTTAAGCGGTCCCAGCCGGAACACCAAATCGACACCCTCGGCGATGTGGTCGACGAAACGGTCTGTCACGAGGATCTGCACGCGCACATCGGGATAGGAGGCCTGGAAGGCACCTACCAGTGGTGCGAGCAATGTATCGGAAATGCTGGGCGGCGCGGACAGCCGCAGGAGTCCCGAGACCGTTGCCGATTGGTTGGAGACGATGTTGCCGACAGCTTCGCCGATCTCAGCGCTCCGTTGAGCATGTTCGAAGACTTCTGCACCGATATCGGTAAGGCGCAAATTGCGCGTCGACCGCTCGAGTAGGCCTGCGCCGAGCTGATCCTCGAGTTCCGCCACGCGACGGCTGACGGTAGAGATCGGCATTTTGAGGCGTCTTGCGGCTTCCGAGAAACTCCTAGCCTCAACAACCTTGGCGAATATCGCCAGCGAATTCAGATCAATCATTGTCGTTCCAGATGCTGCCGACTGCGGGGTCTGGGGGACGTCGGGTGCAGGAGCCGACGACCCTGGCCCGGCTAGCGGCTGCGCGGCGCGCGGGTGGCTTGAGCTAAGGCGCGGCTGAAGCGAGATCGTACAGCGCGAGCGTGACGTCGTCGCCGTCGAGATCGAAATCGAGGACAGGGTTGACCGGAGCGCCGATCGCGGCGAGTTCGTCGAGCGCGACAAAGGGGCCGGAGCGCGGCAGGCCGAGATGGTTGGCTTGCGCCGCGGTGAGCGCAGGGTTCTTCACAGGCGTATCGAGGCGGGGTGCGCCATGACATCCGTCAGCCCAAAATCGCCGCCCTTGAAGAAGAGCGGCGCGCGCATGACCGCCGCGACCGCATAGGCCATGCAGTCGCCGAAATTGAGCCTTGCCGGGTGCCCGCTCGCCCGGCTGAACCGGTCGAAGGCTCCCGAGGCCGCGTCCGCCATCTCGCGGCTGAAAGGAACGACTGCACTGCGCCCGGACCCGACGAAATACTCCAGCCAGGTTGACGAGCGCGCCGCCAGATTGATCGAGCACCACGCGCGTGTCTCGACCAGGGTCGGCGCGCCGATTGCGCATTCCTCGCCGGCCAGTAATTCAAGCAGCCGCTCGGCGTCCGCCTCCCCCTTGATGATCTCGACCAGGACGGAACTGTCGAGCACGATCACACTGGAAGTCCCGTCGCTTCGTCGTAAAGTGCTTCGATCGGCACCTCTGGCCGCGGCAAGCCGCGTTCGCGATCCTCGCGTAAGAGGCGCCGCCAGACCTCGACCTCTTTCCGCGGCGCCTTCCCGCGACGGCCGGGGCGGTATTGCCGCAGCGCCTCGAGCACGACGTCGCTGATCGTCTTGCCGGTTTGGCGCGCGAGAGCCCGCGCCAGTTGCGCGGCTTCGGCGTTGCGGATGTGCACCTGATCCTTCACGGACGCCTTCCCTTGCAAAAGTACATATGTACTTTGGCCGCCACGGCGCTGCAACAGGTAGGCCGCATGCCGCTGACCCCGCGGGGCGTGGCGCAAAAGCGCTTCAGCCTCCCGCGGAAAGCCGGGTCGGGCGGCTCGTCAATATCGGTAATGCTCGGGTTTGAAGGGGCCGGAGCGCGGCAGGGCGAGATAGTTGGCTTGCGCCGCGCTCATCGCGGTCAGCTTGACGCCGAGCTTGTCGAGATGGAGGGCGGCGACCTTCTCGTCGAGGTGTTTGTGCAGGATATAGACCTTGTTCTCGTATTTGCCCTGATTGGTCCACAGCGCGATCTGGGCCAGCACCTGGTTGGTAAAGGACGCGCTCATCACAAAGCTCGGGTGGCCGGTCGCGCACCCCAGATTGACCAGCCGTCCCTTGGCCAGCACGATCAGCCGCTTGCCGTCGGGAAAGACGACCTCGTCGACCTGCGGCTTGACCTCCTCCCAGGGGTAGTTGCGCAATGCATCGATCTGGATCTCGCTGTCGAAATGGCCGATGTTGCAGACGATCGCACGGTCCTTCATATGCCGCATGTGGTCGATCGTGATCACGTCGATGTTGCCGGTCGCGGTGACAAAGACGTCGCCTTGCGCGGCGGCCTCGTCCATCGTCGTCACCTGATAGCCCTCCATCGCCGCCTGCAGCGCGCAGATCGGGTCGATCTCGGTGACCATCACGCGGGCCCCCTGGCTCCTCAGGCTCGCGGCCGAGCCCTTGCCGACATTGCCGTAGCCGCAGACGGGCGAGCTTGCCGGCGAGCATCACGTCGGTGGCGCGCTTGATGCCGTCGACCAGGCTCTCGCGGCAGCCGTAGAGGTTGTCGAATTTGGACTTGGTGACGCTGTCGTTGCGTTAATCGCCGGCGCCTTTAGCGAGCCGTCGCCCATCATCGCGTAGAGCCGGTTGACCCCGCTCGTCGTCTCTTCCAAAGGCCGCCGATTTATGCCGATCGATTTGCGCACCGGCGACACGCTTGCGGTTGTTTCCCTCCTCTCTCCCTTCATCGCTACGAGTAGGGGGCTTGGAACACCGCCTAGAGCTGGCGCCGATAGGGGCCACTCGTAATGTGCCGGTGGTCGCGGTAGCGCAGCACGCGGCCGTAGCGCCGGCGAAAGCGGCGATTGAGAAACCACCGGAGCCCGAGGGAATTCAAACCTCCGCGACTGCTGTCAGCAAAGCTCGATAGTATTGGTGCGATCGACTGCGGCCCGCCGCTTTCTGTGAGTTTCGGGGATGGGGACGGGTGCTTCAAATACGCTGGCCTCCAACCCCATGGGTCGAAACCCGAGCAACTGCAGCAAAGACGGCCACTTTGGGGCTGAAGTCGAGACGCTGAGTTCAGCTCTCGAACCGTCGATCTCTCGGCGTTGGGTGCGCGACGGGACGTCCGGCAAAAAGTCGGCGGCGCGTCGATTCGTTCCGTGCGCCGCAGACGCCGGAGGTACAGCCGTAATTGTAATGCGAAGTTTTCACGCGATTTCACGAGTTTTCGCATGAAAGCTGGCGCTGGCGCTCCATTTTGCGTGCAGCCGGACCCGTCAAACCAATTGGGCCGGCAGGAGCCAGCGACACAGGTGCTGAGATGAAGCTCGATTTCCAGAAGTTCCTCGATTTGTACAAAGCGTTCAAATGGCTGCCCGTTGCGGTGGCGCTGGCCGCGGCGCCGGCCCAAGCGACGACGCACAGCAAAGGCAATGTCACTCTGTTCATTCACGGCTTTGGCGAAGGCGCCTTTCACCTGACCCTGAACGATGCCGGCCAATTGGCGACCCTGACGATGGACAATCAAGTTGATTGCAGCGATGCCCATTATTGGGGAGCTCTTCCCAACTACCTGCGTCAACAGGGCTATACAGGCGTCTTCATCAGGCTTGCCTGGTACCAGAACGCGGTTAATTGCGACGACAATTTGCACAAATATGGCAGTTACGACGAAAAACTATCTTGGGTGGATGCCGGCGCCGCCTTGGCCAACTATATTTACAGCAACTTCACCTCGAAAGGCATTCCGGTCGACATTGTCGCCCATTCGATGGGTGGGGTCGTTGCACGCTCGGCCATCTGGGGCGCGTCCGGCCAGGCGCAGCCTTGGTTGAGCGGCGCAACCGGTTTTCCCACGACCCAATGGCCGCCGCCGATCGATGTCGGGACCGTCATTACCGTTGGATCGCCTCATGATGGATCGAACACGATCATCGTCTCCGCCTGCGCGGGCCTTCTCGCCAATCAACAAATCTGCAGGGAAACATTGCGCGACGGCAATTCGGTCAAATGGCTGAATGATCGCGACATCAACGGCCACACGCTTCATCCCGCGGCCCTCAATCCTCAAGGCCGATTTGGCACGCAATGGCTCAATATTGGCGCCGTCGAAACGACATTGTTTCACAATTTGCCGCTGCCGTTGGACGCGACCTGGGCATCCCCGCCGGTTGCCTCCGATGGCGTGATCGATACGAACTCCTCGCTCAGCATGTCGATCCCCCAGAATAACAAGCTGAAGCTTTCTGAAGACGAAACCCATCTTGAATATTTCTTCAAGGGTCTAACGCCCAGTCAGTCGACTGATCCGTTGAATGGACTTATCGGCGACGCCTTGAAGTGGGACAATAATTTCTATTCCCAACAAGTCGAGCCTTGGGGGGGGTTGTTCAATCGCTCGCTCAATTCCAGCGACAGCCGCGACGGGACGAACAGCCTCCCCGCGGCGAACCACCATTACGAGCTGGTCCAGCAACCCTCTGACGGTAATCTGGTCGTGTATGAAACCTACGAACCCAGCCCCTACGGCGTCGTCCCGCACGCATTGTGGGCACGGCCGGGTGCCCTCAGCCCCAATGCCTATACCGCCATGCAGGATGATGGAAATCTTGTGACCTATTCGCATTATTCCGGCCCCGGCACCGGCACCGGAAATGCACTTTGGGCGTCAGGTACGGACGGCAAGGGCCCTTCCTATGCTGCCATGCAAGATGACGGCAATCTGGTCATCGTCCAGTCACCGAATTTAACCGGAAGCTTGGACGGCAGCGGCACTTTTGGCGGTCCGGTGACGTGGAGAGCGTTCAGTGGGCCCAACAGCCCGATTGCCAGCATCAACCCCAATTCAACGAACGGCGGATTCTGCATGGATATTCCCGAAGGCAAGATTTCCAGCGGGGGCGGCGATGCCGTGGAAATTTGGACCTGCCATGACGGACCCAATCAGGTCTTTGTCGTCGACTGGGACGGCACGATCCGCGCTTTGGCCCACTGTGTCACCAGCCACGGGGCCAATCAATATCTTACCATGGAATGGTGCGACGGCAGGTCGTACCAGCATTGGGACGCTCAGCCCAGCGGCGCGATCTATCTCCACGACTATCCCAATCTGTGCATCGACACGCCAAGTTCACACTTCACCAATGGCCAACGGCTGCAAACTTACAGCTGCAATCAAACGGTGGCCCAGCATTGGGTTATCCCGCGGATCGAAAGTGTCGGCGGGAGCAAATGCCTAAGCGGCGCCAACACTAATTTCGACGATGGCAATCCGACGGTCCTTAAGCAGTGCAATGGCGAGGTCACCCAGCAATGGTATACCACAGGCTGGTGGCATAGCGCCGGGAATATCACGACCGCCAGCTTTCATGCGGCGATCTCGACCAAAAACAATAAGTGCCTCGACGTGAACCATGGCAACTATGTCAACGGCCTGCAGTTGCAGTTCTGGGATTGCAATGGCACCCAACCGCAGGATTGGATCTGGTCTTCGGACCAAACCATCCGCCCCGCCCCGAATACCCAGCTTTGTGTTGACGTCAATCAAGCGAACTACAGCGACGGGACCAAGAGTCAGCTCTGGACGTGTAATGGCGGCCCCAATCAGAAATGGGGTCCTCCGGGCGGATTCTCGACGATCTATCCACCGGCGCCACCTTCGAGTAATGGCGGCATTCCGATCTTCGGCAAGACCTGGGAGCAGCAAACCCCATCCGTCAAAACCAACCCGTTCGCTTCGCCCCAATGCACTTGGGGCGTCATGAACCTGGTCCATTTCTATACCCAGGACTGGTTTCTGGACGGGGATTGGGGCGTTTATCCCTATGTGACGGGCGATGCCTGGCAATGGCGCGACCAGGCCATAGCGGCGGGATGGGCCGTGATCACTGATTACACCCAGCCTCAGGTAAACAGCATCCTGGTCTTGCAGCCCAATGTCGGCGGAGCCTTTGGGGCTGGTCATGTCGGCTGGGTCACCTCAGTGAATAATGACGGGACGATCACGTTTAACTCTACCAATTGGGCCGGTTCCGGGGACGCGGTGGTAGCCGCGACAGTCAAGCTGCAACCGGGCATGAGCTATATCCTCATTCCGGGGCCGCCCAGCGCTGGACACTGACGATGACCAACGACTAGGGTCTGATTTAGGGGCGATGGACGCCGCGCCTGTAGTCAACAGGCGCGGCGTATTCGTTGCCGGCGATGACGGGATCCACAAACGGTGATTGAAAGCTGAAATTTTCACGCGATTTCACGCCTTTTCGCCTGAAGAAGTCGGGGTGGCGGACCACGATTATGCGTGCAGCCAACACGCCAAATCGCAGTGCCGGACTGTAATCGCTAACACAGGTGCGTGAGATGAAGAGCGATCACGGGAAGTTCATCGGTTTGTACAAAGGGCAATACGGTATGCTCAATGACGGCCAATCCTCAGGGATGGACAAATTGCTCGGCTTTCTCGAGCAGGACAAAGTTGGGAGCGACCTGCGCTGGGCCGCTTATATGCTGGCCACGGTGAAAGAAGAGTGCGCCAACACCTGGCAACCAATAGAGGAGTATGGCAAAGGCCAGGGCTACCCATATGGCAACCCGGTGAGGGTTACGGGCAGCGACGGCAAGACGTATGTCAATATATACTAGGGTCGGGGTTACGTGCAAATCACCGGAGAAGGCAACTACCAAAAGATGAGCCAAAGACTCAGTCTTGGCGATCAGCTCGTGATCCATCCCGAGCGGACGCTCGACCCGACCGCCGCGAATACCCAAATGTGCATCGATGTCGACCATCTCAATTGGAACGATGGAACAGCCCATTCAACTCTGGACCTGCAATGGCGGCACAAACCAGCAATGGGGTCCGCCGGGCGGGTTCTCGATCACTCCCGCGCCAGCTGCGCCAGTGATCAGCGAGCCGCTAGCACCTGATTCGACGACGGATTTCTCGTCGTCTATCTGTAAGTCCGAGAGTGCAGAGGCGTCTACGACTCCGCGGAATGGTGAGTTGCCGCGATGTGCGGTTATCAACTGATCGATATCCGTTTTAACGCCATACAAACGTGCCAGGAGGCGGCGGGCGGGTTGCCAGCGCCGCTCGCTCACGACCCTCGAATCAACGCTGCAGCATTACTGCAGCAATGCTGGGGCAGGGCGCTTCCAACACCCTGCCCCTTTTTGTAACGCCAATCCGGCGTCACCAAGAAAAGGAACAAGCCATGACGTTATCACACCCCTGGCCGGAATGGCAAAATTCGATCTCGGTCAAATTGTCAGCACGCCCGGTGCTTACTCCTCTGCCATTCCCGCTGTGTGGAGCCCGACGAAATAAGTAGCTTCGAACAACGCGCGAATCTTCGGTACTCCAAAGGGGCCGACTGTCCGCAGACGAGCGAGGCTCGAATAACGGTTATCGCTGGCCAGCCGGCGAGCCTGTGCAAGTTCGGCGGCGGCCCGGCCGATCTGGTCTACGAGGCCATAGGCAGAGGCGAGGTAGGCGTGGGGAAGCGGGTGTTCCGGATTGGCGCTGCGCGCCTTCTCGAACCAGAGGATCGCCTCGTCAGTGCGGGATTCGAGCAGATTCACCTGTCCAACCCAGTAATAATATTGCCACACCTGCGGGTCGCGGGGACTGAGGCGGATGGCTCGCTCCTGCGCCGGGATTGCCTCCTCGATCGACCCGGTTATGAATCTGCAATATCCCAGAGTCGCTATAGCGTGTACCCAATTGCGATTTAACGCGAGTACCGTTTCGTATTCGGAAATAGCCTCTCCGAACCGCTGCTGTGCGCGTAGCACTTGGGCTTTGGCAAAATGCACAAGCGCTATGCCAGGGAATGCCGTCAAGGCGCAATCGGCGAGGGCTTCCGCACGTGCCAGGTCGGAGGCGACCGCATCGCTCATCTGATCGAGCACGCGCGCCGCCAATTGCCACGCCAAAAAACTCTGTACCTTCTCTGATCCCGGGTCGAGCGCCAGTGCGCGCTCGTAAAGCGCGATCTGTTCCGCGTAATTGTGGCGGGTCGGCACGTTTCCCAAATATAACGCTCGGGCTCGGAGAACGTAATCCAGCGCGTCGGGCTGGACGGTTGGTCGGGTAGCCTCTGCACGGACCAATTCAACATGTAGCGCGACCGCGATTTGGCTCGTGATCTCGTTTTGCAGAACGAACAGATCGCCTACGTCTCTGTCCAAACGGTCGGCCCACAGATGTGTGTCGGTTTCGGCATCGATTAGCTGGGCGCTGACACGAACCCGGTTGCCCGATCGCTGGACGCTCCCTTCCAGCACATAGCGCACCCCAAGCTCACGCCCGATTTGCTTCGTATCAGCCGGCCTGTTGCGATAGGTGAAGGCGGTATTGCGCGAGATGATCGAGTAACCCACGAGCCGCGACAAATCCGTCGTCAGATCCTCGGTGATGCCGTCGGCAAAAAATTGCTGTTCGCGGTCATCGCTCAGATTGATGAAGGGCAAAACCACGATCGATAGGCGCGGGGCAACCGCCGAGGTGGCAGCAGCAACTGCGTCCCCGATTGGCCGTCGCCCGCGCCCGCTGCGCCTGAGCACATCGCCCGTGAACTGGTAGCCGCGCCCGGCAACCGTACGGATCAGGTCTGGGACCCCCAAGGCTGTGCGGAGCGCCCTGATCTGAGCTCGCAGGTTGCCCTCTTCGATGATACGGCCCGGCCAGGCGCGGCCGATCAGCTCGTCCTTGCCGACGACCGCCCCATTAGCCTCGATCAGCGCCGTGAGCACATCGTAGGCGCGGCCGCCGAGTTCTATCGGCCGGCCATCGGCGAGAACTTCGCGGCGATGCGGCAAGATCCTGAAACGGCCGAACTCGACGCTCGCCGGCGCTTCGGACACGGGATCCACAAAGATAGCTTACAGCGCACATTTTCATGCTTTTTCACAGTTTTTCGTTTGACGATGCAGAGCAGCGCTTTGGTAGTCTGGTCGACGCCGAGAACGGCCTGATCAGCCGTCGCATCGTTATGGAGCCGGAAATTACGCGCAGGAGCGGGAGCGGATTTTCGCTTGTACCTCGACGGCACAATCGGCCAGTTGGCCGTGCAACCTTCGGAGTCCGATCTTTCCTTCGTCGAGAGGGCGTGGATGGCGTTGTCATCGCGCTAAATCGCAAGATCGATTTGCTGCGGAGCTACCTCGGTCGCCATAGCACCCCGGGTGACGTGCGGCGCGGACCGCGGCGTCAGCAGAGACCAAAACTCACGCGGGCGCGTGGCACGCCGCCTCAATGTTGTGGCCGCCGGGATCGAGCACGAAGGCGGCGGCGTCGGGCAGTGTGGTTTAATAGGTGCGCAGGCTCTATCTGGTGGAATCGAGGAAGCCCGGGTAAATCGATCATCGGCCGGGGGTCATTTCTATGGATACCGGGGATCGGCCTAACGCCGAGCTTTAGGTTTACCGCTGACTACGGGCGCTCTCATGCGCGCCACTGACCGGTCTGCGCAAATTCGTCAATACCGGTAGTGCTCGGGTTTGAAGGGGCCGGAACGCGGCAGGTTGAGGTAGTTGGCCTTGCGCGGCGCTGAGTGCGGTCAGCTTAACGCCGAGCTTGTCGAGGTGGAGGGCGGCGACCTTCTCGTCGAGGTGCTTGGGCAGCACGTAGACCTTGTTCTCGTATTTGCGGTGATTGGTAAAGAGCTCGATCTGGGCCAGCACCTGGTTGGTGAAGGACGCACTCATCACAAAGCTCGGGTGGCCGGTCGCGCACCCCAGATTGACCAGCCGTCCCTTGGCCAGCACGATCAGCCGCTTGCCGTCGGGAAAGACGACCTCGTCGACCTGCGGCTTGACCTCCTCCCAGGGATAGTTCCTGAGCGCGTCGATCTGGATCTCGCTGTCGAAGTGGCCGATGTTGCAGACGATCGCACGCTCCTTCATGTGCCGCATGTGGCCGATCGTGATCACGTCGATGTTGCCGGTCGCGGTGACAAAGACGTCGCCCTGTGCGGCGGCCTCGTCCATCGTCGTGACCTGGTAGCCCTCCATCGCCGCCTGCAGCGCGCAGATCGGATCGATCTCGGTGACCATGACGCGCCTCTTGGCGCCTGAGGCTTGCGGCCGAGGTTCTCGTGCTGATGGCGTCGACACCAAACGGTAGCCGGCTCATCGGGAACGTGTGATAAGCTCGTGCCCTGACCGGTCGAACCGGGATCGTCGGATCGCATCCCGGACACGGATGGTGGGAACGCGGACCGACATGCCTGAAAATTTTCTCAAGGTCGAGATCGCCGACCCCCATCAGGCAAACCGCGTGCTTTGGGAAAACATTTCGCCCAAGAAAAGGACGTGGCTCGACGAACGCCAGTTCCGCTCGCGCGAATTCGAGGCGCTCGACCAGCGGCGCTTTCGGCTGGAACCGGAGAGCTTCCGCTCAGAGTTTTGGACTCCGACTGTCGGCGTAATACGGGCTTCGCGTATCGCCGACAGCTGCGCAACGCAATCGGTGCAACGGGCGCCTGGGTTCGACTCTTATTGTGTGTCGTTCATGGAACGGGGCGCGAGCCGGCTGGTACAGCCGCGGGCGCGTGAAGCGGTGATGGGAGACTCGGCGACCGGCCTGGTTTTCACCGCCGAGCCCGGCACCCGCTATGCCTCGAGTGATGACAGCGTCGGGCTTTATCTCTGGTTTTCGGGCAAGCTCGTCCGCCGACGGCTAGAAGTACTGTTGGACGGACAAAGGGTCGACTCTGTTGCCTTCCGGCCAGCCTTCGATCAAATGCACGGCCCGGGAGCGACTATCCGTCATATGATGGATTTCCTGTTCGTGGAGTGGGCGCGTTCCGATTCGCTGCTGGCAAATGAGATCACGACGCGGACCTTCAAGGACAACTTGATCCTCTACCTGCTGCTGGGCTTGCGGCACAGCCACACGGAGCGTCTGCAGCAGCTGAGAGCGGCCGCCGCCCCCGCCAATGTTAAGAGAGCCGAGGAATTCATGCGCGCGAACATCGGCGCGCCGCTGACAATCGTCGAGATCGCGCAGGCGGCGGGGTGCAGCGTCCGCGCCCTGCAGCTGGCGTTCCACCAGTTCCGGGGCACGACGCCAATGGCGGCCTTGCGGCGGATCCGGCTCGAGGAGGCCCGAACCGATATCCTGCGCGCCCGCCACGCCGAATCAATCGCCCGAATTGCCGCCGACCACGGCTTCAGCAACCCGAGCCGGTTTGCACAGCTCTTTAAACGCACATACGGAACCTATCCCTCCACGGCCTTACGGACACGCGGTGGCCTCGATCAGGAAGGCGAGCCTTTGAGGCGAATTGACGATGCGCTGGCCTAGGGTCTCAGCCGTCTAAAAC
>Ga0306924_10004532_pt1 | contig 13574 bp, 11 predicted proteins | sample sta12Can44000111_FD_203756 | JGI IMG/M metagenome (GOLD analysis project Ga0306924, IMG submission 203756) | Lab enrichment of tropical soil microbial communities from Luquillo Experimental Forest, Puerto Rico - statanox.12C.anox.44.000.111 (v2)... | ecosystem: Environmental > Terrestrial >... | reverse complement strand
CTTGGATCCGCTCGCTCTGTTCGTTAATCAGCAGCTTCGAGTAGCCCACAATGTCGATAAACAGAACGTGGCCAATCTCAAATGTTAACTCGGAGGCAGTGTTCGCGGACATGGAAACCTCGGTTTCCCTCTTTATTCCAGTTTAGCGCTGTTAACGAAACCCACCAATGCCTTCTCGGCGCGATAATTGGTCAGACTTAGCCGCTGCGGGATAGCGAGCTTGGTGCATAGAGATCCACGTTGGACCTGACGCCAATACCAAGGCCATTTCCTAACCAAGCGATTCGTCTTTGAGTAGCCGGGCTGCGAACAGTAGGGACACAAAGCGGCCACTTTAGGCCCTGATATTCGGCGGGACAGTGCCCGCGCCGGGACTCGAACTACGTTGTCCGACGCCCCTGTTGGGGTTTATGTTAGCGGGAATGGCAAGCAGAGCATGAAAGCGAATCTCCTCGGATTCGGAGAAGTCGAAGTGAACGGCGAGCGTTACGATCACGACATTGTGATCGACGCAGGCAACGTGAAGAAGCGCAAGAAGGGCGTCTCTAAGTGCTTCCGCGACAAATACGGACACACGCCGCTGTCGGCTAAGGAGGACATCCCGTGGGGAGGAGACCAATTGATCGTAGGAACCGGGGTATATGGGAACCTACCGATAATGCCGACAGTTGAAGCGGAGGCGAAGCGACGTGGGATCAAGCTCATCGCCGTGCCGACCGAACAGGCGTGCCGGTTGCTGAGTTCAGTAAAGCGCCGCAAGACGCATGCGGTTTTGCACGTGACCTGTTGACCTCGCCCCGAAACAACTCCACACGCGCGCGCCCGGAGTGAAAACCAGCGTTTCTTAAAGCAGCAGAGCAATTCCTATAACTCGGTAGCGTGACTTCCGAAACCCCCGCACACGGGACTGAACGAAGGCAAGCTGCACTGAATGCGATCAGGACCCACCAATTTTAGGAGCCGGGTCTATACTGGATGTCCTGAACACGTTAATCGTCCACGCAGAATGCGAGAAGTCCTAAATATAAAAACGGTGACGCCCAATAAAATCTTGGGCCGCCTTCAACATTGTCCGCTTCGGCTTTTTGTTTAAAAATCTGCGCCCCCCTTTTAGCTCAATAACCATCGATAGGAGCGAGTGGCGCTGGACCCCATCTGGTCTACTCCCACTTTTCGCCGGTCGAAACAGGGGAAAGCGGCAACGGGAATCGAACCGCATTGCGATGGTGTAAAAGTTGGTGCGTCATAGGTAAAATGGATCGCTTATAGCCCGCAACAGGCTATAGTCCGAACGAGAGTCAGAACAAATCTGCCAATTTCAAGGGTTTCCGCCTTTGTCCGCTAAAGTTGGTTTTTGCGGCGTCGCGAATCACGAGTCCCCCGTGATCTGTCCCTCTGTTCGGCGTTCGTTGACTTCCCCTCGCGAACGCGCTGGGGGTTGGGCGGGCTTGTGTTTCGTCAAGCATGGCCGATAGTGCGCGCTTATTGGATTTAAGCTGTCTAACTTCACGGCACGGTAGATCGTCAGGTGAGCGTCGCTCATTGGTGGTTTGAAACCCGATTCCCGGGAACGGCTCTGTAGCTCGGTAGTTTTCCAGTTCAAAACATCATGAAACTGTATGTGGGTAATCTCTCTTTTGAGACCACCGAGAACGATCTTCAGGATCTGTTCGAACAACACGGCACGGTCAACGAAGTCCATCTGATGACGGACCGTATGACCGGTAAATCGCGTGGCTTCGCGTTCGTCACGATGAACGACGACGCGCAAGCTAAAGCTGCGATGAGCGCGCTCAATGGCCACAACCTCAACAGCCGCGCGCTCAACGTGAACGAAGCGCGTCCGCGCGAAGATCGGGCGCGTCGTCACGGCGGACACCGCTCGTTTGCTGATAATCATCGCCGATAAACTAATTGCGCGGCCTGAGCTCAGTCGGGCGGCCCGCTGTTCGCAACATCGACCGTGGTAAACGCTGAAAAAGCGATCGAACTTGAGGGCACGATCATGACGGTCCTACCTGGGACGATGTTTCGCGTCGCGTTGGCCAATCAACATCTCGTTCTCGCGCACATCTCGGGAAAAATGCGGAAACGATTCATTCGCCTAACGATTGGTGATCGGGTCAAGATGGAGATGTCGCCCTACGATACTGCCAAAGCGCGAATCGTGTACCGACTCTGACCAATGGCAAAGCGATTCTTGTTCGAACCACCGCGACGGCCGAAAGTAAAGGTTAGGTCTAGCCTTAAGAGTTTGCTCGTGCGCTGCCCTTCCACCTCAAAATTGACCGATACTGGGTGGACCGTGGAAGAAAAGCGTTGGCCGACAACCAAAGTGAAAAGACAAAAGTTCACGTGTTCCCATTGCGGGGGCGTTCATACTTGGACAAAGCAAGACGTCGTTCTCGGGCGAACGAGCGCATGAGCGAATCGCGGCGTTAAAATCAACCGTGCGCTGAAAGAATCCCGAGAAACTGTTAGGGCGTGAAGGAAGACAGTTGGTTTGATCGCGGGTGGTGACCTGAAATCCCATCTACTGATCTCTAGATCATCCGGCGCTTGATCGTTTTTTGCTTTTCGAAATCCGGTAAAACAGCTTTCCTCATCTTGGCTGATGAGCGTTCTGAACGAGCCCTGTGCTTTGTCAAAGCCGATGCCTTCTTCCAATGAAGAACTGGCGAATACGATTAGCCATGCAATCGGTTTGATTGGTGCGCTAATCGCCGCGCCAATCTTGCTTCTCGCCGCCCACCATGCCGGCAGCGGCGGTTTCTTTGTCGGAACGATCGTTTTTAGCGCAACGATGTTAACCTTGTATTCAACGTCGATGCTTTACCATGCTTGGCCGCAAACCCACGCAAAAAACACCCTACAGGTAGTCGATCACTCCGCGATTTTTTTCTTAATCGCAGGGACGTACACACCAATTACGCTTGGTCCGCTTCGCGGATTCTTGGGGTCAACGTTCCTCGGGATGGTCTGGGCAGTCGCGGTTTTTGGCGTAATCGTAAAGGCGACGCGAGGGACGTCGCGTCATCGCAAACTAGCTATGTCTCTTTATCTCGGGATGGGCTGGTCGGCGCTAATCATGATCCGCCCGTTAATCCTAAAGGTTCCGCCAGCTGCAATATTTTGGTTAGTTGCCGGGGGCATCGCCTACACCGTTGGTGTGCTGTTTTTTGTCAACCAACGTCTGCGGTACGCTCACTTCGTGTGGCATCTATTCGTACTAACGGGCACAAGCTGCCACTTTCTCGCCTTACTCGCTTGTACGACCTAATCAGGCACGCGCCCGTGCGCATGGAGTGGGTGCGCTTTGTCCTTAGTTTTCGATTTCACTTCTTTTCGTCCCCGACTTTCAAAACAATTTTGCCGCGCGTGTGATGCGTCCCAACCTGCTCCTGTGCCTTTTGTGCTTCGCTCAACGGCAGCGTTTCCGTTACTACAACCTTGATCTTTTTCGCATCGAACAGTTTCGTCAGCTCCGACAGGGCTGATGCCGAAAGGGCAAGCGGCGGCGCCTGAATGCCATATTGCTGCACCTTGGCTGGGTCTGTCGGCCCAACGATGGAGACAAGGTAGCCACCTTTCTTCACCACCGGGTACGACCGCTCCAGAGTCTCTTTGCCCGCGGTCTCCAGCACCACATCAACGTTCTTGACCACGTCTTCAAACTTCTGCTTAGTGTAATCGATCGCCACGTCGGCGCCGAGTTCTTTGAGCAAATCCTGGTTGCCGGTCGACGCCGTCGCAAAAACTTTCGCGCCGCGCACTTTTGCAATCTGGATGGCGAAGCTCCCTACGCCGCCGGAGCCGCCTTGAATCAACACGGTTTGTCCCGCACTCAAATGTGCGGTCTCGACGAGCGCGTTCCACGCCGTCCTCGCCGCAACTGGAACCGCCGCGGCCTCAACAAAATCCAGGGCGGCCGGTTTCAGTGCAATATCTTTCTCGACCGCGACCGCAAACTCAGCGTAGCCGCCATTGCGAACATTACCGTAAACGGCGTCGCCCTTTTTGAATTTGGTCGCACCCGGCCCAACTTCCTCGACGATGCCCGCGATGTCGCGCCCCGGGATCAGAGGTAGCGTCGCCGCACCGAACTTTCCGCTCCGCACGTAGGTATCGACCGGATTCACGCCGGCAGCGATGACTCGTACCAGGATTTGGTTTTCCTTGGGCTCAGGACGGGGCGCGTCTTCATATTTCAACACTTCGGGCCCACCGTACTGGTGAACAACGATCGCTTTCATCGTTGCCGAATGAGCCAACGTCGCTGCAGCGATCAACATTCCGGTAGTAAGGATAGTTTTTGATTTCATTTCTTTTCCTCCGCGATTTTCAAAACAATTTTGCCTAGCGTGTGATGGGTCTCGATCTGTTGATGTGCGGTTAACGGAACTGTCGAGGAATAGCAAGCCGCAACCAGCTGATGGCGAACTGAATGTTCTGTTTTAGCTCAGGCGTCAGCGATTCTCGCATTGTTCGGCGCTGACTTTCTGGACAGGAGTGGACTGAAAGAAAATCATCAGGGGGGCAAAACGGGTGGACCTCCAGTTGAAATGCGGATCAAATTCTGCAGATGGAGGAACCCACACCGACCCTGACTATTTGTCGTCCGAGTGTGCGAGCTTCTCAAAGCGCGGATCGCCGCGGAGTAGATCGAAATCAGGATCGAGGCGCAATAACGCTGGCGTTATCGGATCAAAGTAGGCGGTGTGCAACAGGCGCTCTAGAATGGGAATCGCAACTTCTGCCTGACCAAAGCGCGCTGCGATCCGAGCGCGCCTCTCCTCGTGATGAAACCGGTCCACAGGGATCTTCGTGGCAGTGATCGCCTTATCTATGAACGTCATCGCACGTTGTCCGTCCCCGAGACCCGCATACGCCAGAGCTAAGCGCCCGTAGATCCAATCTGCATTTGCCGGCTCATCTTTCAATGCCCGCTCCAGCGTGTCACGAGCTTGTGAATAGGTTGTCGTTGCAGCGGCTACATTCCCCGACAGTCGCTGCAGGTCACCTAACAGTTCCAAATGGGCGCTGCGTATTGTGGGGGACGACTCCTCTGATTGGTTCAACCAGTTTTGCCAAAAAGGAATCGCGCTGGCAGGCTGTCCCCGCAGAACTGCTTGACGACAGATCGTGTCTGCGGGGTTCTCCTTTGTTGGATGAACATTCTTCAATAGCGCATCCGCTTCATCAAGTTTGCCTAGCGCTTGATAAACCCAGGCTTTTCCTTCAACGAAATTCTGGCTGTCTGGCCAGATCTTGAGCCCCTCGTCTAAACATTGCTGCGCCCCTTGGAAATCACGGCTTACTTCGCGTATCCACGCGGCCCGCAAACGCAAACGGCGATCGCGTGGATTTAACTTAATCGCTTGGTCCAACAAAACACGAGCTTCGTCCCAGTGCCCTAGTATTTCATTTGTAGTTCCGAGTCCCTCCAACACATCCGCGTTATTCGGCAAGCTTGCTCGTAAGGAAGCTTCGCCGAGCACCTTCGTAGTCACGCGAAACCCAAAACTCATAAAAGGCTTGAGCGAGTCGGACTTCGGGGGCATCTGATTTCAACCTCACCGCATTATCGAGAGCGGCCTGCGCAGCAGCCCGCCTGTCTGCTGTCGCCCTGGAGTTATAAGCCTCAGAGTTCGCTCGACTTAGCATCGCCCAAGCAATTGCAAAATTCGGGTCGAGACGCACAGCTTCCTCTAACGGCTGAATCGCTTTCAACCTGAGAAGGTGAACGTCTTCGCGCAAGAGAGCGATTCCGCGTAGATAAGCATCGTAGGCTTCTGGCTTATTGGTAGGCTTTTGCTCGAGTGCGGTTTGTTCTGCACCGCTCAGCTTGGCTTTCAACGCATCTGCGACCGCAGCTGCAACCTCAGCTTCGACTCCGAAAATATTCTCCAGTTTCCGATCATAGCTTTCGGCCCAAAGATGTTCATCCGTCGCAGCGCGGACAAGCTGCGCGTTGATGTGAACCTGATCGCCAGCTTTTTGAACGCTGCCTTCGAGGATATTTGCGACACCGAGCTGACGCGCTATGTCCGGCAGGTTGTTAGGCCGCGCTGCGTATTGCTGAGTGGAGTTGCGCGAGATGACTTTGAGCGACGCGATCTTCGCAAGCCGCGTCAGGATTTCATCCTGAATTCCGACAGCGAAATAGGCGTTGTCGGGATCGCGGCTGAGATTGTCAAAGGGGAGCACCGCAATCGACTTTTCAGGAATTGCGGTCGACCCCAACCGAGGCCGGCTGGACCAATGCGAGAAAATGTAAAATCCCCCTGCGCCGGCCAGGGCCGCAACGATAATAAGTGCGGCGATCAATGCGCGCAGTCGTCGACCAGTCATCATGTCGGATACGGGAATCGCCGGTGCTGGTTGCGTTGCCTTTGTTTGCCGAAATTTCTCTGGCACCTCCGAGTTGCCTACTTCGTCGGTGTAGAGATTTACCGCGTTGACACGAACGCCGTGCTTCACTTCGCATTCGCCCAGATCGTGCAAATGCGAACGCCAGCGCGGGTACTGTTCAAGGTCATCGGCGACGTGCTTGGACAGCAGGATGTGTCCGGCATCGCCACAATCCATTATCCGTTGCGCCACGTTGATGCCGGCGCCGGCAATGTTCGCTTGTTCGTTTAGATCAGTGATCTCATTGACCGGGCCGCTGTGAATCCCCATCCGCACCCGGAGTTCAGGGTGTTTTTTCAGCTCCTTGCTGATCTCCAATGCGCACAACACCGGCGCATCAGGACTGGTGCGAAAGACTAGAGCGCCGCCATCGCCGGTCGGCAAACCGAGGAGTTTGCCTTCACTCTTAGCAAGGCGGAATTGCTCTGTGCCGCGCACGATCTCCCTCAACCTTTGCATCTGCTCGCTCTGCTCGGTGATGAGCAATTTGATGTAACCGACGATGTCTATGAACAAGACGTGTCCGATCTCGAGCCGGAGATCTTGGGTCTGGGGATCAGCCATCGGCCAGCAATGTTAAGTGCCAAGACAGGGTCAAGCCAGCCCGAAACCGAGGCGCCTCTACTTCAGCAGGAGCGAGGCGGAGATTTGATCGAACCGCGGATCTTGCCGAATTGAATCGAGGATCAGACTTAACCAATCGATGAAGCCGACGGCTTCTGTTGCTACTTGACCGCTTTTGATGGCGAAGACTGGATGAATATCAGTGCGCATTACGCGATGCGACCTCGCGCTCGACAATAAGATAACAGATTTATAGTCTCAACGTGTGAAGACGCGACTGCGCTGTATAGCAGCGATCTCCGCGTTGCTATCCGCGATCACGTTGCAGGCTGAAGCACCGTTCAACTTCGACAGTACGCCCGGAAAATTACCAAAGGATGTGGTGCCGCTGAGTTACGACATCCAACTCAAGCCAAATATCGAGAAGCTTACGTTTACGGGCTCGGAGACAGTGCTTCTCGATGTTCGGAAACCAGTGAAGACGATCACGCTTAACGTGAACACGGTAACGATTGCGTCGGCGAAGTTGCTCGGAGCGCGTGCCAAGATCGAGCAGGATGCACGCGTCACGATCGATCTCAAAGAAGAGACTGCGACATTAGCCTTCGATACAGAGGTTCCCTCGGGCCGGCATCAGATTTCAGTCGAGTTCGCGGGCAAGATTAACGAAGCGCCAATGGGGCTTCACTACGCGCGTTATCAGGAAGAAGGCTCAAGTGCAAAGAAGATCATGCTCGGTACCGACATGGAACCGAGTGATGCGCGCCGGATGTTTCCGTGTTGGGATGAGCCGTCCTTCCGTGCGAAATTTCGGATAGCCGCGACGGTGCCGGCGAATTTCACCGCAGTGTCTAACATGCCTGTCGAGGGCGAGAAGAAAACAAACGCTGGAAAGGAAGTGCGATTTGCAGAAACGCCGCCAATGTCGAGTTATCTGATTGTCTTCTGTGCGGGCGAACTGGACGCGATTTACGCCGAGGCGGACGGCGTGAAGCTCGGTGTCGTGACGACGAAGGGAAAAGCGGATAAGGGGCACTATGCACTCGAAAGCGCAGAAAAGATCCTAAAATACTATAACGAGTATTTCGGAGAAAAATACCCACTCCCGAAACTGGACCTGATTGCAGTTCCTAGCGGGAATTTCGGCGCCATGGAGAATTGGGGTGGCATCACATTTGATGAAAGCATCCTGCTCTTTGATCCGGCGAAGTCATCCGAATTGACCAAGCAAAGCATCTTCAATGTGACGGCTCACGAAATGGCGCACCAATGGTTCGGCGATCTCGTAACGATGGCGTGGTGGGACAACCTTTGGCTCAACGAAGGATTCGCCTCCTGGATGGGAACGAAATGCTCGGATCATTTTAATCCGCAGTGGCATATCTGGCTTCGATCAAACGCCGATAAGCAGTGGGCCATGACGACCGATGCGCTTTCAGCGACGCACCCGATCCAGCAGCCGGTGAAAACAGAAAGGGAGGCAGCCAGCGCTTTTGATGAGATCACGTATCTAAAGGGGGAATCGTTCCTGCGAATGCTCGAGAGCTATCTCGGCGAACAGGATTTCCGCTCCGGTATCCGCACTTACATCAAGGCGCAGAGACTTTCCAATTCCACGACTGCCGACCTCTGGAACGCGTTGACTGAGTCATCCAGAAAACCAGTTACGGCGTTCGCTGCCAGCTGGACTGAACAGCCCGGTTTACCCCTTGTTTTAATGACGTCCACGGAATCTGGCGTCACAGCGGGCCAGGAACGTTTTACTATGCATCAGAAGAGCCCCATGCCACTCGAATGGAAAATCCCAATCGCCTACTCTGATGTATCAAGCATGACAACTCCGGCTAAGGTATTTCTCCTCGAACAGAAATCCGCGCTGCTGCCGGATATTCAGGCCCCTCAGAATGTAAAGTTGAATGCTGGCAATGTTGGATATTTCCGCACGCAATACGACCCTGCGCATTTCGGGAGACTGGCAGCTTCAGTGGCTCAGCTACCGGAAGCCGATAAGGTGAATCTGGTCAGCGACACATGGGCCTTAGTGGAAGCGGACCGGGGATCGATCTCAGATTATTTCAAGCTGATTGAGGCATTGCGGGGCGAAAACAGCTTAGCGCTCTGGGAGCAGATCACTGCCACGCTGAGCGCCATTGATTTCCTCTACTTGGGAAACAACGAGCGCGCAGCCTTTCAAGCGTACGGGCGTTGGCTCATCAAACCGGCCTTCGACCGTATCGGCTGGGAAGCAAAAAAGGGCGAACAGGTGGCGGACGGATTACTCCGCACCAAGTTAATCGCTGAACTGAGCGAATTCGGCGATGAAGACGTAATCACCGGAGCCCGGGAACGCTTCGAGAAATTTCTGGCAGATCCTAAGATGCTCCCGCCAGACTTACGCCCTGCAGTTCTGGATGTTGTTGGGCGTCACGCCGACCAAAAGACATGGGACAAACTGCATGAGCTCGGGCTAACGACTCGGAGCATCGAAGAGAAGGGAAACTTTTACCATGCGATGGCGGCGGCGCTCAGTCCTGAGCTCGCGAACCGCATGCTGCCGCTATCGCTTACCGATGAATTGCCGGCCACGCGGGCGACATCTCTCGTCATCTGGGTGGCGAGGACTGGCGAGCAACCTGAGATCGCGTGGAACTTCGCACAAGCAAATCGCGAAAAGCTTGATCCAAAATTGGGCGCAATCCTCGCTGTCCGCTTCGTTCCGGATCTAATGCGCGGGTTCTCCGACGCGTCGCGTGCTACAGAGCTGGAGACTTACGCAGAGAAATACATGCCCGCTGGCGCAAAGAGTGAAGTTGATAAGGCGACAGAGGAGATCCGTTTCAACGCAGATTTCAAAGCGCGGATTATACCAGAGATCCACAGATGGCTGCCCAGAAAAACCCACCTCTCAAAAGCTAAGGCATGCGTGTAGGTCATCGCGGTGTCGATAATCAGCGATGCGCTCCCGGCTATTGCGACGGAAATCATCAATGAATCCGAAGTTAGCGTCAGCCACGATTGTCGTCCTTCTACTGCTACCAACGTTACGCGGGCAAAATGACAGCGAATCTTCGCCACCTTCGCCTGATCCCGAAAGTGAAGTCTTATATAAGAGCCCGAAAGGCACTTACAAGATTCAAACCCGCAGAAAGGACGAGAGGGTTTGGATTGTTTCTCTAAAAAATCCGAGCGATGCCAAGGTTCTTCCTAATGGAACGCGAATTGGGATGGAGGCATCTGCACCCCCGGATGAGAATTGGTTATTTTATGCGGGCGAACTGTATCGTAGGGGAGATGGCTTGAATTTTGTTCCCTTTAAAGGCGCCCATTGGTTTCAGAAGAACGTCGTCGCCTACGCAGTAAAACGTTTTCATTTTTCTCGGCCCGATATCGGCGCATCCAGCGCTCAATGGAGTTGTGATTCGGGGCGCTTACTAGTTGAGATCTCGCGCACGAAGGAAGAAGAGGAGGAGGAGCGCTATGCCTACTTCAATGTGCGAACGAATACGTTCGAAGAAACGCCGTACCTTCAAATGGTCAACGCTACCCTCACGCATGTTACAGGTGCGGCGCGCTTTGAGGGCTACCCAAGCGCACAATTCAGCGGCGGAGGCGCGGGAAAGCACATGGTGTTTACCGAACCGCTTGATCCGTTACCACCCGAGACAGACCTCCGCAGCCGTTTCGAAGCGCTCGATTCTCGTATGAATGAGTTGCACAAAAAATTCCTCGACTCGCGTCCGGCAGACGCTGTCGATATCGTGCGCGAAAGCCAGCAAACGTGGAACTCAGCGCGTGCTCAAGCGATAAAACTATATTTGCCGTTTGCGCCAAAGGGGGACGAGGAACGTTACCGGCTTCAGTTTCTTTGCGACCTGACCGCCGAAGAAGTAAGTCAGCTCGACGATTTCGATCACCCGATTTCGAATCCATCGAATTTATAATCGCCTAACGAGTTCTACTTCTTCCACCGATTTAAATTGCAGCGCTTTGGGCGAACGAGCTTTCTGAGATCGCTGCTGCGTTCCTCACCAGGGTCAAGAAGTTGGCTACCCAACTAGCTGGTTAGTCCGAACAGGAGCAGACCGATTTTCCACTGCCAGGGGGCAAAACGGGTGGACCTATTTTCGGCACTCTTCTGTTGTTCTTTTTTGGATCTCACGATAGTCACCCCGCTGCGCCTTTTTACCTGTCGGTCTGCCTCGCGATTTATCTGCTGATGATTTCTATGCCCGTATTTTGGATGGTGCTATTTCGAAAGTTGTCCACACGCGCCCTAACCAATCGATGAAGCCGACGGCGCCCAGCCGCATAAGCCGCGAGCATGTTTGCCACGACAGCCTGGCGCGGCTTATCTCTTTCTCGTTAGGCGAAACGCAGCAATCCGCCACACGAAAGGAATTAGAAATGAATCTCGCGGACGCAACAATTAGCCAGCTTCTCAAACGCTGAAGGCGCAGGCAACTATCCCGCCTTGGTTAATTCCGGCCAGCTCAGTATTCCAGCGCGGCAAACTCCATCAGGTCGAGGGTTCCTGACTGAGACCCCAACGGCGCCGGTATGCCGCCGATCCGCAGAATGCTCCGCCCCTCGCAGACGACATACAGCGCGCGGACCGAAGGATCTGAGAGCGGATCGAAGAAACCTGACTCGGGACGCCCGGGAAGCGCGATCGAGTTCAGCACCGGGAACCACTCGAGTCCGAAGTCCTCGGTCCAAAAGACGCCTGCGGTGCCGAAGGCAAAGCGCGTCTGCCGCTCGCTGCGCAGGAAGAGCATGTCTTGCAGCAGAGAGGCCGAGATGGTGAGCTTGCCGCCGGCGGTGATCACGCGCGTAAAGCCAGCGTCGAAGAACCAACTGAGCCCGCCATCTTCCGACACTTTGACGCCGTCCGCATCAAGCACGTAGATGGTTTGCGGCTCATACGGGTCCACGAACCACCGGAGTGCATTCCAGACTGGAGTCTGAAGTGAGTTGTTGGGCACGATCATGTCCCATGAAGTTTGTGCGCTGTTAAGCTTGAAAACTTGCCCGCCAAACCGCGTCCCCACGTAATAGATGGGATTCGCGTGTCCGCCACTGGCTTGCGGGATGATCGCGCCCGCCGGCAATTGCGGACCGATGGGTTGCGCCTTACTCAGATCGTGCCATTGGCTCACCGATGTGACGGAAGTGATCTTTGTGGTGCGAAATAAATTAGCGGTACCGTCCAGCGCCTGCTCGACGACGATGATATCGCCATCAGGGAGCGGCGCTTCCGTCGCCAGCGTCATGATCAGCGGACGATAGCCGAGCAGGTAGACGTCAGATCGCGCATACGACACCAACTGGGTGGCATCGTTAAAATTGATTCTTAGCGGCGAAGGCACGAGGGTTTTGCTAAAGAGGTTACCCGCGTCCGGATACGCGGGACCGAGGATGCTGATGCTGCGGATGATGCCGAAGACTCCAGGGTCCGTCCTGGGCAGGAACTGAACGACACGGTTCAGCTGCGCCGGATCGGCAAACCACGCATCACAATCGCCGCAGCCTGAACCGGGGTCTCCCCACTGCTGGCCGCCGTCGAGCGAAAAGAAATCGTTGTTGTCTCCGCAGCCGAAATAAAGTGCGGGCTGGCTGCCGATTCCGCAGAGTCCTGCGATGTTGATGGGGTCCAGAGTCTCCAGGCCGGTTGGCATCTGCCAACTGTTCTCGTCGCGGCCGCCGTTATCGCAGAAGTACACGCCGCCGTCGTTCGCCATCCACAGTCTCCCGGCGACATGTTGATCCAGCTCGCTGTTCTTGTTGTACGGACTTGGCTGGCTCGAGGGCTTCAACGTGATCTCAAAGTCCGGGGTAAACGCGATGGCGTGGGGGTCCACGTGCATGAATACATCGTTCTCGTGCACTCCCGCGTGATGGGCCACCGAGGCGTCCATGCCGTCCAGGCGATGCCAAGACGAATTGTCGCTGGGGGTCCCAGCGGAGACATGCACGTGGCTGTTGTCAGAAAAGAACAACAGAAACCCATTGCTGGTGGCTTTGGTTACCACATAACAATTGCCGCTGGGGCTGGTCTCGCCCGAATACACCGGGGGACCCGGCAGCAACGCCCACTGAGCGTTCCCGTTGTTCAACTCGAACCGACTGAAGTCTCCGACCCACAAGCTGGCCTCGTCAGCCAGCCGCCGGCAATCGGTGTTGACGAGCGTTCCATCGGGGACGTGGTCCGCGTAATAAGTTGGTCCCAGGGCCCCTCCGCTTGTCACCATGTAGACCCTGGCCGGCTTCCCCGGTTCCACGGCCAGGAGTTGCGCCGCCTCGCCGCCGCCAAACGCGATTTGGCCGCCGAAGTTCCCTACGCCATTGCCACCGCAGCTCGTCTGAAAACCCGAGAGGATGGTGCGCACATTGGTAATCTGCGGCACCACGCCCAGATCCTGCTTCCACGTCTGCCCGCCATTCGTGGAATACCAAACCACGCCGTCACCGAGTGCATACACGCGCCGTTTGCCGTCCGGCTCGAGCGGTCCCACGGCAACGTGCCACAGCGAAGATCCCACAAATTTCTTTGTCCACTTCGCCCCACCGTTTTGGCTGATGGCAACCACGCCGGAGCTTCC
>Ga0306924_10004530_pt1 | contig 13576 bp, 12 predicted proteins | sample sta12Can44000111_FD_203756 | JGI IMG/M metagenome (GOLD analysis project Ga0306924, IMG submission 203756) | Lab enrichment of tropical soil microbial communities from Luquillo Experimental Forest, Puerto Rico - statanox.12C.anox.44.000.111 (v2)... | ecosystem: Environmental > Terrestrial >... | reverse complement strand
CCCCGGGCCTACTCTGCGGAGACGGGTGACCGTGCCCCCTATGCCGATTGCAAGATGGTCACTGCTCCTCTACGTTTTGTTCGTGCGGCCAGTCGCGTTTATCGGATCTTTGGTTGCGGTTGTTTTTGAAACTGACAACTGGCTACTGATTTTCGCTACACTCTCCTCATGCTCGCCCCCTACGCGGTCCGCGTCGAAGACTCACGCGGGCGCCGCTATCCCGAGCCATCTCATCCGTATCGCAATGCCTTTCAGCGCGATCGTGATCGCGTCATTCACTCCCGCGCCTTCCGACGTCTGGAGAACAAGACCCAGGTCTTCACCCGGCGCTACTCCGACCACTTCCGTACGCGCCTCACGCACACCATGGAGGTTGCGCAGATCTCCCGCACCATCGCCGCCGCGCTCGATCTGAATGTCGATCTCGCCGAAGCCCTGGCGCTCGTACATGACATTGGGCATCCTCCGTTCGGACACGCAGGCGAGCGGGCGCTCGACGCCGCCATGCAACGCCACGGCGAATACTTCGACCACAACCTACAGGCCCTGCGCATCGTCGAAGACTTCGAGCTGCGTTACGCGGAATTTCGCGGTCTGAACCTGACCTTTGAAGTACGTGAGGGCATTATCAAGCACTCGCACGACTACACGGCAGCCGAACATCCAGAGTTGACAGAGTATCTCCTTGACCAGAGGCCTCCGTTGGAGGCGCAGCTCATCGACTTCACCGACGAAATTGCCTACACTACCGCCGACCTCGACGACGGCGTCGAGGCCAAGCTGCTCAAGCTCGATGACGTTCGCAAAAATGTGCGCGCCTTCGAGCGCTTCTATGTCGAGATGGAAGCCAGGTATCCCGATGCGCCCGCCAAGCTCAAGTTCAATGAGGCGCTGAAGCGCATGCTCAACCGCTTCGTCACCGACCTGATCGAGAACACGAAGTCACGCGTGCTGCATGCAAGCGTGTCAAGTTTGGACGACGTGCGCCGGTATCCCGAACGGCTGGCCGCATTCAGTTCCGAGGTCGAGCACGAGCGCCGCGAGGCGAAGGCGTATCTCTACAAGACGCTGTACGAGAGCAAGCCGCTACTGCCGGAAAAGCTCAAGGCTGAGAAGGTCGCGACCGAAACCTTCGATTACCTCGTAGCCCATCCTGAATCTCTCCCGCCGAGCTATCAGGAGAAAATCGAGCGTGAGAAGCTGGTGCGCGTGGTCTGCGACTATATCGCTGGGATGACCGACCACTATATCGAGGATCTCCTGAAGAAATTGCGGACCTCAGCTGCTGTTCAATAGCTTGACATGTGGCGCACATGTAACTATGTTGTGCACATGTCAAAGATGATCCAGATTCGCAATGTGCCTGACGCGCTCCACCGCAAGCTCAAGGCGCGGGCGGCGATGGCAGGCATGTCACTGTCGGATTATCTGCTTTCGGAGCTGCGGAGAACCGCCGAAGTGCCTACGCTTGCCGAGTTAGAGGAGCGTCTAAGTAAGCTCCCCCCAGTGTCTGTCGAGATTGACACCGCCCAACTGGTGCGCGAAGCCCGAGAGGCGCGTTGATCGTCCTGGACTCCTCTGCGGTGATCGATTGGCTTCTACAAACCGCTGCAGGACTGCGCATCCGGTCGCGAATCCGCAGCGAATCAGTCCATGCTCCGCATCTTCTAGACATCGAGGTCGCCCAGGTATTGCGCCGACTCGTAAGAGGGGGCGTTCTCCCGGCGTGGAACGCCGATGAAGCAATCGAGATATTCCGCGATCTTCAGATAGTTCGATATCCTCATGTCACGTTTTTGCCCCGCATCTGGCAATATCGCCACACTCTCTCTGCGTACGATGCGTTATATGTCGTGCTGGCGGAAACACTCGATGCAACGCTGATCACCCGGGACGCGCGCCTCGCCGCGGCACATAGCCATAGTGCAAAAATCGAGTTGTTTTAACTAACCCGCTCCCAACCGTGCCCGCTACACCACAGCCGGTGCGGCGACCTTAGCGGCTCCGGCCAGGTAATGAGCCCGGGAATAAATGTCATAGGCATGTCGGGATGGTAGGGGCGCACCTGCACAGTAAATCCGTGCAGGCCGCTGCGCGCGATGGATGTGTCCGCTGCGTAGCGATAGACACCTTCCATTGCCTCCCCCTCCGGAGCCATTGGAACGGGCTGAGCATCCCTGAGTTCCGCGTTCATGTCCACTTGTCCAACGTAACGTACAGTTCGGAGATCTGCTTCTCGAGTCCATCCGTCTGCAATCGAGACGCTCCACGAGAGTGCATACAACTCAGATCTTTTGGTTGGACTGGGCGAACAAAATACGAATATTTGGCCGATAACCGACACGGATTCAATTAGATAGATATAACTATTTTATATCAATGACTTAGCAAATAATTTCTCCCTAAGCCATTGTTTCTAAACAGTCGTGCAACTCCTTTTGTCACCGCGCAACGTCAAGCTGGCGGCGTTACCGCTAAAGGGGGAGGGCCGGAAACGTGAAGAGAATCGAGTAGCGGGCCGGGCGCTGGCCGAAGAGATTTAGCCTGCGGGCAGGCGCCGGTTCTTCCAGAGCGACCGCGGCTGAGCGACCACCGGGACCACGTTTCAGGTTGGCCGTTACGTAGGCGCACGGGTCCTGTGGTTCAGGTCGCTTACGAAACCAGATCTGCAATCGCCGGATGAGGTTTTGGGTCAGAGACATCGGACGACCTACCAGTCGTTAGTCGCCCGCAACCATTTCCGGCGCCGGAGCAGCCTGGATCTCTTCCACGTCCACCAGGCGGGTCGGATACTTACCGGTATAGCAGGCAGTGCAGTAGCTGAGTTTCTCGCTCTCGCCCGCCGCCTTTTTCAGGCCCTCGAGCGACAGATACGCCAGTGAGTCGGCGCCGATGTACTCGCGGATCTCGTCCACCGACTTGTTGGCCGCGATGAGCTGGTTCTTGGAAGGCGTGTCCACGCCGTAGTAGCAGGGCGAGATGGTCGGCGGACACGAGATGCGCATGTGCACTTCCTTCGCGCCGGCGTCGCGCACCATGCGGACGATCTTGCGGCTGGTGGTGCCGCGCACGATGGAGTCGTCGATCAGCACGACGCGCTTGCCGTCGATCACATGCCTCACGGGGTTCAGCTTGAGGCGCACGCCGAAGTCGCGTACGCGCTGCTCAGGCTCGATGAAGGTGCGGCCGACGTAATGGTTGCGGATCAGCCCGAACTGGATGGGAATGCCGCTCTGGTAGGAGTAGCCCATGGCTGCAGTGACACCGGAATCCGGGATAGGGATCACGATGTCCGCATCGACCGGCGACTCCAGCGCAAGCTGGCGTCCCATGGCGTCGCGCGATTGCTGTACGGAGCGGCCAAAAATGATGCTGTCGGGCCGCGAAAAGTACACGTGCTCAAAAATGCAGCTGGAGTTGGGCTGCTGCGATGAGTAGAAACGTGAATGTACGCCTTCCGGGCCGACGATCACGAGCTCGCCCGGCCTGACCTCGCGTTCGTATTTGGCACCGATCAAGTCAAAAGCGCAGGTCTCGGAGGCGAAGACGATTGAGTCTTTGTGGTGCTCTGACTGCCCGTGGATGCGGCCCATGACCAGGGGACGGAAGCCACGTGGATCGCGCGCCGCGAAGATGCGATCGGGCGTCAGCATGACCAGTGAGAATGCGCCTTCGATGCGCCGTAATGAGTCGGCCATCGCTGATTCGAGGGTCTCCTCTTTCGAGCGTGCGATGAGGTGGACGATGACTTCGGTGTCGCTGGTGGTCTGGAAGATGGAGCCCTGATGCTCGAGCTGCGAGCGGATATCGTGGGCGTTGACGATGTTCCCGTTGTGCGCCAGCGCGACTTTTCCCTTGCTGCACTCCACGCGGATCGGCTGCGCGTTCAGCAGCGCCGAATCGCCGCTGGTCGAGTAGCGGGTGTGTCCGATGGCAAGCGAGCCGGGAAGCGCAGCAAGACGCTCGCCGGTGAAGATATCGGAGACCAGCCCCATGGCCTTATGCAACTCGATGCGTTCGCCATTCGACGAAGCGATACCGGCCGACTCCTGTCCGCGATGTTGCAGCGCGTATAGGCTGAGGTAAGTGAGCTTGGAAGCTTCGGGGTGGCCGTAAATGGCAGCCACTCCGCACTCTTCATGGAGTTTGTCCGATTGCATCAGCATCGCTCACCTGTCCGTTGCCAGTTCCAGTCAAGCGGGAACCCTGGCTGTCGTTGCTTTTGTGCGAGCAGCTAGTTGCTAATTGCTATCTGCTCTTCCGTCTCCGTATGCAGCGCCTCTTCCAGCGCCTTCGCCCACACTGTCTTCAATTCCGACACCCGCGCGCTTGCGCCCGATTTGCCGTCGACGCTGATCTCCAGGTTGTCGGGAACCGTGACTCCAATCTTTTCCGCTGAGAGGCCGTATTGCGCCGCTATTTCTTTGATTCGTTCGAGATATCTCTGGTCGCAAGAGATGAGGATCCGGCTGGCGTCTTCGCCGAACAGGACAAACTCAGGAACCAGCCCTGCCGACTCCATGGTAACCTGCGCTCCGATACCTCTCGCGAAGCCACCTTCGGCAAGGGTGACCGCGAGCCCGCCTTCGGTGCAGTCTTTGGCGGTCTCCACCAGCCCCTCATCGATCATCTGCACGATAGCCTTTTGGAGGGCGGCTTCCTTGCCGATCTCGAGCGACGGCGGAAAGCCCCACAGGTGGCGGAGAATCTCCTTGGCGTACTCGGATGACCCGAATTCTGCCTCCACGTCAGAGGCGTCGCCGGGCTCGGATCCGCGCAGCAGCACGAGCGCGCGCCCGGTTTCTTGGAAATCGGAACCGATAGCTTTATGAACATCTTTGAGGATTCCGACAACTCCTATGACTGGCGTCGGATAGATGCCTTCGCCCAGCGTCTCGTTGTAGAAGCTGACATTTCCGCCGGTGATTGGGGTTTCCAGCTCCTCGCAGGCTCGGGTCATTCCGTCGATCGTCTGGGAGAATTGCCACATGATGTGCGGTTTCTCCGGATTGCCAAAGTTCAGGCAGTTGGTCGCAGCAATCGGCGTCGCGCCCGAACAGGCGACGTTGCGCGCCGACTCAGCCACCGCATGCATGGCGCCCAGCTTGGGATCGAGGTAACACCACCGACCGTTGCCATCGAGAGCCATCGCCAACCCGCGATTGCTGCCCTTCACGCGGATCACGCCGGCTTCGCCGCCGGGACCTTCGACGGTGTTGGTCTGAACCATCGAGTCGTACTGCTCGAACACCCAGCGCTTGGAGCAGATGTTCGGACTCGCTAGCAGTTTCTTCAGGTCGGCCGTAAGATCGGACTTCTGCCCGAGTTGGACGTCCCCCGGCATCTCGCGAGGAACCGGCGGCTCCCAGCGCTCCATCGGACGGTCGTAGAGAGGGGCTTCGTCGGTCAATGACTGGTTGGGTATCTCGGCAACAATTTTTCCGTGCTCGAGGACGCGCATCGTCGGTTGGTTAATGACACGTCCGATGGTGACGGCGTCGAGTCCCCACTTCTCAAAGACGCGGAAGACCTCTTGTTCCCGGCCGTTTTCGGCGACCAAAAGCATGCGTTCCTGCGACTCACTCAGCATGATCTCATAGGGAGTCATGCCGGTATCGCGCTGCGGTACCAGGTCGAGCTCAATCTCCAGGCCGACGCCGCCGCGCCCTCCCATCTCGCAAGTGGAGCAGGTTAGGCCGGCAGCGCCCATGTCCTGAATGCCGACGATCGCGCCGGTCTGCATCGCTTCAAGACAGGCTTCGAGCAGCAGCTTCTCCAAGAACGGATCGCCCACCTGCACGTTCGGGCGCTTAGCTTCGGACTCCTCGCTGAATTCCTCGCTGGCCATGGTGGCGCCGTGAATGCCATCGCGGCCGGTCTTGGAGCCGACATAAATGACCGGGTTTCCGGCGCCCGACGCCTTGGCATAAAAAATCTGGTCGCGGCGGACCAGACCCAGAGCGAACGCATTGACCAGCGGATTGCCGGAGTAACAGCTTTCGAACTTTACTTCGCCGCCAACGTTAGGGACACCGAAACAGTTGCCGTAGGAGGCGATTCCACTGACGACACCTTCCATCACGGAATGGTTCTTGTGCAGGGTCGCTTGGTCGAGGCCCGCTTGAGCGGTGATCGGTCCGAAGCGCAGGGAATCCATCACCGCGACCGGGCGCGCGCCCATGGTGAAGATGTCGCGGAGGATGCCACCGACACCCGTTGTCGCGCCTTGGAACGGCTCGATAAACGATGGGTGATTGTGCGACTCGATCTTGAACGCGCAGGCCCAGCCGTCACCGATGTCGATGATGCCCGCGTTCTCGCCGGGACCCTGCACAACGCGCTTGCTGCGAGTGGGCAAGCGCTTCAAGTGGACGCGCGAGGACTTATAGGAGCAATGCTCGCTCCACATGACGCTGAAGATGCCGAGTTCAGTCAGCGTAGGCGTGCGGCCCAGCGACTTCAGGATGCGCCCGTATTCCTCCGGTGTGATACCGTGGTCGCGCAATAGTTCGGGAGTAATAACGGGTTCCTGGGCGGCGGGCTTTTCGGTTTCGATTAGGCTCATGGCGGATCGGAGTGGAATGTTTATTTTCGCATGGCGAGCGCTTCAGATAAAGACACCAGACCGGGAAAAACCCGCGCCCTCCGCCGATCTACACAAGCAGATTGACCTCACCCAAAATTGAGCACGAGCTAAGGCAGGTAGTACCGGAAGGATGTGAAGACCATATTCTCGATGGCCTCCGGTTGGCCGCCGATCCCCGACCAGGCGTCACGTGTGAGATAGGAATACTGCGCACCCAATTGCAGCCTTCCGGCCGGCCCGTTGTACAGCTTGTACCAGAGCATTGCCGTCCCTTCGAAGAGCGCGCGCGTATTCCCGGCGCAGTTGGTTAAGGGACCAGGGCCGAAGCCGTTGGCGAGTGTCGGGAGCGTCTCCGTTCCGCAACCCGTATTCACGAACAGCGGCGATCCGTAACCGACGGGTTTGCCCTTAAACATTGAGGTCTGCCGGCCTGCGTACTCCCCGCCACCGTAGAGGTTAAGGTCCCACTTTGGTGCATGATATTCGACCGAGAGCAGCCCTTGATAGGAGCGGACGAGATGTTCGTAGCCGTTTCCATACGCTGTCGTGTCGGGTAACTGCGAAGCGCCATAACGGCCCACTCCGTTGCCGCCAAGGTAGTGGATACCGATTTCCAGGTGCTTTTGGGCCAGAAGCCAGCGGGCATTGGCGCCCAGGCCTCCGCCGGCCGTGAGGTTATTAAACGCGCCGGTGGCGGACGGTGTGGCTGCAGTAGCGTTGGGATAGATGTGCGTGCGGAAGACGCTGGCCACACCGAAAATTTCGTAATGTCCGAATCCTGGTTCGAAGGCTGCCTTGGCGACGAAATCAGGCGTATAGTTCGACGAGTAATTGGCGAGGGAGTTATAGCCTCCACTGCTGCCGTTGCCGGGACCGCCAATCAGGAAGTTCGTCGGATTTCCCGAGACGGTCAGCAGGGTCTGCGCGTTCTCCACTGACATGCCAAGCCACACTCTATTGTTGAAGTCTTTGGTTACACGCACGCCCCACTGCCGGGTGTAGCTGAAGCCGACGTTGTACTGAGTGTCGATAACTTGCGGACTAAGCCAGGTGAAGGCGTCGAGGCCGGATTTAAACTCCGTCACCAGGCTCCAGAGCTGGCCGGCAGTTACAGTCCAGCCATTGTGGAAAGCAGCTTGGCCGAAGAGCTGTCTCTGACGCATGACGTAACTGTTGCTTTGGTTGTTGGTTGAAGCGACGCCGACGCCCAGGAAGTCAGCTTCGTAGTAGCCACGCAGAACGGTCTGTCCCCAGTCGCCCCGTGCCAGCAGCGAAATGCGTGAGGCGCGTCCGGTGCCGTAGAGATCGGAGGCCCGCGCCTGCCCGGAAGCCGAGAAGGGTATGGCGTTATACTGCGTGCCGATGTCACTGAACATGGCGCGCTGACGCCACACCATATCGCCCGAAACGAAACCGCCGGGTGTCAGACTGACGCCCTTGAAGTGGATGGTCAGCGGGCTTTCCAACGCGCCGACCCGCTTTTGAGTTTCGGTCAGCGACGCGGACGTACTCGCGTTGGCGGCTTCGAGATCGGTGACGTCATGCTGCAGGGTGCTGAAATCGCTGGCAGTAACTTCGCTTTCCTTTTGCGCCGCCTGCTGCGCCTGACCGGCCGCTGCGTCAGCCCGGTCCACCCGTTGCTGCAACCTTTGGAGAGCTTGATCGCGAGACACGATCTGTTGGTGCATCTCCTGGATCTGCTGTTGTTGCTGCTGAATCTGCTGCTGCTGCGCAGCAATGGCGTCCTTCAGTTCCTGGATCGCAGTCGAACTGGCGCGGGAGGCGCCGGTCTGTAACTGTTTTCGCGACGACGGTGGATTGTCGGTCTGAGCGAAGATGCTGCTCGCTAAAACAACGAACAGCAGGACAGGCAAATAGGCATTTCGATAAGGATGCGACATCAGCAAGTCTCCTTTCAACGCGCAACGTGGAGCGAGCGTGGGGCGGTTAGGGCGCGTGAAACGTCACGCCCAACCTCAGTCGTATTTGGCATAAAATCGATCGATTTACTTGACATAACAGATACAATCAGAAGTCTGCCGACCATTCCTGAGTAAACCCCGGTATTATGCCGACGGTGTGAGCCCCCAGCGATACTGCAACCGTCTTTCCATGGTTTTGAAGATGAGCCCGTCGACGATGTAGCCGATGGCAACGATGAGAATCATCACGGCGAGCACCTGGCTCATATCGTTCAGATCACGGCCCATCATGAGCAATTGCCCGAGACCCAGGGTGACGGAGATCATTTCTCCCGCAATTAAGGAGCGCCAGGCGAAGGCCCATCCCTGTTTAAGACCCGTAATCAAGTACGGTAGGCTGGCGGGAATGAGCACGTAGAAGAACAACTTCACGCCACGTGCTCCCAGGTTGCGGCCTGCCAGGGAATATATCTTAGGCATCTGTTTGCGGCCTGCCTCCATGCTCAAGGTCACGGACAATACTGAGCCCATGATCACGACGAAAAGAATCGCCTTCTCGGACAATCCAAACCACAGGACCGCCATTGGCAGCCAACAGATGCTGGGGAGGCTCTGCAGGCTGACCAGGAGACCGCCCAGCGTCTGTTCCAGGAACTCGCTGCTGGCTAGCAGCAAACCCAGCCCGATACCGAGCACGGCGGAAATCGAATAGCCGATCGCGATGCGTTTCATGCTGATGGCAATCGCGATCCAGAAGCTGTGGTCGGCAAAGCCGGCACGCAACGACTCAAACACTCCTTGCGGCGTTGGAACCAGGTAGGGCGGCCAAATGTGCATCCGCGCTACCAGCATCCAAAGTCCGATGGCGAGGGTGTAAAACGTGATTTGTCTGGCCGCCGATTTCATGGCTTAGTCCCCTGTCATTTGTCTTTGTTGTCCGCACCGCCCAATATCGTGCCTCCCCCTGATTTCAGCGCACCGGATCGGGTGGGTGGCTAGCGAACCGCAGATCCAAGGATTCCCACGAGCAGCGGTCTACCATCGCGTTCGCGTTTCGACTGGTCGCGCAGGAGGCATGAAATGCAACTGCCGGATCGCCGCAAACCACAACGTCATTTGCTCCTGCGTCATCCAATTGAGCCTTGGAGAGAGGGCCCCTGACTCCGACCACCGGTAGCTCTGCTGGCGCCGCCACCCACTCCTTTCTTCGGTCCGTCCGACCCTGCTCGCGTCCTTTCCAGAAGTCACTGAATGCAACTCCGGTTCCAAGTGTCGGAACCGGGCGTCCGATTCGTCTTCGGAGCTGGGTGTACGCGCGGAGCGCTCCTTCGTTTCGGTTGATGAATGTCCCTCCACCACATATGCCGGCTTCGGTCCCCATGCGGCGAACCAGCTCGTGGATGGCTTTGCGCGCGTAGCTCCGCAAACCACGCCGGGTAGCCATCTCTTCTCTGAGTTGTGCGACAAAGCGATGGAAGTCGCGGGTACTGCGATGTAAGAACCGCGATGGCCTTGCCGTATAGTCAAGGGTGTCGAACAGAGACCAGGAAATCGACGGATAGCGGGCCCGGCAAGGGTCGTACAAGATCTCATCACCCAAATTGAGGTAGCCGACCCAGCCGATATAAACACCAGCGTGAAACAAGTTTCACCTCTTCCAGGAAAGCCGGACTATCCATGGTTGGCGGTTCTCGTCGTCCCAACTGCGGAGGCAAATCGCTGTCGGGCCAGGTTTGGCATTCACGACGAGACTCGGTATTCGTTCTGCAGGCTCTTATTGATTTCTTCGCGCAACTCGTCGAGGATGTCGCGTGCGGTTCGGGCGACAGTTACGTCCTCGATCTGGCGCGGCCGTGGCAGGGCAACGGCAAACTCGTGCTTGATGCGACCTGGACGAAAGGTAAATAGGATGACACGATCTCCGAGGCGAGCGGCTTCGCGTACGTTGTGCGTAACAAAAATGATGGTCCGGCCCGTCTCCGCCCAGATTCGCTCCAATTCGTCGTGCAGCAGGTCGCGGGTTTGCGCATCGAGCGCGGCGAAGGGCTCGTCCATCAGCAGAACATCGGGTTCTGTTGCTAAGGCACGCGCCAGCGCGACCCGCTGCCGCATTCCGCCTGAAAGCTGATGAATGTAGCAGTCGCTGAATTGTGAAAGATGGACCATCCGGAGGTAATGGCGGACCTTTTCTCTGCGCTCGTGGCTTCCGACGCCTTCCATCTTCAAGCCAAACTCGACGTTTTGCGCAACCGTCAGCCAGGGAAACAGGCCGAGCTCCTGAAAGATAAGGATGCTGCTGGTGGCCGGCCCCTCGATCAGTTTGTCGTCAACTCGTACGGAGCCCAAGGTCGGGCGCTGCAGCCCCGAAATGATGTGAAGAAGCGTCGATTTGCCACACCCCGATGGGCCCACGATGCACACGAATTCGCCTGCTCGCACCTTGAGGTCAATGTGGTCGAGCGCCAGCAGTCGGTTGCCAGTCGCGGTGGGATAGCTCAGCGACACTTCACGAAGCCACACCTTGGCATTGGCGGGCAGATCGTTTTGGTCCGATGCCTGTATGTCACCGGCGCGTACTTTCCAAGACGGAACACTGCCGAGTCTGCCATTTCTGTGCTGATTAGGTAAGAAAGTGGTATGCATTGCCTTCATGGAATTGCCTTTTTCCTTTTTCTTTCAGCACCTGGCTAAGGAGACTCAAATCGTAGAGGCCGGAAAGGTCGAGCATTGTCTTGCCGAGAAAACCCGCCTCAAACGCAGACTCCGCAGAAGTCAACAACGAGCTGCGAATGGGATCGTCTGTGATCTCGAACCGAAGGCTTCATTGATGATCGCGGGTGGAAGCGATTTGCCCGTTTCTCGTTGTATCTGATCGTTCACGAGTTTCTTGGCTTCGGAAGGATGACCACGAATCCAGTCCGTGAGGTCGACTTGGGCACGAATCCAGTTCTTCACCAGTTCAGGATGCTCATGCAGGAACTTAGTACTGACTACTAGGTTGATCACCACCAACTGCCCGTGAGGCCATAGTTGGCGTTCGTCAAGGAACAGCCGGCCGTTTCCTTCCCGGATGAGCCGAGTAGCCCACGGTTCTGGCGCCCAGGCTGTCTCGAGCTGCTTCTTCACAAACAGGGTCAGTTGGTCAGCATTCGCCATCGGCAGCACCTGTACGTCGCCACCCTTCCCGGTTGGCGTCATGCCGTGAGCCTGCAACCAGGCGCGCAACGCGACGTCCTGAGGATTGCCCAGCTGCGGCGACGCTACTCGTTTGCCATGGAAGTCCTCGGGTTTGTTGACGCCTGAATCGTTCCGCACCACCAGCGAGGCCCCTCCGCTGGCCGCGCCCGCGACCACCGAGTATCGCGATCGTTCCCGTCATGATTTGGGGCCAGCTGGCTTGGAGTTGTCATGAACTAGGATCGGTAGGATCTTGGGCTTCTTGCTCTTCGTCAGCCGTCCTCGCCGTTGTGTTGGTTGCTTATCGGTCACCAGGTCTCGAAAGGTTGTATTTTCGAGGATACGGGCGGCGGCATCGCGAACATCGAGAAAGACCTGATAGAGCGCGCGGTGGTTGTCGTCGGTTTCGATCAGGTTTCGGAGTTGCTCGGCGTCACCGAAAGGAGCAATCGCGCCGTCGATGAGGCGGATGACCTCGGCCAGGCTGATCTGCTCCGGTGGCCTGCGGAGACGATAGCCACCCTTGGCGCCCCGAACGCTCTCCACCATGCGGGCATTCTTCAACTCCAGCAAGATCAACTCGAGAAACTTCTCGGGGAGTTCTTCTTCGTAGGCGATGTCGCGAATGCGGATGGCGCCCTGATCGCAGCGCCTCGCCAGCATGGTCATTGCTTTGAGCGCATACAAGCCCTTTTGCGAAATCTTCATGGAGCGTCCTCGGCGAGCCCGTTTGCTTATAATCCCATAAAGTCAATAAAAATACTAGACAATTTTTGAAAGCGAGGTGCTAAGTGGGGGGTCTACAGGAGTCTGAAACGTGACCTAGAGCACTCTTATTCGGGTTCTTCTTCCCACTGGTACCCGCAGGCCAGGCAACGCCAGCGCTGGACTTGCTCGGTTGGAGTCTCAGGGAACGGAATCGCTGCCGACCACAATGTAATCTGACGCGGGTTTGTACCCGCGATGCGTCGGATCTCCAGCGAATCGCACTCCGGGCAGCATTGCACCATCTCAGAGTCGGACTCTTGGTCGGCCCCAGAGGGCCGGAAGTCGTCGAGCACTTCGAGTGCACGCACGACCTGGTGATCGCGAACCTGCAGCTTAATGCCCCACATCGCCATCCCGATATGCAGGTTCATGGCGTTCTCGTCGCGTACGGAGGCATCGATTCCCGCTGACGAGAGTTTTCCCTGTGCCAGCTTGGCTTCTCCGATGTTCAGGAAGGTTGCGATGGTGACCAGATCTTCGGGCATTACCTATGAACGCTAGCCTAGGACTAGCCTACGCTACCCGTCAATTCCTCCAGACGTGCGCGCCTGCTGTGCTGCCCGATCGCATCCACGATCTGTAACGCAACTGCCAGCGCACTGCGACCCTGTTCGAGCGAAACCTCCGGCGTAGTGCGATGCCGTACGGCCGTGAGGAAACTTATGAGTTCAGAGCCTAGCGGCTCTTGCTGGTCAACCCTGGGCTTAAAAGGCGTAATGCCAGGAAACGCGCTACTGACGACGTTGGCAGGATTGAACGGGTCGAAGTGGCGGCTCGCCCCAGCCTCAGCATCGACTCTCAGCACCAGCACATCCTGGCGGGAAAAATCGAGTGACACGTACTGCCGCGGCTGAAAGAAACGTAGTTTGCGCACGCGTTCCGTGCTCACCCGGCTGGCAGTGAAGTTCGCCACACACCCGGATTCGAATTCCAGGCGAACATTGGCGATGTCGACCTTCTGCGACAGGATCGGCAGGCCGACAGCACGAACCTCCTTCACCGGCGACTTGGTCATGGTCAGCACGATGTCGATGTCGTGGATCATGAGATCAAGCACCACATCGACGTCAAGCGAGCGCGGCGTAAACACGCTGAGCCGGTGTACTTCGAAGAACATGGGTTT
>Ga0306924_10004529_pt1 | contig 13577 bp, 14 predicted proteins | sample sta12Can44000111_FD_203756 | JGI IMG/M metagenome (GOLD analysis project Ga0306924, IMG submission 203756) | Lab enrichment of tropical soil microbial communities from Luquillo Experimental Forest, Puerto Rico - statanox.12C.anox.44.000.111 (v2)... | ecosystem: Environmental > Terrestrial >... | reverse complement strand
ATGCCACGCAGATGACGCCGCAGGCGCGAGGCACCGCGGTCGCGATCTTCTCTTCGGCGATCTATCTCGGCCAGACGCTGGGGGTCGCCGCGGGCGCGCTCGTGTTCGACCGCTTCACCGCGGTGCCGCTGTTCATAGCGACCGCCGTCGCGCTGCCGGCGCTGGCCTGGTGGTTCGCGGCCAAACTGCGACGCCGCACCGCGGACGGCCGCCAACCTGCGGACATCGACAGGGCGTAGTCCGTCTCGCCTTCTCCGCTGTTTGGCTTCAACCGCGTCCGCGCGACACGCGTTCGATTTCGGCACGCACCAGGCGCTCGACCATGTCCGGCAGATTCTCGTCGAGCCAGGTCTTGAGCATCGGCCGCAGCAGTTCGCTGACCACCTCCTCGAGGGTACGACCGTTGCGCGCCTGCGCCGTGCGCGCCAGCGTATCGAAAGCGGCATCGACGGCGGCGGTGGTGGCGGCAGAGAGCAGGCCACGCTCCTCGCCGGCAGGACGCGGCGCATCGAGCGTGGGGGCCGGCTCGGGCACGGCCGCCGCCTCGGTCCGCTCCGACGCGGCGGCCGCTTGGCGCGGCGCGCCCCGCAGATGGGCCAGCATGGAGTCGATCTCCTCCTCCGTCATCGGCGGCGTGGACGCAGCCACGTCCGCAGGAGCAATGCGCGGCGGCGGGCTGATCGGCGCGGGTTGGGAGGGTGCAGCGGGCGGGCGCGCTGGCGCTGGTGCAGCGCTTTCGCGCGCGGTCACGACGTGTTCTTGCCGGCTCGCGATTGTTTCGTTCGCCGGCTGGTCATCGGCGATGATCCTGCGGATGGAGGCGAGAATCTCGTCCATGGATGGCTCGGCGCTGGGCGGGCCTTCTCCGATCAAGTCCGCGATTTTTCTAGTCATTCGGCTCCCTCCCCCTAGACAATTGGCGATCCTCGTCCGATGCTATCCGCAAACTTCCGCGGGCTGAGTTGGGGGTTTTCCCGCGGGGTAGCGGACAGGGAGGATGCGGCCATGGGTTTGTCGTCGAAGAAAGTGCTCAAGCTGTTGCGCCGGGGCGAGCCCGGCCGGTACCTCGATCAGCGCGGACTCTATCTCGTAATCGCGAGTCGCACCAACGCGCATTGGGAGCGCCGATATCAGCTCGACGGCAAGGAGCATTACCACGGCCTCGGCAGCGCTTTCGTATTTGGCTTGGCCCAGGCCCGTGGGCGCGCTCGGCGCGTCGGTGAGCTGCTGGCGGATGGCGTCAATCCGATAGCTCGCAAGCGTGAGGCCAAGGCGGAGCGGATCGCGGCGGCCGCGGCCGCGGTCACCTTCGGTCAGTGCGCCTCGGACTATTTCAGGGCGCATTCGCCGTCGTGGAAGCACCCCAAGCACATCGCGCAATGGCGGGCGTCCGTTCTGGGGCTGACGATGAATGGCGCGCCGACCGAAGCCGACTATTGCAAGATCCTACGGCCGATGCCCGTCGCCAAGATCGACACGCCGATCATTCTGAGCGTGCTCAGGCCGATCTGGGAATCCAAGCCGAAGACGATGGAGCGCGTGCGCGCGCGCATCGCTGCCACGCTCGATTTTGCCAAGGCATGCCAATACCGGGCCGGTGACAATCCCGCCGACGTCGCCGTGATTGGCAAGGTGCTGCCGGTGAAGGGCAAGAGTACCAACCATTTCGAGGCGGTGCCCTATTCCCAGATTCCAGGCTTCATGGCCGCGCTGCGGGCGCAGGAGGGTACTGCCGCGCGTTGCCTGGAATTCCTGGTCTACACGGCGGCGCGCTCGGCGGAAGCACGCGAGGCCGTGCAAGGCGAAGTCAAATCTGCCGAGGCAGTGTGGGAGATCCCGTCCGGGCGCATGAAGGCCGACCGGCCGCACATTGTTCCGCTCACGCCCGAGGTGCTCGGGCTCCTGCACAGACTCCCCCATGAAGGCGATGGTGACGATGCTCTCCTCTTTATCGGGCCGCGGCCGGGCAAGCCGCTGACTGACCTCTCGCTCATGCGGTTGATGCGCAAGCTCGGCCGCACCGAATCCGTGCACGGATTCCGCAGCTCATTCTCGGATTGGGCGCACGAAACGACCGCCTTCAGCAATCATGCCATCGAGATCTCGCTGGCACATGCGGTGGGTGGCGCCCAAGAGCGGGCTTACAGGCGCGGCCCCATGCTTGAGAAGCGGCGCCGGCTCATGGCGGACTGGGCGCGTTACTGCTGCTCGCCGGTGGCGGCGCAGGAGGCCGCCAAGGTGCTGCAGATCGGTCGGGGGCGGTAATGCCCAAATTCACCCGCGACTGGGTCTACAGCAATCTGGATCTCAAGCGAGCGGGCGACCGGTACCCAAAGCCCGAGGGGTTGGAGCGGATCGCTGCGGAATTGGAGCAGGTTCTCATTGACGAGGTCAGCAGCATCCCGGCGGTCAACCCTTTTACTCCGCAGCTTCCTTCCAATGCGCACGGGCCGCTCCGGGTTGGCTACGTGTTTTACAAGGAAAAGGGTGGAGAGCGACCCTGGCACCACTGGGTGCTCCTAGTGGCTGAAATGGTTTTAGCGGAAGTGAAGGAGGCTAACCCCCGACCCTTTGACAAAGATCCCAACTATTACAGTTATTCGGCGGATGGCCCCATTGTGCGGTTCATGGTCAAGGTGATCAAAGAGATTGCCGGTGAGGATGCGACGGCGGCGGCCGTTGCGAGATTCCTGGAACGCCACCGCTCGAAATAGCGGAACTCACCACAACAAGCATTTTGGCTGTTGTGCACGACAAAGCGTTCGACATTGCGGTTCCTGCAATACCTCCGAAATAAACGCGCAAAAGCCGCATGGTGCGGCTTTTGCCGATGGAGGTCGCCATGCCGAGGCGCATCCTCCGTCCGAAGGAGGCTGCGCAGCGGCTCGGCGTCAAGCACGACAAGTTCTATTCGCTCGTTCGCGAGGGAAAGCTGCGACTTGTTCGGCTCGGCCCAAAATGCACTGGGGTTGAGGAAGCAGATCTCGATCGCTTCATCGAGAATCTTCCCGACGCGCGCGCCGCTGTGTCTGCCTAATCGGACGGAAATGATCGAGCCCGGTGGCCGCAAGGCGCCGGGTTTGATCACCCGACGGCAGGCGCAAGATTTACACGATGGGAAATCTTACCCCCGAGCTTTTCGAGGCCGCGGGCGTCTCGGTGCCGGCGACGGTGCCGGCAGACGCGCCGCGATCGGGCAATGGGCAGGCCCAAAATCTAGGGTGCGCGACGCACCCTAGCTTGGATCGGATCGAAGCCGGGCAGCAGGCATGGGCGCGGCTGAAATCACACTCGACCTGGGACGACTGGAAGACGCTCGGCACTGCCATAGCCGAACTTCGTACCAAGGCAATGCAATCGGCGGGCACTAATCAGCCTAAGGGCTCCCGCTACAACAAAGAATTCGGTGCTCGGCTGCGTGCTCGCGGCTTCGACGATATTGGGGGATCGACCCGTAAGCGTTTGCTCCAATGCATGGACAATATCGGCGCTATCAAGGTGTGGCTTTCGACGCTGAAGCCCGACAAGCAGCTTCGGCTCAATCACCCCACCACGGTATTGAGCGCGTGGAAGCGTTCGCTCCTGCCGCCAGAACCCAAGCCTGAGAAGCCAGACACGGACGCTTGGACCACGTTTTTCAAGCAGTTCACGCTCGAAGATTTTCTCGCGCACATGCCGCCTGGGTGGCGTGAGGATCTGCGCCGCCGTCGGGACACCCTGGACAAAAGTAAATCGAGTTCGACGCCCGACTCTAAGGTCACCGCGGCAGTCAAAGCCGCTCTATCGCACATGGCGTCTGCCGCCGATTCGAACCCCGGCGCTGTCACGGCGAGCAACGAACATGCTGCGCTGAATGATCTTCGCGGCGCCTTGCGCGTGCTCGGCAAGCTCGATTGCAGCTTGCACGACATCGAGGTCCGCGTCGTCCCCAAGAAACAGAGAACGCGGCGCGCCGCTTAGCCCAAAATTTCTGATTTCCGCCATTCCGGCGGGAGGCCGCGGGTCCGATCCCGACCGCGGCGAGAAGGCGGTCCCCGGTGGTGAGACACCGGGTCCGCAGGGATCAGCAAAGAAAGGAGGTGCCTTAAATGGCACTTCATTCGCAAAACGGCAATGGCAGAGCCGTCACCATCCTGCCACCCACCCCCTCGACGATCAGCGGGCGTTCTCTCGCCCATCAGCATCGCGACGCTCGTCAAAAGGCCTGTCTGGCCGCTGACGTGCTCGCCGGGCTGACCGCGATCGATCTGACGCAGGCCCAACTCGCCACCTTGTTCGGTGTGTCGGTGGCCTACATCCAGGTTGCCCGTGGGCTGGATCCTGGCAAACGCGCGGCAATCGTCCGCGGCTGGGATCCGACGCCGTTTGCCAAGCTGCGCAAGCCGCGTCGCAAGGTGTCCGCAAATCAGCTCGACGAGCTGCTTGAAGGGCTGATCCGCACCCTCGATGTCGATCGCGCGCTTGAGGCCGCGGTTGCGATCGAGCGCATCGGCTAACACAAATACAGCAACAAGGTGCCGTGCGCACGCGGACGGCACCACCCTTCATTTGGAAACTTTTATCGTGGCTCTCGATTTCAGTTGCCAAGTGCAGCGTCATCCGCACAGCGAACGTGGCCTGGATCTCTATGAGACTCCAGCCGTCGCCGTTGAGGCGCTGCTTCGCGTCGAGAAGCTACCCCACTACATCTGGGAACCGGCGGCCGGCCGTGGCGCGATCGTCAACGTGCTGCGCGCACACGGGCATGCAGTAATCACCAGCGACGTTCACGACTACGGATTCCGGCTGCACTTCTGTCGCGACTTCCTCGGCGAGATTGGGGCACCGGCCGGCGTCCAGGCAATCGTCACCAATCCACCGTTCCAACACGCCGAGGCGTTCATCGCGCATGCACTCGAATTGAGCCCGCTGGTGATCATGTTGTTGAGGTTAGCCTTCTACGAAGCCGGCTCCAGTCGGCAGAAGAAGCACAAGCTTCGCGCCCATGTGCTCGACGGAATCCCACCTGCGCGCATCCACGTTTTTCGCCGCAGACTGCCAATGCTCCATCGTGACGGTTGGAAAGGTCGCAAAGCAAATTCGGGGATGGCGTTTGGGTGGTGGATATGGTCGCGCGATCACACCGGACCAACAACGATTTCGCGCGTGAGTTGGGAAAGATGACCATGGATCACAGCACTCGAAATCGGAATTTCTTCGCCCTCTGCGCCATGCTGTCGAACAGCAATTTGCCGCGCGGAAATTCGCGCGCGCATGCAGCGGCGGAGGGCTTCGTCGATGCTGAAATAGTTCCGGTCCTTCGCGCTGCACTCAAAAACCATACGCAACTCAGTGCCGAAGAAATTCTCAAGCTGGTCCGACCAGCGCTGATCGACGCGGTCGTGCCGATCATGAAGTGCTGATCGCGCGCGCGAACCCCATCCAAGTTTCTGCGAGAAGCAGAAAACCGCCGCCGGGCGGAATCCCCGGCAACATGATGAAAGGTGAAACATGACTACCAACAATGACGTGAAGAAGTTGAAGACCGCCGCCGGCACGGATTTCCGGCAACCTGATGGACAGATCAAAGGAGAATTTATCATGTCCAGCAATGAAGACGTGAAGAAGCAACTACCAACTGCCCCTGATGCACCACGCCTCGACGGCTTCGAAGGTTTCACCGATGAGGTCGAAGGGGATGAAGAGCAAACGGGCCGCGTGATCCAAGGCACGTTGATCAAGTTCACCAACGAAGCGACTTGGGAAACTGGCGACGGCAAAGAGCTTTCGTCTGATCTTGAGTTGATCGTCGTCAACGTCGCCCGCGTCGTCCAGAAGTGGAAGGACGGCGCCCCAGTCGAAACGATCGTCTTGGCACCGGGACAGAAATTTCCCGACGTCAAGAAGCTCAACGAAGCGGTGCCGCAAAAAGAATGGGAAGAAGGACCCGACGGCAAACCGCGCGGCCCGTGGCAAGCGCAGTACATCGTCTACATGATCGATCTTCAGAAGACGATGCAGCGCTATACATGGCCGACAGGCACGACCGGCGGGGGCATCGCCGTTCGCGACTTCGTCGATAAAGTGAACTTCATGCGCATGTATCGCGGCGAGCACGTCTACGGCGTGATCACGCTGGGCGACGTGTTCATGAACACTCGCTTCGGTGGACGCCAGCGGCCACACCTTAACCTCGTGCGGTGGTGGAAGAAACGCGATGACGGCGACAAAGCGTTGCCGGCGTCTGATCCGCCCAAGCTTGAGGGACCGCAGGAAGTCAAGCCGCCTTCGGCGAAGGAAGTGTTGGACGACTCGATTCCGTTTTGATGAGGGATCGAATCGTGATTGTCGCTCGATGCTGCTTGATCGGGGCAAGCAGCATCAGGAGACAATCAGACAAAACATCATGCCGATACTCTTCCACGATTTCGAAACGAAGAGCACGCTCGACCTGCGCGAGGTGGGCGCGTGGCGCTATACGTCGGACACCACCACCGATGTTTGGTGCTGCGCTTTCGCTGTCGATGATGGGCCGATCCAGCTTTGGATCCCCGGCGATCCGGTGCCCACGGAATTCATCGAAGCCGCGCAGAATCCGAATTGGGTAACTAGCGCCTTCGGCGACCACTTCGAGCGCCTGATCACCCAGCACATCATGGGGCCGCGCTACGGCTGGCCGGCGGTGCCAATCGAGCGGCGCCGCTGCTCGCAAGCGGCCTCATTGGCGCTGGCACTTCCCGCCAAGCTCGGGAGCGTGGCGCAGGTTCTAAAGCTCGAACATCAGAAGGATGATGCCGGGCGCCGCGCCATGATGCAGATGGCGCAGCCGCGCCGACCACGGAAAGACGAAAACCCCAACGGCGTCTATTGGTTCGACGATCCCGAGCGCCGCGAGCAGCTTTACACCTATTGCAAGAATGACGTCGCCGTCGAGCGTGCGCTTCACCATCGGATCGAGGGCTTGATCCCGGAGGAACACGGCGTTTGGCAACTCGACAGCGTGATCAATGATCGCGGCATGTATATCGACGGCAAGCTACTCGACGCGGCCATCGATATTGCCGAGACGGCGCAGGCTGCCATCAATACCGAGTTGACGGCGATCACCGAGGGCGAGCTGGCCACCATCGGCCAAACCACCAAGCTCATTGAATGGCTTGCCGCCCGCGGCTGCGTCGTTACCGACGTGCAGAAGACAACGATCAAGCGCGCGCTCACGCGAAAGAGCTTATCGCCAGAAGTACGCCGCGTGATGGAATTGCGACTTGATGGCGCCCACGCTGCGGCTGCCAAGCTCGAAACAATGCGCGCATGGCGCAACGGTGATGGGCGCGCGCGCGGTACATTCCGCTATCACGGTGCGAGCACCGGGCGATGGACGAGCTTCGGCATCCAAGTCCAGAACATGAAGCGCCCCGAGGTCGAAGACATCGGCGCCGCTATCGAAGCCGTCGCTACCGGCGATCTAGACCATCTGCGCCACCAATATCCCCGGCCCATGTCCGTCGTGGGTGACGTCGCCCGCGCCATGATCTGCGCCGCACCCGGCCATCGTCTGATCGCTGCCGACTTCTCCGGGATCGAAAGCCGCGTCACCGCCTGGATCAGCGGGCAGCAATCCAAGATCGAGCAATGGGCAAAGTTTGATCGCACCGGCGATCCCAAGGACGAGCCATACTTCATCCTCGGTAAGCAGGTGGGCCAGCCGGACGAGACCGCGCGCGGGATTGGCAAGACCGCAGATCTCGCCTTCGGCTACATGGGCAGTATCAACGCGTGGAAAAAGCTCGCGGGTAAGGACGACACCTCGACCGACGCCGAGATCAAGCAGCGTCAGCGCGCTTGGCGCAGAGCGCACCCAAACACGGGGCGATTTTGGGGCGCCATCAATCGGGCTGCGATCCAGGCCGTCCGCAAGCCAAACAGCGTTGTCCAGTGTGGCCGCATCGCCTTCAAGTCCGACGGCACATTCCTGCGCATGAAATTACCGAGCGGACGCAAGCTCGCCTATCCCTTCCCGCGCCTAAAGACCACGAAGTTCGGCGATCTCGCCGTCGTGTTCATGGACAACCAGGGTGGCAAGTGGACCGAATGCCGCTATGGGCTCGGCGCCTATGGTGGGACCTGGATCGAGAACGCGGTGCAAGCCGTCGCACGGGATCTATTTGCGGCCGCGATGCCCCGGCTCGAAGCGGCGGGCTATCCCATCGTCCTGCACGTCCACGACGAAATCGTGGTTGAGGCGCCGGCCGGCGTCGGCAGCGTCGAGGAATTCCAGCAGATCATGACCACGCCACCGGCATGGGCGGAAGGCCTGCCGATCGCCGCCAAGGTCCGCAACGGCGAACGGTTCTGCAAAATCGAGGCGCCACGCGCTGCTGAGCCTATCCCAGTGCAGCAATCGAGCACGAACACGGCGCCAGAACCCGAAATTCTTCAACAAAGCGGACAAGGTGATCAAAATCGCGGTGATGATGACCGGGCCGATCTTGTCGAACATCGGCCCGGTTTTGAAGAAGCGCCGCGCCGCGGCAACGGTCACGACGGCAAGATCTGCTGCCCGTTCCACGCCGACAAGACGCCGAGCTGCCAGCTCTACGCCGACGGGCACTATCATTGTTTTGGCTGCAACCGACATGGCTGGATCGATGATGATCTGGATGTTGATGACGCTGTGCTCGCGAGGCTCGCGGCGAACGGAACGCAGGACAATAAAGAGAAGAACCGCGCCCGCGCGCTGCGGCTGTGGGAGCAGACGGTACCGATTCTGGGCAGAGCCGGAGCGCGCTATCTGTCCGAAATCCGCAAGATCGATCTTGCCGCACTCCCGACCACGATCGATCAGGTCCTGCGCTTTCATCCACGCTGCCCGTTCGGCCCTGCCCGCCATCCCTGTCTCGTTGCGCTCATGCGCGACGCCATCACCGATGCGCCGAGCGGAATCCAGCGCATCGCACTGACGCTGGAGGGCCACAAGATCGAACGCCGCATGCTCGGCAGCGCCGGCGCCGTGAAGCTGTGGCCGGCCGGGACCACGTTAGTCGTCGGCGAGGGGCTCGAAACCGTGCTCGCAGCCGCGACGCGGATTCCCCACCACGGCGCGCCGCTACAGCCGGCCTGGGCGCTGCTAACCGAGTGGCGCGCTTGGGCGATTTCCGGTCCTGCCCGGCATCGAGCGATTGATCATCCTGGTCGACAACGATCTCAACGGCATCGGGCAAGCCGCCGCAGACACCTGCACCAACCGCTGGCGGCACAGCGGCCGCAGCGTCATCAGACTCACGCCCAAGCGCGCCGATACTGATTTCAACGATCTGATCACGCGGGAAGCTGTGGTATGAGCGACTTCACCGAAGAGGCCTTCAATCCGTGCCCGGAGGAAGGCCGCAGCGGCGTCACGCTCGACGACTTCCGCGCCTACATGCCGATGCACTCCTACATCTATGTGCCCTGCCGGGAGATCTGGCCGGCCGCGAGCGTCAATGCCCGGCTCGGGCGCGTGCCCGTGCTCACCGCGGCGGGCAAACCGAAGAAGAAGGCCGGCAAGGACGTGACCATCCCCGCTAGCGCGTGGCTCGACCAGAATCACCCGGTCGAGCAGATGACGTGGTGCCCGGGCTTTCCCGTGCTGATCAGGGATCGCCTAGTGGTCGACGGCGGCTGGATCGAGCGCGCGGACGTGACCTGCTTCAACCTCTACCGGCCGCCGCGAATCAAGCCCGGCAACAAGGACAAGGCCGGGCCTTGGCTCGATCACGTTCGCAAGATCTACCCCGAGGACGTCGATCACATCGTCATGTGGCTGGCGCATCGCGTACAGCGCCCGCAAGAGAAGATCAACCACGCCCTGGTGCTCGGTGGTGCGCAGGGCATCGGCAAGGACACCCTGCTCGAGCCGGTGAAGCAAGCAGTCGGGCCGTGGAACTTCCGCGACGTCACCCCGACCAATCTGCTCGGCCGGTTCAACAGCTTCGCCAAGGCGGTGATCCTGCGAATGAGCGAGGCACGCGATCTCGGTGACGCCGAAAAGCACGTCAATCGCTTCGACTTCTATGAGCATACCAAGATCTACACCGCTGCCCCGCCCGACGTGCTGCGCGTCGACGAGAAGAACCTACGCGAGTATTACGTCTTCAACGTGCTCGGCTTTCTGATCACGACCAATCACAAGACCGACGGGATCTATCTGCCGGCCGATGATCGCCGGCATTACGTCGCGTGGTCGAACTTCACCAAGGAAGATTTCACCCAGGACTACTGGAACCAGATCTGGGGCTGGTACGAGAACGGGGGTCACAGACACGTCGCCACTTTTCTCAGCGAGCACGACATCTATGCCTTCGATCCAAAGGCGCCGCCGACGAAGACGCCGGCATTCTGGGACATCGTCAACGCCAGTAGCGCGCCGGAAGACGCCGAGCTCGCGGACCTGATCGACAAGATCGGCAATCCCGATGCGCTGACGATCAACCAACTAATCGCCGCCGCGACCGGCGACATCTTGGACGAGTTGATGGTGCGCAAGAACCGGCGCGCGATCCCGCACCGGCTCGAGCGCTGCGAGTACGTCTCCGTCCAGAATCCAGACAACAAGAAAGGGCTGTGGGTGCTGAAAGGCGAGCGGCAGGTCATCTACGCCAAGATGAACCTCCCGCTCGCGGAGAGGATCAAGGCCGCGCGCGAGCTCGCCAGAACGGCCGGCTGAGCACCAAAAGCACCAATAACACCAATCCGACTCTTTCCATTACGCCTCTTCGCGCGCGCGCGTGCGTATTCCGCGAAAAATTCAAAGGCTTAGGTATGAAAAATGGAAAGAGAAAGATTGGTGCGATTGGTGCGATTGGTGCCCCGCGGCCCTCCTCGCCATCGCCGCGATGACCTCAGCAAAGGCCGCGCTGAATCAGCTTCGCAGTGGTGCAGACATTTTTTTGCCGATGACGTTCATGGGAACCTCCAGCCACCGCGCGGCCGCATCGAGATGTCGCCATCCGGGCCAACGTAATCGCGCCAACTTTGATCGGGGCCGTTGTAGTTGTAGGCCGGCGCTGATGCCGGCGCAGACACAGCGGGCGCGGCAAGGATCGACTTGGGCCTGCCGTTCCACAACCCGCTCGTAACCGGATCGTATCCGCGAGGCTGCGGTGCCGGCGGCCCGTGCGGCTCGGGTGGCACCGCTCTCGCCCGTGCCGCCGCCTTCTCTGCCTCTTGCCGCTCGTAGCCAAGCCGCCCTTCCGTCCAGCCCGAGCAATAATCGGCAAACGTATACTCGCGCGCTGGCGCAGGCACCGCAGGAGCAACCGACGCAACATGTTCAGCGACAAGCATTTTGGATTTGTGCGTCACCACCGGAATGATCCCTCTCGGCCGAAAGTCTCGGCTATATGATTGCGAACCGGGCCGACGAAAATATCGACAATCGGCGGCTCCTGGTAAATCGGCATCGCAAGCGCGCTCACCATCGCAATGGCCGCCGCGTTGATCACGTCATCATGCGCGTTCGGCGGGTGACCAATGCTCTCTTTGCCACCGCGCGATGCACTGCGCTCAAGGCGGCATAACTGCCCTACAAGCCGGGGATGATCGAGCAGTTCAGCCCGACCGCTATTCAAGATTGGCAGCAATTCGAGGTAATAGTCGCTCGCCGCCTTATCGGCGGTCACATATTCAAAGCCATGCGCCGCGAACCGCTCGCGCGGCCACATCCCGCCATACCGATCACCGATCACCCGCGAAATGCCGTAGCTCTTGAGCAGCGCGGCGAACTCGGCAACGACCGCGTCCGGCGAGAACGGCGGCCGCGCTTCACGCAGAACATCAAGCACCGAACGTCGCACGCCGCTGGCATCGGTCTCGACGTGGTCGATGGCCAGCGTCATGCTGTCGTTCGAGCCACCGCTCGGATCGGTCGCGGCTGTGTAGAGCACACCCTCGATGCGCGGCAACTCATACCGACCAGCAACGACGGCAGCCTCGACAACCTCGCGCGAAATGAAGGTCTCAACGTCGGTGCGGAATTGCGCGCCATATTCGGCCGCAGCCTTGGCGGGATCGTCGGCATAGTGTGCGTCGATATAGGACTGCGGCACCGTGGAATTCATGTCGCGCGTCGGTGCTTGCCACACGAGAACCGGATCACCGTTCTGACCGAAATGCTTGCGATAGGCCTCCCACAACGCACCACGACGAGCATGCGGCGATGACGCACACAACAGCATCGCGCCGGGGATGGTCGCCATTCCAGGTTTGATCGCGTTGATCACTTCGGTATCGGGTTCGGCTGCGCGCTCGTCCGTTTCCCAAATCGCCACTTCATCGAGCAGCGCAGCGACGATGGTATAGCCACGCGTCGAGCGATAGCTCGCGGTATGGATTTCGACGACGATGCGATTGCGAAGGCGGATGCTCTCGGCCGTTTCGTCAACGATCATCCGCGAGAACATCGGCACTTCGTTCAATAGGCCCGAAATGAAATTCTTGATCGAGCGTGCCTGCGCCCGATCCTTGGCGATGATCATGATCGTGCCGACTTCGCCGGGGCCGAGGAACGGTCGCCAATCCTTGAAGCAGGCGAGGAACACCGCGATGGTCGCAAGCACGAAGGACTTGCCGCCGCGACGACCGACGATGAGCCATGCCTCTTGCAACACGCTCGTCGGTGGCATGTTGCGGCCGGTGAATTGCCGGAACAGCGCGAGTTGATCAGCCGTCAACGGTAGGCCGAACAGCGAGGCCAAGAACACGCGCCACGCGGTCCAGGTATCGGCCTTGAAATAGCGACCGAACACCTTCGGATCATCGAGCGCGCGGATGATGTTGAAGGCCGTCATGACGAAGGTCCGCTAGCGTATTCGAGGGGATCGGCCTCGACGGTGCGCGCCTGGCGCTTCAAGCCGAGCCGGTGGAAGGCGCGACCGAGGCGATCCGTCAGCGTGCCATAGACGTCGAGATCGATCTCCTTGCCGGCAGCGGCCTCGCCTTCCATGCGCTCGCAAGCGAGGGCAATGGTGGCGCAGCGCCGGGCAAGCTGCTTTTGGCCTTCGCTTAGCCCGCCGTCATGACCACCGAGATCGGAAATGATCTCAGCCAAGATATCCCGCCAGCGGCGAGCCCACGGGCCGCGGCCGTCTGCCTCGACGAACGGCGCCTTTCCGTTGGTTACCCGCGATCGCAGCCGGGACGGTTGCACAACGGAACCCGAACGATCTGTGGGCGAGTTTTCGACGCGTTCCATGGTGGTATTTTGCGCCAAAACCGGCGGCTGACGCAATGAAAATCCGCGGACCGCGTCGGGGGCCGGGCGAGAGCATGGCAAAAAGGCAAATGCTATCAATGGGGCTGGGAGGATGCATGGTCCTCCAACAGCGTGGTGCACCGCGCGGTAGACGAGGGGTAGATCCGCGGCGGAATCGGGTGTTGCAGTGGTCGATCGCGGCGGATGGGTTTTTTCGAGGGGCGGCGGGCGCCGCCGAGTCTGCACGACTATCTGGAAGCCCGTGTCTTCCCCAGGATCGTGGGGCCCCTGGGGCCGGGCAATCTGCAATACGCCGCCATGTGGAAGGTCGCGCAACGCTTGACCACAAAGCCGGTCAAGTTCGGCA
>Ga0306924_10004524_pt1 | contig 13586 bp, 12 predicted proteins | sample sta12Can44000111_FD_203756 | JGI IMG/M metagenome (GOLD analysis project Ga0306924, IMG submission 203756) | Lab enrichment of tropical soil microbial communities from Luquillo Experimental Forest, Puerto Rico - statanox.12C.anox.44.000.111 (v2)... | ecosystem: Environmental > Terrestrial >... | reverse complement strand
TAACGGATGGTTTGCGGGAATACGCTGTTCGGGGCGGATATAAGAGAACATCCCGCCTTGATCGAAAAATCGTCCGCGCATCGCAAATCCTCCCGCCGAATCAGCGGGAAAAGTGAATCATCGTCCCTTCGCTCTGGCGAGGTTTTTCAGCAAACTGCTAGCTCCGTTTTTTTCGCTTCGCATAAGGATTTTTCTTCTCGCGCACGGTCAGCCGGATCGGCGTGCCTGGCAGATTGAAATTTTCCCGGAGACTGTTGATCAAATAACGCCGATAGGAGTCGGGTAGCGCGTCGGCGCGGCTGGTGAACAATACGAAGCTCGGCGGCCGCGTCTTGGGCTGCGTCATATAATCGAGTCGCACGGGTCGGCCCGCCAGCGCCGGCGGCGGATGCGCCGCAGCGGTATCGGCGAGCCAACGGTTGAGCGCGCTCGTTGCGATGCGCCGGTTCCACACCGCATGCGTCTCGCCCACGGCTTTCATCAAATAGTCGAGGCCATCGCCGGTGAGCCCGGACACCGCGACGACCGGCACGCCCTTGACCTGAGGCAACCAATGGTCGGTCTCCTCACGCAACCGCTTGATCGCTCCGGTGCGGCGCTCCATCAAATCCCATTTGTTCACCGCGATAACCAGCGCGCGTCCCTCGCGCTCGACCAAATCGACGATGCGCAGGTCCTGTTCCTCGAACGGCTTTTGCGCGTCTAGAAGCACAATCACCACTTCGGCGAAGCGCACGGCGCGAAGCGCATCCGCGACGGAAAGCTTTTCAAGCTTCTCCTCGATGCGCGCGCGGCGGCGCATGCCCGCAGTGTCGTGAAGGCGAAAGCAGCGCCCTTGCCAATCGAGATCGACCGCGATCGCGTCGCGGGTGATTCCCGGTTCGGGGCCGGTCAGCAACCGCTCCTCGCCGAGCAGCCGGTTGACAAGGGTCGACTTTCCGGAATTCGGCCGGCCGACGACCGCAACCCGGATCGGGCTTGCTGATGGTTCGGCGGCCTTCACTCCGTCGGCTTCGCGAGCGCGCGGCTCCGGCGCGATGGCGGTCGCATCGGGCAGCGCGGCGCGCAACGCCGCATAGAGATCGGCCAATCCTTCGCCGTGCTCTGCGGAAATTGCCACCGGCTCGCCGAGACCAAGCTCGTAGGCCTCTAGTACGCCGGCTTGCGTGCTCCTGCCTTCGCTTTTGTTGGCGACAACGATCGCCGGCTTGCCCGATCTGCGCACAACATCGGCAAAGGCGCGATCGGCCGGGGTCGATCCCGCGCGCGCATCGATCAGGAACAGCACGGCGTCCGCGGCCGCGACAGCGGCCTCGGTCTGCTCCTGCATTCGGCCGGTCAGGCTCTCAGGCGCGGCCTGTTCCAGGCCCGCGGTGTCGACAACGGCGAAGGTGAGATCGCCCAGTCGCGCGCGGCCGACGCGCCGATCGCGGGTAACGCCGGGCAGGTCATCGACCAGTGCCAGCCGCTTGCCCACCAGCCGATTGAACAGCGTGGACTTGCCGACGTTCGGCCGGCCGACGATGGCGACCGTGAAGCTCATGGATGGCGGCGCCGCCTTGCGACCCGCCTTGCCCGAAGCTTCGGCGGGTAACTTCAGCACGCCCGCCCTACTCCCTACGAGGGCGGACCGGCGTTCTATGCCCGGCGACGGCAGCGCGTGCAATCAGCGCGAGGCTGGCGGATCGGGCCAGGCGACCTGTCCTGCGGACGGTGCCCAAGAACCCGAGGAGGCACCCGAAGAAGAGCCTGACGACGCGGGCGGCGCCGGTTGCTCCGGCGGCATGGACGGGGGATCAGGCCACTGAGCCTGGGGCTGCGCTTGAGGTTGCGCTTGGGCTTGGCTCTGGGCTGGCGACGGCCGAACCGTGATCGCGGTCGGCTTCGATTCCTCCTTCGGCTTGGCCACGACCTTGGGTTTCGGCTTGGGCTTCGGCTTCGCCTCGGCGGCCTCGACCGGCGCGCTGGGCTGCGGTTGCTGGTCCTGCGCTTGCGCCTGATGGCCCTTGACCAAGTCCTCCGGCACGCCCTGCGACACGCCTGGCGTTCCCTCGGGGAATACCGGCTTTCGTTGGCCGGGAAGCGGTTTTTTGGTGTTGAAGATATCGGACTCGAAGATGCTGGTTGGATCGAAGCTCGTGGGATCGAAACTCCCACAGCCTGCCAGCGTGAGCCCCAGCAAAAGCGCCAGGACCGTGCGGCCAATTCCCCCCAGCCGATTCATTTTTCGCCCCTCACCCCTTGCTCTCGGTAGCCCCCAGCGCCATCAGCATCTCGACCCGCGTGCGCGTGGCGGAAGGCGTTTGCACGTCCGTTGAGATGACATCGAACCAACGCTTGGCCGCGCTCGCATCGCCGGCGCGCCACGCCGCCAGCACCAGCATTTCGCGTGCGGTGTGCCGGAAGGTGCGATCGTTGCCCGCGAGCGGCTCGAGCACGCGCCGCGCCTCGTCGAATGAGCCCGTATCGATGAGCATCGCGCCGGCGCGCAACGCCGCCAAATCCTGCAGCACCGGTCCGACGCTGGCGTCGGCAGCAATCGTCTCATAGGCCGCCACCGCGGCCTTGGCATCGACCTGCGCCAGCTGCGCCGCTTCGCGCAGTCGGGCGAGATGCCGATAACCGGCGGTGCCGTCCGCGACGATCTTGGCATAAGCCGCTTCGGCGTCCGCGTGCTTGCCCGCCTCGGCAAGCGCTGCGGCCGCCTCGAAGGCGGCACCGGTCTCGGCGGCTTTCTTGGCCTCCCACCATTGGTAGCCGCGCCAAGCCGCGAGAACGACCACGACGAGCACAGCCGCCGCCACGACGTAATTGCCGTAGCGGTCCCACAGCTTCTTGAGCTGTTCTCGCCGGACTTCCTCGTCGACTTCGTGGAAGATGTCGGACACGAATTTTCCCCGCCAAGCCCGCGCCCGTTGCAGGCGATCCCCGAACGGTCGCGCATTAGCCTATTGATGTGGCATCGGCAAGGCAAAGCGGCGCCGCGCCCACAGGTCTTAACCTATTGGACCAGCATACTATTTCGTCTTGGTGCGCATGGGATAGACGTGCTCGGGTCCGGGAAAGGCGCGGGCGCGCACGTCCGCCGCGTAGGCTGCCACCGCTGCCTCGATCGAAGGACCTAGATCTCCATAGCGCTTGACGAATTTGGGCACGCGCGGGGAAAGCCCGAGCATGTCCTCGAGCACGAGAATTTGGCCGTCGCAAGCGACGCTGCCGCCGATCCCGATCGTGGGGATCGTGACCTCGGCCGTGATGCGCCGGGCGAGCGGTTCGGCCACCGCCTCGATCACGACGGAAAAGGCTCCCGCCTGCGCGACGGCGCGGGCGTCGTCCTCGATCGGCGCCCAGTCCGCGAGGTCGCGGCCTTGCGCGCGGAACGAGCCGATCGTGTTGATCGATTGCGGCGTGAGCCCGACATGACCCATCACCGGCACACCGCGTTCCACCAGAAAGGCGATGGTCTCCGCCATGCGGCGGCCACCTTCGATCTTGATCGCCCCGCAGCCGGTCTCTTTCATCACGCGCGCTGCCGACACGAAGGCCTGCTCCTTCGACGCCTCGTAGGAGCCGAACGGCATGTCCACCACGACCAGCGCTCGCTTCGAGCCGCGCATGACGGCGAGCCCTTGCAGGATCATCATGTCGAGCGTGACCGGGACGGTCGTTTCCAGCCCGTGCATCACCATTCCGAGCGAGTCGCCGACCAGAATCAGATCGCAGTGACGATCGAGCAGGCGCGCGGTATGCGCATGATAGGAGGTGAGACAGACGATCGGCTCGCCGCCCTTACGAGCGCGGATGTCGGGCGCGGTCAGCCGCTTGATTTCGTCTTGTGCCGACATCGACGAACCTAGAACGCCGGCCTTCCGAACACCGGAACGCCTACGACCAGCGGATGAAAGATAAGACCGAGCGCAAGATAAAGCACGGTCCCGACCACAACCGCGATAATATCGTTGCGAGGGCCGCCGGCTGGAATCGGCGGCGCGCCGGGATCGGTGCGGCGCTTGAGGGTGGCGCGGTCGTACCCCGCCCACACGAGAAAAGAGCCAAACAGCACAATGGAACCGAGATCGCCGTTGGCGATGAGGTGCGCCACCGCCCAGGTCTTCACCCCTACCAGCATGGGATGTTTGAGCCTGCGCCAGATGCTGCCACGGATGTAGGCGGCGACCACGAGGATGCTCGCCGGCCACATCAGGATCTGCGTGACGTAATAGGTCCAGTGCGGCGGGTGCCAGATCTCGATCCAGCCGCTCGCCCGATATTCACCGAAGCCATAGCCGATCAGAACGAGGCCGATCAACGAAGCGAGCGCGATCAGTCCTTTGTAGGGCCGCTCTCCGATCCGCCCGATCACGGCGGCGCGCGCCTCGCGCAACGTCACGAAGACGTGCACGCCGAGGAACACGACCAGCCCAAGAATGAGAAGCGCCAGACCCATGCGCCTTCCAAATATCAGCCGAGAGGCGCAGTAGAGGCTATGGCGCGCACGGAGGCAAGAGTTCACGGTTGGCGGGCGCCGTGCGAAGCCGCTTGCAGCAAACGTCGCTTGCGATCGTCCCATGCCCCGTGATTAGTGGACGGTCACCTGACCACAAAAAGGCTACTCACAGGCGAGATCGGGAACGGAAAAGAGAATTTTCAATGCGAGCAATCGCGATCACGACGGCAGGATTGCTGTTTGCCGCGGTGACGGCCGCGGCGCAAGACTGGCCGGCCAAAACCGTGCGCATCATCGTGCCGTTTGGACCGGGTTCGACGCCGGACATGGTCGGACGGCTGATCGCGGACGATTTGCAGCAGAAGCTGGGCCAGCCATTCGTGATCGAGAACCGGCCGGGCGCCAGCGCCAACACCGGCACCGACGTCGTGGCGAAGGCCGAGCCTGATGGCTACACGATCGGCATCAGCCTGGGTGGCCCGCTTGCCATCAACACGTTGTTGTTCGCGAAGCTGCCGTACGATCCCGCCAAGGACCTCGCACTCATTACCATGCTGACCACACAACCCAGCGTGCTCGTGGTCAACAGCGGACTGGGCGTGAGCTCGGTCGGCGAGCTGGTCGAGCTGCTGAAGAAAAATCCGGGCAAATACAACTACGGTTCGATCGGCAACGGCTCACTGTCGCACCTGGCGATGGAAGCGCTTGCGCTCAAGAGCGGCACGAAGATGGTGCACATCCCCTATCCCGGCTCGCCCCAGGCAATGACCGCGGTGCTGCGCAATGACGTGCAGATGGCGTGCCTGCCGGCGATTTCGGTGACACCGCACGTTGCCTCCGGCCAGGTAAAACTCTTGGCCGTTTCGCTCGGCCAACGTTCCGCGCTGTTGCCCGACGTTCCGACCCTCAAGGAAGCCGGTCTCGACGTGGAGGCCGACGCTTGGAACGGCCTGATCGCGCCCGCGCGCACACCGCAGCCGATCATCGCAAAGATTCACGACGCCGTGGTCGAGGCGCTCGCCGAGCCGGCGATTCGCGAAAAGCTCGCCACCCAATACATGGAGCCGATTCCGACCACGCCCGCCCACTTCCGCGCGAAAATCGATGCCGATCTCGCACGTTGGTCGCCGGTCATCAAGGCGCTCGACCTGAAGATCAATTGATCACGGCTGAATCGCCCAAGTTTGAGCTTCGCTGCTGCAGGGTTGATAAGATTCCTCTGAACTCCGACACACAGTGCCTCTTTCGCTGCCTTGGATTAGGGTTGCGGCTTAGCCACTTTGTAGCCCGCCGGCGATCGCCGACCGTGAATGGAAGTTAAGGAGCGGCGCATGAGGACCAGAATCACGTTGCTTTTGGGTCTCGCTGCCATCGCGATTGCTGCTTTTGCGAGCGCCCCAGCGACGCAGGTGAATGCCCAACAGACCGCGCCCGCCGGCGTCAGCATCGGCGACAGCGATCTCGGCGGCGTGGTGGCCAGCGCAAAGGGGCCCGAGGCCGGCGTGTGGGTGATCGCGGAAACCCGCGACCTGCCCACGCGCTACATCAAGATCGTCGTGACCGACGATCAGGGACGCTATGTGCTCCCCGATCTGCCCAAGGCCAACTACGAGGTCTGGGTGCGCGGCTATGGCCTCGTCGATTCGCCCAAGGTGAAGGGTGCGCCAGGCAAAATTCTCAACCTCAATGCGGTTGCGGCCCCAAACGAATCCGCCGCCGCTGAAATCTATCCGGCTGGATGGTGGTTCTCGATGCTGAGGATCCCGGACAAGAGGCTCTTTCCCGGGACCGGCGCCGGCGGCAACGGCATGTCAGAGCGCGTGCGCAGCCAGGGCCAGTGGCTCGCCGGCATCAAGACGCTTGGCTGCGGGTCGTGCCATCAAATCGGCAACAAGCCGACCCGGCAGATTTCCAAGGAGCTCGGCTCGTTCGATTCCTCCTACGCCGCGTGGATGAACCGGCTGCAGATCGGGCCAGCAGCCGAGATCATGATCCGCAACATCGGCGAACTCGACACCCCCAACGTCATTCGCAACTTTGCGGACTGGACCGACCGGATCGCGGCTGGCGAACTGCCGAAATCGAAGCCGTCGCGACCCAGCGGCGTCGAGCGCAATGTCGTGATCACGATGTGGGACTGGGCCGGACCGAAGGACTACCTGCACGACGAGATCGCGACCGACAAACGCAACCCGACGCTCAACGCCAACGGCAAGATCTACGGCGCAACGGAGGATTCAACCGACCTGATCCCCGTGCTCGACCCGATGACAAACAGCGTCGCGCAGGTGCGGCTTTATCCGCGGGATGCGGACACGCCGACCGGGATGTTCATCTCACAAGGCAATTTCCCGAAATTGCCGTCGCTCTATTGGGGCGAGGAGAAGATGTGGCAATCCCAGACCACGCCGCACAATCCGATGTTCGACGATAAGGGCCGGGTGTGGTTCACGACGCGTATCCGGGGAGCGAGCACGCCCGCTTTCTGCAAGAAGGGATCCGACCATCCCTCGGCGAAGCTCTTTCCCATCGACCGCGCCGGACGCGGGGTCTCCGTCTACGACCCGAAAACGCAAAAGCTCACTCACATCGACACCTGCTTCACCACCCATCACCTGATCTTCGCCGAGGATGCCAACAGCACCTTGTGGCTCAGCCCCGGCGGCGCGGCGGCGGGTTATGTGGGTTGGATCAATACGAAGCTATTCGAGGAGACCGGCGACGAGCAGAAGGCGCAGGGTTGGACGCCGATGATCCTGGACACCAACGGCAACGGCAAGCGCGACGAAGGTTACGTGGAACCGAACCAGCCGGTCGACCCAACCAAGGACAAGCGCATTCTCGCCGGCATCTACGGCATCGGCTTTAATCCGAATGATGGAACCATCTGGGGCTCGGTGCTCAGCTTCCCGGGCGGCGTGGTGCACGTCGTTCCCGGCGACAATCCGCCCGCCACCACGCTCGCCGAATATTACGAGGTGCCGTGGAACGAGCCCCGCGCCGCGATCAACGGCTACGGTCCGCGCGGCATGGACATCGATCGCAAGGGCGTGGTGTGGGTGCCGCTCGCGAGCGGCCACCTGGCAAGCTTCGATCGCAGCAAGTGCAAGGGCCCGCTCAACGGTCCGCAGGCGACCGGACGCCATTGTCCGGAAGGCTGGACGCTCCATCCGTTCCCTGGGCCGCAGTTCGAGACGGTCAACGACAGCGGCAGCGTGCAGATGAGCTATTACACTTGGGTCGATCAGTTCAACACGTTCGGGCTTGGCCGCGACGTGCCGTTTGCTACCGGCAACGCCACCGATTCGCTTGAGGCGCTCGTCGACGGCAAGTTCGTCACCTTGCGCGTGCCCTATCCGATGGGCTTTCACGCCAAGGGCCTCGACGGCCGCATCGATGATCCGAACGCCGGCTGGAAAGGACGCGGAATCTGGTCGACCTACGCGGGCCGCGCGCCCTATCACATCGAAGGCGGCAAGGGACAGACCAGCAAGGTCGTGAAATTCCAGCTGCGGCCTGATCCGTTGGCGCGGTGAATTCGCTGTTCGGGATTTCCGGCAGTATCATGGGTGCGTTAGTCGCCGGTAATCAACGCGCTAAAAGATGCAGCGACGCTCGACCTGCGGGTCAATTGATCGCACGCGATATCAAACATTCTCTGTGTCGGACGGGCCCTCACACGATTGGCGAGCGCCCGCCGTCGACGTTGATCGCGGTGCCGGTGATGTAGGATCCGGAATCAGACGCAAGGAAGCACGCAAGGTTCGCGAACTCCTCTGCGCGGCCGATGCGGCCCAGCGGAATGTCCTTGGCCCGAGCGGCCACGTAGTCCGCGAGCGGAATGCCGGCTCGCGCGGCGGCCTGGACATGCTGGTCCGCCTCGATGAAGCCGACGAGCAGCGCATTGACCAGCACGTTATAGGGCGCGCCCTCCCCCGCCAGCACTTTGGTCAGCGCCATGCCGGCGGCGCGCGTGATCGAAGTTGGGGCGCTCTTCGCGCGCGGCGCCTTGGCGCCGATGTTGAGCACGTTGATGATGCGTCCCCAGCGCCGCTCCTTGAGCTGCGGCCAGACGAGACGGATGAGCCGGATGGCGGCGAACAGCTTCTGATCGAAGTCCTGGCGCCAGATTTCGTCGCTGATCTCCTCGAAGGCGCCGGTGCGCGAAGTACCGGCATTGTTCACCACGATGTCGAGCTTGCCGAACGCCGTCATTGCTTCGTCGTACGCGCGCTGCACGTCGGCGGGCACTGCGACGTCACCCTGGATCGCAAGCACCTTTCCACGTGCTGTCGCACCAATGGACTTGAGCGCCGCTTCGCGCGCTTCGCGCCCGCGCGCCACGATCGCAACGTCGGCACCGGAGGCGGCGAAGCGGGTCGCGACCGCAAACCCGATGCCCTTGCTGCCGCCGGTGACGATGGCGGAGCGACCGCGCAGGCTGACTTCCATTCACGCCTCCAGCGATGGCATTGACCGTCCCTTGTCGATGATTGGAGATGCTTAAATGGGTTCGCATGCAAGCGAGGACAACGCGCGAGCATCATGCGAAACCCGTGAGGGGACGAACACCAGCACGGCGATTCTACCGGCGTGTCGGCAATTGGAAAGAGAGTGTGCTGCTTTGCCTCACCACGCTACTCTCTCAACCACGAAGGCTCACGGCTCAAACCGTGCTCTCCCCCGAAATTCAACGTCGAATTGAGAGTGTTTGCGCCTGCCTCACCACGCCCGTGGTGGAAACGGACGACGCCTGTCAAACACTCCAGGACCGCATGGCCGCCGACCGCGTGCCGGGCGTCAGCATGGCTGCGCTTTCCCGACTTACTTGCGCTGGATCAGAAGGCCGAGTGGCTTGAGAAGACGACCGGCAAACGAAACCTATGATGCGGGGCTATCGCTGGACGTTGACCGCCGCATCGCGGATAACTTGGTATACTCGCCGGGGCTGGGAAAGCATGGGCACATGGCTTGATGCTACTTCTGTAACCTTGGCATTCATACGCTTCGCCAGGAATCGCTGCAGTTCAGGTTGTATGGTCCGATCATCAGATCCAACAATATAGGATGTCGGCTTAAGCTTCCACGCGGCACCCGGAACGGGCTGACCAAAAAGATCAGTCAATGGTGCCATTTGCGTAGCCCAAACGAGTTGCTGCTCCGCCTCGGACAGGTCTCCTGCAAATTCGGGAACGCCGGATGGACGAAGCCATATGCGCCCATCCACCACTTCGATATGTTGGAAAATAGGTGTGGCCGGGTACTTGGTTTGGTCGACAAGTGTTGCGTCGCCGTCCTCCGGTGCAAAGGCGCATATATAAACGAGCGCTGCCACACGCTTGTCGGTGCCGGCTGCCGTGATGACGGTGCCACCATACGAATGACCGACGAGTACAACAGGACCGCTGGCGCGAGCGAACGATGTCCGTACTGCGGCCGCGTCGTCAGTAACGTTGTTAAGATGGTTTTGCGTCGAGATCACCTGGAAGCCATCAGCCAAGAGCAGCGGAATGACCTTGCTGTAACATGACCCATCGGCCCAAAGGCCATGTGCAAAGACGATAGTTGGTTTATCCGGCATGTTGAACCTCTGAACGCTTGTCGTCCCAGCTATAACCCGACAGATAGACTCGCATTGGCGTGTGCGCCAGCAAGTACGTCAGGATCGATCCTATCTGCGAACGCGATGCATCTACGATGAAATCACCAATCATTGCCGAGTTCGAGGCCGACCGCGTGCCCTGGGTATAAGCCTGGGGCGCAGCCGCAGCGAAGCGCTTCGAAAAAAGACCGTCACACATGCGGTCTTCATCTGACGGTCTTTTCTCAAACCCGGCAAGAACCTCTGGAAAAGACCGTCAGGAATACTGCCAGCCGAGACAGCTTCGATCATCTGCGGGAGTGAGCAATCTGCCCCCAATCAACAACTTAAGAAAATCAGAGCTGCTAATTGAACAATGCATTGCGGATAATCAACCAGCCCACCGTTAACCCTCTATTTTCCCTACGTTATTTCTCCAGAGCCCTCTAGGGTATCCCACACCCGTCACTCCCACTCGATCGTGCCGGGCGGCTTGCTGGTCACGTCGTAGACCACGCGGTTGACGCCCTTGACCTCGTTGACGATGCGGGTCGCCACGTGGCCGATGAATTTCATGTCGAACGGATAGAAATCCGCGGTCATGCCATCGGTCGAAGTCACCGCGCGCAGGCCCACGACGTAATCGTAGGTGCGGTAGTCGCCCATGACGCCGACCGTGCGCACCGGCAGCAGCACGGCGAAGGCCTGCCAGATGTCGTCGTAGAGGCCGGTGCGGCGAATTTCCTCGATGAAGATGTCATCGGCGCGCCGCAAGATCTCGAGCTTTTCCTTGCTGATCTCGCCGGGACAGCGGATGGCAAGTCCCGGACCAGGAAACGGATGCCGGCCCACGAAGGCCTGCGGCAGCCCGAACTCGCGGCCGAGCGCGCGCACCTCGTCCTTGAACAGCTCGCGCAACGGCTCGACCAGCTTCAGGTTCATGCGCTCGGGCAGGCCGCCGACGTTGTGGTGCGACTTGATGGTGACCGACGGGCCGCCGGAAAACGACACGCTCTCGATCACGTCGGGATAGAGCGTGCCTTGCGCGAGAAAATCGGCGCCGCCGAGCTTATCGGCTTCCGCCTCGAACACGTCGATGAACAGCTTGCCGATGGTCTTGCGCTTTTGCTCCGGCTCGGTGACGCCCGCGAGCGCGTCGAGGAAAAGGGACTCCGCCTCCACGTGCACCAAGGGAATGTTGTAGCTGTCGCGAAACAGCGCGACCACCTTCTCGGCCTCGCCAAGCCGCAGCAGGCCGTGATCGACGAACACGCAGGTGAGCTGCTCGCCGATCGCCTCATGGATCAACACGGCTGCGACTGCCGAGTCGACGCCGCCAGACAGCCCGCAGATCACGCGTCCTCGGCCGACTTGCGCGCGGACTTTCGCGATCGCCTCCTGTTTGAAGGCGCGCATCGTCCAGTCGCCTTTGCAGCCGGCAATCTTGCGCACGAAATTGCGCAAGAGCAGCGCGCCGTGCGGGGTGTGCAACACTTCGAGATGGAATTGGCTGGCGTAGAACTTGCGCCGCTCGTCGGCGATGATGGCGATCGGCGCGTTAGCCGACGTGCCGATCACGCGGAAGCCTGCGGGCAGCCGCGTCACCCGATCGCCATGGCTCATCCAGACCGGATAGCGCTCGCCTTTGCGCCACACCCCGTCGAACAGGGGTGAATCCTCGGTCACCAGCACTTCGGCACGGCCGAACTCACGGTGGTGGCCGGCTTCGACGGCGCCGCCGAGCTGCGCCGCCATCGCCTGCTCGCCGTAGCAAATCCCGAGCACCGGCACGCCGGCCTGATAGATCGCCGGCGGCGCCAGCGGCGCGTCCTTGTCGAGCACCGAGGCGGGCCCGCCAGAGAGGATCACGCCCTTCGGCCGCAACGCCTTGAACGCCGCTTCCGCCTGCTGGAACGGCACGATCTCGCAATAGACCTTTTCCTCGCGCACCCGCCGCGCGATCAACTGCGTCACCTGCGAGCCAAGATCGACGATGAGGATCTTGTCGTGCCCGGCGAGCCGGTCTGGGGCGACCGTGCGAGCACCGGAGGAATCGACCATCGTCATATGCGGCCTATGTGCGGCCCAGGGGCGTTGCGGTCAAGGCTGGAGTCATAGCGGGACACCGCCTTATATGGGAGGGAACCTCCTGCCTTTTCCACGATTGCCTTGGCGCAACCGGAGGCCTGCCCATCTACGTTCGCGAATCCTTGAAGAAGACCTTTGAAACGGTGAGCGGCATCAACAAGCCGTCGACCGGGTCGGCACGCAGCTCGGTTCGCCGGCGCAAGCCGCGCACGGTGATGTTCAAGGACGACGGCCAAACCCCGAACAATCCCCAATTCCCGTTCATTTGCTATCGCGGCGCCGTGGGCTTGACGCGATCGGCGGACCCGGCGGCGGTATTCGAGCAATTGTTCGAGGCGAACGGCTGGGTCAGTTCCTGGCGCGACGGCATCTACGATTACCTGCATTACCACTCACGCACCCATGAGGTGCTGGGGGTCGCCCGTGGGAAAGCGCGGGTCCGCTTCGGCGGCGATGCCGGGAAGATCATCGAACTGCAGGCGGGCGACGAGGTGCCGGTGCCGCCCAAGGACCCGGTTTACGGCGCGAAAGGGCCCCTGCACGAGGTTTGGCGGAGCAAGAGCGTGCGCTCCGCGCAACGCTAATCCGCTATCGCAAGGCTTGATGACGTGGCTTTGCGTGAATGTCTTGCCAACAGCGAAGCCGTAGCTCATGGTTTGCCGATCGGCACCGCGCTGAAACGAGGGATAAGATGGAGATTGCCGAGCGGGCCGGCATAGCGGCGGGAGTGCCCAGAGCTGCAGCGATTGCCGGCGTGATCGCAATTGCCATGCTCGGCGCGGTGCAAAACGCGCCGTCGCAGGTGCCGACCGTGGACATTGAGCAGACCTGCCACAACGCGGCCGACGCGATGGTCAGCCTTCTCGGGAGCAGCACGGCACGCAACGATTTCGATATATGCCTGAGCTCGGAGCAAGCCGCACGCGAGCAGCTGACAAAGGACTGGGCCGGTTTCTCGGCCGCCGATAAGGCGCAATGCCTGCAGCCCGGGGTCTATCTGCCAAGCTATGTGGAATGGCAGACCTGCATGCAGATGGAGCGCGACGTGCGCACGCTGCGGGGAAATACTCCCGCCCCGAGCGCGACCGCGCCGGTCACGTTGCCGACCGTGCCCCCGGCGATCAACGATGCTCCGCCCGCGGTTGGCGCGGCGCCAATGCTGAGCCTGCCGACCGTCGCTTCCGGCATCAACGACGAACGGCCGACACGCGGGCGCGCCGCGCCGATCCAATTGCCGGTCGTGAAACCCAGCGTGCACGACTGAACAAAAGTCGCACGAGCGATCAGCCGATCAATCGTTTTCTTTCGTTTCCTGCCGTTCCTGCGCGTAGTTGTGCCAGGCGCGGGCCATACGAAGCAGTGTTTCGCGATCTTCGCCCCCGCTTTTCCTTGCGATACGTTCGCATTCTTCTGCAAACTTCATACATTGCTCGGGCGAGCATTCCTCCGGCGATTCCATGACAAATTTCC
>Ga0306924_10004519_pt1 | contig 13590 bp, 9 predicted proteins | sample sta12Can44000111_FD_203756 | JGI IMG/M metagenome (GOLD analysis project Ga0306924, IMG submission 203756) | Lab enrichment of tropical soil microbial communities from Luquillo Experimental Forest, Puerto Rico - statanox.12C.anox.44.000.111 (v2)... | ecosystem: Environmental > Terrestrial > Soil... | reverse complement strand
CTCGTCGCAAAAAGTTTGCAACGAGCCGTTCGGAGCGATTTTGAGTGGTTCGTAACCCATCGAAATAACTTGCGACGAAAGATGCTACTAAGGCCGCCCGGAGGTGGCCTCTGAAGCGAAATTCCCAATTATTTCAATTGGCTGGGGGACTAGGATTCGAACCTAGACTGGCGGAGTCAGAGTCCGCTGTCCTACCGTTAGACGATCCCCCAACCGGGATGGCCGAGCTCTTCCTGCGGCGCCCGGCAGGCGCCGCAACCTGATATCATAGCTGGCGGGGGTTGTGTAGGGCCGGGCCGGCGGTTCCGGGTTTTGATTTGTGGCCCGGCTGGGCTAGCATTGCCGATCGAGTGCGACTGGGATGACTGACGGTAGTGGAGAAGGCGCTCAGCAGCGGGGGTTTGGACGGCGCCGCCGCGGCGTTGCGGCCGGGTCACCTCACCCCCGAGGATGTTGACGAGACAGCTGCATCGCCGCGCGCCGCACCACGTTTGGCCCACCAATTCGCCGCACTCGATCTCGGGACGAATAATTGTCGTCTGCTGATAGCCCGGCCGGCCGGCCCTGGCTTTCGCGTCGTCGACGCCTTCTCCCGCATCGTCAGGCTCGGAGAGGGGCTCGCCACGACCGGCTCGCTCTCCGATGCTGCGATGACGCGTACCCTCGATGCGCTCAAAATTTGTGCTGACAAGATCGCTTTCCGCAAAGTTGCCGCCGGCCGTTACGTCGCCACCGAGGCCTGCCGGCGCGCCGCCAATTGCGAGGCCTTTCTGAGGAGGGTCAACGAGGAATTCGGGCTCGAGATCGAGATCATCTCGAGCCGCGAAGAGGCGCGCCTGGTCGTTGCTGGCTGCGCTCCGCTGCTGCATCCGCGCATCCCCTATGCCATCGTCTTCGACATCGGCGGCGGATCGACCGAGATCGTCTGGCTGCGGCTGGCGCGAAGACCCGACGGACGGCGAAGCCCGCACATTCTCGGCGCGATCTCGCTGCCTTTCGGAGTTGTCACCTTGACCGATCGGTTTGGCGGGGCCGAGGTGTCCCCGGCGACCTACCGCTTGATGATCGCCGAGGCCGCGGCGGCGCTGATCCCCTTTGAACGCAACCATCGCATCGTCCACCACGTTCGCGCCGGCAGAGTGCAGATGCTGGGGAGTTCCGGCACCGTGACGACCTTGGCCGGCATCCACATGGCCCTGCCGCGCTACATCCGGGCGCTAGTCGATGGCAGCATGCTGACATTCGAGCAGATCGCCGCCGTCTCGGAGCACCTCGCCGGTCTCGACTTTGCCGGGCGCGCTGCCAACCCCTGCATCGGCCGTGAACGGGCCGATCTGGTGCTCAGCGGGTGTGCGGTTCTCGACGCGATTTGCGCCACCTGGCCCGTCGGTCGCTTGCGGGTCGCCGACCGGGGGGTGCGAGAGGGCATCCTGCTCGATCTGATGCTCACTTGACGCGCAGACCCGGCCCGCCTGGCGGGCGCCTACCTATGATTCAGCTTCGCATTACGCGGTGGCGCAAGCCGTCTTCGGCGCGATGGCTGTCGCGCCAACTCAACGACCCCTATGTCGCCGAAGCACGCCGGCTCGGCTATCGGTCGCGCGCCGCCTTCAAGCTGATCGAGCTCGACAACCGGTTTCGGCTGCTGCGGCCCGGCCAACGTGTCGTCGATCTCGGCTGTGCGCCGGGTGGTTGGACGCAGGTCGCTGTCGCACGCGTCGGCCGTTACGGGATCGTCGTCAGTGTCGATGTCACCGAGACGACGCCGTTGCCCGGCGCCACGCTGCTCACCGCCGATATCCGCGACCCCGCAACCCTCGCAGCGATCGGCAATGCGCTCGGCGGTCCTGCTGACGTCGTCTTGAGCGACATGGCGCCGGCCGCGACCGGCCACGCCGCGACCGACCACTTGCGAATCGTCGCCCTCACCGAGGACGCGCTCGCCGCCGCGTCGCGAATTCTGAAGCCGGGCGGGGCCTTTGTTGCCAAGGTGTTTCAGGGCGGTGCCGAAGGAGAGCTGCTCGCCGCGCTGAAACGCGATTTTGCCGAGCTGCGCCACGCCAAGCCGCCCGCGAGTCGCGCCGAATCGGCCGAGACCTACGTCGTCGCGACCGGGTTTCGCGGGCAGCGATAAGCGCCGCTCCCAGCAGTGAGCTTTCCCCGGGCGCGTCCAGGTGTATATTGCGCCGCCATCGGAAAGGAGGCGCCGATGGAAATCCGGCAAGCGCTGACCTTCGACGACGTGATGCTCGTCCCGGCGGCGTCCGGCATATTGCCCGCCGACACGGATACCGCGACCCGGCTCACCCGCGAGATCGAGCTCGGCATCCCGCTGATCTCGGCGGCGATGGACACCGTGACCGAAAGTGCCTTGGCGATCGCGATGGCCCAGGCGGGTGGCATCGGCGTGATCCACCGCAACATGCCGATCGCCGAGCAGGCCGATGAGGTCCGCAAGGTCAAGAAGTTCGAGGCCGGGATCGTCGTCAACCCGGTGACCATCCACCCCGAGGAGACGCTCGCCGACGCGCTGCGGTTGATGGCCGATCACCATATCTCGGGGATCCCGGTGGTCGAGCGCAGCTCGCGCCGGCTCGTCGGCATTCTGACCAACCGCGATGTGCGGTTTGCAGACGATCCCCGCCAGCCCGTGGCCGAGCTGATGACCAGAAACGATCTGGTCACGGTGCACGAAAACGTCTCCCGCGACGAGGCCAAGCGGCTCTTGCACCAGCACCGCATCGAAAAGCTGATGGTCGTCGACGACGCCTACCGCTGCACCGGGCTGATCACGGTCAAAGATATCGAGAAGGCGCAACGTTATCCGAACGCCTGCAAGGACGAGCACGGCCGGCTGCGCGTCGCTGCCGCGACCGGCACTGGCTCCGATGGCATCGAGCGGGCCGAAGCGCTGTTTGCCGCAGGGCTCGACGTTCTTGTCGTCGATACCGCGCATGGCCATTCGCAGCGGGTATTGCAGACGGTCAACCAGATCCGCCGGCTGTCGAACTACACCCAGGTGGTTGCCGGCAATGTTGTGACCGCCGAGGGTGCGCGGGCGCTGATCGAGGCCGGTGCCGACGCGATCAAGGTCGGGGTTGGGCCGGCCTCGATCTGCACGACCCGCATCGTCGCCGGGGTCGGCGTCCCGCAATTTACCGCGATCGTCGACACCGTCGCCGAATGCCGCAAGTCGGGGGTGCCGGTCATCGCCGATGGCGGCATCAAATTCTCCGGCGACCTCGCCAAGGCGATCGCCGCCGGGGCGGATTGCGCGATGCTCGGCTCGCTCTTTGCCGGCACCGACGAGAGCCCGGGCGAGGTGTTTCTCTATCGGGGCCGCAGCTACAAATACTATCGCGGGATGGGCTCGGTCGGAGCGATGGCGCGCGGCTCGGCCGACCGCTATTTCCAGCAGGAGGTGACGAGCACACTGAAGCTCGTGCCCGAGGGTGTCGAGGGGCGGGTGCCGCACAAGGGGCCGGTCGGCAACATCATTCACCAGCTGATCGGGGGTCTGCGGGCGGCGATGGGCTATACCGGCAACCGCACGATCGACGAGATGCAGAGAAACTGCACCTTTGTGCGGATCACCCCGTCGGGGCTGCGCGAGAGCCATGTGCACGACATCGCGATGACCCGTGAGGCGCCGAACTATTCGACCGACCGATGATGTCTGCTGTCCGTCATTCCCGCATACGCTGGAATCTAGGGCCCGAGGCCGAGGCGGCCGCCCCCTCAGCCCACTCGCCAGGGCGGGCGTGCCTGGGGCAGGCTCTGGACCCCTGCCTGCGCGGGGGTAACGAATACAATTGAGCCCGGGCGCGCAGGTCGCCGCAGCGATCGACATTCTTGCTACGGTCGACACCGGCGAGCGGCCGGCCGACGAGGTCGCGGCCGATTACTTCCGCCGCCGGCGCTACATCGGCGCCAAGGACCGCGCCCGGATCGCTGGCCATGTCTACACCGTGCTGCGCCACCGCCCGGGGCTCGACTGGTGGATCGAGAAATATTCTCTCGAGATCGGGCCGAGAAACCGGGTCCTGGCCGCGCTCGTGCTGACCGAAGCCTGGCGGCCCGAAGCCGTCGCCGGGTGCTGCGACGGCGACCGGTTTCGGCCGGCGCCGCTGAGCGAGGCCGAGAAACGGCTGGTGCATGGCCTCGCAAAACACACCCTGCGTCATCCTGAGATGTCACGAGCTGTGAGGAACGATCTGCCCGAATGGCTCACGCCTTATCTCGGACGGGTATTTGGCAAAGGGTTGGAGCGCGAGGTGGCGGCGCTCAACACACCGGCGCCGACCGATCTGCGGGTCAATTCACTCAAGGCTGATCGGGCGATGGCGCGCGCCGCGCTCGCCGCGGAGGGCGTTATGACCGAGCCAACTCCGTGGTCGCCGATCGGTTTGCGGCTCGCCGAGCGGGTGACGCTCGGTGGTCGCACGGCGCTCAAGGACGGCCTCGTCGAGGTGCAGGACGAAGGCTCTCAGCTGACCGCACTCCTCGTCGATGCGCGGCCCGGCATGCGGGTCGTCGATTTTTGCGCCGGGGCCGGCGGCAAGACCCTGGCGCTCGCCGCGAGCATGGCCAACCGCGGCAGGCTCGTCGCCTGCGACGTCTCGGTCCATCGGCTCGAACGCGCGACGCGCCGGCTGCGCCGCTCCGGGGTCGGCAATGTCGAACGGCGGACGCTGACCAGCGAGCGCGACAAATGGGTCAAGCACCACGCCGGCGGCTTCGACCGGGTATTGGTCGACGCGCCCTGCCTCGGCATCGGAGCATGGCGCCGCAATCCCGGTGACAAATGGCGCGTCACCAAAGAGGATCTCGCCCACCTCGTTGTCCGACAGCGGGAGATTGTCAGCAACGCCGCGCGCCTCGTCCGGCCGGGTGGGCGCCTCATCTATGCGACCTGCTCACTGCTGCACGAGGAGAACGAGGCGCAGGCCGAAGCCTTTCTCGCGGCGACCCCAGGATTTTCCGTCTTTCCCACCGCGCGTGTCTGGCACGAGACGATCGGCGGCGCCGCACCGGGCGGCGATCGCTATCTCAGGCTCACTCCGGCGCGCCACGGCACCGACGGGTTCTTTGTCGCCATTTTCGAACGCGAGCCATGTCCGACCGCATCCTGATCCTCGATTTCGGCAGTCAGGTGACCCAGCTGATCGCGCGCCGGGTGCGTGAGAGCGGGGTCTATTGCGAGATCCACCCCTACACGATTGCCGAGGACACGCTTCGCGACTTCGGACCCGACGCCGTGATTCTGTCGGGCGGCCCCGCCTCGCTGACCCGCTCCGAGGCGCCGCGCGCGCCGGAGCTGGTCTTTCGGCTCGGCGTGCCGGTGCTCGGCATCTGTTACGGCATGCAGACGATGTGCGCCCAGCTCGGCGGCCGCGTCACATTGAGCGAGCATCAGGAGTTCGGCCGCGCCTTTATCGATGTTCTCGGCGAATGCGCGCTGTTCGACGGGCTCTGGCCCAAGGGCGCGCGTGAGCAGGTGTGGATGAGCCACGGCGACCGCGTCGATGCATTGCCGCCGGGCTTTCGCGTGGTTGCCGCCAGCGACGCCGCGCCCTATGCCGCGATCGCCGACGACGAGCGGCGGTTCTACGGCGTGCTCTTTCATCCCGAGGTCGTGCACACCCCGCAAGGCGGTGAGCTGTTGCGCAATTTTACGCACAAGGTCGCCCTTTGCCGCGGCGGCTGGACGATGGCCGCCTTCCGCACTCAGGCGATCGAGCGGATCCGTCACCAGGTCGGCGGGAAAGGGGTTGTCTGCGGCCTTTCCGGCGGGGTCGATTCCGCCGTCGTCGCGGCGTTGTTGCACGAGGCCGTCGGCGACCAGCTGACCTGCATCTTTGTCGACACCGGGTTGTTGCGGGCGGGCGAGGGGGAGGAGGTCGTGAGCCTCTTCCGCGGTCATTACAACATCCCGCTGATCCACCGGGATGCGGGCCGATTGTTTCTCGACAAGCTCGCCGGCATTACCGACCCCGAAGCCAAGCGCAAGACGATCGGCGCCACCTTTATCGACGTCTTCGACGAAGAGGCCTCCAAGCTCGGCGGTGTCGAGTTCCTGGCCCAGGGAACGCTCTATCCCGATGTGATCGAGTCGGTCAGCCCGCGCGGCGGCCCATCGGTCACGATCAAATCGCACCACAATGTCGGCGGGTTGCCCGAGCGCATGAAACTGAGGCTGGTCGAGCCGCTCCGCGAGCTGTTCAAGGACGAGGTTCGCGCCCTGGGCCGCGAGCTCGGGCTGCCCGAGCAATTTGTCGAGCGCCACCCGTTCCCTGGCCCGGGTCTGGCGATCCGCATCCCCGGCGAGGTCACCCGCTCAAAGCTCGACATCCTGCGCAAGGCCGACGCGGTCTTTCTCGAAGAGATCCGCAACGCCGGGCTTTATGGTGCGATCTGGCAGGCCTTTGCGGTGCTGTTGCCGGTCAGGAGTGTCGGCGTGATGGGCGACGCCCGCTCCTACGACTTCGCCTGCGCCTTGCGCGCGGTGACCTCGACCGATGGGATGACCGCCGACTACTTCCCGTTCCCGCACGAGTTTCTCGGCCGCGCTGCGACCCGGATCATCAACGAGGTCCGCGGCATCAACCGCGTCGTCTACGACGTGACCTCAAAGCCCCCCGGCACCATCGAATGGGAGTAGCGCCCCACCCTGTTTATACCGGGATATCAGGGTGAAAAATCAAATTGGCCACGGGATTCGCCGGCCGTATCGACAATAAACCCCTTTCGTTCAATGGCTTACGACCTCGCACCCGTGCTGGCGAGCAGGGGGCTTTTGTGCACGCTGCAGGGTGGTGAAATGGGCTAGCAGGGGAGCAACAGGGTGAGGGCAAATGCAGCAATTTCGATGTGCAAAATTATAGCAAATCCTTTCACAGGAAGCAACTCCTTGAGGACTCTTTCGACGGCCTCCGAAAGACCGCAACCGTAATCGGCCGAATGACCGGAAGAGCTTGATTGTTATTACATACATTTGTATGTAATCTCCACGGGACACACCAGTATCCGCGATTTGAGGAAGCTCTCCGCAGAGACATCCGTGCGCTGCCGGGGCCGACCACGGTGAAATCTGGCGGACGAACGGTCGGTCCGCTGGTGCCGCTCAAGGCCACCGATCCTGATCGCCTCGGTGCCGTGCTGACCCGGGCGGAGGCGCTCGCGAAGGGCCGCGATCCGGCGGCGGATGCGGCCCTTGTCCCATTCGGCGAGGTCGATCCGGTCGATTGGTCGGTCAGGCGGTGCGTGCGGTAGCGCTGGTGAGCGCAGACCGGGTCATTCACGAAGCGCGCAGGGCGTCGAACTCGGGCTGAAGCGCTCCAACTTGTTGGCCGTTATCGATGCACTGGCCGCGGAGCTGACAATGCCGTCGAGACCGGCACTCTCACGCTCGCCTTCGACGGTACCGAATACCGCCTGAACGCCGGCGACAGCATTTACCACGACGGTGACCGCGAGCACGGCTACCGCAATGACGCCGACACGCCCTGCACGTATTACCTTGCTATGGACGTTGCCGGAGGTGCGCTGAGATGAGTCGGCGGAACAATTGTCACCACATCTTGGGTCAAATGATAGGAAAGTAATGGACAACGCAGTCGGCCGCGAGAGCATCCAAATAACGAAGATGCGACGACGGCCGGTGTAGACGATGACCCCCGCACACAAGATGTGGAAACTTACTCATCGATCCGGGCTTGGCCGCATAATTGCGAAAACGGGCATAGTAAGGCGGGCGCGGTGTTCCTCGGGACCTCACCAACGAAAGGGAACGCCTATCAGTCGGTCATCCCGATGTGCTTGCTCATCGCCAACCCTCCTTGCCAATGCAGAACGTAGAGATCGTGCCGTAGTAAGCCTCAACCTGCGATCATGGGCTGCGAACCGACGCTCGTAGCCTCCAAGCTGGTAGAGGCCCACCACTGGCGAGATAGACGCCGGTCGCGATTATCAGGATCGCGCCCCAAACGGTGCTCGACGGCCACTCACCGAGTACGGGTATCGCCATCAGGGCCGCCATGATTGGGCCGAGGGCGACGAAGGCTGCTGCGTTCGATGCACCTAAGAGGCGGACCGCCTGGCCGTAGAGGGCAAGGGAGATCGCGGCGGTCAGCACGCCCTGGTACAGCGCTTGAACCGCCAGATCGATCATCGGCACATTAAATAGCCCGTTCTCGAAGAAGGCGAAGTAAACCGGCAGATAGAGCAGCAGCGAAACGACCGCCGCGATAGCAGCCGCATGCAGGCCGTCGATGCGAGCACGACGGATCGCGACTGTGTAGCAGGCCGTCATGAAGGACGCCGAAAGAAACAACAGGTGTCCGATGCTCTGTTGGCCGCCGAAGTTCGAGAGGTCCAACCCGCCAATCATCGAGCCGCCCCACACAACGAGGACGAGACCCGCCTTACGAATTGCACCGACGCGCTCTTTCAAGACGGTCGCGGCAAGACAAGCGACCGCAAGCGGTACGGTTCCCTGATACAAAGCGCCGGCATGGGCGACGGGCGCGAACTCCAGTGCCGCGCCGATAATAAGCGCAACCGGCGCGCCGGCGCCGAGCACGACTGCGGCGAAACCCGGCCAGCCGAGATGGTCGATCGCGAGGCCACGCCGCAGCACGACGGGGAGCAGTACCGATCCAGCGGTCGCAAAGCGCAAAGCCGTCAGGTCGGATGCAGACAAGCGGGTCGTTACACCAAGCCGCATCATCACGAGCCAGCCAAGCCCAGATCGAGACTGCGGTGATTGCGCAGCTTGCGCCGACGACGAACTGACCAACTCCGGTAGGAGGGTCGGTAGAATGACCGGGTGGGTTTGACATGATTGGTATCCGCGAAGTTGGCTGTCGCGTATAATATCCTGTAGAGAAATTTTTTCTCTATAGAGAATTATGGGCCAACCTGCTTTGGATATGACCGCTATCGGGCGGCGGGTGCGGGCACTTCGTCAGCAGCGGCAGCTATCGCTGGAAGCGCTTGCGGAGCGGTCGGGCGTCAGTGTCAGCATGTTATCGACGGTCGAGCGCGGCCAGAAAGTGCCGTCGATACTGGTTATGGGGCAGATCGCGACAGCCCTCGACACGTCGATTGGGCGGCTCGTCGGTGAAGAAGCGGCCCCCCGGGTGATCCTGATGCGCGCTGCAGATCAGCGCGTCATCAAAGACCCGGCCGGGATTGAGCGCCGAAGTCTTTCGCCGGTGTTGCCCGGCATCGAGTTCGAGCTTTTGCGTATGACGCTTCCGCCGGGCGTCGACGCCGGTACGTTCCCGCCGCACCTCGCCGGCTCACGCGAATATCTTGCCGTCGAGACCGGCACCCTCATGCTCACCCTCGACGGCACCGAATACTGCCTGAACGCCGGCGACAGCATTTACCACGACGGTGACTGTGAGCACGGCTACCGCAATGACGCCGACACGCCCTGCACGTATTATCTTGCTATGGACGTTGCCGGAGGCGCGCTCAGATGAATGGCGGGCGATTGTCACCATATCTTGGGTCAAATGATAGGAGAGTAATAGACAACGCAGCTGGCCGCGAGGACATCTAAAAGACCCCAAAAAATACGACGGCGGCCGATGTAGACGATAACCTCCGCACACAAGATGTAGAAACTTACTCATCGATCCCGGCGTGGCCGCATAATTGCGAAAGCGGGCGTGGCTTCTGGAAGACTGAGCCATCCGTGCTTGTAGGTTGTGAACACTGATTGCTCGGGCGGCGGAAAGGAGGGATCGCGGAAGGCGCCGACGGCTACGCCGATGAGCTCCGGCAGGCTCTCCGGATAACGGCTGGTCTGTGCAAAACCCATCCTGCCTGGATCGCGGTGGATAGCGACCCTCGTCTGCTCAGATTGCGTGCGTCAAGTTCTATCAATTTTGATCAAGGTATGGGGCGAGCAGCTGTATGGGGCGAGCAGCTCCTCCGGGTCAGTCGCCGCCGTAGCGCGGGGCAGCTCGATGGCCAGTAGCACGTCGACATCGAGCTAGCCGATGGCTCTCAGTTTCCTCCGGGTTCGCGATCCCCCGCACCGATAAGGCGGGCGCGGTGTTCCTCGGTACCTCGCCGACAAAGGGGAACCCCTATCCTTCGGCCAATGCATGCGTCAACGCGGCGCGTGCCAGCAGGCGTGTCGAATCAAGTGTCGGCAATGCCGAGTTGGCGTCGCTGAGGATCAGCGGAAGCTCGGTGCAGGCGAGCGCCACGGCATCACAGCCTTCCTCCCCCTTGAGCCGCGCGATGACCTTCTCGACATAAGCAATGCTCTCGGGATCGAACGCGCCATAGACCAGCTCGGTCATGATGATCTCGCCGAGCCGGTTCCGCTCGGCGGCCTCAGGGCAAAAGCACCTGATCCCGCGAGCCCGCAGTCTAACCGGGTAAACATCGCTTTCCATGAGCCACTGCGTCCCGAGCAGGGCAACACGCCGGTGGCCTTTGGCGGCAGCTTCGGCGGTGACGACTTCGGCGATGTGCAGCCACGGAAGCGGCGACCGCGCGGTAACATAGTCCATCGCCTGATGGATCGTGTTGTCCGGGCAGATCAGGAATTCGGCCCCGGCGGCCTGGAGCTTAAAGGCGGAGGCAAGCATCAAATCGCCGATGCCGTCGATGTCGCCGCGGTCAAGACAGGCTACGTAGTCGGCAAGCGAATGCGTATGCAGCGACACCTCTGGATGTGCGTGCGGGCCGAGGTGTCGAGAACCCTCCGCGCAGATGGTTCTGTAGCACAGCGCGGCACCTTCGGCGGAGCATGCGACGATCCCGATGTGCTTGCTCATCGCCAGCCCTAACCTAACCTGGAGGTTGCCCCTCGAAGGTCTCGTCACCCTCGGCGAAGGTGATCCAGGGCTGCCTGCTTTGCGTCCAGATATGCCGGGTCGGCCGCAGCCATGATGTATCGTCGAGCGTTCCGGCAGGGACGCGAACGACGCCATCGTGCGGCAGGCTGTAGATCTAGCATACACAATCGGAGCACACGAACCGGGTGTTGAGCCGCCCGCTATCGGCCATGCGTTTGGAGCGGTCGTGGCGCGCCTGCGGTCAGACGAAAGGCCGTCTCCGGCAGGGCGATCCCAACGAAGAGGCGCTGCTCGTGATCCGCTGACAATCGGTGCAGTGGCACGCGTAGACCAGTTGGAGAGATTTGATGATCTCGTAGCGGATATTGCCGCATTGGCAGGTGCCGGTCAGCGGAAGCTTCATCGGTGTCTCCTAGTGCTCAGACGCAAACAAAAGATTCACTTTCTCGTCTTGGCTGGGCTCGTCCCGGCCATCCACGGGCCATCCGGCAAACGCCTTGTCAGCTCGCGTGGATACTCAGCACAAGGCCGGGCATGGACGAAACAACGCTCCTCCTAGGTGTATTATCTGTTTGATCCAGATCACAAATTCCACCGGGACCGCGACGGGATCGGTAGTCCTCCCGAAGGGCCTGCCGTTCTTTAAAGCGATATATCCAGCGCACGACCTAATCTACCCGAAGAACTCATCCCGCGGCCTCCGGCATGATCGCGTGCCGGGCGCGCGGCAGGCGGATAGTGAATTCGCTGAACTCGCCCGCCCGGCTGTCGACCGTGATCGCGCCGCTATGCTGCTGGGTGATTATGTCCCAGCTGATCGACAGGCCGAGCCCGGTGCCTTCGCCGGTCGGCTTGGTGGTAAAAAACGGCTGAAACAATTTGTCCCGGATCTCGGGTGGGATGCCGGTGCCATTGTCGCGGATGCGAATTTCCACAGCATCACCGAGATCGCGGGTGCCCACCTTAAGCAGCGGCCGGAAGTCCGGCCGGGCGCTGTCATGCTTTTGCTTGCTGGCGGCGTAGACGCCGTTACCGATGAGGTTCAGTAAGACGCGAATGATCTCCTGCGGCGCCAGCTCGATCGACGTGATGGCGGGATCGAGATCGCGCTCCAGGGTGATGTTGAAATTCGCATCCTGGGCGCGGGCCCCGTGATAGGCGAGGTTGAGCGCCTCCTCGACCAGATCGTTCAAGTCGACCTCACGGCGTTCGCCGCTGGCGCCGCGTGAATGCTCGAGCATGCTCTTGACGATGCCGTCGGCGCGCCGGCCGTGCTCGGCAATCTTTTCGAGATTGCCGGTCAGCATGTCGACCACCTCGTCGACATCGGCGCGCTTGTCGTCATCGAGTGCGGCCAGGGCCGGTGCGGCGGTCTCCCTCAGCTCATCGAGCAATTCGACCGAGAGCGAGGCGAAGTTGTTGACGAAGTTGAGCGGGTTCTTGATCTCGTGGGCAATCCCGGCGGTCAATTGCCCGAGCGAGGCCATCTTCTCGGCCTGTACCAGGCTCGCCTGCGCCGACTTCAGGTCGCGGTAAGCGGCCTCGGCGGCGTCACGCGCAGCGCGGATCTCGGCCTCTGAGCGCTTGCGCTCGGTGATGTCACTGTAAATCAGGACAAACCCGCCGCCCGGCACCGCATTGCGGCGCACTTCGACGACCCGCCCATCGGGCCGCGTGCGTTCGAAGCGCATGTCCTTGCCAGTGTCCTCGACGGCCCGGCTGAGTTCCGCTTGGAGATCGGTCGAGCCGTACTCGCCGCGCTCCGCGAGATAGCGGAAGTATTCGGCAAAGCTCGGCCGCTCAGAGAGGAAGGCATCGGGCAGATCGAGCAGTTCCTGAAAATTGCGGTTCCACGCGGCGAGGCGCAACGCCTCGTCGAACATCGCCACACCGTCGGCCATATTGTCGAAGGTAACCCGCAATTCCGCCTGAGCTTGGCGGATCTCGTCAAGCAACCGCGCATTCTCCATCGCCACCACCGCCTGGGCGGCGAAGTTTTGCAGCAACGTGATCTGCTTGTCGGAAAATGGGCGGACTTCCTTACGGTAGACAAAGAGATATCCGAGAAACACATCATCCCTGCGCAGAGGCACGCTAAGCGCGGTACGGGCGCCACCCAGATCGACCAGAGCGCGGCGATGGGGATCTCCCTCGCTGTACGGCGCTTCGGCCTTCAGATCGGTTCCATGGACGAACGGCTCTCCCGCGAGGAGGCGTCGAGGTGCGGTACGTGGACCGAAGTCGGGCGGATTGTTGGCCATAAATTCGGCAAAAGGCTCTGGAACACCCCGCAGCGCGGCGGCGTGGAAGCGTTCGCCGTCGTAGGTCCACAGGCCGCCGAACACCGCCTCGCACAGGCGCATGGCTTTCTCGAGCATCGCGTCGAATACCGGCCCCAGGTTGCCGGGCGACGAATTGATCACCCCCAGCAATTCAGCAGTCGCGGTCTGCTGGTCGAGCGCTTCGGACAGTTCAGCTGTGCGCTCCTCGACCTTTTGTTCAAGCTCGGAGTAGGATTTCTGCAGGTCGGCGGCCATGCTGTTGAATTGCGTCGCGAGACCTTCGAGCTCGTCGCCGGTACGGATGTCGATACGGCGGTTGAGCTCGCCGGCGCCGATTCGCGCCGCACCTGCCTGCAATTCCCGGATCGGCCCAATCATCCGGCGGGCCATGGCGAAGGCAGCTATGGCGGCGATCCCGAGCCCGACGAGCAGCAGCACCAGGCTGCGCGCCGTCTGGCCGTAGAGCGGCGCAAACGCCTCGCTCAGCG
>Ga0306924_10004516_pt1 | contig 13592 bp, 12 predicted proteins | sample sta12Can44000111_FD_203756 | JGI IMG/M metagenome (GOLD analysis project Ga0306924, IMG submission 203756) | Lab enrichment of tropical soil microbial communities from Luquillo Experimental Forest, Puerto Rico - statanox.12C.anox.44.000.111 (v2)... | ecosystem: Environmental > Terrestrial >... | reverse complement strand
GCCCGATACGGCGGTGGAGCAAGCGCGCTGCCGCTACGTCCTGCGCCTCGCGGACACCTCGCTCGTGCTCGGCCAGCGCCTCGGCGAGTGGCTCGGCCATGCGCCGGCACTGGAGGAGGACCTGGCGCTCGCCAACCTCTCGCTCGATCTCATCGGGCAGGCGCGGCTGCTCCTCACCTATGCCGGCGAGCTCGAAGGCCGCGGGCGGGACGAGGACGCCCTCGCGTTCCTGCGTGATGCTCCGGAGTTCCTGAACCTGACTCTCGCCGAGCAGCCGAATGGTGACTTCGGCCACACCATCGTGCGCCAGTGGCTGATCGACGCCTGGCAGCTCGAGATCTACGGCGCCCTCGAGCACTCCGCCGATACCCGCCTCGCGGCGATCGCGGCCAAGGCACTGCGCGAGACACGCTACCACTATCGCTTCAGCAGCGGCTGGCTGGTGCGACTCGGCGACGGCACGCCCGAGAGTCACGGGCGGGTGCAGTCGGCGCTCGATGCGCTGTGGCGTTTCACCGCGGAGCTCTTCACGCCCGATGAGGTCGATGAGCACATGAGCCGCGCCGCTATCGCGCCAGCGCTCACCGGGCTCGCGCCGCACTGGTCGGCGCGCATCGACGAGGCGCTGCGCGCCGCGACACTCACGCGTCCGCCGACCCAGGCCTATCCGTGGCACGGCAAGCGCGGCGTGCACAGCGAGCATCTCGGCCACCTGCTCGGGGAGATGCAGCACCTGCAGCGTACCTACCCGGGTGCGCGCTGGTGACCGCCGCGGTGGTGCGCACGATGTCGGCACAGCGCGAAATCGAGGTGCGCAAGCTGCTCGCGCGCGTGCCCGATCCGGAGATCCCGGTGCTCAGCATCGTCGACCTCGGGATCGTACGCGAGGTCCGGCAGGAAGCCGACGGCCGCATGCGCGTCGCGATCACTCCGACCTATTCGGGCTGTCCGGCCACCGAGGTGATTCGCACTCTGGTGCGCGCGGCGCTCGACGCCGGCGGCTACGCCGATGCGATCCTCGAAGAGGTGCTGTCACCTCCCTGGACGAGCGACTGGCTGACTCCCGCGGGCCGGGAGAAGCTCCGCGCATTCGGCATCGCACCGCCGGAGGGTAGCGCCACGAGCCCGCGGCAGCTGCTGGGCTCGCCCGCCGTCAGCTGCCCGCGCTGCGGCAGCCGCGCGACGGAGCGCGTGAGCGAATTCGGCTCGACACCCTGCAAGGCGCACTATCGCTGCGGCGCCTGCGGCGAGCCCTTCGACTACTTCAAGTGCCTGTGACGTGCTGAAGTTCCACTCACTGACGGTCGCGCGCGTGACACCCGACGCCGAGGACGCGGTGGCGATCGAGCTCGCGGTGCCCTTGGGGCTGCGCGCGGAGTACCTCGGCGCCGCGGGTCAGCACGTGGTGGTGCGGGTGTCGCTCGACGGGGAAGACACGCGCCGCACCTATTCGCTGGTGAACGCGCCCGGGGAGTGGCCGCTGCGCATCGTGCCGCGGGTGCACGCGCTCGGCCGCATGTCGCGCTACCTGGCCGATCAGCTGCGCCCCGGGGACGAGCTCGAGGTGCTGCCCCCCAATGGCAGCTTCACGCCGCGCGAGGCGGCGCCCGAGAGCGGCACCTACGTCGCCTTCGCCGCCGGCTGCGGCATCACGCCCGTGTTGTCCGTGATCCGTGCGCTGCTCGCGCGCAGCGGAGCGCGGGTGATCCTCTTCTATGGCAACACCTCATCGGCGCGCACCATGTGTCTCGAGGAGCTGCTGGCACTCAAGGACCAGCACCTCGGGCGCCTGTCGTTGCATTTCGTGATGAGCCGCGAGCCGCAGGAAGTGGCGCTCTACAACGGTCGCATCGATGCGCCGCGCGTGCGGCAGTTTGCCGCCGCGCTGTTTCGCGCGCCGCAGGTACGCGAGTACTTTGTCTGCGGCCCGGGCGACATGATCGAGCAGGTGAGCGCGACGTTGCGCGAGCTCGGTGTCGATGCCGCGCGCGTGCACGCCGAGCATTTCACGGTTGCCACGACCGATGCCGCAGCGATGAGGGAGGGAGCCGCGGCGACGGCCGCCCCGGCGGCCATCGCCCCTCTGCCACCCGTCGCCGGGCCCGCGGCCGCCGGCACCGCCGAGGTCACCGTGCTCGTGGACGGACGCCGCCGCTCCTTCACCATGAAGATGGACGATGAGACGGTGCTCGATGCGGCGGCGCGCGCCGGAATCGAGCTGCCGTTCTCCTGCCGGGCGGGCGTGTGCTCCACCTGCCGCACCAAGGTGATTCGCGGCGAGGTGGCGATGGCGCAGAACTATGCGCTGGAGGATTGGGAGCTCGAGCAGGGCTACGTGCTCGCCTGTCAGTCGCGCGTGAGGAGCGCCTCGCTCGAGCTCGACTACGACGAGAAATGAACCCGGGCCCCGGCCGGCACACGCGCTGCGTTCTCTCACGGAGCCATGGATTGTGAGCTACCAGACCATTCTCTTCGACATCAGCGGCGGCATCGCCCGGCTGACCCTCAATCGCCCGGAGCGGCTCAACAGCTTCAACACCGCGATGCACGCGGAGGTTCGCGCCGCGCTCGCGGCGGTGACGAGCGCCGCAGCGCGCGTGCTGGTGATCAGCGGTGCGGGGCGCGGCTTCTGTGCGGGGCAGGATCTTGCCGACCGCGCAGTTACCCCCGCTGGCGGGGCGCCCGACCTCGCGGACTCGATCGAGAAGAACTACAAGCCACTCGTGCTGGCGTTACGAGCGCTGCCGCTGCCGGTGATCGCCGCGGTGAACGGCGTGGCCGCCGGTGCCGGGGCCAACATTGCGCTCGCCTGCGACCTCGTCGTCGCGGCCCGCTCGGCGAGCTTCGTGCAGGCGTTCGCGAAGCTCGGGCTGGTGCCCGATTCGGGCGGCACCTGGTTCCTGCCGCGCCTGGTCGGCACCGCGCGTGCGCTCGGTCTCACGCTCCTTGGCGAGAAGCTTTCGGCCGAGCAGGCAGCGAGCTGGGGCCTGATCTGGCGCTGCGTCGAGGACGCGGAGCTTGCGGCGGTGGTCGACAGCCTCGCGCTGCAGCTTGCCGTCGCGCCCACCCGTGGACTCGCGCGCACCAAACAGGCGATTTACGAAGGCCTGAACCGTACCCTGCGCAAGCAGCTCGACGTCGAGCGCGATTACCAGGGTGAGCTCGGCCGCAGCGCCGATTATGCAGAAGGGGTAGCCGCCTTCAGCGAGAAGCGCGCGCCGCGGTTCAGCGGGCGCTGACACCGGAGAGTGACTCATGAGCGATGCGGTTGAGAGCGCGGCCAGACACGCGCAGCAGCGGGCCGAGCGCGCCGCTGCGGCGCTCTACGAGCGCGACCGCGCCAGCCAGGCGCTCGGCATGCGCCTCGTCGGCGTGCGCCCCGGCTGGGCGCAGGTCGTGATGCGGGTGCGCCCGGACATGGTGAACGGGCACGGTCTCTGTCACGGCGGGATCGTCTTTGCGCTCGGCGACAGTGCCTTCGCCTTCGCCTGTAACTCACACAACGACTCGACGGTGGCCGCGGGCGCGTCGATCGACTTTCTGGCCGCCGCGCGCGAGGGCGATGAGCTCACCGCGGAAGCGAGCGAGCTGTGGCGCACGCGGCGCAACGGCATCTACGAGATCAGCGTCCGCAACCAGCGTGGTGAGCGCATCGCCCTGTTTCGCGGCCGCTCCTATCGCATCGACGGACAGGTGGTGAGCGAGGAGTGAGCACCATGCAGCTGCAGAGTTTTGTCGCCGGCGGGTGGCTCACCGGGGCGGGCACAGGAGTCGCACTACGGGATGCCACGACGGGTGAGGTCATCGCCAATGCGACCGCGGACGGCCTCGACACGCAGCTGATGCTGAGGCATGCGCGCGAGGTCGGCGCGCCGAACCTGCGGCGCCTCACCTTTCACGAGCGCGCCGCGCTCCTCAAGGCGCTGGCGCGTTTCCTGACCGATCACAAGGATGAGTTCTACACGCTCTCCTACGCCACCGGCGCCACCAAGGCCGACTCCTGGATCGACATCGACGGCGGCATCAGCACGCTGTTCGTGTACGCCAGCAAGGGCACGCGCGAGCTGCCGAACGGCCGCGTCTACATCGATGGGGCGGTGGAGGCGCTCGCGAAGAGCGGCAGCTTCGTGGGGCAGCACCTGTGCGTGCCGCTGGAAGGCGCGGCGGTGCACATCAACGCCTTCAATTTCCCGGTGTGGGGCATGCTGGAGAAGCTCGCGCCGGCGCTGCTCGCGGGCGTGCCGGCGATCGTGAAGCCCGCGACGCAAACCAGCTATCTCACCGAGCACGTATTCCGGCGGATGATCGAGTCCGGCATCCTGCCGCCGGGCGCCGTGCAACTCGTCGCAGGCGGGGTCGGGGATCTCTTCGATCACCTCACGTGTCAGGACGTGGTCGCCTTTACCGGCTCGGCTTCCACGGCGCTCAAGCTGCGCCAGCACCCGGCCGTCAGCGCCAACGCCGTGCGCTTCACCGCCGAGACGGATTCGCTCAACTCCTCGATCCTCGGGCCCGACGCGGGGGCCGGCAGTCCCGAGCTCGAGCTGTTCGTACGCGAGGTGGTGCGCGAGATGACGGTGAAGGCCGGACAGAAATGCACCGCCATCCGCAAGGCGCTCGTGCCGGCGGCGCGGGCCGGCGATGTCCTCGAGGCGCTGCGCGGCGCGCTGGCGAAGGTCGTGGTCGGCGATCCGCGTCTCGAGAACGTGCGCATGGGTCCAGTCGCTTCTCTCAGTCAGCGCCGCGAGGTGCTCGAGCAGCTCGCGCGCCTCACGCGCGAGGCCGAGCTCATCTGCGGTGGGCCGGGGCAGGCGCAGCCCGTGGGGGCGGACGCCGACCGCGGTGCCTTCCTCGCGCCGACGCTGCTCTACTGCCGCGACGCGGACCGCGCCCGTGCCATCCACTCGGTGGAGGCCTTCGGGCCGGTGTGCACGCTCGTCGCCTACCAGGGGGTGGAGGAGGCCATCGCGCTCGCACGCCGCGGCGGCGGAAGTCTCGTCGCTTCGATCTTCAGCGCCGACGATGCGGTCGCGGCGCAGCTCGTACTGGGTCTGGCTCCCTACCACGGGCGTATCCTGGTCGTGAACCGGCACAACGGGCGTGACTCCACCGGCCATGGCTCGCCGCTTCCCCACCTCGTGCATGGCGGCCCCGGTCGCGCCGGCGGCGGAGAGGAAATGGGCGGCATCCGCGGCGTCCTGCACTACATGCAGCGCACCGCCGTACAGGGCACACCGGATCTGATCACGGCGGCAAGCGCCCGCTGGGTGAGGGGTGCGCGCGAGCTCGACCCCGGCGTGCACCCGTTCCGCAAGCCCTTCGGCGCGCTTGCTATCGGCGACACCTTCCATTCGGGCGAGCGCGAGGTGACGGTGGCGGACATCGAGCGCTTTGCCGAGCTCTCGGGTGATCACTTCTACGCGCACATGGACGAGGCGCAGGCGGCGCGCAATCCGCTCTTCGGCGGCCGCGTGGCGCACGGTTATTTCCTGGTTTCCGCGGCCGCAGGCCTGTTCGTCGAGCCCGCCTACGGCCCGGTACTCGCCAACTACGGCATCGACAACCTGCGCTTCGTGAAGCCGGTGAAGCCCGGCGATCGGATCCGGGTGCGGCTCACCTGCAAGGAGAAATCGCTGCGCGCGGGGGCAGGTTACGGCGAGGTGCGCTGGGATACCGCCATCACCAATCAGAATGGCGAAGCGGTTGCCAACTACGATGTGCTGACGATGGTGAGCGAGAGCGCGACGCCGGAGGCGCCTGCCGAGGCCGACACACCCGCCTGAGGTGGCGGCGGCGGCCACCGCCGCAGTCAAGGGCCGTTGTGGCTATAGTTCGGCAAACACCGAAGTCTCGCACTCGAGACCTGCGAGACTGTGCTCCTCCGAAATTGGCTCGCGGCGGTGCGGCAGCCGAGTCAGCTGACGGGCGCGAGCCTGAAGGTGTGACCGCGCGTCGACACCGCCTTGACGAGGGTCCAGACGGCATCCCCCGGGCGCAGGTTGAGGGCGCGTTGCGCGTCCTGCGTGATCCGCGCGAGCACGATCGCCCCACCGACATCGACGCGAACCAGCACCGCGCCGAACACATCCTGCGAGATCGCGATGACGGTGCTCGCGAGTGCATTGCGGACGGAGAGCCCCTGTACCGGCTGCGTTGCGAGGATGACATCGCGAGCGAGCAGCTGCAGCCGCACGCGTGCGCCGACCGGGACGTCGCGCAGGCTCACCTGCAGCGTGCCGGTGCCGACGGCAAGCTCGGCGCTGCCGGTCTCGGCGTGTACGCGCGTCACCAGCCCCTCGACTACGGCGCCGACGAGATCGGGACCGATGATGCTCTGTAACTCCGCGTAGAGGCTCATCTCATCTACCGGGCCCTCCGCCAACACCCGTCCTCCCTCGAGCAGCACCAGGTGGGTGGCGAGGCGCAACACCTCTTCGAACTGGTGGCTCACGTACACCATGGGGACCGACAGCCGGTCGCGCAGCGCAACGAGGTAGGGCAGGACCTCCTCACGGCGCGCGACATCGAGCGAAGCGAGCGGCTCATCGAGGAGCAGCAGGCGCGGCTGCGACAGCAGCGCCCGGCCGAGCGAGACGCGCTGGCGCTCGCCGCCCGAGAGCTGCCGTGGCTTTTTCTGCAGCATGGGCTCGAGGCCGAGGAGCGCCACGACCTCGTCGAATCCGGCGATCCTTGGGGCCGCCCGGCGGCGCTGCTCTCCGTAGCGCAGGTTGCCGCCGACGGAGAGATGGGGGAAGAGCCGCGCCTCCTGGAACACGTAGCCGATGCGCCGCCGCTCGACCGGCACGGCGATACCGCGGCCGACGTCGGTGAGGCACTCGCCATCGAGGCTGACGGTGCCCACATCCGGGGTCACCAGCCCCGCAATCACGTTGGTGAGAGTGCTCTTACCGCTGCCCGAGCGGCCGAAGAGCGCAATGACTCCAGGCGTCGGGGCGGTGAGCGTCGCATCGAGGCGAAACCCCGGAAGTTGCTTGAGCACCGAGACTTCCAGCACGTCAGCCGCCGAGGTAGCGGCGCACGCGCCGTACCAGGAGCTCCGCCGCGAGCAGCCCCAGCAGCCCCAACGCGAAGGACAGCACGGCGAGGCGCAGCGCCAGCGCGTCGCCGCCCGGGGACTGCATCGCGGTGTAAAGCGCGAGCGGCAACGTGCGCGTGACACCCGGGACGTTCGAGGCAAAGGTGATGACGGCGCCGAATTCGCCGAGGCCGGCGGCAAAGGCGGTCACGGCGCCGGCGAGGATCCCCGGCAGCATGAGCGGCAGGGTGATGGAGATGAAGCGATCCAGCGGTGCCGCGCCGAGGGTGCGCGCCGCGTCCTCCAGCCCGCGGTCGACATGGTCGAGCGACAGGCGGACGGCGCGCACCATGAGCGGGAAGGTCATGACGGCGGTGGCGAGTGCCGCGCCCGCGGTGGTGAAGGCGAGCTGGATTCCGAAATGAGTGCGCAGCCAGGCTCCAAGCGGCGCCCGCACCCCGAACAGCAGCAGCAGCACGTAACCCACCGCGACGGGCGGCAGTACCAGCGGCAGGTGCACGAATGCATCGAACAGCAGGCGGCCCGGGAAGCGCCCGCGCGTCAGGACCCAGGCGGCAAGCACTGCCAGGGGCAGGCTGAAGCCCACGCTTCGGGCGGCGACCTCGAGACTCAGGCGCAGCGCCTCCAGCTCGGGGGAGTCTGGCGAAGCGTTCATTCGGACAGCGCGGGCGTGCGGGTTTGTTATTGCTCCCCCGACTGTCTCACACGGAGCGGCGTGACGGCCAGACCCGCTGCCGCAGGCGGCAGCCGGCGGGAGAAGGGCTCTATCCCGCGGGCGCGGGCTCAGGCGACGAGCGCGGACTTGATCGTGATGGGTGTGCGCCCGGCGGGCGCCACGGCGTAAGCCGCCAGACCTTTCTGCTCGAGCCAATCGCGGTTGAAGAGCCGCGATTGATACTTGGCGCCACCATCGCACAGCACGGTCACGATGACGTGGCCGGGACCGAGCTCGCGGGCAACCCGCAGCGCAGCAGCGACGTTGATGCCCGATGTCGAGCCGAGGAAGAGGCCGTCCTCGTACAGCAGGCGGTAGACGCAGCGCACCGTGTCCGCGTCCTCGATCAACACGGCATCGTCGATGGCTGCCCCCTCGAGGTTCGCCGTGATGCGGCCGATGCCGATGCCCTCGGTGATCGAGCCGCTGCCGGTGGCCGCGAGTGTGCCGCGGCGTATATACGCGTAGAGGCTGCTGCCCGGAGGGTCGGCGAGCACGCAGCGGACCCCATGCCGGCGGGACTTGAGAAACTCGGTTACCCCGGCGAGCGTGCCGCCTGTGCCCGTAGCGGCGACGAAGGCATCGATGCGACCGTTGGTCTGCGCCCAGATCTCGGGCCCGGTCGTGCGCAGGTGCACTTCGCGATTGGCAGTGTTGTCGAATTGATTCGACCAGATGGCGCCCTCGAGCGAGGCGGCGAGGCGTTGGGCGACGCGTTGATACTGGTTGGGATTGCTGTAGGGGACCACCGGCACCTTGTGGACTTCGGCACCGAGCATCTCGAGCAGGCGATATTTCTCCGGCGATTGATTGTCGGGCATGACGATCACGCAACGATAGCCGCGCGCGTTGCAGACGTGCGCAAGCCCGATGCCGGTGTTGCCCGCGGTTCCCTCCACCACCGTACCGCCCGGACGCAGCTCGCCGCGGCGCTCCGCGTCGGCGACGATCGCCGCGGCAGCGCGGTCTTTCACCGAGCCGCCCGGATTCATGAACTCCGCCTTGCCGAGAATCTCGCAGCCGGTTTCCTCGCTCAACGTTCTCAGCCTGATGAGCGGCGTGTTGCCGATGGCACCGACGAACCCGTCCACTGTGCTCATGCGAGTGCTCCGGCAGCCAGGGCCGGCGTACCCGCCGCGGCCGTGAAGCCGCAGACGTCGGCCGTGGCTGCAAATGCCGCGGCGTTCCCGGTGATCAGCAACGCCGGTGGCGCGAGCTGCCGGGCGTGCGCGCGCGCGAGGATGTCGGCGAGGGTGCCACGCACGACCTGCTGCCCGGGAAGCGTGGCGTGGGCGATGACAGCCGCGGGGTGGTCCCGGCCCGCGCCCGCTGCACGCAGTCGCGCCACGATCTCGGGGAGAGACGTGAGGCCCATGTAGAACACGACCGTGTGCTGCGGATCGGCGCAGAAGCGCCAGTCGGGGGCGGCGCCGCCCTCGCCCTGGTGGCCGTTCACGAAGGTGACGCTGTGGGCGAAACGCCGGTGGGTGAGCGGCAGCATGGCAGCCGCGGCCGCGCCGAGTGCGGCGGTGATGCCAGGGACCACCGTGCACGGGATGTCATGTGCGGCGAGCGCCTCGAGCTCCTCCCCGCCACGCCCGAAGACGAACGGATCGCCGCCCTTCAGCCGTGCGACGCGTTTGCCGGCGCGCGCGTGGCGCAGCAGCAGCTCGTGGATGCGCTCCTGTTGGCCGGGTTCGCCGAGGGTCTTGCCGACGAAGATCAGCTCGGCGTCGCGCCGTGCCCGCTCGAGCACCTGGGGACTCACCAGCCGGTCGTAGAGAATCACATCGGCCTGCTGCAGCAGCTGCAGCGCACGCAGCGTCAGCAGATCCGGGTCGCCGGGTCCGGCACCGATCAGATACACCTCGCCGAGGCCGCTGCCGCCTGTGGCTCGCGCCGCGGTCACCTGCGAGGTCAGGAGCTCGCGCCCGAAGGCGTGTGCGGCGCCGGACTGATCGCCCGCCAGCACGCGTGCCGCGACCGGCCCGCTCACGATGCGCTCCCAGAATCGCCGCCGGGCGACTGCACCGAGCGCGCGCTGCACCGCGCGGCGCCGCTCGCCCATGAAGCGCGCCAGTGCACCGAGCCTGGCCGGCAGCAGCGCCTCGATCTGTGCGCGTACGCGCCGCGCGAGCACCGGCGCCTGGCCCGCGGAGCTCACCGCAACGAGGACGGGCGAGCGATCGATGATGGCCGGAAAGATGAAGCTCGAGAGGCTGGCGTCATCGACTACGTTGACCGGTATGCGGCGTTCCTGCGCGGCGTCCGAAACCGCGCGATTGACTGCAGCGTCATCCGTTGCGCCGATGACCGCCACCGCCTCAGTGAGATGCCCCGACGAGAAAGTCGCGGCGATGTGGCGCAGCTCGCCTCGTGCGGCCTGCTCAGCCAGCTGCGGGTGCACGGCGGGAGCGATGACCGTCACCTGCGCGCCGGCTTTCAGCAGCGCGCTCGCTTTGCGCGCGGCGACGGCTCCGCCGCCGACCACCACGACACGCTGGTGCTTGAGGCGCAGAAAGACCGGCAGGTAGTCCATGACTGTCGCCGCAGGGCTCAGGCCGGCGCCGCGAGCGAGGGAACCGCCGCCGTCACGGACGGAAATCTCGGATGCAGGCCACATTCGCGTGATTCGGCTCGCTCCCACCACCAGCGCCCGGCGCGGCGGCTCTCACCGGGCTGGATCGCGCGCGTGCAGGGCGAGCAGCCGATGCTCGGAAACTGGCGATCGTGCAGCGGATTGTAGGGCAGCGCGCGCAGGCGGATGTAGCGCCACACCTCCTCTTCGCTCCACTCGAGCAGCGGGCTGATCTTGTAGAGCCCATGCTCGGGGTCCCATTCGACCGACTGCCCGTTGGCGCGGTCCGCCGACTGCTCGCGCCGCACGCCGGTGATCCAGGCCGGAAATCCGGCAACGGCACGGCGGAACGGCTCCACCTTGCGCACGCGGCAGCACTCGAGGCGCGCCTCGACATTCTGATAGAAGCCGTTCACGCCCCGACGTGCGACGAGCCGCTCGAGGGCGGCGGCATCGGGGTAGACGACGCGAATGGTGCGCCGATAGCGGCGCTGCAGCCTTTCCAGCAGCTCGTAGGTCTCCTCGTGCAGCCGTCCGGTGTCGATGCTGAAGACATCGATGCGCGGCAGGTGGGTCCAGATGATGTCGGTGAGCACCATGGCCTCGGCGCCGAGGCTGTTCGCGTACACCAGCCGCCCGTACCTGGCGAGCGCGTGGCCGAGCAGGGCACTAACGCCCGCCGCCTTCTGTTCCAGGTCCGCCGTCGCCAGCTCTGCCATGGTGAGCCCGACTATAGCGACGGCACGGTCGCTGCCAGAACGAATGATTGCTTCTTAGGGGCTGCGCGGCGGTTATGGAACGGTTACAGGCCGCTCACGGCCCGGTTGCCGGTTGAGTTAGTCTGTGAGCCATGGACGGTCCTGGCTCATGAAGCTGCACCAGTTACGTTACCTCGCCGCGGTGGCGCAGAGCGGCCTCAACATCACCGCGGCGGCACAGAAGCTGCACACCTCGCAACCGGGCGTCAGCAAGCAGATCAAGCTGCTGGAAGACGAGCTCGGCTTCCAGATCTTCGTGCGTGAGGGGCGCAATCTCACGCGCATTACCCCGGAAGGGCAGCAGGTCATCGAGCGGGCGCTGCGGATCCTGCAGGAAGCGGCGAGCATCCGCAGCCTCTCCACCGAGCTGCGCGATGAAGGCAAGGGGAGCCTCTCGATCGGCACCACGCACACGCAGGCGCGCTACGTGCTGCCGGATGTGATCCGCGAGTTCCGTGGCCGCTACCCGCAGGTGCGTCTCAACCTGCACCAGGGGACGTCCGAGCAGATCGCCGAGATGGTGGCGAGCGATCGCATCGACTGCGCGATCGCCACCGGCTCCGAGCACCTGTTCGCGGACCTCACCCTGATGCCCTGCTATCACTGGCATCGAACGGTCATCGTGCCGCGAGGGCATGCGCTCGCGGATGGCTCGCGGCTCACCTTCAAGGCGCTCGCCGCCTACCCGCTCATCACCTACACGTTCAGCTTCACCGGCCCCTCATCGCTGCATGAGGCCTTTGCCCGGGCCTCGCTCAGTCCGAACGTCGCGATCACCGCGCGCGATGCGGATGTGATCCAGACATACGTGCGACTCGGGCTCGGCGTGGGTATCGTCGCCAACATGGCAGTCGATGAGCACGATCCGGACCTGGTCGCCGTCGATGCCGGGCACCTGTTTCCGGCGCACACCACCTGGATCGGTTTCCGCCGCGGCACGGTGTTGCGCAAATACATGTACGAATTCGCACAGCTGCTCGCGCCGCATCTCGACCGGCGGCTGATCGAGCGCGCTCATCGCGCCGCGTCCGCACAGGAGGTGGCCGCGCTGTTCGGGGATACCGTTCTCCCGCAGCGCTAGAAGGGCACGCCAGGGCCGCCCCTCGCGGCCCGCTCAGGCGAAGAAGCGCTGCCGGCGCAGCTCCACCTGCGGCGCGCCCGGCTGGTAGGCGACGTCGTAGCGGGTCAGCGCACCGCGCACGGCCTCGAGATCGACCCCCGGGCAGGTTTCGAGGCTGTCGAAGCCGCACCGTGCGAGCAGGAACGCCTGATCCTGACGCACACCGTTCCCCATCGCGCGCAGCTCGCCGCGGAAGCGCAGCCGCTCGCGCAGGAGCCGCGCCTGCGAGTAGCCCCGTCCATCGCCCGGGTTGGGAAACTCCACCGCCACGAGATCGAGCCGGGGCAGATCGGCGGCGAGATCCCGGACGTCATCGGCGGGCTTGAGGCGCACCCCGAGCCGGCCGGTCCAGCTCCACCAGCGCTCGCGGTCGGCGCGCAGCTCGCTGAGCGGCACGATCACGGGATCACCCGTGACGACCTCCTCACCGAGGTAGCGCCAGGGATCGGCGACGATGTCACGCCGCCGCAGGATGTGCCGCATAGGCGCGCTCCCGGAAGGGTGTGAGGCCGATCCGGCGCACGGTGTCGATGAAGCGCTCGCCATCCTCGCGCAGGTCGCGGTAGGTCTCGACGATACGCTCGAGCGTCGCGGCGACCTCGTGCTGTGCGACCGAGGGCCCGATCACCTCGCCGAGCGCAGTGGAGCCGTTCGCCGAGCCGCCGAGGCTGATCTGGTACCACTCCTCGCCGTGCTTGTCGACGCCGAGTATGCCGATGTGACCGACGTGATGGTGCCCGCAGGCGTTCATGCAGCCGGACATCTTGATCTCGATCTCGCCGAGGTCGTAGAGGTAGTCGAGATCATCGAAGCGCCGCTGGATCTGCTGCGCCACCGCGATCGTGCCGGCATTGGCGAGCGAGCAGAAGTCGAGCCCGGGGCAGGCGATCATGTCGGTGAGCGTACCGACGTTCGGCATCGCGAGCCCGAGCGCAGCGAGCTCACGCCACACCTCGTACAGCGCGCGCTGCGGTACATCGGCGAGCAGCAGGTTCTGGGTGTGGGTGCTGCGGATGACACCGAAGCTCACGCGCTCGGCGAGCGCCGCCACACCCTCCATCTGGGCGGAAGTCATGTCGCCCGGCACCGCACCGTGCGCCTTGAGCGAAACGAACACGGCACGGTACCCCGGCACGCGGTGTACCCGCGTGTTGTAGCGATACCAGGCCTTGAAGGAGACCTCGCTACCTGCGGTCGGGTCGCAGTCTTCGAGCGTCTCGTAGGGCTGTGGCCGGAAGAACCCGCGTACCCGCTCGACCTCGGCCGGGATGAGCCGCGGTGCGGCGCTGCGCGCCGCCTGCCACTCCGCCTCGACCTCGGCGCGGAAGCGCTCGAGGCCGAGCGATTTCAGCAGCACCTTGATG
>Ga0306924_10004511_pt1 | contig 13598 bp, 10 predicted proteins | sample sta12Can44000111_FD_203756 | JGI IMG/M metagenome (GOLD analysis project Ga0306924, IMG submission 203756) | Lab enrichment of tropical soil microbial communities from Luquillo Experimental Forest, Puerto Rico - statanox.12C.anox.44.000.111 (v2)... | ecosystem: Environmental > Terrestrial >... | reverse complement strand
AGATTGCCCGGGGCGCCGGCATACGCGCTCACCGCGAGGAGCAGGAGAAATACACCAAGCACCCCGGAGGTCGCCCAGTTTTGAAACGTAGCGCTCACGCGGATGCCACGATAGTTCAGGCACGCCAGAAAAAAGGTGATGGCGGCCCCGAGCACCAGTCGGGGGAGAAATACCGGAGTGCCTGCAACCCGGTACAGCTCCCACCGGTCGATCTGCGGGAACAAAAAAGCCGCGAGTTTGCCGACCGCCACCGCTTCCCACGGGCAGACGATGAAATAAGCCAGCAACATGACCCAGCCGGTCAGGTAGCTGACAAAAGGGGGGAAGGCCTGCGCTGTGTAGGCCGCCTCTCCGGCGGCGTCCGGCAGGCGCTGGACCCATTGGCCATAGATGTAGCCGACCGGCAGAAGCAAAACGCCGCCAATTGCGAAACCCAGCATCGCGCCAACCGGGCCGCCGCGCCCCAGCCAGTCGTCCATCAGCACGACCCAGCCCGTGCCGATCATCGTGCCGAAGCCCAGCGCAAAGTAATTCCACAAGCTGAGCTTTCGAGCGAGGGTGGTCATCGCGGAGAACTGGCCCGAGGTAGCAGGAGGGCGGTGAACATTGCGCGTATGCTATGTAGCACGCGCAAACATGTCAACGTCACATATCGGCGTTCCGCAGATCGATGGGCAGGGAGGGTAGAGACTTTTGTGCGGTACTCAGACGTCGCTGCCCGGCTCTGGCCCGGCGTTCTGATCGTCATCGTTGAACTGATTGCGCTTTTTGTAGGCCATCCAGGTGATGCCAATGCAGATCAGTGTGGGAGGTATCGCCAGAATAATGATGCCGCTGCGCAATGCGGCGATCATGCGAGAGCCCGAACCAGCCGCCTGGGTGTAGCAAAGGGCGCAGCTTTGCGCCCAGGTCAAGACCGGGACAAGCAGAGATGCAACCATCGCCGCACCGCGAAGAAACCATGGATTCGCGCTCATTTTGCCCTCCCTCCTCCGTCACCAGCGGTTCCCGTCAGCTTATTTCACCCCCGGGCTCATGTGCAACAGACGAACGCTGTCAGACCAGAACATGTTCATCATCAGCAACACGAAGATCGTCACCGGAATCAGGGTCAGAAATAGCCCGCGCTTTTCGTCGGCCAAGTGCATGAAGTACATGAGTCCCAAACCCGCGCTGCATACGGCCAGAAGAAGCAAGATTACAACCAGAGCGCCGGTGGAAAAACCGCGAAACGCCAGAAACACTTCCGCCAGGAAAATACCGATGAGTACAAAGTAAACGGGGAGATACTTGCGAATCACGTTTGCGGATGCCGAAGCTGCGCTCATAGGTTCTCCTTATCCTTTTCGCTTGCTCAGCGCGCGAAATTCGTCAAATACACGAGGGGCACAACGAACATCCAGACCAGATCAACAAAGTGCCAGTACAAGCCGGTGGTCTCCACGTGGCTGGGCGTGAGTTTTCCGCCAGAAAACTTCATGGCGACGACCAGCAACGCAATCACGCCGCTGACGACGTGCAGCAGGTGCAAGCCGGTGATGGTAAAGAAGGTCTGGCCGAAGAGTCCGGAGCCGAGGGTAATGCCGCGGCCGATAAGTTCGAACCATTCGCGGATGTGCAGCAGGGCGAAAATAGTGCCCAGGGCCATAGTGGAGTAAAGAAAGCGCAGGGATTTGGCCTTGTCGCCGGCTTTTGCCGCATCGACGGCGCCGAGCATGGTCAAGCTGCTGGTGATCAGTGCGATGGTCATCAGAATCACGTTGATGACGCTGCGCGATTCGAACGGGCGCACCCAGTTCGGCGTGGCGACGCGCAGATAGCCGTACGCGAAGAGAAAGGCACCGAAGGTCACGGCATCGGAGATGATGAACAACCACATCGTGAACTTGCGGGATGGGATTGCGTACGGCGATTGTTCCATGAGGGCGCCGTGCCCGTGGACCGCGATTTCCGTGTCAATCACAGTTCGTCCCCTTTTCCTTAGAGCTTCATGCGGCACAGCAGGAGCAAATAGACCCAGAGCACGGTCATAAAATGCCAGTACACAACCGTGTTTCGAAAAAGTCCCAGTCGAAAGGTGGTGTGGCTCGCGAGCAGACGGCCGGCCAGGTAAACGAGCACAGCAACGCCGATGCAAACATGCAGCGCGTGAAGGAAGGTCAGGAGATAGAAGAAGGAACTGTTGGGATTGGTGGCCAGGAAGACACCTTGCGCCCGCAGATCCAACCAAGCGCGATATTGACCGACGCAAAAGGCCAGTCCCAACAGCAACGTGACAAGCACCCATCCGCTGGCTTTGCGCGTGCCTTCTTCCTTGCTGAGCCGGTGGCGCGCGATCTCGAGGGTTCCGCTGCTAGCGAGAAGCAGCAAGGTGTTCAAATAGAGCACCTGCGGCAACGCGAGGTGGGTCCAATCGCCGGTGCCTTCGCGAACAAAGAGCGCGCTGGTAAAGGCGGCAAAGCTCATGGTGATGGCGAAGACGCCAACCCAGATGCCGCTCGAGGAATACCGCTCGCTACGCTGGGCCATCAGCACATTTTGGGCGGTAACGTGCCTGGTCTTCGAGAGTGCTCCCGCTTGCGAACTTATGGACGAAAGGGTTGTGGACGACATAATCTCCTATTCTCGTTGTTGCGCGCCGAACTCACGGCGCGGGAGCATGGCCCTCCCGCGCCGCCCCCGGCGTCAGTCACCACTCGCAGAGACGACTTGTTCCGGAGAATCCTGCATGACGAAATCGCCTTTCGAGCCCTTCACTCCGTACTGGTAAGGATCGTGGTACACAATGGGGTGCTTGGCACCGAAATTGTTCCAGGGGGGCGGCGACGGAATGGACCACTCTAGAGAGGTAGCGTTCCACGGATTCTCGGGAGCGGGTTTGCCCTTGAAACGGCTGTAGATGAGATTGAAGAGGAAGATGAATTGCGACGCGCCGGTAATTAGCGCGGCAATGGTCATAAATTTGTGCCAGCCGAGATACGGCGCCATGAAATCATCGACAAACGACTGATAGCGACGCACGTTACCGATGAGGCCGAGATAGTGGAATGGCATAAAGATGCAATACGTGCCGACGAAGGTCAGCCAGAAATGCAGTTTCCCGAGCGACTCGTTCATCATCCGGCCGGTCATTTTCGGGAACCAGAAATAGGTTCCCGCGAAAACGCCAAACAGCGAAGCGACACCCATGACCATATGGAAGTGGCCGACCACGAAATAGGTCGCATGCAGGTAGATGTCGATGGACGGCTGCGCCAGGAAGAATCCGCTGACGCCTCCGGAAACGAACATGGAGATGAACCCGAGCGCGAAGAGCGAGGCAGAGTTGATTTGTATTTTCGCGCCGTACAAGCTGCCCAACCACATTAGGGTAAGCACCGTCGCGGGAATCGTGATCGTCAGCGTGGGGAATGAAAATGCCAGCGCGGACATGGGATTCATGCCGCTGAGGAACATATGATGGCCCCATACCATGTAGCTCAGGAAGCCGATGGACATCATCGAATAGATCACCACCCGGGCGCTCAGCAGCGGCTTGCGCATGCTGTTGACGAGAATGTGCGAGACGATGCCCATGGATGGCAGAATGGCGATATAGACTTCGGGATGGCCGAAAAACCAGAACAGGTGTTGCCACAGGAGCGGCGAGCCACCCGAGTGCGGCTGCAACCGGTCGCTGATTACCAATCCCGCGGGAATGTAGAAGCTGGTGCCCGCGTGGCGATCGAGGATCAGCAGGATGCACGCGGGAAGAAGTACCGCGAACGCGAGCAGCGCGATACATGAGGTGATGAACCATGCCCAGCTACTCAGGGGCATGCGCATCAGCGTCATACCTTTGGCGCGCAGGTCGAGGGTGGTGGCGATGAAGTTCAGTGCGCCAAGCAGCGATCCGACGCAAAAGATCGCGATGGACAAACCCCAGAGGCTTGCACCCCACTGCATCCCCGGTCCAGCGTCCCTGCCGACGGCGCTGAGCGGAGCGTAGGCGGTCCAGCCGGCGATCGGCGGCCCATCGGGGATCACGAACGCGAGCATCAGCACGACCCACGCGAGAAACGTGGTCCAAAACGACATCATGTTGAAGCGCGGAAAGGCCATGTCTTCGGCGCCGATCTGGATCGGGAGAAAGTAGTTTCCGAATGCCGCGAAGGGCGCATTGGTCAGCACGAAGAACACCATCAGCGTCCCGTGCATGGTCAGCAGCGACAAGTAGTATTCGGGAGTAATGATCCCGCCGGGAGCCCCGTTCTTGGAGAACCATTCGAGAAAGGGCAGTTTCGCCTCGGGCCAAACCATGTGGATGCGCATGAGCCAGGAGAGAATCATCCCGGTAAACACGGCCACCAGCGCGAGTGCGTAATATTGCTTCCCGATTACTTTGTGATCCAGGCTGAAGATGTACTTCCGGATAAACCCCTGCGGCGGTGCGTGTACGTGAGCCTGTTCTAGGGAACCTTCCTGCATTTCGATCACCTCGCTCGAGAACGACCGCGCCGCCGGACTTTTTCCGGGAGCGGCGCGGAAAATGCCCTGCTACTGCCCCGCCTGGTCCTTCAACCACTTGTCGAAATCGGGCTGCGAAACCACGTTGAGGTACGCCTTCATGTTGTAGTGGCCCAAACCGCACAATTGGGTGCAGACAATTTCGTATTTGCCAAGTTTGGTGGCCGTGAAGTGCACCGAAAGGTCCAGACCCGGCATGAAATCCTGTTGAATGCGCAATTCGCGCACATAAAAGGAGTGGCCCACATCCTTGGCATGCATCAGCAGGTGAACTTCGCGATCGACCGGTACAACAAGTTCACCAGACACAATGTCGTCGCGGGCTTCCACGTCATTCGCTGGATCCAACCCGAAATAGTTCTGGTTGCCTTCGTCGATTTTCTCCGGATGGATGCCGCCGAACTTGCCGTCCGGACCGGGATAGCGGAAATAAAAGGCGAATTGTTCGGCTTGTGCCTGGACCTGGATGTCGTCCGGTTTCGCCGGAGTGAAGTAGACGCTGGCCCACGCCTTCTGACCCATGACCCCGAGCGCCAGAATTTCCGTGCCGACCAGCAAAAATGCCGCGATCACCAGCGCTCTTGCGCCGCCAGGAAAGTTCTTGAGCGGGCGGTCGTCTTTCCGCCCACTAAAGGACCAGACGAAGAAAGCGAGAACCAGCTGTGCTCCTATAAATGAAATTCCGGCCTCCACCATGGTTTCGGAGATTTGCTCGTCGATCGCATGCCCGTGTGTCGAAATGTCCTGCGGCAAGACGAACATGTGGGACACGATGGGATAAGCCGAGAGGACTGCAATCAGGACCAGAACAATCGCCAGCAGTTTACCCATTCATCCTCGCCTCCGCCCCAATCGGGGGCGATCATTGCGTTCTAGAACCGATACGGACCAACGGGAGAACGGACCAAGCCCTAGCTAATAGGGCTTGGCCTTGAATACGAAGTTGACGGTCTTCGATTCCGACCCGGTGATGGTGATCTCTTGCGACTGGTCGCCGTAGGACTCGTGCCACGCGGTGATGGTGTACTTGCCCGGAGGCAGGTTCGGCAGAGTGAACGAGCCGCCATCGCCGGTTACCGCATAGTGGGAGTTCTTAAGCACCGCAAAGGTGCCATGCATCCAGGGATGTACGTTGCACTTTACCGGGAAAATCTCCGCCTTGTCATACTTTTCGCTGATCGGCGGAGTTCCGGGCGGCTGCGATTTGTTCCACTCGCGGTTCAGCTTCGGAAGCGGGTGGATGTTGTGCGAGGTCTGATCCTCGTTTTGGATTTTGAGTTCCTGGTTCACCTGGAACGCCAGCAGGTGCGGGATGTAACGGCAGCCCTTCTGCGTAAAGACCGCCGCGGTCGAAGGTGCAGCGTCGTCGGGAGCGCCGGCGGAAATGTAGACCACCACGTTTTCCAGGCTGTTCCCCGATCCGGTGATCACCGTCTCCGCCAAGGGCGGCGTCGTGTACATCTTGGCGCACGTCGGCTCCTTGGACATATCGATGGGCTTCATCTTGGCGGGCGTACCCTCATAGGTCACCTTGCCACTGACGGTGCCGCCCGCAGGATTCGGCCCCGCCACGGCCACAGCTGAGAGTGCCAGCATGCCTACTACTGAGCAGACCACATGCTTCCCTGTCATTCGTTACTCCTCCTGAATCGGTATTCCTCCTAATTTTGCTGCGATGAACTCACGGGCTGACTCCCGAGCCCGTGTTGGTGTTGCGCACTTTCTTCGCGGCCACAATGGCCCGGCCTTCCGCGGTGCTCTCGAAAAGAGCGAGTTCAGGGCTCGGATTGTTGTATTGCAGCGTGCGAAGGTAATGCACGAGGTCCCATGCCTCATCGGGTTTCACCACATCCGCGAACGAGGGCATAGGCGTGCCGTCGAGGCCAGTCATGAAAATGCGGTAGAGATCCGCGTTGGTTCTGCCGCATTTAGAGCGGTTGCTTGTTGTGAAATTATAGGGCCGAATGGGCTGGTCGTTGCTGTCGGTAAGGGTGGACGCCGAAGGTCCGTCGCCGCGCCCTTCCTGGCCGTGGCACTTCCAGCATTCAAGTTTCTGGAAGAGCTCTCCGCCATGCTTAATGCTCGCCAGTGTAAGTGTCGGTTCCGGCGGAATTGTTATCGGAGTGCCGGGCTTCTCCGTGACCCAACGCGCCGAGAAGGTCTTGATAAAGGCGACAAGGTCTGCGCGCTGCTGTCTTGTCAGGGCGTCCCAACTAGGCATGTTGGTGAAGTTGAAGCCGCGTTCAAGAGAGTTGTACAAGTCGGAGTCCAACGGCAACGTGCCCGTAGGCGTGGAACGACACTTGAAAATCGCGGCTACGAAATTACGCGGCAGCGGCGTCAGATACGGAGCGTTCTCGCCTTCTCCATTCCCTCGGGCTCCGTGACAACCCCAACAGTAGCCATAGTACAAGTCCGCTCCCACCTTCGGGTGCCCGGTTAGATCCGCGATGTGCGATTGAATATTCGGGCTTGGTTTTGCTGACGGCTGATCCGACTGCTGAGCGAGCACAGTCGCGGGAAGAATGAGTGCAATCGAGAGATTCAAGCAAATCCTGGCAATCTGGTTCCACATGTGCATTCTCCCTTAGAAGGCAAAGTCGAGGCCGAAGAACAAGCTGCTGGTGGTCTGTCCCATGGGAAGGGCGGTGACCGGATTGACGAGCGTATTCCTCAGCCAGACGATGGAGTATTCTCCGTGGAATGCAAAACCGGCGCGAGAATTCATGAACGGATAGTAGCGGTATCCAATCGTGAAGGCGTCGGTATTGCCGGTATCTCCCGGGTTGGTGTCCAGCGCTTGTTGGGACATGCGGATCAATTCATAACGGCTGGTCAACATCAGCTGCGGGTTGAAAGTGTAATGCGCCTCGATCAAACCACCGTTGTAGGTGGGCGAATGAGCACCCGCCGGCGGTAAGGCTCCGGGTACGGCAGGAGTGTTGGTGCCCAGAAAGACGTTGTCTCTGCCCCAGAAGTACATGGTGGTTACGTCAAACTTTTTGATGTACCACATGCCGATAAATCCAAGGCGGTAGAACGGTTCCACGCCCGCTCCGGTTCCAAGAACCGGCTGTCCGTCCAGTATGTATTTGGGGTAGGTCGAGGCGCGCCCGAAATATGAAAAGCCTCCCACGCGCTGTAAACCAAGGTTTTCGATTTCGAAAGCTCGGCTCGCGGCCACCATAACATCGTAATTGTTCTGCGGTGCGGCCCCGCCGATTCCGGACTGGAAATCGGGATTGCCGTCTGTGGGATCAAGCAACGCAACGGAAACGCGAGTCCGGTCATTCTTCGAGTGACCCATCCACTCGATGCCCAACTGGTTGTCACCAATGCCAAAGGTGTACAGCTGGGAGGGCACTCCGGGAGCCACCCACGGCTGGAAGTGATAGTTCTGATAGAATCCGCCGTTCGCCGAGAGCGTGACGATTCTCTTCTCCGATAAGAGGTTGTCGAGTTCGAATTTTCCGACCTTGATGTTGAACCACGGAGAACCCAGGATGTTGTCAAATCGGACGTTTACAGACTCCAAGTGAAATGCTCCGGTTTCATCCGACGACGGCACCAACAGGAAGCTGAAATTTTTTGCTAATGTTCCGGCGGTCAGAATGTCCATGCCGGTGTAGTCAAAACCTTGTGTTTTGACGTTGGCCACGGCGCCTTCCGGTGTTCCATCCGGCGCGTCGACAATCATGTGATTGTTCGTTTCCAAGTGCCAATTCGGCGTAATGCGCAGCGCAATCGGCCAGTACGCCGGGCTCTGGAAAATGGGCGCGTCGCGGTCATTCCCCAACTGATAGCCGTTATCTTTGAACTGTTGGCCGAAGGGACTCAGCATCGGCCAGGCCTGATGGCAGGACGAGCAGGGCAATCCGTACTTTCGCGCAAACGCCGGAATCGCTTGCGCCGGGCGACAATCAATCAAACCTATTGCCAACAAAAAAAAGAAGAGAATGAAAACAGGGCTCTTGCGAGCGCGTAGGCCCGCGCCCTTTTGCGAAAAACTTCGCATATTGCCTCCTCTGAACGTGTGGGAACCCTATGCCACCAACGTCGAGCAGACAATAAATTGGGTCTAATTGGCAGAAGTGGGGTGGGAGTGCATGCAGACACAAAGCACGGCAGGTTTCGCGCTCACCCAAAGCGAGAGAGACCGTCCCGCAGGAAGGAACTCGACCGTACCCACTGAGCGCCGCCAGAACTCTCCGTCAAAGAGTCTGGCACGACGTTTCAGTCCCTGAAATGGCCGGCAGAATACGCCTATCTGAATATGAATGCAAGAAGTTTCTTTAGGCTGCGAAGAAATTCTCAGTTTATGCGAGTCATGGCGATTCCTCACCATCGACACCTCTGTCTTCCGCAGACCCAGCCGTTAGGATGTGCTCCTCGGAGGTCCCGCAAAGTAGCCGTCATTGGCATCAAGGTAGTTGCGTCCAGCCGGTGCGCCATATTGCTCAGCAGTCGGGTGATGAATGTCACGCTTTTGCCACGGTAAGCCCCGAGAGCATTCTCGGTACCGTTTCCTTCGTGCGGGTAACGTCCGTCAGCCGGTTTCTATGTACGTACCATTGACCGCGGGTAATGACCTTTGATAAAGAAGGCCCTTGTTCCGTTGGACTGCCGCCCAGCTCGCCAGGAAACAAGCGCTGACACCAGAGCCTTGGCCGGTCACCCACGAACGCTATCGAAAGCAGGTATTCACCGGTAGCGGCCTGACCATCCTCGGCTTCGACGAACAGGAGCTGCTATGGCAAGGATCACCGTGGATCGCCAAGAAAGAACGGCCCCGGCCAAGACGGAGCGCCGCAATGCTCCGCGCATGACCGTGAAGGGACTTGCTTATGTCAATCTCGCCCCAGACAACGGTGGCGTCGTCCTGAATGTCTCCGAAGGCGGTCTCTGCTTTCAATGCAGGGCCCCGGTGCGCAGGGTCGATTCGATTCGTTTCTGGTTTTTCCATGGTAGCCAGCGCGTCGAGGCTAGGATCGGGCTGGCGGGGACGAATGAACAAAATCACGGCGGGGTCTCGCGTTTCATCGAAGTTTGTAGCGAACTGACGTGGACAGACGAGACGCGGAAAATAGGCGGACTCAGATTCAAGAATCTACCTGAAGCTGCTCGTCAGCAAATTCGCGACTGGATGTACCAACCTACTTTTGTGCGTGTCAACGATAGGCCAACCCTGCCACCCCCCCGGCTTCCCTCAGTAAAGCGATCCTACAAAAGCCTTGCACTGGTTCGCTTGGCAAAACTTGCCGAACGCTTTAGCCATATGCGCAGAGCCAGATTATGGAGGGGATATTCCGGCGGCCTGGTAAGTGGCATGCTGCTTTCGGCCGCTCTCGTAGGTCTGTTCTCGTTCCTTATCCAGAGTCATAAGCTGGGCGACTCACTTGTTCACTTGGGTGAAATGTTGGGCGGAAGGCGGTTACCGCCCCCTCCGCCAGCGAACTCACAAGCATCGCTTGCGCCTTCGCCGGGACCCGAGCCCGCGCCCCCCGAGCAAAAGGCCGCCTTGGCAGAGCCACCCGCGCTCGAGGCGCCGATTCAGGACCCGCCAGCGGAGAAACTCCCTTCGAACGTACGGTCGGCCGTCGTCCAGCCCCGTGAACTGGGGCTTAAGCCTGCAGGTCGTGAAAAACCATCCCCGACTCGAGCCGTGACTCGACCTTCGGTTACAAGGACTGTCCTTGACCCCGCAGTAGAGCCCGACCCGGACATTCTATTGGCGCCCTCGGCGGAGGTCCCATTGGCAAGCGGGCTTGTAGTCCATAGTGAGCCTTCTAAAGTATCTGGCCCCGTTACGGGGCCAGAAAAGTATCTCGAAGTTGGAAAGTTCAAGGAAAAACCGCTGGCGGACACACTGGTCGACCGCATATCCCGATTGGACTTTCCTGTCAGAACCAGCCCGAGCAGCCGTTTTTTTGGAAAATCCTATCAAGTTCTTGTAGGGCCTTACGGTAGTGATTCCGAGGCCGAAGCGGTGCACAAAGATCTGTCCTCGCACGGTTTCACGCCCCGCTCGTACGAAAGAGGAAAGCGCGATTTCTTCTTGCGCCCGGGGCTGAGAGTCGGCGGCACACACCTGCCCACGGGAGAGTGTGTGATTAGTTGGGAATCGTATAACCCCGATTCCATCGTGAAAATCGAAGATTCCCGAGGGGGGACTGTCACTCTCGAGGGACAGTGGGTGAAACGCGCTGACAAGTACGTCGAGAATGCAATAGCGTTCGTGAGGAATCGGGATGGATCTCTAGCCCTGTTGGAAGTTCGCTTCTCTGGGCTAAGAGAGACCCTGGTTTTTGGCAAGGGGCCGGATCATTAAGAAGTCGCTAGGACCTTGGGAAAATACAGCCATAGATGTCCGCCGTTATCGTCCTCACCAAAGACGATTTCCCCATCGCGCCCGCCGGAACGCACTCGCCGAGATCTGTGGAATCGGCAGGGCAAAACCCCATTCTTGAATGAAATCTTGTCCGAGGTCGATTGGTGGTATCGCCACGCCGTGCCCGTGGCCTGATACGTTTACAAACACAATTGTGCGCGATTCACCACAACACACAGGCGTTGTGCTCGTAGCCCCGGGAATGCGCTGCGCGCCCTAACAAACGAGAAGTGCCGAATCGGCCACCCCCAACGAGCGCATTCGGCGGCTGGCACGAACTCGAAGCAGATCGGGGCATTGCCCTGATGGGGTGTTGCCGGGCGGACGGCGTTACGCGCGGGTGGCTTCCATCGGCTGGGAACGCTTCAGGGCGGCAACTAACTCGTACAAGGCGGGGTTGGTACAAACTTCGTAATACGCGTGTTCCGATTTTCCACCAATCTTCCCGTCCGGCAACAGTTGGCGCGCCAGTCCCTTTCGCAGGACCAATACTTCGACGGATTCACCCATCGGAACTTCGCCAAAGTAAAGCGTCACTTCCTCTTTCTGCTTGTCCCAGGGATAGTCTTGCGTGGTCACGATGGTTTCTAGCGAAATCTCATCCGATAGCTTCGCGAATCCTTCTTCGTTAAGCTCAATGCCATTCATGTTGTAACGCACCAGGAACTCGTCCAACTCTTCTGCCGACGCACCTTCCATCGCAGTCAGGAACTGGAAGACGGAGAACATGGTGTTCTGTCCCGCGAGCATGCGTCTCGCCAATTTTGCGCATCCCGATAGGCGGTCCGAAAGGTTGAGGGCCTTCGAGATCATGATGCGCGACTCTCCGTCGGTCCAATAGGTCGGCGCAGAGCCCTGAAACGCCACTCCAATGCCGATTTCGAGCGCCGGCAATTGTGTCGACGCGGCCTGATCGTTGTACGAGTTACAAACGGCAAGAATCTGCTTCGAGAGCGCACAGGCCTTCGCTACCGGCCGGGCGTAGTCCCGGCTCGCCTCGGTTTCAAAAATCGCCAAAACGATGGCGTCGCCTTCGATAAACACCTTTTTCGCGGAATAGCGGTCCAACAGCCGCTTCACGGGCTCGTGCAAATTCAAGCTGAAGTGAGACGCGGGACTCAGGCCCTTCCCGAGGAGATCCTGGGTCATTTTGGTGGAGCCGCGCACATCGGCCTTGATGATCACGTGCGAAACCACCTGGTCCTGCTCCGGCCGTGCCTCTTCGCGCAACAAGCACTCGTACAACCGGTTGTTCATGCGCGAAAGCTCGCGCACCTTTTCCGCGGCCACCAGATTAATACGCTCCATGCATGCGGTCAGATGTTCGGCGTCATGCAAATCACGCCGCAGCCGCATGAAATCGGTCGCGAATTTCAGCACCATCATGTGCGTCTCATCTCGCGAATAGCGCCGCACGCGCTTCGTGAGTTCCTCTATCGGCTTCATGGAAAGCCGCTTGGCCTGCACTTGTTTTAATAGTTGCTCGACGCGCCCTGCTTCTTCCTTGGAAACCAGCGCCTTACGCAATTGCTGCAAATGCACGGGCGGGCAAAAATCGTTGGCGATCGCGCGTATTTCGTAGCTCGCCAGGATATGCGAGACCAACTCCCGCGCCTCCAGCGTACCGGTCAGTTGGGCGAGAAACCGCGCCCGCGTGGCGCGTTCGGACTCATCGCCGGTGCTGGCGTCCAGCAGCCTCCGCGCATTTTCCGGATCGTTCAGATACTCGGCCACCTTCCCCTGGTTGTCCTTGCTGGTGCAGTCCGCTTCCTCGCGGGCCGCTTCTAATTGCGGGACCATCCCCTCGAGCCTGGTCTCGAGCGATGTCATCTGCTTTTCCACGCTCCGGAACGAAGTTCGCAAGTCCGCAGGGTCCGGGGAACTCAAAAACTTGTTCAGCAAGCCTTCCCCACGCAGCAGTTTTTTGCGCAGACTTTCCCGCTGTTCTTCGAGCGCGGCGATCTCGCCGCGAAGTTTGTCCGCCTCGAAGGCCAGCGCCCGATATTTGCCCGCCGCCTCGGAGTCCGGAGCCTCTGGCTGCAGCGCGACTCCCGTCTCCTTCAAAAACTCCTGGAACAGTTCGTCCATGGCCTCGAAACGGTCTGGGTCGCGCGAGTAATTCCCCAGCAATACATAGTGCTCGAGGAAAAAAAAGTCGTCCTTTCCGCCATCCAGAAAGATCAGCCGGTTCTTGAGCAGATCGTAGAAAGGCGTAAACTCTTCACCAAACAGGGCGCGCCGCGCCTTGGCAATCACATTTTCCTCAATATCGACAACGATCTGGGCCACCTGTTGGCCAATAACCCGAATCACATCGCGCCGCGCCGACTGCATCTCCGAAAGCCGCGCCTTCATCACGTGCGCTTGCTGGCTGCGCTCGAAATACTCACCGCGTTTGCGGATATACTCCTTCGCGTCGAGCATGACATTGGCAAATTGGCTCTGTAGTTCGTTGGTGATGCACTTCAGGATGGCCAGCCGGAACAGAATGTCGACCTCGATATTTTTCTGGTGCTTGGCGCGTGTCAGCGAGTTCTGCAGCAACTGGGTCAGTACCTTGCGAAACGCCGTCGAGTCGGCCGGCTTGCTGCTCCGGAATTCCATCCCGGAAAGGTAGCTGCTACTGGCGTTCTGGCGAATCAGGTCGAACAGGTAATCGCGGGTGACCTGGAGAAATTTGGGGCTGAGAAAAACGTCGTGGTGA
>Ga0306924_10004510_pt1 | contig 13598 bp, 13 predicted proteins | sample sta12Can44000111_FD_203756 | JGI IMG/M metagenome (GOLD analysis project Ga0306924, IMG submission 203756) | Lab enrichment of tropical soil microbial communities from Luquillo Experimental Forest, Puerto Rico - statanox.12C.anox.44.000.111 (v2)... | ecosystem: Environmental > Terrestrial >... | reverse complement strand
CAACGCCCGCACAGCAAGCTTGCCGTTATAGTGGAACGAGGCATTGTTTCGGATGCGGCGCAGCATTCCGTAATCAGTTGTCGTCAAGAAAGTTGCCACAGTCTCAAATGACGAGATTGTCACCGGGTCGCACGCCTGCACGAGCGCCTTTAGTTTCGGACTTTTTTGAACATCTTCGATGATGCTTAGGGCCTCGTACACATGCGCCATCAACATGCGGCCGTAGTAGGGCCTGCCGCCGTTCTGACGCACCAGCTTCCTGCGTTCCTGCGTAACGGTCCACTCGCCGAGGCCTTCATTCGCCATCGCTATGTCATTCATGGCCATCATCAAACGCACGACTACAGATGCCGCTTCCTCGTCGCGATTAGCTTGGCGGTCCTGACACTCCAAGTTCTGCTCGACATTGGATGACTCTGGCTTTCCGCGCGTCCGCTAACCAGTCCGCTGCCCGAGCATTGGACGCGCATGCTCTGAACCGACCTGTCAGGAACGACATTGGTGTCGCAAGATGTTCGAACGTGGCCTGTCGCACAGAGGGCTGCCGTTAAAGCGCAAATTCCGACCGAGGTGCTGCGCCAAAACCCGAGCCGGAGGCCAGTGCATCATGAGGGTGATGCCGGGAAAACGGCGCTGTCGCTTCCATGGCTGACTATCGACCGGTCCCAAGACCCTGGAAGGGAGAGCGCGGATTGCCGAGGCGCGGCGATGGCGGTGGAGGGCGTTCCGCGCCGCCAAGCCGACGTTCTGAAAGAAGCGATTTAATCCACGCTGACCGACTGCTCGAACGCGGTGCAGGCCTTCGAGGTCGCGCCCGTTGCCCGCAACTTAGCGCGCGTGTCGATCGCTCCCGATCGAAATTTCCGTACACGAAGAGCAATGCCTGAAGAGATCGAGGTAATACCGCCAGCTCCTCACGAACGCCGCCATCGCGGCCTCGCGCGTCGCGTCGACGTGCGGTCTCTTCGAGGTGGCCAGGTCCCGCTCTAATTGGCGCGGCAAGCGCCGCTATAAAACGTTTCGCCAACAGTGGCGGGAATGATACTCGCCCATCGTCCGCCCTCCCGGCTGCTGACGAGATTGCCAAATGCATCGTAGTTTGCGATGGACAGGGTGCGTATCTGGCTCGCTCCGCAATTCAACTCAAAGCGCCGTAACTCGTAAGGACCGTCGTCACTGCTCGCCCCGCGAGATTGCTTGATCCAGACCTTGATCGAATCCTTACGGGCATCGTCAAAAGTCTTCATGTCGATGTAGCTCCGATCGTCCGGCATTTGGCCGATTTCGCGCCAGCGATCGACCGCATCGGCATAACCGGGAAATCCGTTTATGGCGCGGCGAAAATCAAGTGAAGCTAGGTGCCAATTGCCTTTTTTGAGATAGGCGTCCGAGCGCTTGAGATACACGTCAGGGATTACGGTAGAAGGCATGGCAGCGTGGGTGAAGAAGTCTTTCGCGAAACCCTCATAGTTCAAATTTGGATAAAATGTCTGGTGGAGTTTTCGCGCGATAGCCTCATCCGAAGCCGCTTTGTATTCTGGATAGAGGGCACGGAATTGGTTCACGTTCATCAGCAAAAGACTCTTGCCGACCTGAAGCGAAATCGCCGTCGTGAGATCACGAATGGCGAGGTCCCATTGCCGTGTCTTCACGTAGGCATCGGCGCGACTCTCGTAGCTGGTGTGTTTTCGTTCCTGTGGTTTGAGTTCGATCGCGGCGTTAAAGTCAGATATTGCGTCGTAATCACGACCGAGTTGCATCTTAGCGAGTCCACGGTCGTGGTAGCTAACCCAGTCTTGTTGATCCAACGAAAGAATTCGATCGTAGTCCGCGATAGCCTTCTGAAGCTGTTTTAGATGGTAAAATGCAAGCGCGCGACCCTTTAGCGCGGGCAAAAGATTGGGATCAAGAGCTAACGCTTTGCCGTATTCGTCGACCAATTCAGCATCTAATTTGTCGCGCTCCGCATCCTTCCAGCCACGCTGATTGAGCCGCTTGTAGAAAACGAAGTGGTGGCCGAGAAGGTTAGCCTTGAAAAGTTGGGGGAGTGCTGATTTCGGGTTTAACTGGGCGGCTTTGTTAAAGTTCTCGATCGCGCGCGTAATAATCCAATCTTCAGAACTAAAGTTCACAAAAAAACTAAAGTACAGCCCGCGAAACATATGCGACCGATAATCGGTCGGAAAGCGTTGCACGAGCGCATCCATGTCAGGCTCAGTCCAGACGCACACTGATGCCGTCTCCTCCGGCTTTGCGGCACCGCTGTTCGTAAATTCCGTAGCCTTCTCAAGGTTAATCCCAATCGCTTTTTCTATGCCGTCCATTGCGCCGGCGTAGTCGCCATCGGCATATGCCAGTTTTGCGCGCATTGAGAGTAGCGAGCCGATGGAGTCCTTGATGACCTGCGAGCTGTCCTTGAACCTGAGGACACTGTTGATGTCAGAGATAGCCCTCCGGCGATCATGGCTCTCACAAAGCGCCCCAATTCGAAACACGTAGCCCTCTGCGAAATCCGGATATTTCGCGAGAATGCGATCGAGCGCGGGCAGCCATTCAGCCAATTTGTTGGCCTTAAACTTGTTCATTGCTTCCGCAAGCTCTCGTTGCGAGGCAGTCGGTTCGACGTTGTTGGTTGGGAGCGGTTCGACTCGCATCTCTTCCGGTTCTTGAACACCCGGTATCAAGATGGGCTGCCGGCCTTGCGCTGCCGCCGCAATGGTTCCAAGGGCGACGCTCATGGCCGCAATCAGAAATAACCTAAGCCCCACCAGAAATCTGCTCTCCATGACTAACTCTTCCAGCCCATCCAAATTAGCGTCTGTCGTTTCTCAGAACATCCGTTGTGCTGGGCTGCATTTCAGCGTGCAAATCGTCCGGCCCCAGGTTTTGCCATTGTCAGCCGTCAGTGTGGTTTTCGCCTCAACATCGCCGGTCACGCGATCTATGGTCCCTACTGTTATCGCTAGTGAGCCCGAGAGTTTCTCCGAGCCCCAGAATTCAACAATCACGTCGTCCCAGCCGGTGATCTTGACCGGGAAGCCAGAGCTGATGCCTTGGACCGTCCTGGCCGTGAAATTGACGATGATGCCCATAGAGATCGGTTCGGGCGGGGCCTCGGGTACTTTTTCAGTCACCGTGCCTTGACACGCGAGCGTCAGCGTCTGGGGTTCGGCCCCTTGCGCCACCATCCCGGTCACTACAAGCAGCGCCGCTGCTGTTGCGTTCATGGTGAAGCCCGCGCTCCCCTGAACGCCCAGATCAACGCCGATCCGAATCCCAATGTGAAGATCGGCGGTGCCAACGCTATGAAGCTGGCACGACGAACCTCCTCCTCGCGCGTCGACGGCAGAATAAATTCATCCTTTGTGAGGGTCCGCCACGTCCCGATGCCGACCCCGCCGATCCACAGCACCGACAGAACCAGCCACAGCCGAAACAGCCCGCGTGCAACCCGCAAAGCCATGTGGGAGACAGCCCCGTTAGTCCTCGAAGACCTTCTACCACCGATTTCGCGTGACCGCGCGAGGCGCAGGGCCAGCCAGGGCGCGATCGGACGGGGCGTCTATGAGAACGGGGCTCGACCGCCGCCAGGATGCCCCGCCAAGCCATTGGGAAGCCCCACAGCGCGTCAGTTTGCCCAGCCGTAGGGATTTGTTGCCCATGGCGTTGCCCAAGCGCCTGAGGGCCCTTACGGCTTATGCGGGTAAGTTGCTGAAATCTCAGGAGATGATGCAATGGCGGTTTGCTGGCTCAGCGCCAACTGCCAGCGGTTGTCGCGAAACACCCAGATGCGCACGTTGATGTAAGGCCTGCCGCCGCGGTAGGGCGTGTGCTGCGAGAGCATCAGCGCCGAATTGGTGCCGAAATCGAAGATCTGCATGACGACGTCCGGGTCGCCCGGAGTGCCGACGCCGGCGTCCTGCTGGCGCTTGGCGATGGCGACCCGCTGCCCCCTGTCGCGGATCGTCGTGTTATTGATGATCATGAACTCGTCGGCGATGAAACTCGCCCACTGCGCGGCGTCGGGCTTCCACTCGTGCATCTTGGTTTGTTGCCAGGCAGCGAGGATGTCCTTGTCCATCTGCGTCTTCGGCGTATAGGGCACGCTGCGGCAAGGGTTATCGCACTCGCCCGCGCCGGCCGCTTGCTCGACCGAAGCCGGCCTCCCGCCGGTGGCGATCGGGGTCTCCAGCAGGAGAAAGGCCTTCCAGCTGTGCCGCCGTTTTACGAAGACGCGCAGGAAACGCGCGTTGTCGTGGACCCCGCGTACGGTGAACATGCGTCCGTAGAAGCGGGTTTCGGCGTCGCCCTCGCCCTCATTGGCGGCAACGAGCGCGGAGAAGTCCGCGAGCGTCTCTCTGCGCGAGCGCGTCTTTCCCTCGCGGTCGATGAAGGTGAAGCGGCGGCCGAGCAACGCGCCGACCGCCCTCTGGTCGCCCTTGCGGAGATTGGCGATGAACGCGCGATCAGCGTCTCTCGCGGCTTGCTCCTCGTCGCCTGGCGCGGTGCGGCCGATGACCAGGGTGCCCGCCGCCAAGACGGCGGTCGCGGCGGCCGCGATCAGGAGGCGGCGCATCGTTTTATGTCCCGGCTTCATTGCTGCGCCTTGTAGTCCTCGCGCGGCTGATTCGCGATTCTGATCAGGTATTCGGCGTTCTGCCTGTCACGCTCGAGGAATCGCGCAAATTCCTCAGGCGTTCCTGGCGCGGGGAGCACCGCCTGCTTTTCGAGATAGTCGACGAACTTGGCCTCCCGATAGAGCTTGACGAACTCGCTGTTGAGTCTCTCCACGATCGGCCGCGGCACCCCATGGGGAGCGGCCAATCCCCACCAGCCGAACGGCGGATAGTCGATCCCGGCCTCGGCGAGCGTGGGAATCTCGGGCAACAGCGTCGAGCGTCGCGCCGCGGCGACCGCAAGCGGCTTGATTTTCCCCGTGCCCAGGAGACCGAGAAAATTCCCCAGCCCCATCTTGGCGACCTGCAATTCGCCGGCGAGGAGGGCCTGCGCGATCGGCCCGCCGCCGCGGTAGGGAATGCCGACGATGTTCACATTCCAAGTCTGGTTCATCCACTTCAAAAACATTTCCGGATTGGAGCCCGGCCCGAGCGTGCCGTAGTTGAGCGCGGCCGGGTGGGCCTGGGCATAGGCCTTGAGCTCGGCCGGCGTGCTGACATTGAGCGAGCTGTTGACGAACAGCGCCTCGGTCAGAAGATAAAGATTGCTGATCAGCGCGAAGTCCCGATCGGGGTCATAGGGCAGCTTGTTGAAGAGCAGCGGATTGATCGACAGCGTGTTGTGGTAGACGAGGCAAAGCGTGTAGCCGTCGGGCGCCGCCTGTGCGCACGCCTGCGCACCGGGGATGCCGCTCGCGCCACCCTTATTCTCAATCACAAAGGATTGGCCGAGGCGCGGCGTCAATTCATTCGCGGTGGCGCGCATGATGACGTCGGTCACGCTGCCGGCCGCGATCGGCACGATCACTCGAATCGGACGGTCCGGATAGGTCTGGGCGTTGAGCGGCAACGCCCATAGAACCAGCACCGCGATTGCGGCCGAGGCGCCAGCGCCGAGCAATCGCCGAAAGCTTCGCCTCAGGCGCCGGGCTGCCTCGCAGACAGTCATTGCTGCGTTCACTTGAGTTGATCGGCGACCTTTTCGATCCCGGCCTTGACGCAGGCTTCGTCCTTCTCGCCGCCGGGAGCGCCGGAGACGCCGGCGGCGCCGATCACCTCCTCGCCGACCAAAATCGGCAGTGCGCCGCGCGCGGTGGTGAAGCCGGTAAGATATTGCGCGCCCATCTGCGGATTTTTCTTCAGCCGCTCTTCCATCTCGCCGGAGGGGATGCGGAAGGTGCGCGCGGTAAAGGCCTTCTTGAAGCTGTTCTCCATGGTGTGCGGTCCGGTGCCGTCGCCGCGGATCTGGACCAACACCTCGCCGTTGCGCCCAACCACCGTCGCCGACACGCGGTAGCCGTTCGCGGTGCAGGTGGCGATGGCGGTTTGCGCAATGGTCAGCGCTACGGCCGCCGATGAGTCCTTACGCGTGAGCAGCTGCGCGCTCGCCGGCGTGACCAACGCGCAGGCCAGGCCGACCGCGGCGCAACGATACGAAACCACGGACATGGTAGAATCCTCCCCTTTGAGCGTTACGAGAGACCGTAATTGGCGGTCTCCCCGTTAAGCCTATCCCATTTTGCCCGGTCTGTACGGCCCGGATCGGGGTTTCCCGTCCGCGCTGCCGATGTGCTATGCGGACGCCGGCAGAAGCAAGGAACGGCAGAGGGATGAGCGCCCAGCGCATTCTGGTCACCGGCGGCAGCGGCTTTCTCGGCTCGGCCCTGGTCAAGGCGCTCGTGCGTCAAAGCGAGGCGGTGCGGGTATTCGACGATAATTCCCGCGGCGCCTTACGCCGGTTGCGGGAGGTCGAGCGCGACATTGAATTCGTCAGCGGCGATATCCGCGACGCCGCCGCCGTCGACGCGGCCATGCGCGGCATCGACGAGGTGCATCATCTGGCCTTCGTCAACGGCACGGCGACGTTCTACAGCGCTCCCGATCTCGTGCTCGACGTCGGCGTCAAGGGTATCGTCAACGTCATCGACGGCTGCCGCCGCCATGGCATAGGGCGGCTGATCCTCGCCTCGAGCTCGGAGGTCTATCAGTCGCCGCCGCGCGTGCCGACCGACGAGGGCGTACCGCTCGTCGTTCCCGATCCGCTCAACCCGCGCCTTTCCTATGGTGGCGGCAAGATCATCAGCGAGCTGATGGTCATCAACCACGGCCGCAAGCATTTCGAACGCGTGCTCATCTTCCGGCCGCACAACGTCTATGGCCCCGATATGGGCTTCGATCACGTTATTCCGCAATTCGCCGTTCGCCTGAAGCGGGCGATGAGCAAGTATGCGAGCGGCGCAGTCCCATTTCCCATCCAGGGCAGCGGCGTCGAGACGCGCAGCTTCTGCCACGTCGATGATCTGGTGCAGGGCGTGATGGTAGTGCGCGAGAAGGGCGAGCACCTCGGCATCTACCATGTCGGCACGGCGGAAGAAGTCAGCATCTCGGAGCTTGCCCGCCGCATGGCCAAAATTGCGGGCCGCGAGATCGTGCTCGGCCCCTCGGCCGCGCTCGAAGGCAGCACGCCGCGCCGCTGTCCCGATATTTCGAAACTCGCCGCGCTCGGCTATAGACCCCGCGTCCCGCTCGACGAAGGATTGCCGCCGACGCTCAAATGGTACTGGGATCACGAGAGCATGGCGCCGGCAGCATGACCCGGCCTTGGAAGGAGATGGCATTGTTTCCAGCAAGAGTCGCCCGCGCCGCCGGCAGCGGCGCCAGTGTCCCGGTGGAATGCTGTCAGATCTGCGGCCATGCGCCGCTCTCGAAAGTGCTCTCGCTCGGCTACATGCCGCCGGTCAACCAGATGGTCGCAGTCGGCGAGGTGCCGCGGCAGCAGCCCTGGTTCCCCACCGACCTCCTGTACTGCGCCAAGTGCGAGCTGGTGCAGCTCGGCTTGGCAGTGGATCCCGTCATCATCTTTCCGCCCGAATATCCCTACACCAGCGGGACCACCAAACTGCTGCGCGACAATTTTGCCGAGCTCTATTCCGAAGCGTCGGCAATGCTCAAGCTGGCTCCGCAAGACCTCGTCATCGACATCGGCTCGAACGACGGCACGCTGCTCTCGAATTTCAAGAACCATCGGATCCTCGGCATCGAGCCGACCGAAGTCGGCAAGATCGCCAACAGCCGCGGCATTCCCACCCTCATGCGCTACTTCACGCCGGCGGTTGCATCCGAGGTCAAGCGCGAGCATGGCCCTGCGCGCGTAGTGACGGCGGCGAATTGCTTCGCGCATATCGAGGACGTGCATTCGATCGTCGAGGGCATTATCGACCTCATCGGCCCCGACGGCGTGTTCATATCCGAGTCGCACTACCTCATCGGCTTGCTGGACAGGCTGCAATACGACACGGTCTATCACGAGCACTTGCGCTATTACTCGGTCGCCAGTCTCGCCAATCTCTTGAAAATGCACGGGCTCGAGGTTTTTCACGCGCGCGCGATCCCGACCCACGGCGGATCGATCCGCGTCTATGCCGGAAGGCAGGGCGCGCGGCCGGTCAACGACAGCGTCGCGAAGATGCTCGCCGCCGAACCGCGCGGCGAGGCGATGCTCGCGCGGCTGAAGGCTTTCCGCGACGACGTGATGCTGTCGAAGCTCAGGCTCCTTGCCATGATCCGCGAGCTCAAGGAGAAGGGCGCGCGCATCTGTGGCATCAGCGCGCCCTCGCGCGCCTCGACGCTGGTCAATTATCTCGGCCTCGACGAAGCGATCATCGACTACGTGTGCGAGATCGCGGGCTCGCTCAAGATCGGCAAATGTATGCCGGGAACCTCCATTCCGGTGGTCGAGGAAAGTCGGCTCTTTTCCGATCAGCCGGATTGCGCCGTCATTTTCTCGTGGCACATTGCCGACGAGCTTGCGCCCAAGCTGCGGGCGAAAGGTTATCGCGGCAAGTTGGTGACGCCGCTGCCGGTTCCACGCGAGCTTTGATGGCGAGGGCAAGGGGCGTGAAGCCTTTGTATTGCGCCGAAGGCTGGGCTATCAGTCGGCGGGGCTGCTGCGACCTCCGCTTGGCGACAATTCTTGGAGCATTGGCGTGAATATCGCCGGTACCAAACCGACTGCGGCAACGCCCGCGCGGCTCGATACCACCGATCTGACGGTCGTCGGCGGCGCCGGTCACGTTGGCGTTCCGCTCGTGCTCGCATTCGCCGAGGCGGGTTACCGCGTGAACGTGCACGACCTCAACCGGAACGCGCTCGAGACGTTGCAATCGGGCCGCCTGCCGTTCATCGAATACGGCGGCGAAGAGCTGCTCGTGCGGGCGCTCAAGAAGGACCGGCTCGTATTCACCTCCTCGCCGGCGGATATCTCTCCAACTGCGCCGGTTATCGTCACCATCGGCACGCCGATCGACGAGTTCCTCAATCCCGTTCGCAAGGTGGTGCAGGATTGCATCGATGCACTGCTGCCGCATCTCGCCGACGGGCAACTCCTTGTCCTGCGCTCGACCGTATTCCCCGGCACGACCGATTGGCTCCATGCCTATCTCCGGCACAAGAACCGCGACCTCAAGCTCGCTTTCTGCCCGGAGCGCATGGTGCAAGGACACGGCATCAAGGAGCTCAAGGAAACCCCGCAAATCATCAGCGGCACGACGCCCGCGGCGGCGGAGGAGGCATCGAAGCTCTTTTCCGCCATCGCCCCCGAGCTCATCCGCGTAACGCCCCGCGAGGCGGAGTTCGCCAAATTGTTCAGCAACGCTTACCGCTACATCGAGTTCGCGACTGCCAACCAGTTCTATTTGATCACCAAGGCGGCCGGCATCGATTACCGCAAGGTGTTCGAGGCGATGAAGCGCAACTACCCGCGCGCCCGCAATATTCCAACTCCGGGCTTCGCGGCCGGCCCCTGCCTGGTGAAGGATACGATGCAGCTCGCCGCCTTTGCCCAGAACCAGTTCAGCCTTGGCAACGCCGCCATGCTGGTCAACGAAGGCCTGGCGCTGCACATCTGCGATGATCTGCGTCGCCGCTATGATCTCTCGCGGATGACGGTCGGGCTGCTCGGCATGGCATTCAAGGCGGACATCGACGACACTCGCGCATCGCTGAGCTACAAGTTCAAGAAGGCGCTGGCGAGCCTCTGTGAGACGGTGCTGACCACGGATCCGTTCGTGACCACCGATCCCGAATTGCTTGCACTCGACGACGTGATCAGGCGCAGCGATCTGCTCATCCTGTGCGCGCCGCACTCGACCTATCGCGACCTCGACTTTGGCGGTAAGCCGGTCGTCGACGTTTGGGGATTCCTCACCAAAGCGAACGTCGTCGCGTAGCGCGCGAACGCATCCCCCTAAAGCGGCGTCTTGTCGATCTGCCCGTTCGAACGCACGAGCCAATGCTCGCTGGGAAACGGCTTGCCCGCGAGCCGCTCAGCCAGCCAATCCGCGACCAGAATCGGCGGGAATGGCCCCAGATTGGCCGCCGGCACGTTACCGACCGAGTGCCGCGATTCCTGATAGACCACCATCTGCTTCGGCCCTTTGACTGTCCTGATCAGCCGCGCGGAATGCTCGAGCGGGCTGAGCTCCTCGCACTCGCCGGCGACGATGAGATAAGGCACCCGGATTTTGTCGGCGTGGCCTTCCCAGCTGATGGTCTTGCGGAAGCGGTCGAACTCGCCTTCGTCGGTGATGCCCGACATGTACATGAACCGCTTCTTGAACGTGGGTGACGCCTCCTGAAAAATCGTATGGCATCCCGGTTCGTGGCAGACCGACATCGCCGCGAAGGCGCGAACGCGCGGTTCATGGGCGGTAAGGATGGTGCCGAAGAAGGTGCCGAAGCTCGTACCGGAGCATCCGATGCGCTCGGGATCGATCTCGGGGCGGTGGCTCAGCCAATCCACGAGCTGTTTGCCCGCCGCCATCCAATTTTCGACCGAGAAATAGATCCCGATCAGGGGCGCTTCGTATTGCCCCGGACCGTCGATCGCGAGCACCGCGATGCCGCGGTTGAGGAAGCGGTCGCCGTAAAGCGCGACCTGGATTTCCTTGAAACTGTCCATGCCGGGGACGGCGATCACCGCCGGGATGCGGCCGCCCTTGTAGTCGGGCGGCAGATGAAACCAGGCCGGGATGGCCTTGTCGCGAAACGGCACCCACACCGCCTCGACGTGATGATCGGCGAGCGCGGCGTATTTCGCGTAGCATTCACGCTTCTTGTTGTTGTAGGCGATGTTGATTTCGTTGTTCTGATCGTAAGGCCACTGCGCCCCGCCCCAATGGACGGCCGCCATGAAGTAATTGTCGCGGGCGGTCACTTTGCGGTCGGCCTCCTCGGCCGCTTTGGCCTTGGCTTCGCGCCGGCGCGCGACCGCTTCGAAAGCGGGACCGATGTCCGCCATTTTCTTCACCCGCTCGCGAATGCCGGCGAAATCGGCGTTGGCCTCGTTGCCGCATGGACCGCTGAGATAGAGCGAGCGCGGCTGGTCCCAGTCGATGCCGTTGGCGCGGATGATGTTGTCGATGAGCCAGCGCTGCTCCTCGAAGCGGCGCACATGCGGCTCGCCGCGCTTGTCCAAAACCGCTTGCAGTGGGCTGATCACGTTCATCGCATTCCTCCCTGTTCCTGTTGCGACAAGGCTGCCAGCGAGATCACTCCGGCTTGCCACCAACGCTGTTGAGGATCGGCATCTAGCGCACGCGTTCATCCTGAAAGAGAGCCGCCGCCTTTTCCGGCCCGACATCGAGCACCGGCTCAAAGCCGAGCCTGACGAGCTCGGCCTGGAAGGCGCTATCCGCCATCGCCTGCTGGGTCACCGCGTTGAGACGCTCGAGGATCGCCGGCGGCGTGCCCGCCGGAGCGAGGATGCCGAACGTGGTCTGCGCCACCATCCCGGGCAATCCCGCTTCGATCGAGGTCGGAATGTCCGGCGCGGCCCTGCTGCGCGTTTGCGCATTCACCGACAGAATGCGCGCTTTCCCGGCGCGGTGCAGTTCCAGAATATGCGCGGTCGCGTTGGCGGACAGCATCGAAATCTGCCCGCTCACCAGGTCCGTGACGCCTTGGCCGATGCCCTTGTAGGGGAATGGCAGGAGGCAGTCTGGCGGTAAAAACTTTCGGTACATCAGTGCCTTATGGAAAAGCGCAGTAGCAGTGTCCAGCCAATGTCCATTCCAGCTTTTGGCTGCATGGGGCTGCGTCGGACTGCGCGCGCTATAATACAGAGTTTTGGCAGTGAGCCCACGCCGTCGCCTCGGTCACGGCATGCCCGCCATTACGCTCAACGTCTACGGCCACCTGTTCCGGCCCGACGATCGCGCCACCGCAATCATGGAAGAGGCCCTTACGGGTGAAAGGAGGGGGTAATGTGCGATGTCCGATACGGTGTGATCGCGGTTTTGCTTTTGAATTGTATCTCAGCGACTGGGTACGCGCAGACGTCGTACGGGATGGGGTCCAACTCTTGCGGTCAGTACCTAGCAGCAGTCTACGGTCATGCCCCTGCAACGTACGTGGTAGTTGATGTTCGCGGAGCGAAATTTTTTGATCAGCACGCGCTCTATAAGGAATGGCTGTTGGGTTTTGTAACGGCGACGAACATCGGGTCGGTGGCCTTTGGCACAGGCAGCGACATGAGGACTGACCCCCCAGCAATGGATGTCTGGATGCGAAAATGGTGTGAACAGAACCCAACCAAGATCGTATCTGAGGCGGCGTGGGCATTCATACAGGAGCAGCGCCGGTGATCCTTGAAACGATTGGTTCTCTTATCGTTGGCGCAATCGGTGCTGGGCTCGGCTGGGGGGCGACAGAATTCGCAGCCCGGCCCATCCGAAAGTTCTTTGACCTGCGCGGCGAAGTCATCCGTAGGCTGGCGCAATATGCCGATATCCCAAAACAGGTTATCGAGAGAGGGGGCGAGGTGCAAACACCTGATGTGACCGAAGTAACTCGCGCGAGAGCCAGAGAGGCCGAAAGCGTAATCCGAGATCTAGCAGCACAGATGTTATCCTTTGCGTATAACGAGACTTTTGCCAGATCGATCCTCGCGCTTCGTTACGACCCTCGCGAAGCTGCCGAAGGGCTGTTCGGCCTCTCCTGGCTGCATATTAGTGAAGGCAGCCTCAAAGACCGGCCGAGGGAAATGGTTGCTAAGGCTTTACGCATCGATCGATGGCTTCTCTTCTGACTGTCCGGTGCCAATTCCGGTGCTAATTTTGAGCAGCACTAGCCGTGCCAGCATCTCCACGAGGATCGCACACCGACACACGGTTACGAGCCAACGCGCGAGCAGGCGATGGCGGCGTTCGCGAAGTCCTGGCGGCGGGAGTGACGATGGCCAAGCAATATCCCGCCGGGACGGCGTCTTCGCCGTCAGCCCAGCAGGCCGTCGAATTTTCCGCAGCCGGGCGGCGGCTCATACCCAACACTCGCGGAGATCCTCGCTCGCGCCGCTGGGCTCATGCCGAATTCAGAGGCAAAGCGAACCATATCCGCCGCCGCATTGTTCGCGACCCGCATGAGCGGGTTTTGCCCGGCGTTTCCGTCCTGCCGCTTGATGAGCAGTCCGTGCGTGACCGGATCCTTCTCGGCCATCTTCGCGAGTGCCTCCTCGGCCTGGCGCCAGCGCGCATAGGCGTTGCAGTAGGCGGCCAGAGGCATCACGTCGAGCGCCGTCAGCAGCCGAAGGGAATGCAGCTCACCGGCGACGCGCCACCATTCGTCGGCGGCGTAACCGATGAGGAAGGGCGGCGGCTCGGGGATGCTTTCGGGGATTTGCGGCTCGGGCTCGCGTCCGATCCGTCTCTTGCCCGGATTGCCGCGCAGCAGCTTGACGACATTCGGCGTCGGCGCTGGACCCGGCACAAAGGCCCCCTCTTCGCGTTTGGTCGACTCGGATTCGACGCCGGATTTTTGCCGCCCTCGAATCGGCCCGGCAAGGCCCCGTAGAATATTTTTCCAGAAAATTCCCTATCCTGCGGCCACCAACGCGAAAGGGCCACCGTGGTCTATCCCGCGCGGGCC
>Ga0306924_10004508_pt1 | contig 13605 bp, 11 predicted proteins | sample sta12Can44000111_FD_203756 | JGI IMG/M metagenome (GOLD analysis project Ga0306924, IMG submission 203756) | Lab enrichment of tropical soil microbial communities from Luquillo Experimental Forest, Puerto Rico - statanox.12C.anox.44.000.111 (v2)... | ecosystem: Environmental > Terrestrial >... | reverse complement strand
TACAAGCCACCGCTAGCACCGGAAGCGATTCTGACGCTTTACAAGCAATACGGGATCGAAGTAAGCGAGAGAACGAGTGTCAGCGACCCGTCTGCCGCGCCGGACGGCGGGGGTCAGGCTAGGCCAGCCAAGCAGACTCTGGCTCGTGCACAAAAAAGTGACACAGCGGTCGTTTGGAAGCTGCATCCAGATACCACCATGGAGCCAATCAAGGTTTCCCTCGGTATTACGGACCACTCGTACACAGAAGTCACCGGGCCCTTCAAAGGGGAACTGAAGGAAGGAGACGATCTCATCATTCGTTCCGTGGTGCCAAAGACGCAAGTTCCCGGGGGGCTACGGCGGTAGGTACAACACGGGTCACGAAGCTGCCACTGTTTCCCCACAAAACGATGCCGGCTGTGAACCAATCCGAACTTACGCCGGAAACCGCTGCGAAACAGGCGTTGATGCGCGTCGAAGACGTTCACAAGTATTACGAACTCGGCGAAACACGCGTCCATGCGCTGCGTGGTGTCAGCGTGGATATTCGGCATGGTGAGTTTGTGGCTATCATGGGTGCGAGTGGCAGCGGCAAGTCCACGTTCATGAACATGCTTGGCTGCCTGGACCGCCCCAGTTCCGGACGGTACTTCCTCGAAGGAGTCGACGTTTCCAAGCAGGATAAGAAGGCGCTGGCACGAATTCGGAACCAAAAGGTCGGGTTTGTTTTCCAAAGTTTTAACCTGCTGGCACGCACCACCGCGCTCGAGAATACGGAGCTGCCTACCCTATACTCAGAGATCGATAAGGCCGAGCGTCGGAATCGTGCTGCTGAGGCGCTGGAAATGGTGGGCCTCTCCGACCGGGCGGGGCATTTTCCCTCGCAGATGTCCGGAGGACAGCAGCAGCGGGTCGCCATCGCGCGCGCCCTGGTGAACCGCCCGTCGATCTTGCTGGCCGACGAACCCACGGGCAATCTCGACAGTCACACCTCCATCGAGATTATGGAGATCTTTCAGAACCTCAACGACAAAGGATTAACGATCGTACTTGTAACTCACGAACATGACATCTCGCAGTTTGCGAAACGCGTGCTCATCTTCCGCGACGGAAGAATTCGTAAGGATGAGCCCTTGCTTAATCGGCCCCGGGCCACGGAAGTGCTGAGGACACTACCCACAATCGAAGACTAGCTTAGACGATGATCGATGCTGACCGTCCCCGCCATACGCCCCCCTGCCCCAGTGGCCTCCGTCCTGGCACAGCAACAATGTTGGCCTACCGGCGGACGCCGAACCAGCCAGCAAACGCCAAGCGAACCAAAGGAACAACATTACCTCCGAGGCGAAGCCGTTCGAGCCGGGGGGATTATGCGGCTACGAGGCACCGCACCTATGCCGGGTGTCCAATCTTGATTGAGGAGCTATAAACAACCGGCGTGCGCTCCCCAACCAGTTCGGCGTTAGACCTGAAGCGTAAAGCAAAGATCTGCCTGGCACCGTTTAGTCCGTTTCCGGCGGACGTCAGCATAAATTACCGCCAGCCCGATCCGGGTTTCGGGGAATTTGACCTCTCCATTCGTTCATTCGCCATCACCTTCAGCAAGAACAATCCCGGGACATCCAACTTTCAGGTTTTCTTCAGGTTGTGTCGTTAAGCTGCCTGGGTCCGGCCCGGGTTTTTCGTTGCCCGAGTCCGCGACGGGGAATGGATCTACCTGAGAGGCACGCCGTAAGCCCGACACATCAGTGTTTCGGCTCAATACACCAGTGGTGCGGCTGCTGTTTGTCGGAACCGTTGGCCTGACACAGCCTAGAGGAGCAAAAGTAACCGGCAGCGGCGGGGTCGGCGGTTGGAGGTCTCATCGAAAGAGTTGGTCATCGAGCCTCTTCTGGGGACTTGCTCGCATCCCAGGATGGAGATATACTCATAACATCGAGTTATGGACCGTACAGACAGCAGAACAGAGGAGACGAACACTTCATGGGTGTTCTTCATGTTCCAACTCTCAGCACGGAGAGCCAGCAAGCGTGTCAGTGTCTGGAGGAAGCTGCAGAAATACGGTGCGCTGAACTGGAAGAACTGCGCTTATATCTTGCCGCTCAACTCGACCAACCTAGAAAGGTTTCAATGGCTCGCCGCAGAGATCCAGAAGTATCAAGGCGAGTCTTCTGTCATAGAAGTCCCACGCATTCATGGGCACACGGACAAGCAGGTCATGGCCATGTTCAACGGCGCTCGGGCCTTACAGTACGAGGCCCTCGTTCGGGACCTCCGGCTCGCGCTGCGAGCCGCCGTGAGTCGGAGCAAGGCAGAACAGCTACTGGCTTTCAGCAGACTGAACCGCCGCCTGACGGACCTTAGCACGATTGACTTTTTTGGCTGCGGGATGAGGAAACAAGCCGAGCAATTGATGAAGGAGCTGGAAGCCCGGGCCCGCGGGGATGGCCCCTATCGCCGTGGTAATCATCAGAAGGCCGGGCAGTATCGCAGTCGGGTGTGGCAGACTCGTCCCCGTCCGGAGATAGATCGCGTCGGATCGGCATGGCTGATCCGGCATTTCATAGACCCCGAGGCCAAGTTCGTCTTCTCAGCCGAGCCGGATGCGCATCCGGGCACAATCCGCTTTGACATGTTTGGAGGCGATTTCACCCACGTCGGCGATGACTGCACGTTTGAAACCCTGCTGAAGCGCTTCAACCTGAGGGATAAGCAGCTCCAGCAAATCGCCCAGATCATCCATGACGCGGATCTGGAAGATGACAAGTTTGGCCGCCCTGAAGGCAGGGCGATTGAGCTCATCACCAAAGGGTGGGGAAAGATGAACTGGCCTGATGAGGAGATCTTGCGAAAAGGCTTCGAACTCTTCGATGCGCTCTATCTCATGGTTGGGATTTGAATACGGTAAGCGTTCGGTTCGTGAGCCCTCACTGCTAAAGAGAACCGGGGAGGTTGTAGCTCTGTGCTATCAACAAAGCGAATTGCCCTTCTCATCGTGATTCCTTGCTTACTCATACCGAAGCTCTTTTGCCAGACGGTGTCTGGGCAATCGCAACCGCCTCCGGCGAATACGTTCACATTGAAGCAGGCCATTGACCAAGCTTTGGCGAACTACCCCGCCGTCCGCGCTGCGCTCGAACGAGTTGCAGCCGCCCGTGGCGGAGTGAGCCTGGCGTTCACTAGCTACCTGCCACATGCCAATACGCTCTGGCAGTCGAATCGCGCAACGGCTAATAATATTTTCGGACTTCTCCTTCCACAATCGGTGATTTCGCCCATCACGGGTCCCGTGTTGAGCTCCACGTCGAACCAGAGCGTTTGGGGTAGCGCCGCCGGCGTCCTCTTTTCCTGGGAGCCGGTCGATTTCGGATATCGACGCGCGGCTGTGAATGCCGCTCGGGCGAGCGAAGTCAAATCAGCCGCCGAGCTCTCCGTGACCCGCCTCGACGTTGCAGTTGCGGCTACGGACGCTTTTCTGACACTTCTTGCAGCCAAGCAGACGGTGCAAGCCGCGCAGGCGGACGTGGAGCGCCGGGAGGTTCTCGCAAAATCTGTTCACGTGCTCGTGAGCAACGAGCTCCGGCCCGGAGCCGACGCATCGAGAGCGGATGCTGAGCTGGCCCGGGCACGGACCGTGCTGGCGCGGGCCGAGCAACAGGAGGAGGTCAGCCGGGCCGTCCTGGCTGAGTTTCTGGGACTTGCCGGAACCGAGGTAGACGTCGAGCCTGGGCCGCTTCTAGGTCCGCCGCCCGAGAGCATACCGCCGGCACCGACAATCCCGGCCCACCCGGCTGCGGTGGTGCAGCGAGCAAGAATTGACGAGGTACGTGCCCGAGAGCATGTTCTCGACCGTTCGTACTACCCTCGGTTTGATTTGCAGTCGACCGTGTTCGGACGCGGCAGTGGCGCCAACCCAGACGGCAGCTTCGCCACAGGGTCGAATGGACTGGGTTTGGAAAGATCCAACTGGGCCGTTGGCCTGACTGTCAGCTTCCCGCTGTTCGACATCTTTACTCTCCGGGCTCGCAAGAGAATCGAGGCCGCAAGCGAGCGCGCGGAAGCCGCCCGATACGACCAGACCATTCAAGACCTGACAGGCCAGTTGGCACAAGCAAAAGCCGCGCTGGAAGGCGCACGGCGCGTGGCTGCCGATACTCCTGTCGAACTCCAAGCTGCGCGGGACACAGAAACTCAGGCTCGCGCCCGCTATCGGGCAGGCTTGGCGACAATCGTCGAGGTGGCCGAGGCTCAGGGTCTGCTTGTGCAGGCCGACATTGACGATTCGCTGGCCCGCCTCGCCGTATGGCACAACCTGGCTTCGATAGCCGCGGCGGAGGGGAGTCTCGAACCCTTCCTGCAACTGTTGCACTGAATCTCGGGAGGTCATTAGATATGTGGCTCATTCATGCCGCCTTACGGCGGCCTATTACGATCATCGTGGCCGTCATCGGCGTCGTACTATGCTCGATCCTCGCGATCTCGCGAATGCCCATCGACATCTTCCCCAAGCTTGATCTCCCAGTCATTTATGTGGCGCAGCCTTATGGCGGGATGAGCCCGGCACAGATGGAAGGGTATCTCGTCTACTACTACGAATATCACTTTCTCTACATCACCGGGATTGAAAGCGTAGAGTCCAAGTCCATACAGAACGTCGGGCTGCTAAAACTCACGTTTCACCCCGGCACCGATATGAGCCAGGCGTTGGCCCAAACCATCTCTTACGTGGATCGGGCGCGTGCCTTCATGCCATATGGCACCGTTCCACCGTTTGTGATGCGGTACGACGCGGGCAGCGTTCCCGTCGGCTACCTTGTTTTCTCGAGTGAAACGAGCAGCGCTAGGGAGATCCAGGACCTCGCACTCAATCGCGTGCGGCCCTTATTCGCCACCCTGCCTGGCGTCTCGGCGCCCCCGCCTTTTGGAGGCAACCAGCGGACCGTCGTGATTCACGCAGACCCGGACCGCCTGCGTGCTTATCAGGTCTCCGCCGAGGAGGTGGTCAAAGCTGTAGCTTCGGGAAACATCATTATTCCCGCCGGGAATGTGCGCACCGGTAGCCTTAACCGAATCTCACCCATCAACTCCGTGGTCGCCGATATTCACGACCTCGACCACCTGCCCATCCGTACTGGCGCCGGCCCTACAGTTTTTTTGCGGGACATCGGATATGTCGAAAATAGTACGGATATCCTAACCGGATACGCGCTCTTTAACGGACGCAGAACGGTCTACATCCCCGTGACCAAGCGCGCTGACGCGTCGACTCTGGCTGTCGTAAAGGAGGTGAAATCTAATATTCCGCGCTTCCAGTCGGTAATCCCTCAGGACATAAAAATCGCGTTCCAGTTCGACCAATCCACCTACGTTAGGAGCGCCCTCAATTCGCTCATTCGTGAGGCGCTCTTGGGGGCGTTGCTGACGGGCCTCATGGTATTGCTGTTTCTGCGTGATTGGCGGAGTTCCACGATCGTGGTCATCACCATCCCTTTTTCCCTGCTCACAAGCGTCGTTGCGCTGTGGGGCGCGGCACAGAGCATCAATATCATGACACTGGGCGGGCTGGCGCTCGCTGTGGGCATTCTGGTGGATGAAGCGACAGTCGAGATTGAGAACATCAACGCGACCCTCCCTCAGGCCGAATCGAAAGCGCGGGCGGTGCTCGATGCCACCAGGAGAACGGTTGTGCCGCGGTTCCTCTCGATGCTCTGCATGCTGGCCGTATTCGTGCCCTCATTTTTGATGACGGGCGTTACGAAATCCCTCTTCGTACCCCTCTCCCTGGCGGTGGGATTTGCCATGATGGCTTCCTATTTCCTATCGAGTTCTCTTGTTCCGATCCTGGCTATCTGGCTTCTTCGTGATCGGCCTCACGCTGAAGAAGGGGAGCGCGGTTCGAGATTCGATCGCGTACGAGAGCGTTATGCGGATAGGCTGCGGAAGATTTTGCGAAGGCGCTGGCTTGTGCTCGGCCTCTACGCCGTAGTCGCCGCGGCGCTTATCTTTTTGCTGGGTTCGCGATTGGGGCGAGAAATTTTCCCGCGAGTTGCGGCTGGCCAATTCCAGCTCCGTTTCCGTGCGCCCGTGGGCACACGAATCGAGGAAACGGAAAGGATGGCGCTCCGCCTATTAGACGACATCAAGCAGGCAGCGGGACCTGAAAACGTCGCATCAACATTGGGCTATGTTGGCACCCAGCCTCCGAGCTATCCCGTCAATACGATCTTCTTGTGGACCAGTGGTCCCCATGAAGCGGTTGTTCTGGTCGCCCTAAAAGAAGGCTCTAACGTCACGGTGAGCGACCTGGAACAGCGGCTGCGACAGATACTTCCGGGGAAGTTCCCGGAAAGCACGTTTTCGTTCGAGGCAGGAGACGTGGTGAGCCAGATCATGAATTTTGGGGCTCCGACGCCCATCGAAGTGAGCATCAGCGGTCCAAATTTGGCAACGAACCGCACCTACGCCGAGAAGGTGGAGGCCCAAATGAGGCAGATCACCTCTCTGCGTGACCTCCAGTACGGACAGCCTTTAGACTACCCAAGCCTTGTTGTCGACGTAGACCGCGAGCGCGCGGGACAGCTGGGCGTTACTGTCGAACAAGTGGGGCGGTCGTTCCTGACCGGGACGTCTTCCAGCCGCTTTATCACCCCAAACTACTGGCGCGATCCGGGTTCTGGAATCGCTTACCAGGTACAGATCGAGATCCCGCAGTCGGAGATGGCTTCGATCCAGGATGTTGAAAACATACCTGCCATGCTCGACGGATCGTCACGACCCCTAATCGGGGATGTCGCGCACGTCTCCTATGGAACCGAAGTGGGCGAGTACGACCGGCTAAACGGACTGCGAATGGTGACCCTGACGGCAAATCTTGGTGCACAGGACCTGGGTCGGGCCGCTGCCAAGGTAGATGCCGCCATAAGGCGCGCGGGTGACCCGCCGCGCGGGGTCACCGTGAACGTTCGTGGGCAGGTTGCTCCTATGCGTCTCACTCTAACAAACCTGGGGCTGGGACTGGGCCTGGCCGTTCTAGCGATCTTTTTGCTGCTCTCCGCGAACTTCCAGTCGCTCCGGCTCGGACTTATCGTGCTCTCGACGATTCCTGCAGTAATCTGCGGCGTGATCATCGCACTGCTAGTTACGCGGACGACTCTAAACATTCAATCCTTTATGGGCGCCATCATGGCGATCGGCGTCGCGGTTGCGAACGCCATATTGCTTATCACGTTTGCCGAAGCCCACCGCCGTGGAGAAGGCGCGCATTCGACTGAGGCCGCGATCCACGGTGCCCAGACCCGAATGAGACCTATTCTAATGATGAGTCTGGCGATGGTCTCAGGCATGATACCTATGGCTCTCGCCCTCGGCAGCGGCGCCGAAGCGACGGCGCCTTTGGGCCGGGCGGTGATTGGCGGACTGGTGGCTGCCACCTTCGCTACACTTACAATCCTTCCGTGCGCTTTCTCTGTGGTTCAAGAGCACGCCAGCACCCGCTCGGCCTCGCTCGACGCGGACGACCCCGAAAGCCGTTACTCGCGGGAAAAGCCAGAAAGTTCTGACGGCTCGAAGAAGGGGATCCAATGAGCCGACTGAAACCGCTTTTGATTTTGTTGATCCTTTCGGTCGTGTGCAGCTCGTGCGGGCCCAGCGGAGAATCTTCAATACCTGCGTCGAAGGCTCAGGGTGCTGCGTCCGCGCCGTCCGTGAAGGTCGTCAGGGTCGAATCGCAGCGGCTCAACATGAAGGTCCGCCTGCCTGGAGAACTTCAACCCTACGAGGTCGTAGCCCTCTATCCCAAGATTACGGCTTTTGTGGACTGGATCGGGGTCGATCGCGGTTCTCGTGTGCGGAGCGGGCAACTGATCGTGCGACTCGTAGCGCCGGAATTAGCCGCGCAGCGGTCGGAAGCGCAGGCGAAGCTACAAACGGCAGAAGCCCAGCAAGTGGAAGCCGAGGCAAAGCTTGCCGCCAATGAGAGCACATACCAGAGGCTGAAGGCTGCCGCATCTACGCCAGGGGTCGTCGCTGGGAATGATCTTGAGGTTGCGCGTCAAGCAGCGGAGGCCGACCGGGCGCGTGTTCGGGCCGCTCAGGACGGCGCGAACGCAGCCCAGGAAGCGTTGCGATCCATCGCCGAGATCGAGGGCTATCTTCAAGTCAAAGCTCCTTTTGACGGAGTAGTGACCGAGCGCAATGTTCATCCGGGTGCACTGGTGGGGCCTTCGGGAGGTCCCGGGGTGGCGGCTCCCATGGTCCGAATCGAAACGCCTTCGCGGCTAAGGCTAGTGATTCCCGTGCCCGAGGCCTACGTTGCGGGTATCCTGGAAGGGACCAACGTCGAATTTACTGTACCGACCTACCCGGGTCAAACCTTCAGCGCGCCTGTCGCCCGGATCGCGCAATCCGTCGAGGTCAAGACCCGCACCATGCCTGTTGAGTTGGAAGTGAGAAATCCTGGCGGCAAGCTCGCAGCAGGCATGTTCTCCGAGGTGCTCTGGCCTGTGGGCCGTCCGCGCCCTACGCTCTTCGTGCCCACTTCAGCCGTGGCCAGGACTACCGAGCGCGTTTTTGTGATTCGTATTCACGAGGGCAAGGCCGAGTGGGTGGACGTAAAACCAGGAGCCACGAGCGGCAACCTCATTGAGGTCTTCGGTAATTTGAACGAAGGGGACGAAGTCGCGCGGCGTGGGACGGATGAACTGCGTCCCGGAACACCAGTCACAGCCCAGCGGGGTCCTTAAACCGGTTTCGGTTTATGACTCCGATTGTCCAGTATTTGAATCAGGAGCTGACTATGAAATTAATACGAAGATTTCCTCCAGTGATCTCATGCCTCTTCGCCGCACTCTGCACGGTCAATCTGACCGTCCGAGTACGGGCCCAAGAAATGCCCAATGAATATCAAGAAGCACTGAAAATCCTGGACAAACAAGGAGATTTCAAGGCGAACGTGCTCAAAGCCAACATCCCGCGGAAGGATTTGAACGTAGTCGTGGACGGCGTGGCCACACCGACACCTTTCGGATTTGGCGGCTGGCTGGCCATGACGAAAGGCGACGGCGGCATGGATGTAATGATGGGAGATCTCGTGCTCACCGAGGATGAGGTGAACCCCGTGATGTCGGCTCTATTGGACAACGGACTCGAGGTCACGGCTTTGCACAATCACTTCTTCTATGAGAACCCGCGCCTGTTTTACATGCACGTCATGGGTCACGGAAGACCGGCGGATCTTGCCCGCATGGCGAAGCCGGCTATCGACCTGATCGGGCACGTACCGCGCCACCGCAGCGCTGTGTCGGAAGCTGCAACGATACAACCTGGAAAGATAGACACGGCGAAGATTGCTCAGATCGTGGGTCACGAGGGCGAGCAGACCGGCCCCGTCTACAAGATCACACTGGGGCGCGACGACCTGCGCTTGAAGGAGATGGGTGCAACCATCAACGCGCGAATGGGTCTGAACACCTGGGCGGCTTTTGTCGGTACAGACGAGCACGCGGCGATTGCAGGCGATGTCGCCATGCTGGCGCCCGAGGTAACGCCTGTCCTGAAGGCGCTTCGAAGCCACGGTCTTGAGGTAGTCGCGATCCACCACCATATGATCGGCTCTCAACCGACGATTATTTTTCTCCATTACTGGGGGCAAGGGCCGGCCGACAAACTTGCAACGGCTTTCAAGGCTGCCCTCGATGAACTCGGGCAGCATGGCAAGTAGCGCTCGGCAGGCCTTCCTGGACTCGGCCCATCCCACGGGCGGCGCCTACGAAGGTCGCTTCGTCAGAGGTGTGCCATGAAGTGGATTACGCGCCACCACGTGAAGGTCGACCGCGTCGCCTGCCCCTGGCTGATTCGGCGGTTCATTGACCCCGTCGCGGAATTCCTGTTCGTCGCAGAAGACGAGCTCCTAGTCACTGCAATAAAGGAGAATGCAATTCCTTTTGATGCACCTCGCCTGCCTGAGATCAAACTCAATCATCGGGGAGACCGTTGTACTTTCGAAGCGATTATCGAAGATTACCATCTGAGTGAGCCCGGCCTGTCACGGCTGGCCTTGATCGTCCGTGCGGCTGACATTAAGGTGCAGGAGCTTGTGGCGCCTGAAGGTTTAGGCTTGCGCGCCATTGCGGAGGGTTTCGGGCGCTTGGGTTTTAAGGACGACCACGAAATCAACTCGGCAGAGTGGATTGTCTACGATGCCCTGTATGCCTATTGCCAGGAGCAGGTAGGGCATGGCAAACCGGACACTCAGCGTCGGGTCGGCGGTGAATGATCGTGGCGCAACCGAAACGGAGCGGCGAAAAATAATGACTGCTATCGGAGCGGTCTTACCGATCGGTTGCGCCTTTCTGGCGGGCGCTTGCGCATGGAGTGTGCAGCAAGAAAAGGAAAAGCCTAGCTCTGAAACGCAAAGCAGTAAATCTGCCACTCCGCTGCCAGATGCACATGGGCCTGTCGAAAGCTCATTCAGGTAATTTTCATGTACATGCGTTAGGCTCTGTTCCGGACAAGGTGAAAATTCGCCTTACCGTCTGCCAAGAGGAGAGTTCATGCCTAGCATGTTGAGGGTAGTCGGCTTTCTGAGCTTAGCCGTGTTGGTTCCATTTTCCCGCGCCTCGTCACCGCAGCCACCCGGTCGGCTAGAGGACCCGCTTAGAACTGTGGCTGATGTTCCCATGCCTGGGCCCGCTGTGCGGTTCGATTATCAAAGCCTCGATGCAGATCAAGGTCGGCTTTACACCCAAGAATCGCGGTTGAGCGACTCAATGGGCCAGTGGACGGTTGAAAGCGTCGATGGGTGCAACCCGATGCTACTGAACGGGGGCAGCGACCGGGTTCGGCACTCGTTTTCAGCGGCTCATGGGTGGTCGCGGAGGTTTCTTGCACACCCCGGAAGACACCACCGCCTGCTTTTACCTCTCCGGCTCTTTTTTCACCTCCTCTCTCCGCTTCAGGTCCGCAGCAACGCGCATTGGACGCGCGCCGATTGGAGCAGCAGCCATTTCTCCGTGTCGGCTTTGATCTGCAGAATCAGCCCCCGCGCGTGCCAAACCAGTTTGCCCGCCAACCGATACACCTTCCAACGCAGTGTAGCCACTGTCGCCGTGCGGTAGGATTCCGGCAGCACCCGGCGCTTGAGCAGTTGCGCCAAGTTGTAGGCCAGCACGCCGATGGCAAAGTACAGCGCGTTGGCCTCCCGCTGCCCGCACGGCATCTGCTCCATCCCCACTCCGATCTTCAGATCCTTGTGCCAGTTCTCGCTGTTCCCCCGCCCGTTGTGTTTCCAGATCACCTCCGCCGCCCTTTCCTCCCGATTCGACGCCACGGCGTGATAACAGTACCGTTCGGCTTCAAACAGGTTAGGCTGCGGATTGAGCCAGCGCAGCACGATCAGCCGGAACGCCTGTTTCGTCTGGTTCATCGTATGCACCGTCTCGGCGATCTCCCGATCGGTGGCCAGGCCCTCTGCTGTCCGATAGGCTTTCCAAGCGCTCTCCGGCAGATTTTTGATCTCCCGCTTCACCGCCGCGTCCAAGTCCGCCGTGATGGTGAAGGTGCGCCCCGCCTGGCTATAATGATCGATCACCTCCGCCTGATACGCCGCGCTGTCGCTGCGAAAATAGATCCGCCTCCCCTCCGGCAGTGCGGCCTCGCACTTCTGGGCGAAGGACAAAATCCCCGCCCCCGGACTCACGTTGCCTTCCCGAAATTCCTGCCCCACACAGATGCCCTTTACGTAGCCGACCAGCGGCATGTAGCCCTGCACATGGTTGTACGTCCACTTCGCTTCCTGCTTCTCAGCTTCGATCTCGGTGGCATCGATGTCCAGAATCAATTCCTCCCCTTCCTGCTCCAGCGCGCCCTGGATCAGCTCCCGGTTCACACGCTCTATTCCCTCCACTCCCCCCTCGCCTTGCCGCCGCAGCCAATCCCCCACCGTGCCCGCATCCGGCACCGCGCGCAGTCCCAGTTCCTGCAACACCTCTTGCTCGGCTCGCAGTTCCCGCAGATCCTCCAGCCGCCGCCCGCCGGCATGCAGCATCCACACCAGCGGCTGCACAAATTCGCTGGGCCGATACCCTCGCCCCGAGCCCGGACCTTCCAGATGCTCGTCCACCCGCTTCCATACCTTCAGCGCTTGCGCCATCTCCTCCAGCACCACCAGCCCACCCAAACTCGTCAGGCGCTCCTGGCTTTTTTCCATCTTGATCGGCAGAATCAACTGCGGTAGGCTCTGTTCCATCGTTCACCCTCCGGGTGTGGGTCTAGGATTTCTGGCAAAATCTCTATAACACACATCCCGTGAGGGTGATCGTCTTTCCTGCGCCTCCTGCGCCTTTTCCCTATTGCCTATCGCGATTCTTGGGTTACATCTCTCATATGAACGCCGATCAGCTCATAGTATTCGACACCATGGCGCGAAAAGTAATCGCGAACCTCGACGGCCTTGCTCGCGTGCATGGGGTGTGGTTAGTGCCGGAATTAGGACGTCTATACGCCTCGGTCACTGGAGAACACCAAGTGGCGGTGGTCGATACGAAGACTCTCCATACGGTGGCCAAGGTTGGACCGATCAATTATCCCGACGGCATTGCCTTTGCTCCTGGCCCTCAACGAGTGTTCGTCTCCGATGAGCATGGCGATACGGACGCTGTGATTGACGCTCAGACGAACACTCTCATCACGAGTATCAAACTCATGGGTGGAGCGGGTAACACGGTCTACGATCCAGCCTCTGGCCACATTCTAGTAGCCGTTCACGAAGCTAATGAGTTGGTCTCGATAGATCCCATCTCTCTCCAGATCATAGAGCACTATGCTCTGTCCGAAGTGAAGAGACCCCACGGTGTCGCACTCGATCCAGAGAACCGCTTGGCCTTCGTAGCGGGACAAGGCAATCACCTCCTTGCCCTGCTTGATTTGGCCAGCAAGAAAGTTGTGGGCACTTATCCAGCGGGAGAAAATCCAGACGTGCTGGCATTCGATCCAGGTCTGAAACAGCTATACGTTTCTGCCGAATCCGGCACGGTATGGGTTTATCGCGAAAACGGCAAGGCGCTTAGTCCGATGGGCACATTTTTCATGCCGCACGCTCATACGGTGTGCGTGGATCCCAAGACCCACATGGTCTATTTCCCACTTGAGAATGTTGATGGGCGCCCACTCCTCAGGATCATGGTGCCTGTAAATATTGCAAGTAAAGGCCCGCGGATTCCTGCGACAACGGCGTGAATGAAAAGTTTCTGATGTTAATTAAATCGACCCACAAGGGCGTACGATGCATAAAGATTTCAATGCTTTTCGGGGTAGGATTGTTTCTGGTTGTCCATCCTTTTTGATGCGGAAGCGGCCCTCCAAAGAGGAGCCCCGTTTCCTAGGAAACTATTTTTTGGAAAGGAGCCATTAAGATGAAGAAAAGCTTGGTTGTTCTGGTTTCGCTGGTATTGTTACTGGGAATGACAGGGAGCGCTCGAAGCGACGATGGCAAGCCCAAGGCCCCTGGACAAACGGAAAACCCGGTCAAGGCCGTGGCGGTTTCTCTCCCAGGAGGGGAGGAAGGCATCGGTTTCGACGACATCGTGTACGCACCGGCCTTGCACCAAGTCATAGTCCCTGCGGCGC